>ERZ1292640.3514-Hain-H43-02um-R1-3514-length-12192-cov-10_pt1 | contig 12192 bp, 11 predicted proteins | sample MGYA00564404_ERZ1292640 | MGnify/ENA primary metagenome ERZ1292640 (study PRJEB36523, sample SAMEA6512636) | groundwater metagenome | collected 2019-01-08 | study: AquaDiva: Metagenomics assemblies of 32 groundwater samples | reverse complement strand
TGCGCCAGCTGGTTGGCCTGGCGGGCGTTGTCGGCGTTCTGCTTGACGGTGGAGCCGAGCTCCTCCATCGAGGCCGCGGTTTCCTCCAGCGCGCTGGCCTGGCTTTCGGTGCGGGCCGAGAGGTCGGTATTGCCCTGGGCAATCTCGGCGCTGGCGGTGGCCACGGACTCACTGCCTTCGCGCACATGGGCCACGATCTTGGCCACGTTGTCGCGCATGGACTTGATGCCGTGCATGATGCTGGCGCTGTCCCCCGGCTTCAGGGCAATATGGACGCTCAGGTCACCTTGCGCCATGCGGTGCGTGATGGCATTGGCATCGGCAGGTTCGCCGCCCAGTTGCTTGACGATGCTGCGTGAAATCATCAGGCCGAAAACCAGCAGGATGGCGGCCAGCACCAGTGCACCCAGGCCGGACTGGATCGCCCGCGACATGATGGCCGAATCCACCGTATCAACATAGACGCCGGAGCCGATGATCCAGCCCCAGGGCTCAAACCCCTTGACGTAAGACACCTTCTGCACCGGCTTGTCGCTGCCCGGCTTGGGCCACATGTAGGCAACGTCGCCGGCACCGCTGGTCTTGACCGTTTTGACGAACTCCTTGAACAGATGCAAGCCCGTCGGATCCTTGTTTTCGGAGAGGTCTTTGCCGTCGAGTTCAGGGCGGATCGGGTGCATCACCATTTTCGGGTGCATGTCATTGATCCAGAAATACTCGGAGCCGCTGTAACGCAGGGGCTTGATGGCCTCCAGGGCGCGCTGCTTGGCTTCGTCTTCGCTCATCTTGCCCTTGGCAATCTGGCCATGGTAGTAAACCAGCAGGCCGTGGGCAATCTCCACGGTTTGCTTGACGCTGGCTTGCCGTTCTTTCAGGAGCATGGTGCGTTCGGTGACCATGAAGAAAACGAGCAGCATGGCCAAGCCTATGATGGCCCCGGCAATCAGCAAGCCCAAACGCTTGGCCACGGTATAGGAAGCGAGTCGAAACATGAGGTCTCTCCGTTATTTTCTGCCGAGGATCGCCCGGCGCAACGACAATATAAGTATTTATTGATATCGGCCTTTTTCTACTTCCCTGAATACTTGAATGCGCACAGCCCCTGCATGCGAGGCTGTGCGCATTACAGCAATCCCACCAAAACTTGGCAAGGGAACCAACCCTGCATAACGGTCACCGGCCGTCAGACTGACTGGTGCAGACGTCATGCCGTCGATTCATCACTGGGGATGGATTCAGGGGATCAGGAAGAGGACGAGAGATACGCGATAAGTGATGGGCTTATGGCCCATGCAAAATATCCATATCAGCTGATATTTTAAAAAAGACCTCACCTTGGCACAAGGCTGTAAAACAGCTTTGCCAAATTTGGATGTAATTCAAAGCCTTGTCGCCTGATTAGGCGCTCAAAGCACACGAATCCATCTGGATCCGTCGCCGCCTTTGACCCTCAGGGGCGGCGGAAGCTGCGTGCAAGCAGCAGCAGCGACAGCAGGCCGATGGCCACGAAGCACAGGAAGGACCAGTTGGCAATCGAGCCGCCGAGGAAGGTCCAGTCCACTTTCGTGCAGTCGCCACTGCCCTTGAAGATCATGGGAATGGCGCGCTGCAGCGGGAAGGTCTCGATCATGCCGTAGAAGTCGCGGCCGCAGCTCACCACCTCGGGGGGGTACCACTGCAGCCAGCTCTGGCGCGCGGCGACAAAGCCGCCGAAGCCGGCCAGCACGGCGAGCAGTGTCGCCCCGCCGGTTTGCAGGCATTTTCTGGCCGTAGCCCCCGCCAATGCTGCGACAAGCGCTATTAAAACAAGAGCATAACGCTGCACGATGCACATCGGGCATGGCTCCAGGCCCACCACGTGCTGCAGGTACATGCCGAAGGCCAGCAAGGCCACGCAGATAGCGGCAACGAGGGCGAAGATGCGCCGGGAATGAGTGTCAAGCAGCGTGAGCAAAATCCGTGTTTCCTTCCACAAAGACGCGGGCCTTGCGTGGTGTCAGCACCAGCACATCGCCTTCCGTCAAACCGAGCTCTCGGTATTGTGACGCAGGAATCTGCGCCTCGATCACCGTTTGGCCCTCTGCTTGAGTCGCATCTTCGGGAATAAGTTCCAGCCGGGCGATCGGCCCGACCACGATGGCACGGCTGAGCCGGGCCACGATGCCGCGCGGTCGCCCGGCATCGCTCGTGGTCGTCCCTGGCGTGTAGCGCGCGACATCAAAGTCGTGCGGCCGCACGTAGGCAAAGGCCTTGGCGTCCTCGGCGTCGCGGTGCTCGGGCGAGTCCAGCCGTACGCCCTGCTGGCCGGAGCCGATCACCACCTCGCCCTGCTCCACCCGGCCGTGGAACAGGTTGACGTCGCCCAGGAAGCCATAGACGAAGGGGCTGGCCGGTTGGTCCCACACCTGCTGCGGCGAGCCGATCTGCTCGACCCGGCCAGCGTTCATCAGCACCACACGGTCGGCCACTTCCAGCGCCTCCTCCTGGTCGTGCGTGACGAAGATGCTGGTCACGTGCAGCTCGTCGTGCAGACGACGCAGCCAGCGGCGCAACTCCTTGCGCACCTTGGCATCCAGCGCACCGAAGGGTTCGTCCAGCAGCAGCACCTTGGGCTCCACTGCCAGCGCGCGCGCCAAGGCGATGCGCTGGCGCTGCCCGCCCGACAGCTGCGAGGGGTAGCGGTCGGCCAGCCAGTCCAGTTGCACCAGGCTCAGCAGTTCATGCACCTTGGCCTTGATCTGCGCTTCGCTCGGGCGTTGGCGCTTGGGCTTGACGCGCAGGCCGAAGGCCACGTTCTCGAACACCGTCATGTGGCGGAACAGCGCGTAGTGCTGGAACACGAAACCAACCTGGCGCTCGCGCACATGCACGTCGGTGGTGTCTTCGCCGCTGAACAGAATGCTGCCCTGGTCAGGCGTTTCCAGCCCGGCGATGATGCGCAGCAGCGTGGTCTTGCCGCAGCCCGAGGGGCCGAGCAGCGCCACCAGTTCACCGGACTGGATGTCGAGGCTGACATTGCGCAGGGCGTGAAAGTCGCCGAACTGCTTGTTGACATTGCGGATTTCGATGCTCATGGTTGTCTTTCAGCGGACCGGGACGACGGACGCAAGCAGGGAGGGCCGCTCCGGCGGCAGTTCGGCAGCGGCCTTGAGCTCGCGCTCGTGCCGCCACTCGACGATGGACTTGATGACCAGGGTGACCAATGCCAGCAGCGCCAGCAGCGAAGCGACGGCAAAGGCGGCCACCGACTGGTACTCGTTGTAGAGCACCTCCACGTGCAGCGGCATGGTGTTGGTCTGGCCGCGGATGTGGCCCGAGACCACCGACACCGCGCCGAACTCGCCCATGGCGCGCGCATTGCACAGGATGACGCCGTAGATCAGGCCCCACTTGATGTTGGGCAGCGTCACGTACCAGAAGGTCTGCCAGCCGGTGGCGCCCAGCACGATGGCGGCCTGCTCTTCTTCATTGCCCTGCGCCTGCATCAGCGGAATCAGCTCGCGGGCGATGAAGGGAAAAGTCACGAACACCGTGGCCAGCACGATGCCGGGCACCGCGAAGATGATCTTGATGTCGTGCTCGGCCAGCCAGGGGCCGAACCAGCCCTGGGCGCCGAAAATCAGCACATAGATCAGGCCCGACACCACGGGCGAGACCGAGAACGGCAGATCGACCAGTGTGGTGAGGAAAGCCTTGCCGCGGAACTCGTACTTGGCAATGGCCCAGGCCGCGGCCACGCCAAACACCAGGTTCAGCGGAACGGCGATGGCGGCGGTGATCACCGTCAGGCGGATGGCGGCCCAGGCATCGGGCTCCTTCAGCGCCTCCCAGTAGGCGTCCCAGCCCTTGCGCAGCGCCTCGGTGAACACGGCCGCCAGCGGCAGCACCAGGAACAACAGCATGAAGCCCAAAGCGAGACCGATGAGCGTCCAGCGCACCCAGCCCGGCTCGGTGGTACCGGCCCTGGCCGTCCGTTTGCTTTGTTGACTCATGCCGGAGCTCCCGAGCGTTTGCGCTGCCAGGCTTGCAAAGCGTTGATCAGTAATAGCAGGACAAAGGAAAAGACCAGCATCACCAGGGCCACGGCGGTGGCGCCGGCGTAGTCGTACTGCTCCAGCTTGCCGATGATGATGAGGGGGGTGATCTCCGACACCATGGGCATGTTGCCGGCGATGAAAATCACCGAGCCGTACTCGCCGATGGCGCGCGCAAAGGCCATGGCAAAACCGGTCAGCAAGGCCGGCGCGATGGACGGAAAGATCACCCGGGTGAAGGTCTGCCAGCGCGTGGCACCGAGGCAGGTGGCGGCCTCCTCCAGTTCCTTCTCGGCGTCTTCCAGCACCGGCTGCACCGTGCGCACCACGAACGGTAGGCCGATGAAGATGAGCGCAATCACCACGCCGGCCGGCTTGAATGCCAGCTGGATGCCGTGCGGCTCCAGGTACTGACCGACCCAGCCGTTGCCGGCGAGCAAGGCCGTCAAGGAAATGCCGGCCACGGCAGTGGGCAGCGCGAACGGCAGGTCCACCAGCGCATCGACGATCTTTTTGCCCGGAAAGGAATAACGCACCAGCACCCAGGCCACCAGCAGGCCGGCCACCACATTGACCAGCGCTGCCAGGAAGGAGGCGCCGAACGTCAAGCGGTAGGACGCCAGCACACGCGGCGAACTGACCGCGGCCCAGAACTGCTCGAAGGACAGCGTGAAGGTCTTGAAGAACAGCGCCGACAAGGGGATGAGCACGATCAGGCTCAGGTACAGCACGGTGTAGCCCAGCGTCAGCTTGAAGCCGGGCAGCACGCGTTTCGGGCTGCGCCGGGTCGGGCGCTGGCGCGCGTCGGGCGAAACCAGGGCGGCCGCGGGAGCGAAGGCAAGCGTCATGGCGTCACTTCACCGTATAGAGCTTGTCGAACTGGCCGCCGTCGTTGAAGTGCACTTTCTGCGCATCACCCAGGCTGCCAAAGTAGTCCTGCACCGTGAAGAACTGGATCGGCTTGAAGGTGCCGGCGTATTTCTTCAGGATGGCCGGGTTGCGCGGACGCAGCGCGTGCCTGGCGGCGATTTCCTGCGCTTCGTCCGAATAGAGGTAGTCCAGGTAGGCTTTGGCCAGTGCCGCGGTGCCCTTCTTGGCCACCGTGCGCTCGACCACCGCCACCGGGTTCTCGGTCACGAGGCTGCTGGACGGGTGAATGGCATCGACCTTGCCGGCACTGAACTCGCGGTCCACCGACACCACTTCGGACTCGAAGGTGATCAGCACGTCGCCGATGTTGCGCTGCAGGAAGATGGTGGTGGCGTCGCGCCCACCCTTGGCCAGCACCGGCACGTTCTTGAACAGCTTGCCCACGAACTCGGCGGCCTGCGCATCGGTACCACCCTTCTTGCGCACCGAACCCCAGGCCGCCAGATAGGCCATGCGGCCGTTGCCGCCGGTCTTGGGGTTGACCACGATCACCTGCACGCCGGGCTTGACCAGGTCGTCCCAGTCGCGGATAGCTTTCGGGTTGCCCTGGCGCACCAGGAACAGCATGGTGGACGTGGTGGGCGAGGCATTGTTGGGGAAGCGCTTGGCCCAGTCGGCTACCACCAGGCCCTTGCTGGCCAGGAACTCGATGTCGGTGGTGGTGTTCATGGTCACCACATCGGCGTCCAGGCCGTCGGCCACGGCGCGCGCCTGGGCGCTGGAGCCGCCGTGGGCCTGGTCGACCTTGACGTCCTTGCCGCTGGTCTTCTTGTAGTGGGCCGTGAAGGCGGTGTTGTAGTCCTTGTAGAACTCGCGCGCCACGTCGTAGGAAGCGTTCAGCAGCGTCTGCGATGCTGCAAAATTGCTAGCTGTCAGCGCAACAGCAGCAAGGGAAAGAGTGGTTATTTGCTTGAATTTCATGGTGCGTGAAACCGGTTGTTGCGGCGTAGGTAGGTATTGTCCGGAGCGAGCCGCCGAACCCAAACTATTGTTTTGTGCTTAGTTAATAACCAACGTGACTAAGCGCGGGACTAGACGGTGTGAAGAGACGCCCTCGACTCAGGCAGAGATGCAGCATTGGCCACGGTGGTCAGCCCGCCCTCGCCCATCAGCGACTGCAGCAGCGCCACACCCAACGGCCATTCGCCGTGGCCGGAGTCGACGTTGATGTGGCCGGCATCCGGCACGCGCACGAACTCGCTGCCCCAGTTGCGCGCGTAGGCACCCGACAGACGGATCGGGCAGAACGGGTCGTTGCTGCTGGCCACCAGAATGCTGCGGTACGGCAGCTTCTGGCACGGCGCCGGCGCGAAATCGGCCAGCACGGCCCGGCGCTCCGGGTCGGCCGGTGCCACCAGCAGGGCGCCCTGGATGCGTGATGCGGCTTCGGGCGGCAGATGCGTGACGGCAATGCAGCCCAGGCTGTGTGCCACCACCACCACCGGCCCCGGCTGGGTCTCGATGGTGCGGCTGATGGTGTCGACCCAGGCGGCCCGCGTAGGCGTCAGCCAGTTGTCCTGGTAGACCCGCACCGTGCGGGCATAGCGCTCGGCCCACAGGCTTTGCCAGTGGCCCGGGCCGGAGTCGCGCCAGCCGGGGACGATGAGGATGCGCAGGTGGTTTGCCATGGGTACTTCTTTGATCTGTGTTGCTGCAAGTCATTGTGGGGAACGAGCGCACAAAACCAAACGAATAAATACTTGTTTGCTTATTCCGCAGACGCATACATCACTTGCGGCTGTAGATCTGATCGAACACACCGCCATCGGCGAAGTGATCCTTGCCCGCCTTGTCCCAGCCGCCAAAGGCCTCGTCGATGGTGAACAGCTTGAGCTTGGGCAACTGCTTGGCGTACTTGGCCTGCGCCTTGGCCGAGGTCGGGCGGTAGAAGTTCCGGCCGATGATGTCCTGCGCTTCCTCGGTGTAGAGGAACTGCAGATAGGCCTCGGCCAGTTGGCGCGTGCCCTTGCGGTCCACGTTCTTGTCCACCACGGTCACCGGCGGTTCGGCCAGGATGCTCAGGGACGGGTAGATGAAGTCCACCTTGCTGCCGAATTCCTTCTCCAGCAGATAGGCCTCGTTCTCCCAGGAGATGAACACATCGCCCTGGTTGCGCTGTGCAAAAGTCACGGAGGAACCGCGCGCGCCGGTGTCGAGCACCGGCACGTTGGCATACAGCTTGGTTATGAACTCCTTGGCCTTGCTGTCACCATCTGTCTTGCCGCCGTACTTGCGCTTGGCAAACTCATAAGCCGCCAGGTAGTTCCAGCGCGCGCCGCCCGAGGTCTTGGGGTTCGGCGTGATCACGCTCACCCCCGGCTTGATCAGATCATCCCAATCCTTGATACCCTTGGGATTGCCCTGGCGCACCACCAGCACGATGGTCGAGGTGTAGGGCGAGGAATTCAGCGGCAGGCGCTTTTGCCAGTCCTTCGGAATCCAGCCGCCGTTCTTGTACAGGGCGTCCACATCGCCGGCCAGCGCCAGCGTCACCACGTCGGCGTCCAGGCCGTCGATCACTGCACGCGCCTGCTTGCCCGAGCCGCCATGCGACTGCTTGATGGTCACGTCCTGGCCGGTCTTGGCCTTCCAGTGCCGGGTGAAGGCGGCGTTGTATTCGACATAGAGCTCGCGCGTCGGGTCGTAGGACACGTTGAGCAGGGTCTGCGCCGGCTGGGCCTGGCTGGCCAGGGCTGCCCCTGCCAGCGCGAAGGCCACTGAAAGCTTGATAAAGTTGCGGCGTTGCGTCATGTTGTTTCCTTTTCAGATCGATGAATGAATCGCGATGAAATGGATTCTGTTGAAACATGCTCAAAACTGGAACGAATAAGATTTCAGTAACTTATTTCCTAAACATCTGAGAACTTGAAAGAGGCTGCATATGGCACGCATGGTGAACTGCATCAAGCTGGGTAAAGAGGCTGAAGGCCTGGATTTCCCGCCCTACCCCGGCGAACTGGGCAAGCGCATCTGGGAAAGCGTGAGCAAAGAGGCGTGGGCAGACTGGCTCAAGCACCAGACCATGCTGGTCAACGAGAACCGCCTGAACCTGGCCGATGCCCGTGCCCGCCAGTACCTGGCGCGACAGATGGAGAACCACTTCTTCGGCTCCGGCGCCGACGCCGCCCAGGGTTACGTGCCGCCGAGCGCCTGAGCGCCCTGGGCTTTTCCCTTCATTGCCCGTACCGGCTCCCGTGACAGAACAGGCCTACGGAGCCGCCCGGTCCCTGCTGTGCCGTGCTGGCCTGCCGCAGGCCTGGGCCTCGCAGCCCGTCTGGCGCATTCTCGACACCCATTTCGACCTCGCGCGCTTCCTCACTACCTGGCAGACGTGGCAGGCCGATGCGCAGCGGCCGCGCGTGCTGCACGTTGTCGCACTCAGCGCGCAACCGCCCGCTGCATCCCTGCTGCAGGCCGCCGCGTCTTCGCCCGAACTGCAGCCCCTCGCCCAGGAACTGGCCGGCCAATGGCGCGGCCTGTTGCCGGGCTTTCACCGCCTGCTGCTGGCACAGGGGCAACTGGCCCTGACCCTGTGCGTGGGCGAGTTGCAGCCGCTGCTGCGCGAACAACAGTTCCAGGCGGACACGATTCTGCTCGACAGCACCGCCCCGTGGGACCGCTGGAGCGCCAAGGCCCTGGCGCGCTGTTGCCGGCGCGGCACGGCACTGGCCTGCGAAGCGCCAAGCCCGGCCCTGACCGAGTTGCTGGGCCAAACCGGCTTCGATGTCCAAGGTGAACGCGTGCAATTCGCGCCGCGCTGGGAGCTCAAGACCAACCGCGAGACACTGCGTACCGAGGCCGCCGCACCAACCACCTGTGCCGTCATCGGTGCGGGACTGGCGGGCGCCAGCATCGCCGCCGACCTGGCGCGGCGCGGCTGGCAGGTCCAGGTGTTTGATGCCGCACCGGTGCCGGCTTCTGGCGCCTCCGGTCTGCCGGCCGGCCTGGTGGTACCGCACGTCTCCAGCGACGACAGCCCGCGTTCGCGCCTGTCACGCGCCGGTGTGCGGCTGATGCTGCAGGAAGCGCAGCGGGTGTTGCCCGAAGGGCAGGACTGGGCGCCCAGCGGCGTGCTGGAGCAGCGCCTCGATGGCCGCGCCGGCCTGCCGGAACACTGGCCCGCCGAGGGACGCGATATCTCGCGCCCGGCCCCACCCTTTGATGCAGCCCCTTGGCACGAAGGCACCGCCGTCGTGCCCGCACTCTGGCATGCGCAAGCCGCCTGGATCAAGCCGGCGCGCCTGGTGCAGGCCTGGCTGGCCCGGCCGGGTGTGCAGTTCTGTGGCGATGCCAAAGTAGCCGCCCTGCGCAAAGCCAGCGCGCCATCCGACACGACATGGCACTTGCTCGACCGTGACGGCCGCACGCTCGGCACGGCCGACCAGGTGGTGCTGGCCAATGCAAGCGATGCCCCGCGTCTGCTGGACAGCCTGCGGGTCGACGCACCGCAATTCAAGCCACTGCCGCCCGTGCATGAGATGCGCGGTGTGCTCTCCGCGGGTCTGCGCCAGCCTGGAGATGAAGCGGCTCTGCCGCCGTTCCCGGTGAATGGTCATGGCGGCCTGATTCCGGCCGTACCGACCGAGGCCGGACTGGCCTGGTATGCCGGCGCCACCTACGAGGCCATGCACCAGCCCCCCGCCACCGGGGCTGAACACCACTGCAGCAATCTGGAGAAGCTGCGCACCCTGTTGCCGGCGGCAGCACGCGCACTGGCGCCGGCCTTCGAGCCCGGCGCCGCGCACGGTTGGGGCGGCACGCGCTGCGTCAGCGCCGACCGGCTGCCGCTGGTCGGCCCGCTGGAAGATGGCCCTCGGCCATCGCTGTGGATCAGTGCCGCCATGGGCTCGCGCGGCTTGAGCTTCTCGCTGCTGTGCGCTGAACTGCTGGCAGCCCGCCTGGGTGCCGAGCCCTGGCCGGTGGAGGCCAGTCTGGCGCGCTTTCTCCATGCGCGGCGCCAACCCACCATGGCAGAGGAAGATTTATAGTCAAAATGGCATTGGCCCCTTGCCGATCAAGCGCTGACAGCTATATATTTCATAGCGAATTCGATGTTGTTCCAAGCTGACAGACGCCTCTTCGCGGCACCCGGAAGAATGAAAGACTCATGAACCAGCGTCACAAAATCATCCTCGACTGCGACCCCGGTATCGACGACGCCATGGCGCTGTATTTCGCGCTGGCGCAGCCGGAAATTGAGTTGCTGGGCATCACCGCCACGTTCGGCAACGTATCCGCCGCGCAGGCGGCGCGCAATGCCATCTACCTGTGTTCGCTGGCAGGCTGGCGCATCCCGGTGTGCGAGGGCATCAACACCCCCACGCGCAGGATACCGGTGCTGCCCGATCCCGACATTCACGGCGCCGACGGTCTGGGCAACCTGCCCGAGCGCCGGCGTGACACCTATGCGCCGGACGAGCGCTCCGCCGCGCGCTTCATCGTTGCCATGGCCCATGCCCACCCGGGCGAAGTCACGCTGCTGGCCCTCGGCCCCTTGGGCAATCTGAGTCAGGCGCTGCGGCTGGAGCCCAGGTTGCCCGAGCTGCTGAAGCAGGTGATCGTGATCGGCGGCAGCATCGCCGCACCGGGCAATGTCTCGCCGGTGGCCGAATCCAATGCCTGGCACGACCCGCATGCGGCCGACCAGGTCTTCACCTCCGGCTTCGAGCTCACGATGCTCGGCCTGGACGTGACGCAACGCACGTCCTTGCCGCTGGCGCTGTTCGAACGCCTTGCCGGGCAGCACCGGCACCCGGCCACCGACACGCTGCTGCATGCGGCGCGCTTCCATGCCGGCTATCACGCCAGGCTGGAGCCGGAACTGGCGGATGGCCAAACCTGCCAGGCGCCTGACGTGCTGGCCCTGATGTACCTGCTGCGCCCCGAACTGTTCAGCACGGAAATGGGGCGCGTGCGCGTAGCGACCGAAGGCGTGGCCGAGGGCCAGACCATCATGGACCGGCGTGAGCACGTCCCCTACCCGCAACCCGGCTGGGAGGAACGCATCCCGCGCATCCGGGTCGGCCTGCAGGTCGATGCGCCGGCTTGTCTGGCGCTGTTCGAAGCCACGCTGATGGGAAATTGGCTGCCTGCTGCGGCCTGAGTCGCCCCATATTCCCAATTTGCATATAGCTACAAGAAAAATGTAGTTTGGAATCCGAGGGGTCCCACATAAAGTCGCGTCCATGCATGACGTGGCATTTGTTTTTGCGGGCTTTTTTGTCGGTCTGGTCGTTGGCCTCACCGGCGTGGGCGGCGGCTCGCTCATGACACCGATCCTGATCTTCTTCTTCGGCGTCAAGCCCTATCTGGCAGTCGGTACCGACCTGCTGTTCGCCGCTTTCACCAAGCTGGGCGGCACCGTGCGCCTGGCCCGCGCCCGTGTGATCGACTGGCGCATCGTCCTCAATCTATCCGCCGGCAGCATTCCGGCCGCCCTGATCACCCTGTTCATCCTGCACCACATCGGTCCGACCAATCCGGCCGTGCAAAGCCTGATGACCAGCACCCTGGGCGCCGCCCTGCTGCTGACGGCCGCCGCCACCTTCTACAAGGCGGTGCGCGGCAAGGCGCTGCCGGCCACACTGGCCAAAGGCCAGGAAGCGCGCGCCGCCACGCCGCGCCATTGGAGCCTGCCGCTGCTGCTGGGCGCCGTGGTGGGCACATTGGTCACACTGACCTCAGTCGGCGCCGGCGCCATCGGTGTGAGCGTGCTGCTGATCGTCTACCCGCTGCTGCCGCTGCCGCGCATCGTGGCCGCCGACATTGCCTACGCCGTGCCGCTGACGCTGGTGGCCGGTCTCGGTCACGCCTCGCTCGGTTCGGTCGACTGGCCCCTGCTCGCCAAGCTGCTGGCCGGCTCGCTGCCCGGCATCTGGCTCGGCTCGCATCTGATGCACCGCATCAACGAGCGCGTCATCCGCTCTGCCCTTTCCGTCCTGCTGGCCTGGGCCGGCCTGAAATTGATCGCCATATGAAGAAACACCCCCAGGCTACGTGCACTACGTGTCACTCCGCCACCCCCCTCAAGGGGGCAACGCCAGTGGCCCGGCAAAGCCGGTTCCACGGCGTTCCCCGTAAAGACACGCGTTCCTCCATCTAAGTTTTCTCGCCATGTACCAGTACACCGAATTCGACCGCCAGTTCGTGCACACGCGCGCGGCGCAATACCGCGACCAGCTCGAACGCCATCTGTCCGGCCAGTTGAGCGGCGACGACTTCAAGCCGC
>ERZ1292640.3513-Hain-H43-02um-R1-3513-length-12195-cov-6_pt1 | contig 12195 bp, 6 predicted proteins | sample MGYA00564404_ERZ1292640 | MGnify/ENA primary metagenome ERZ1292640 (study PRJEB36523, sample SAMEA6512636) | groundwater metagenome | collected 2019-01-08 | study: AquaDiva: Metagenomics assemblies of 32 groundwater samples | reverse complement strand
CTTGCGTAGAAAAAAATATTCGGAGTAGCGTGGCTTTAGCCTGCGTTAAATAGCTGATTATTTATTGTAGTGGCACGGCATGCCGCGCTTCTACAAGCCATTATAATGCACTGTAATTTTTGGAAAATAGTATAACATCAAAAAAGAGTATAATTTTCATTTTAATACAGGCTTGCCTTATCTAAACTCCTGTAAACCTAAGCCTGTAAATATGCGTTTCTAAAAGGCGTATTGATTGAAAGGCATTGTTCGGGTTGTTTGGAGAGATTAAATTGAACGCAGTTCTTATGAAACTAATCACACTTATTGTTATCTCTGTCATTTCAGCTTTTGCTATTGCAGTATCAGCAGACGAGGTAGAAACAGAATATACCATCCATAAAATGCAAAAAGGCGAATCACTTTGGCGCCTTTCTGTATCCAATTATGGAACTTCCAGATACGCCTATCTTCTCGCTGAATACAATAATATCAAGGATGTCCAGCGTATTCAGATAGATCAGGAGATCAGAATTCCGAAGGTTTTTTCATATAAAGTCAAAGCTGGCGATACGCTTTCCAAAATTTCCCGAAGGCTTCTCGGAGATAGCAGAAAATACAAAGACCTTGCCAAATACAATGATATTTCAAATCCCAACCTCATTCTAAAGGGATCAAAGCTGGAAGTTCCTCTTAAACCAAATATAGACGTTGCGTTAGCAGAAAAGCGTGGAAAAGCCAAACCTGTTGCAGAAGAAAAACCAAAAGAAGAATTGCCTAAACCAGTGGAAGAAAAACCGCCTGTTGTAGAGGAGAAAATTCCAGAGAAAGAGATCACTCCACCAGTTGAGGAAAAAGTTGCTCAACCAAAGCCAGAACCAGTGAAGCCAACCATTCCTGAAAAGCCCGAAGTAACGCCTGAGGAGAAAGAAGAAAAACCTGTCACAGAAGAACCAGAAAAGATCGAGAAACCTGAGGTTATAACTCCGGAAGAGACAAAACCTGTTCCAACAGAACCAACAAATCTCGTTCCGCCGAGTAACGGAAGAAAAGAAGTTGAGCCAACCCCTGAAGAAAAGGTTACTACTCCCGAAACGCCGAAAGCCATAGAACCAAGCCGAAAGCCTCTCTCGTTCCGCCGAGTAACGGAAGAACAGATTGATACATCAAAGAAATCTTGGGTGTGGGAATCTCCGTGGATCGCGCCGAAGATGGTCCCTAAAGAAAAATCTACTGATCCAGAAAACCTTGAATCTCTAAAAGAAGCGTTGAGATCATTTAGCAGACGTTCTGCGGTAGAACAAGGCGGGGAATTTGCGAGAGAAGATCGTGGGGTAAAATTGCCGATGCAATCCCTACTCCAAATTGAAGGCTATAAGTCGGTAATGATAGAATATAATAAAACACATTACTTCGGAAATTCCGACATCAATAGATATAGCGGATACTATTCCGGTGGAACGGATTATGGTGGATATGGTAGCTATGACTCCTACGGCAGTTATGATTCTTATGGTTCTTCCTCCTATTATGGAGGTAGTAGTAGCTATGGTGGAGGTAGCTATGGTGGATATAGCAGTGGTGGATATAGCAGTTTCGGAGGATATGGCAGCAGTTATGGTGGATATGGTGGAGGACGCTCAAGTGGAGTAAACATAGAGCAGGAATTGGATGTTCATCTGCATGGACGAATTGGACCTAAAACTCACGTTGACGTTGATTATAATGATACTGGAAGATCGCAGTTCGGCGGAATGGGACAAAAAGAGCAGAGGATCAGCGTTTGGTATCAAGGGACAAGGGAAGAAATAATACAAAAAGCGGCATTTGGCGATATTCGCCTGGATTTTCCAAACACAAGATTTATGAATATGAGCAGAGACCTTTTTGGCGCTGAGCTAGTTGCCAAAATTGGCGATATAAAGATTACAGCATTTGGCACAAGAACCAAAGGTATCAAAGAGACCTGGACTTCACAAGGGCAATCAAGGCAAGCAGGTGGCGGTATTGGTTCACGAGTAATGGACATAAACTATATGCAAGAGAGATATTACGCCATCAACGTCGGATCAGATGGAACGATCTATGACTCATATCTCCCATTAGAGCAGGGCGGAGAGGCTATCTATATTGATGACGGAATAGGCACAAATAACGATTCAGGAATTTCAACCGCTCAGGGATATTTTGATTACCTGTATCCCGGTGAAGACTATAATATAGATTACACTACCGGTCAGATAGAGTTTCTAAAGAATATTTCCCCGGAATATAAGATCGTAGTAGCCTATAAATATAGAGGCGAAAACGGAGGAACTATTGGCAATCCGGATGCGATCTTTGTGGATGATGATAAAGACAAAGTAATAGATGAAACAGACGATCCCAATGACCCGCTTGGTTATATCATAATTAAAGCACCCGGTCAGCGAGGTTCTGAGCTTAGAAACGTTTACAGCTTGGGGAACAGGAACATCAACCGCCGAAATTTTAACCTCAGTATCTGGCGTGAAAATGGAACAGACTCATTCCAAACAGACGAAGGCCCTGTCCTTTATAACCGTATCTTTGGACTGGATTCTGACGGTGATGGACTTGTAGACCCTGAACTTGTTGATTTTGATAAAGGCACGCTGACATTTCGCACTCCAAAGCCTTTTATCATAAGTGATTCCACCAGCCCATATTATAAATATAGCGATCAGTTGAATAACGAAGCTATATATTCGGAAAATCCACAATATACAGATGAAAAGTATGTTATTCAGGCTGATTATTCATATCAAACGCCAAGCTTTTATCTCGGAAGGCTAAATATATTGCCTAATAGCGAGGAAGTAAGAGTCAACGGCAAAATACTTAAACGCAGTGTTGATTATATAATGGTTTACGAAGTTGGTTCAGTGGAGATATTTAAGGAACTAGACGAATACGATGACATAAAGATTGACTATGAATATATGCCTTTTGGCGGGCAATTCCAGCAGACAATTGCAGGAATCTGGGCAGACTATACATATATTCCGAAAAAGAAAAAAGAGGAAATGCAAAAAAAGGATGCTACAGCGCAGCCAGATCAATCACAAGGAAGACCTCAAGGCATACCTTATGGTGATACCAATACGCCATACACGCAAAATACAGGCAATTTTGGGTCTGACTACAGGTCCAATTCCAATGGATACTCAAATAATGATAACTCAAGCTATGGAAACACTTACGGATCAAATTATGGATCAAGCTATGGCAGTGATTATGGCGGTAGTTATTCTGGATACGATAGCTATGGTGGAAATAGCAGTTATGGTGGTGGGTCTGACGGTTACAGCTACTATGGTGGAAGACGTGGACGCCTTGGTAGTTACAGCGGTTACGGCGGAACCAAAGCAAGAGGCATTGGCAATTCCGGCTATGCAAGCGGAGGCAGAGGATTAAACCTATCACTTGGTTATATATACAACGCCGGGCAAAGGTCTACCGATATTCCTGATGTAAATTCCGCGCCAAATCGCCTTCAGGCTTTAATTATGAATGGAACGTGGGGGCATGAGTTTAACGTTGCTAGAGTTATCGGATTGATTCCGTTTGTGTCAATCAGAGGAAAAGTTCCATGGTCAATATCAATAAACGGAGAAGCCGCTTATAGCCGAAATAATCCAAACAGCGTAGGCTATGCCATGATAGACAGTATGGAAGGCGCAAAGGAAAGCTCAAGAATCTCGCCTTATAAATTCTCTTGGAAGGTTGGGGGGGCGCCTTTTAGTTCAGAAACAAACGCATCAACTGACAACAGAGTAATATTCCAGATCGCTAAAAAAGATAAAGAAGCAAGTTTTGGCAATTATATGAAAAATAGAGAAGTATCAGCCTCGGAGTTAAATTCGCTTTCAACAATCCTTCAGCAATATCAAGTAATGGAGATCGGCTATGAGCTAGACGAAAATACGCCATGGGGCGGCCTTTCATACTCCATATCAGCATCGGGTTCGGACTTTAGCAAATATGAGTCTTTAGAAGTATGGCTAAAAGTTGATGGTGACAATAATATAAGGCTCAATATCGATCTCGGCACCGTAAGCGAAGATGCAGATAATGATTACGTGCTTGACAGTGAGGATTTGCCTGCGGATCTAAAAGACGCAAACGGGGATCATAAAATTGATATTCTTGACCTAGACAAAAAAAATCTCTCTGTAAAAGATAAATATAAAGGAAACGGAAGCCTTGATCTTGGGGAGGATATAGGTTGGCAGTATAATAGCAATGGTGGAAATGAAGAAGCAAAAGTCGGTAGCGATAACTCAATTCTGGATTCAGAAGACCTTGATGGCGACGTCGTGCTTGATACGACTGATTCTTATTACGAGTTTTCAATCCCGCTTAATGAAATACCGTCAGAATGGATTAGAAGGGAAAATAAAGATTCTGGCTGGATATTCCTCAGCATACCAATTGGGTCCGCAAAGCCTGAAGGACGCTCACCAAGTTGGGGAGTTATAAAACAGGCAAGAGTATGGATAGAGAAGGCGGTTCCGGGCTTGGTGGCAGGAAAACTGCAATGGTATTCTATTTCGGTTGTCGGGAATAGATGGGAAAAAGGTCTTGTCGTTGATAGTGCTGGTAAGCTATCGCAAAATGCCGAAGATAAAGTATCGGTAGGAACAAAGAATAATTACGAATTTGATGATTATCTCAAAGAATATAAAACTATTGAAAATGACAAGGACTTTATGGCATTACACCCTTACATTGAAAGCGCTCTATCGCTTGAAAGCCAAAAGCAAGAACAGGCGTTGACGATGACCTATAAGCTTCAACCAAATACAACAGGATATACCATGCGTGAATTATCCGGTTTAAGACGCGGCGATGGCCAGGATTTCTCAAGGCATAGAAATATTAGATTTTGGGTTCATGGCGATGGATCAAAGGCTACTTTAGTTTTAAGACTCGGTGGTAACGTTGATGATTTTGGCGCTGGTAGCCCCATAACAAAAACAGAAACAGATAACGAAACAGATACGATATATTCATATTATTCATATTCAAGGATAGGTGGACGAGGTTACTATGAATGGACAAAAACAATTGATTGGACAGGCTGGAGGCTTATCGCAATTCCGTTAGACGATGATAATGACGATGGCCATCCTGACAGCCTTAAACCAGTAAATGATCCTTCTATAACAAGTATCACTCAAGCGCTTGTAGGCATTAAGAATATAATGGAATTCCCAATTGACGGGGAAATTTGGGTAAACGAGATACACTTGAATGAACCTTACGTTAAATCGGGCTGGGCAAGAAGATTTGATATATCTACAAACTTATCCAGCATATTTTCATTAAGGGCGGGCTATGCAAAACAGGATCAGAGTTTTGAAAATTCCGCAGGACAATCAGGTAGAATCAACCAGATGAGTATGGGTTATAGCACAAGCAATTATGATTATAACGTGAATACTGAAGTAACGATAATCTCATGGTTGCCGATCTCATTTGATTTAAGCCATCGTGAAATGGAAAGTATCAGGGAACTTGGAATGATAAGCTCTTACGCAAGTGGTAAGACTATAACAGACAATAAGACTTTCGCCATTAACCTTGATAGACCGAAAATTCCCAGCTTGTCATTCTCCTATAATAATCAAGAAACGTTGAATGAAACCAGAGGCTTGGAATTGAGCAACCTATATTCTGGCGGATTAAGATATAGTCTTGGCAGTAAGTTCACATTTGACTTAAACTACGATCATGAGAAATCAGACGTTGATAAAAGCAAGGCAACTAGCAAATCTACTTCTGAATCATATTATTATGGTAACTATGGAGATTCTACAATAGACGGCGGAAGTATATCGCTTCAAATATCTCCCTCAAAAAGTTTCAGCATAAACCCGTCTTATGACATTCGCAGAGAGCTAGAAAAAAATACAACAACAGGGAAGGCTGATGGAAAATACTATATATCTAGCAGAGATCAAAGGTTTTCAATCAGACCAACACTTAGACAATACTACGGTTTTAGACCATCTATAAACGGAAGATATAGCTTTAGCGAGGATTGGGTTAGTCACCAAAAAGATGCTACTATGAATACAAGCATCACCTTCGGCATCAACTTCAATATGCGAAGCATGCTTACACCCGATGGGGCGAAAAAACCAAAGCCAAAAGATGCAAAAGCTAAAGCCAAAACTAGCGCTGAAACCAAAGTAGAGACGGAAAATAAAACCTCAATTCTCGTTCCGCCGAGTAACGGAAGAACAGATCTCGTTCCGCCGAGTAACGGAAGAACAGAAGAAAAATCAGAAACTAAAGAACAAACATCAGAAAGCCAAAAACCAGCAGACGCATCAAAAGTAGCAAGTAGCACAAAAGCTGCCGATTCAGCTCTCGTTCCGCCGAGTAACGGAAGAACAGACAAACCAGAACCTACAAACGAGGTAATACCAGACCAAAATATTAATGATCAACTTAATGCGGATCAATTCATAGATCCAGAAAGACAACGTGCTGTGGTTGAAGATATGATGCAGGAAGATAGAGGAAATTGGATAGAAAGCGAGAAAAACGAGCTAAAACGAAAAATGGAACAGCAAAAGAACGATAAAAGCGCAGAAAAGAAGGGCATACTCAAACGAAGTCTGGAAAGTTTCACGTTTAGCACGGATTTCGGCTATGATATAAACGATTATCTAAGGCAACTAAAGCCGGATATGGGATTTTTTGATATACTAAAGCTTGAACCAGAGTCTAAGTATAGAAATCGCTCCACACAGGGACGAAGGTTATCTGTCAGGTCTAACGTTGATCCATTCACTTGGGCGTCATTAGGAACTAATATGTCATTTACCAATAGATTCTCAAAATCAATGGGAACTGCATATAACTCCGATTCATCAAGTGTTGGCGGAGATGTAAAGCTTTCAAAAAATACTTTAAGCACGATGCTAAAATACGATATGACGATCCAAAATAGCGATAACATCAGTGGCAATATATCAAATAGCACATCCCATAACCCATCAGTGACTTTTCGCAATAACTGGAAATCCGGGGTTGGGTCATCCTTTGGATTCAGAACAACATTTAGAACCTCTGAACGAAGCGATGTTACAACGAAATCATTGATTATCACTCCAAATCTTAATATTGATTACAATCTTCATTTGGAAGGTAATCTAGGAATTCCGTTTACAGGTAAGTCAATAAAGATGGATCATAATTTTGATATGAGCAATACGATTTCTGCAATGGTAAGGCGGGAAAAGCTTGGCGTTAATCGTGATGAAAAGTCAGAACAGTATGGAACTTCTCTGGACATGAGCTATGATCTCAGGGAAAGGATACGTGCTTCTATACGTTTTTCTGTTGATTATAATCATGATCGTGTGCAGGCGGATTCAGATTATATAACGCTATCCGGTTCGGTTATGATCAGGGGAGAATTTAGGTAGTGATCAGAGAAATAGCACACGGATTTGCACGGATTAGGCTGATTTTCACGGATATGAAAGAAGAAAGATGCAGGATACAAGATTCAAGATTCAGGATACAGAATGATTGGATAGTAGTAATCGTTGAAAAATACCATTTTGACATAGTAATCAAGGTTTTGGACAGCCCCTTTTATCCCGCTTTAATAAGGTTTGTAGGGGCAGGTTTTGTCAATATACAAGAAGGCGTTTGGCAATTGTAAACTTTATTTTACATTATAGACTTTCAACAAACATCAATAACCTGCCCTAAAAAAGCCAATGTTCATAGGGCAGGTTTCTTTTGGATTATCCAACATTTATTGAAAAAACAAACCTATATTTTAATGATGATCATCGTCCTAACTGACAAAACCTGCCCCTACAAACCTTATTAAAGCGGGCTAGGGGGTTGTTTTTACTTAATTGGAAGATAAGGAAAATGGCTGAAAGCGATTTAAATAAATATCTGAAAAATCTACCTGCGGGCGGAAAACTGATTTATCATCCAAAGATAAAAGAGCTAATTGCACTTTATCCCAGAAATATCATTATGCAGGTTATCCATAATTTAATAGAGGATATGAGAAATAAAATCCTTTCGTCTAATAGTGATGGCGATTTAAAAGATATTGATTTATCAACTGATGGAATCATACCGATAATCTATGATCAAGTAAAATCCATCTGTTTGCCAAGTATGGGTCATATTATCAATGCAACAGGGATTATATTAAGCACAAATCTTGGTCGTGCGCCATTGAGCAAGCCAGCGCAAGAAGCGTTAATCAATGCAACGAGGGGATATTCGCCATTGGCTGTGGATTTTGAGACGGGTCGTCGTGGAGATAGGGACACTCACGTTCAGAAGCTGTTGGAGATGCTGACAGGCGCAGAATCAGCAACGGTAGCGAATAACAATGCCGCCGCAACCATGCTTATATTAAACAGCATCGCCAAAGGAAAAGAAGTGCTTGTCTCAAGAGGTCAACTTGTGGAGATCGGCGGGGATTTTCAGCTTGTTGAAGTCATCCATAGAAGCGGGGCTATTCCCATAGAGGTCGGCTCAACAAATAGAACCCATCTCAAAAACTATAAAGACGCAATAACAGAAAATACCGGCGCAATCTTGAGAGTCCACCCAAGCAATTATCGCATAATCGGATTCACTGAGGAAGTTGGGCTTGACGAATTAGTCCAGCTTGGGAAAGAACATAACATCCCTATTATAGACGATCTTGGAAGCGGGGCCTTATTTGATCTCACAAAGTATGGTTTGCCTGCTGAACCGCTTGTTGCGGATAGCGTTAAGGCTGGCGCTGACGTCGTATGTTTTAGCGGAGATAAGTTATTAAGCGGTCCGCAAGCTGGAATTATAATTGGCAAAAAGAAATATATCCAGATGATAAAGAAGAATCCTCTTGCAAGGATGCTAAGAGTCTGCAAACTCACAGTAACCGCCCTTGAAGCCACGTTGCGCCTGTATCTGAACGAGGAGACAATCGCAGAGACCAATCCAACCCTAAAAATACTCACCAGACCTTTAGCAGAACTTGAGGAAATAGCAGATACGCTTGTTAAGAGATTAAGCAAAAGCCTTGAGAAAAAGGCAATCGTTCAAGCCATAGACGATTATTCCCAAGTAGGCGGAGGGTCATTGCCCACTGAAAACATCCCCACAAAGCTAATATCAATTAAGCCATTAAATATGTCTACTGATACGCTTGGAATCATGTTGAGAAAGTCCGCTCCGCCGATTTTTTCACGCATACAGCAGGATTGTGTTTTGCTCGATCTTAGAACGGTCTTTGCTGATGAAGTGGATTTGATGGCGGATGCGCTGGAATCCTGTTTTGTCCCCTAAATTGCCGTAGCCCAAGATTCTATCTTGGCTATACAAAAGATCGGTATATTCTTATGATGCCAAGTTAGAAACTTGGGCTACAAATGCAACTGAAAAATCCGTATTTATAATCTGACCTAAACTAATAATACCATTTTCATTATTTATTTGTGCATAATTCAACAATATATCAAATGTAGGTTGGATTGAGGAACGAAATCCAACTATTACAAGAATGCACAATCAATAAATAGAATTGGTATAACCAACTAAAGTGTTTCATTTTCCCCTCCTAATTTCACCCCAGGTTGTGGTGAGTTTGCGTTTGGATGCAATAGCAAAACCTATTGATCCACCATCCGGCACATTAGACCCAGTAATAATCACATTATCAAATTCTGCCATACAACCACCAAACAAGATTCCAACACTTCCCGATTCGGGGATTAAGTCATGCTGGTATGTTACTTCGAGGTTATCATCTATATAGAATTTTGCTTCTTTGCCTTGCATAACCATTTTTAAGTGATACCATTTATTCAATTCAGGTCCGAATTGCCGTCCTTGTATAAAAAAGTTCTGATCATTCACAATAAAGCCGATAACTGGATTATTCCAAGGTGGTGCATGAAAAGCTGTGTATAAGAAAAATGCTGATTGCTTATCATATCGCATAACATGACCAAGGTAATAGTTATCTGACAGTTTTTCTAAAACGATTCCGTCATATTCAAACGTATAATCGATCCACGAACTATTCCCTATTGTAAGAATAGCTCCTTCATTAATTCCTGACCAACTGCAAGTAAGTTTTCCATTCTCAACTTTCCAGTCTTTGCCGAATGTTGTCCAGCCATCGAGATCCCCATCATCAAAATTATCCTTAAATGTTCCAGCAAACGCAGGCATAGCAGTCAAAAAAACACAGAGAACCAATATAATCTTCATTTTCCCCTCCTAATTTCACCCCAGATTGCGGCGAGCTTGCCTTTAGATTCAACAGATTTGCTGTTATCTGGAACTTTATCGCCAGTTATAATAACATTGTCAAAGAAGGCAGAACTCGGTCCCGAGCCACAAATCCCTATCGTAACTTTGCCAGTCTTGAAATGATCGAATATAGCTACACGAATAAGCTTTCCATCATAATAACCCTCAAATTCATTTCCCTTGATAACGGCTTTAAGAGTATGTTTTTCTCTTATCAAATCCCCTTGAGTTTTGTCAGAGGTAATTACGGTAAAATTATTGTTAATTTGTGTATACCACCGAACTGTGTTGTCTGTTACACAAACGACCCATGGGTAACCGTTATCAAAATCCTGCACCCTGACTCTAAAACCGATATAGTCGAACGCTTGATTTGACTGCATCTCTATTTCTACAGTATAGTCCTTCCAGTCAGGTTCACCTATCATCATCAATGAGCATGGTCCTCCGGGGAATAATGATATTTTGCATCTGCCATCTAATACCTCCCATGATCCGTTGCCAGATTTTACCCAACCGTCTAAATTCCCATCATCAAAATTATCCTTAAACGTTCCAGCAAATGCAGGCAACGCAACCATAAAAACACAGAGAACCAATATAATCTTCATTTCCCCCTCCTAATTTCACCCCAAGTTGTGGTGAGTTTTCCTTTGGATTCAACGGATATGCTGTTATCTGGAACATCATCACCAGTGATAACGAAATTATCAAAATGGACTTCTGCACCGCCTGCGCCAATGCTAACATAACCTTTTTTAGGTAGAATCGGTTGATTTACCCAATCATTTGAGCAGATAAGTTTGTTATCCACGCTGACGGATAATTTAGAACCCTTCATTTCTACCTGAATATGATACCATCTATTTAGCTCAAATGGGAAGGCAAAATCTAATCTAGCAATATTTTGCAGATTTCCACCTGCCCATGTTAATATTACTAATGGAATATTTCCACGAGCCTCAAGTGAAGACCATGCACAAACAGTGTCTGTGCATCTTCCTAGAACATAAATATAATCCCATGTTCTGCTTTTATCCAATATTTCGGTCATTTTGCCATCAACTGTTAGGGTGAAATCTCGAATTTCCAAACCATTGTTGAAGTCGATGCCAGAAGCAATGCTAGCCTCATAATCCATGATAATTGCTTCCCCATCTTTGGCATAAATTTTACAATCAGCCGTTTCTACCTTGCCACTTTTTACTTCAATATGATCGCCCTCTACATCAAATTTCCATCCATCCAAATCACCATCGTCAAAATCATCCCTAAACGTTCCCGCAAATGCAGGCATAGCAATCATTAAAACACATAGCATTAGTATAATCTTCATTTTCCCCTCCTAATTTCACCCCAAGTTGACGTAACCTTGCCTTTTGGTTCAACGCTTGTGAGCATCTCAAATGCCATCGCTTTGGAAAAGACTTCCAGAGCATTTCCTGTGCTATTCATGACGCAACAGGTATGATCACCTGAGAATTCATTATAAATATGCTTAATTCCAACGTTTTCCAGTCTTTCATGAAATTTTCGAGGATATTTAATTGGAATAAGTTGGTCATTTATACCAGCATCTATGTAGATTGCTTTCATGCTCTGTAAAGCATCGATATGCTTATCCAGCATTACAAATAAATCATGTTCCATGAATTTATCATAGGCTTTTTGATTTTTGACCATTTCCTTTGGTTGTGTATCTGTATATATGAAAGGAAAATCACAATAAAAAGGCGGATTATCGGGATTTGGGGCGTATGCACCAGCGTCAGAAAAGGAGCTCTTAATCCAAAAACCTGCGGAATTAAATTCTGCCCAGTTCTTTATCTCTGAAGCAATTGCATAAGAAGATGGATCAACATTGAATCCATCCTCTGTATCCCATACTCCTGCCATTCCACCTAT
>ERZ1292640.219-Hain-H43-02um-R1-219-length-45791-cov-43_pt3 | contig 12197 bp, 8 predicted proteins | sample MGYA00564404_ERZ1292640 | MGnify/ENA primary metagenome ERZ1292640 (study PRJEB36523, sample SAMEA6512636) | groundwater metagenome | collected 2019-01-08 | study: AquaDiva: Metagenomics assemblies of 32 groundwater samples | reverse complement strand
CCCTCGCCCTCACTGATGTTGTCGCAGTCCTGCTCTGGCTGCTGGCTGAGCTTAGTTCCAGCCGGTGGTCTTCGTGGAGCCGATGGAATAGGACAAGGACGCCTGGTCAGTCGTCCCGCCGGCAGTCAACGGGGCCGAGAACACTCCTTGGCCTTTCGTGATGTCCGGGGTGGCGAACACCGACAGACTGCCAAAAGAGCCGCCGGTCGGGTCGTTGGGTACAGCCGGCAACTGCTGGAGCACGCTCGAAGGTACGGTGAAGCTGCCGGCCGAAGCCTGGGCAACGCAATCGAAGACCGTGGCGCTGTAAATGGGATTCTGCTGCGTAACGCCCGTCTGTCTGAGAGCCGCTCCCGCGATCATGACCGAGCCGGTGCTGCCGCCGGTCCAGGTGATGGTCAGAGGCGAACCGCGTGGGATGGGATCCGAGAGGCGGTCCTGGTTGGACCATACGAAATCCCCCGGAAGATCCACCCTGGCCGTGAACGCTCCAACGTCCCTGCCGCCCGTGCCCGAAAGCGTGTAAGTGCCCTGCACCAGAGTGGGAGTTCCGCTCCCGCCGAGTCCACCGAGCCCGCTGGAATACAGCTCCGCGCTGTAAGTCAGGTCCTGCGGCTGGCGCGGGACCGCCTTGTTCGCGGCGTTGGGCCCGTTCAGCGTCAGTTGCGCGCCTGCGTCCAGCGGCGCTGGTCCCTTACCCTGGATGATTTCATCGGTCGTGCCGACCCGTTGAAGGACGAAGCACGCCCCGATCTGGAGCAACGAAAAATTCGCCGTCCCCACGGTATCGACTCCATGCCTGTCAAACGAGCCGGAAACGCTCTCGCTCTTCATCTCGAAAGAACCCAGTCCCGGCATCGACAGCTTCATGGACGTCTTCAACAGGTCGAGGTTCCCGATGACCAGGGATCCGCCCTGATCCAGCTTGATCAACTGAGCGTCCGACAGCGTCGGATGGGTGCAGGAACTCTTCCCGGATTCCGCGACCGCGATGGAGCCCAAATTGGATGTTCGCCCCCCGGCCCTCACCTGAAGACTCACAAAACAACCCGGCGCCACGTTGGCCGGGACCGTGAAGTTGATCTGATCCAGGCCGGGTGAACCGCCCGACCGGCCGGCATAGGCCGGAGTCGCCTCGATGCCGCCCACCACCACTCTCACCTGGCCCGCGGCAGTCTGGTCGCCGGACGATACGCCGTTCAGGTCCGAACTCGGATCCGGGCCGAGGCCGGTGCCCCAGAGCACCATCGCGTCGCCCGGCTTCGCCGGACGAACGCTCCATTGTCCCAGCGTGCCAGTCGCGAAGCGGTTCAAGTCGAGGCCACCGTAGGTGGCCTGCGCGGGCCCGGCGCCGTTTTGAGCCTGCGTGGCGAAGCCGAAGTTCCGCTCCACCACCCTCACCCGTCTGGGCGCGCTCGTCGCGTTAAACGTGACCCGGACATCATAGTCCCCAGCCGGGGTGCTGGACGGAAGCAACGCGGCAAGTTGCCCTGCCGAGGTGTACCAGAGCCGTGCGTCCACTGCGGCGCCGCCTGCGGCCGGCGTGAAGCTCACTCTGGTGCCCGAAAGCTCAGTCGGGTAAGGCAAGCTGCCCGAATACACCGCAAGGGTCGCCGGTCCCATTCCGCTCCCGAACACGACGAACCAAGATCCTCGTGCGATGTCCGCACCATATGAACTGGCATTCAATACGCCGTTATCCGCTCGAATGGCCGGCTGCGCCCAAGCCGCTGCCGGAGCTACGATCATCACCGCGACGCAGAAGAGAATTATCCTTGTCATGTGTTTCCTCCTGGCTTTGGGTTTGCCCAGCGCCTTCAGACAAGTATACGGTGATTTGGTTGGCGCCACAAGCAAGAGTGCCTGCGCCACGGCGTCTGGTAGAATTTCGGTGACAGGCTACGCTTTCACCAATCAGGTGCGGGCCGCGGAAGATGAAATTAGTGAAAGCGTAGCCTGTCACCGAAATTGAGGTTTTCATGAGCTTTCGGGAATACTTGTGCCTGTTTCTGCTTCTGACGGCGGCCTGGGGCCAGGAGTTCCGCAGCACGCTGAGCGGGCGGGTGGTGGATGCCCAGGGCGCGGTGGCGCCCGGCGTGAAGGTGACGGCCACCGAGAGCAATACCGGCGCGCGGCATGAGACCGTCTCGACCGGCGAGGGCCAGTACACGCTGACGTTCCTGCCCCCCGGCGCGTACCGGATCTCGGCCGAGGCGGCCGGCTTCAAGCGCTACGTGCGCGAGGGCGTACGGATCAGCACCAACGAGCGCGTCGCGCTGGACATCAGCCTGGAAGTGGGGCAGATCGCGGAGACGGTGACGGTGACCGCCGAAGCGCCGATGCTGCAAACGGCCACCGCCTCGACCGGGCAGGTGATCACGGCGCGGCAGATCGACAACATGCCGCTGCACGGCCGCACGCCGCTGGTGCTGGCCCAGCTTGCCTTCGGGGTGGTGCCCACCAGCGACCCGCGCTTTTACCGCCCGTTCGACAACTCCGGCCCCTCGAGTTTCTCGATGGGCGGGGCGCCGGCCCGCGTCAACGAGCTGCTGATCGATGGGGCGCCGGACACTACCCGCGACAACCGCGTCGCCTACAACCCGCCGATGGACGCGGTGATGGAGGTCAAGGTCGAGACCTTCCAGGCCGACGCGGCCTACGGTCACACCGGCGGCGGCACGGTGAACGTGGTTCTGAAAGGCGGGACCAACGCCGTGCACGGGGCGGCCTACGAGTTCAATCAGGTCTCGCGGCTGGGGGCCACTCCGTTTTTCACCAACCGGGCCGGGCTGCGCAAGATGGTGACGCGGTACAACCAGTGGGGCGTCAACCTCGGCGCGCCGCTGGTGATTCCGCGCCTGCTCGACGGCCGCAACCGCGTTTTTGTGTACTTCGCCTACGAGGGGATCAAAGATTCGATCCCCCGGCCGGTGACCTCGACGGCGCCGACGGCGCCGGAGCGCAACGGCGACTTCTCGCAGTTGCTGGCGCTGGGCGCGAGCTACCAGATCTACGATCCGCAGACCGGCGTGCGCGAGGGCGCGCGCGTCCGCCGCCAGCCGTTCGCCCGCAACATCATCCCGGAGAACCGGGTCAGCCCGATCGCCAGGAACTACCTGGAGTTCTATCCCCTCCCGAACCAGCCGGGCCGGCCCGACGGGCTGGACAACTTCCTGTCGAACACCAACGGCGAGGTGAACGGGTTCCAGAGCGAGCTGGGCCGCATCGATTTCAACCCGAGCCAGCGGCACAAGCTGTTCTTCAACTACCGGTTCAACGAGCGGCTCGGCGACGGCGGCAACAACCTGGGCAAGAGCATCACCGACGTCACCGCCACCAACGGCGTGCGCCGGAGCAACTACGGCTCGATGCTGGACGACGTTTTCACCTTCACGCCGACGACGGTGCTGAACACGCGGCTGAACTGGACGCGCTACACCGAAGCCAGCCGGCTGTTCAGCGAGGGCTTCGACATGACGAAACTGGGCTTCCCGGCGTCGCTGGCGGCCGCCTCGCCCCAGGCGATTCTGCCGACGATCTCCTTCGACCGCTTTACCTCGTTGGGAGACAGCGCCGGGAGCAACACGCCGTTCGACATCTTCCAGGTGTTCTCGACCCTCACCAAGATCGCGGGCCAGCACAGCCTGAAAGCGGGCGCCGACCTGCGCCTGTCTCGGGAGAGCTCGATCGGCTTCGGGTATTCGAGCGGCCAGTACAGCTTCGGCTCGGCCTGGGCGCGGGGCCCGCTGGACAACTCGCCGGCGGCGCCGATCGGCCAGGACCTGGCGGCTTTCCTTTTGGGCCGTCCCACCGGCGGGGGCTTCGACATCAACGCCGGGCGCACCAACCAGGCCGGTTACTACAGCCTGTTCCTGCAAGATGACTGGCGAGCGAGCGCGGCGCTGACGCTGAACCTGGGCGTCCGCTACGAGCGCGACCTGCCGACGGTGGAGCGCTTCAACCGCGCCGTCAACGGCTTCGACTACGCGACGCCGAATCCGATCAGCGCCCAGGCTCAGGCGGCCTATGCGCGCAGCCCGATCCCGGAGGTCCCGGTGGGCCAGTTCCGCACGCCGGGCGGCCTGCTGTTCCCCGGACCCGGGAACCGCAGCCTCTACCGGACGAAGTCGCGCTACTTCAGCCCGCGGGTGGGACTCGCCTGGTCGCCGGCGGCGCTGGGCGGCAAGACGTCGATCCGCGGCGGCGGCGGGGTGTTCTTCTTCCCGCTGGGCACGACGGGCGTAAACCAGCTCGGCTTCAGCCATTCGACCTCGTTGGTGGCATCGCTGGACGGCTACCTGACGCCGGCGGCCACCTTCGGCAACCCGTTCCCGAACGGGATCGAACAGCCTCCGGGGGCCTCGCAAGGCCTGGCCACTTACCTGGGCCGGTCGTTCAGCTTCTTCAATCCCGACCCGCTGAACGGCTACTCGCTGCGCTGGCATGCGAGCGTGCAGCGGGAGCTCTCGCCGCACCTGCTGGTGGAGCTCGGCTACATGGGCAACCGCGCGGTGCACCTGGATGTGAACCGCCAGTTGAACTTCGTGCCGCGGCGGCAGCTCAGCACCAGGCCGACACGCGACCAGGCGACCATCGACCGGCTGACGGCGCAGGTGACGAACCCGTTTGCCGGCCTGCTCCCCGGCACGGGGCTGAACAGCGCGGTGGTGCAGCGGCAGCAACTCCTGCGGCCTTACCCGCAGTACACCGGGGTGACCGCACAGTCGCTCGCCGACGGCAGCTCTTACTTCCACATGCTCCAGGTGCGCGCGGACCGGCGGTTTGCGCTGGGCTTGCAGTTCCTGGCGAACTACCAGTGGTCGAAGCTGCTGGAGAGGCGCAGCCGGCTGAACGACTCCGACCCGTCGCTGGAGAAGCGCATCGCCGGCGAGGACCGGCCGCAGCGGCTCGTGCTGAGCGGGAGCTACGAGCTGCCGTTTGGCCGCGGCAAGGCGGTGGACCCGGCCAACCGCCTGCTGCGCGGGCTGGTAAGCGGCTGGGTTGTGAACGCCATCTACACGATGCAGTCCGGCCCGGCGCTCGGCTGGGGCAACCTGATCTATTACGGCGGGGACCTGCGGCTGGACCCGCGGGCCGTGGATCGCGCCTTCGACGTGACGCGCTTCGAGACCAACTCGCGGCAGCAACTGGACTGGAACGTCCGCACCTTCCCCTCGCGTTTCGGCAACCTGCGGGCCGACGGGGTGGACAACATCGACCTGTCCCTCATCAAGAACATCACGGTGACGGAGCGGGTGAGCCTCCAGTACCGCGCCGAGGCCTTCAACGCCTTCAACCGGGTGCAGTTCAACCCGCCCTCGCTGGCGGCGACCAGCACGGGTTTCGGCACCATCACCCAGCAATCGAACCTGCCGCGGCGCATACAGATGGCGCTTAGAATGGTTTGGTAGAGGAACCGGCTGAGCGGACGGCTCACCGGCGATCGAACAGGCAGCAAGGGAGGCGTGCTTACATGCTGAAGCCCACCATCTTCCGGGAATACGATATTCGCGGCATCGCCGACGCCGACCTGAAGAGCCCCGATATCGAGGAACTCGGCCGGGGCATCGCGGCGTACCTGTTGCCGCGCAGCGGCGGGAACATCACCCTGGGAACCGACACTCGCCTGAGTTCGGGCCGGTTGCGCGAGGCGCTGACCCGCGGCCTGCTCTCCGGCGGCATGGAAGTGACCGATATCGGCGTCGTCCCCACGCCGCTGCTCTACTACTCGGTGTTCCATCTCAAGGCCACCGGCGCGGTGATGGTCACCGGCAGTCACAACCCGCCTGAGTACAACGGCTTCAAAGTGATGTCGGGGGCGGCGACCATCTACGGGGCCGAGATCCAGAAGATCCGCGAGATCATCGAGAATCGGGAGTTCGTCTCCGGCGAGGGCGCGCTGAAAAAGGCGGATGTGAGCACGCCGTACGTGGACGAGGTGGCCTCGCAGTTCCGCTTCGACCGCCGCATCAAGGTGGCGCTGGACGCGGGCAATGGCACCGCCGGCCCGGCGATGCACCGCATCCTGGAGCGGCTCAACGTCGATGCCATCGAGCTGTTCTTCGACATGGACGGCCGCTTCCCCAACCACCACCCCGACCCGACGGTGCCGGAGTACCTGACGGCGCTGGCGGCGGCGGTGAAGGAGAACGGCGCCGAGCTGGGCATCGCCTTCGACGGCGACGCCGACCGCATCGGCGCGATCGACGAGAAGGGCGCCGTCATCTGGGGCGACCTGTTGATGCTGATTTACGGCCGCGAGATCCTCCAGCGCAAGCCGGGCGCGACCTTCATCGGCGAGGTGAAGTGCTCCCAGGTGCTCTACGACGAGCTGCGCCGGCTGGGCGGCAACCCGATCATGTGGCGCACCGGGCACTCGCTTATCAAGGCCAAGATGAAAGAGGTCAAGGCGGAGCTGGCCGGGGAGATGAGCGGCCACATGTTCTTCGCCGACCGCTATTACGGTTACGACGACGCGCTCTACGCCGCTTGCCGGCTGATCGAGATCGTGGCCGCCTCGGGCCAGCCCCTTTCGGCCCAGCTCGCCGGCGTGCCCCATATGGTCTTCACGCCGGAGATCCGGGTGGATTGCCCCGACGAGATCAAGTTCGACGTCATCGAGCAGGTGGCCGAGCACTTCCGCAAGACGAACGAGGTGGTGGAGATCGACGGCGCCCGCGTGCTCTTCCCGCACGGCTGGGGCCTGGCGCGCGCGTCCAACACCCAGCCGGTGCTGGTGCTCCGCTTCGAAGCCACCAGCGAGGAGCTTGTGAACCAGTACCGCCGCGAGGTGGAAGAGGTGGTCAAGCGGGCCAAGCAGCGGGTGCAGGCGGCGCGCAGTTGAAGCGGGGCCGGGGGTGTGAAAGACTGAGGAGTTGCCTTCCGCGCATTCGCAGCAACCCAAGGTGGTGATCATCGGCGCGGGCCCGGCCGGTCTCACCGCCGCCTACGAGCTTTGCCGGCACGGAGTTCCCAGCGTCGTCCTCGAAGCGGACTCGGTGGTGGGCGGTCTGGCGCGCACGATCGAATACAAGGGTTACCTGTTTGACCTCGGCGGGCACCGGTTCTACACCACGGTGGACCTGGTGGAGAAGATCTGGCACGAGGTGCTGGGCCCGGATCTGCTGCGGCGCCCGCGGCTGTCCCGCATCTACTACCGGTCGAAGTTCTTCCGCTACCCGCTGGAGCCGTTCGACGCTCTGGCCGGACTCGGGCCCAGGGAGGCATTCCGCTGCGGGCTGAGCTGCCTGCGCTCGAGGCTGGCGCCGCGCCTGCCGGAGAACGACCTGGAAAGCTGGATCTCGAACCGCTTCGGGGCCAGGCTCTACGAGATCTTCTTCAAGAGCTACAGCGAGAAGGTCTGGGGCCTTCCCTGCCGCGAGATCGATTCCGCATGGGCGGCGCAGCGCATCGGCAACCTGGACCTGAGCTCGATGCTGCGCGGCGCGCTTCGGAGCTTCGCGGGCCGGACTCCCCGGACTCTGATCCGCGAGTTTCACTACCCGCGGCGCGGGCCGGGAATGTTGTGGTCGCGAATGAAGCGGCTGGTCGAGAGCCGGGGCGCCCGCGTGGTGCTGAACGCGCCGGTGGAGCGAATCGCCTGGGAGGAAGGCCGGGTTCGGGGAGTGACGGCGGGCGGCCTGTTCTATGAGGCGACCCACGTAATCGGCAGCATGGCCATTCCAGACCTGATCCAGCGCCTGGATCCCGCGCCCGAAGCGGCCCTGCGCCGGGCCGCCGGGGACTTCCACTACCGCGACTTCCTGACCGTGGCCCTGATCGTCCGGCAGCCCCGCGTGTTCCCGGACAACTGGCTCTACATTCACGATCCCGGAGTGCGCGTCGGGCGGATACAGAACTACAAGAACTGGAGCCCGGAGATGACGCCGGATCCGAACACCACCTGCCTGGGGCTGGAGTACTTCTGCAACCAGGGGGACGATCTCTGGACCATGCCCGACGAGGCCCTGACGGCGCTGGCGTCTCAGGAGTTGACGGTGCTGGGGCTGGCGAACGGGGCCGACGTCATGGACGGCGCCGTGGTGCGCGTCCCGCGGGCCTATCCGATCTACGACGGATCCTACCGCCGCGGGCTGCAGGCAGTGCGAGCGTTCTTACAGCGCGTTCCCAACCTCCAACTGGCCGGCCGCAACGGCATGCACCGCTACAACAACCAGGACCATTCGATGCTGACCGCCATCCTGGCGGCGCGAAACATCCTGGGAGCGAGCTACGACCTGTGGCAAGCGGATCCCGAGGCCGGCAATCTGGAGGAAGCCAGCGCGGTTCCCGGCGGCGTCATCCAGACAGCAGGGCCCGGATCACGCCGACCGGCTCGGCCTGGAGTTGAAGCCCCAGGCGCAGATCGGCCAGCAGCAGCGGCGACAGCGTCCACCAGCGCCCTTCACTGAGCGTGCGCAGAGCCAGGAACAGATACAGCGGCGAGATGGGGCGCGCCCAGCCGTTGATGTCAACCCAGACGCCGGGCGCACTGAGGGTTACCGTCAGCCCGGCGAACAGCACCGCGGCAGCCCAGGCGAGCATGGTTCGCTTGCCGGGGCGCCACGTCACGGCAAGCGCGAGCGCCAGCAGCACGCCCACGAGCGCCAGCGAGTCGGCCGCCTGCGCCACCGCCTCCTTCCAGCGCGGGTAGGGGTAGGTCGGGGGATGGAAGATGGCGCGCACAATCCCGATGACCGGCTCCCGGAACATCCAGGCGGGAACCGCCAGCGGGGCCGCGCTATACTGCTGTAACGCGGTGAGGCGCGCGGCGACAAACAGGTTCCAGGCCAGCGCGGGGAGCGCGCAGGCGGCGAAGAGCAGGACGCGAAGGCGGCGGCGTCCCAGCAAGGCGTGCACGCAGGCCGCGGCCACCAGCAGCGCGCCCGTCTCGCGCACCAGGCAGGCGGCCGCCAGCACGGCGGCGATGCCGCCGGCCGAGCCCCGCTGCTGGTAGTAGACGAGGCCGGCGCAGAGCGAGACCAGCGCCACGTCGATGGTCAGACGCTGCATCGATATGAGCGTGGCCGGCACCGCCAGCACGAGCAGCCCCCAGGCGGCCGGGGCGCCGCCGAGCTTCGCGTAGGCGGCCAGCCACCAGACGCCGGCAAAAACAAAGGCGGCCACAACGGCGATGTAGCAACTGTCGATCAGCCCCGGCCTGCCCGCGGCCAGCAGCCATGAGAGTGCGGGTACCAGGATGCGCCGGTAGCGCCAGCCTTCGCTGCCCAGTGCGGCGACGGTCTCGCGCTGGAGCAAAGGAGCGTGCGCGACCAGGCGGTAGTATTGGCCGTCGTAGCCGTCGCTCTGCGGCCACAGGTAAGTCCGCCCGGCGAGCGCCGGCGGCAGGCTGGCCCGGTCGCCAGTGTAGAACAGCGCTGTCCAGTGGCCGCCATAGAGGAAATGAACCGCCAGCGCCTGCCAGAGCAGGAAGGCGGCGGCGGCCGCCAGCGCGCACGCCAGCGGGGAGCGGGGCAGGAGGCTTTTCGCCGCGGCCCTCACCGCGCCCTCCGGCGGAAGAGGCGTGGGCCGTACCAGGCCAACCCGGCGAGAAAGGCGGCCAGGCTGTAAACGTAGTAGAGAAGCCGCATGGGGAAGGCGCGCAGGGCGAAGAGCGCTCCGGCCCGCCGCGCCAGAAACCGATAGTAGCTCCGGTTCAAGGCGGCGACGGCCGCCCAGGCGAGTCCTCCGGCAGCGACCGCACGCCAGCCTACGCCTGATAGACCAGCCGCGATGGCCCCACCGCCCAGGCAAGCCAGCAGTGCGCTGACGCGGTGGGAGAAGCGGAGGTCCAAATCGTCCGGCGCGTGCCGGTCGCGCAGAATCAATGCGGTCCAGGGCAAGGCGCGGTCGAAGATATCGGAGCGCAGCAGCCCCCAGAAGGTCCAGCGCTTGCCGTGGGTGGCGCGCACGCCAGGGTCGAGCGCAATGCGGCGCCCGGCGCGCTTGAGACGGGAGCCCAGCTCGATATCTTCGATGGAAGGACGCGTGTAAGATTCATCGAACCCGCCGCAGTCCCCAAACGCCTGGCGACGGATGGCGCCGCAGCCGGTCCAGAAGGTGGAGGCCTCGGCCCGCCCCGAGCGGTGGACAAAGCAGTGGGTCAGGTTCTTGTATCGCGAAAGGAAGTTCGTCTCGACGGGGCTCTCATCATAGGCGCCGAAGACGGCCGCCAGGCCGGCGTCGCGCTCGAAGCGGTGGAGCATGCGCCCGATCGTGTCCGGATGCACGTACACGTCGGCGTCGAGAAACAGGAGCAGGTCTCCAACGGCGGCGCGGGCGCCGAGATTGCGAGCCCGCGCCGGCCCGGCTGTGCGCCCCGTCTCGATCACAGTGGCGCCAAAACGCCGGCCGATCTCGCCGGAGCCGTCGGTGGAGCCATCGTCCACCAGGATGATCTGGCGCGGCGCGACCTCGGAGCGGCGGAGCGCGCCGAGACAGCGTTCCAGGCGCCGCGCGCCGTTGCGCACCGGGATGATCACCGAGACGGCCAGCGCTGCCGTCGTCAACGGAGCCGGCTCCGGAAACAGGTAGTGGAGAGGCGGCGCACACGGCCTCAGTTCCGCGGCCCGGCGCTCTCGCTGCGCCCGGCCAGCGGCTTGACCACCGGCCCGCCGCAGACGCCCACGCCGACGTTCTGAAGCGCGTTGAGGAAGTTGTACAGCAGCGCGTAGACCATTTGCTCGGTGACCGGCTGACGGCCCGGCAGGCGGAAGCTGGCCGGCAGTTCTTTGACGATCTGCACGCGCACCGAGTCGCGCAGCAGCCGCCCGGAGTGGTCGGCGGAATTGGACATCCGCAGCGGCGTCTGGAGCACCGTGCCCGTCTGGCCGTCCACGTAAAACTGGCAGCGCGAGAACCAGCCCAGGTTGCCGGGATCGGCGGCGTCGAACAGCAGCAGCGGCGCGGTGCGGCCGGCCGCGGTCAGGTCCAGTTCGATGGTCCGCTTACGGTCCTCGATCTCGCACTCGAAGCCGGCCTGCCTGGTGACGTCGAGCACCATGTTGGCCTCCAGTTCCAGCAGGATGTACTTGTGCTCGCCGGCGTGAAGGACTTGCATCAGTCCTCTATTCTACCGCCGGCTGGAGGCGCTGGAGCGCGCGCGCGTAAGCGTCGTGCGTGCCCTGGTCAAACAGCACGAAGATTACCTCGCGGACCCGCGTCTGGTCGCGCTCGATGTGGCGGCAGACCGTATCCACCGCAATCGCGGCCGCTTCCTCAAGCGGATAGCCGTAGGCGCCGGTCGAGATCGAAGGGAAGCTGACGACGCGCAGATCGCGCTCCTCGGCCAGCCGCAGGCAGGTCGAGTAGCAGGAGGCGAGCAGGGCCGCTTCACCCTGGCCGCCGCCGCGGTAGATGGGGCCGGCGGCATGGAAGACGAAGCGTGCGGGCAGCGCACCGGCCGAGGTGACCACCGCGCTGCCGGTCGGGCAGCCGCCCTGCGCCGCCCGGATCTGGTCCAGCTCTTGCATGATCACGGGACCGCCGGCGCGGTGAATCGCCCCATCGACGCCGCCTCCGCCGCGCAGGGCCGCGTTGGCGGCGTTGACGATCGCATCGGCCGGCACGCGGGTGATGTCGCCGGTGACCAGCCACAGGATCTTGCCGCCGCTGAACTGCTTCTCCATGCCGATATACTAGTGTAATAGACGTGGCTCCAGTCAGAGCATCCGCACTTGTTCTGTTCGACATCGATGGCACGCTGATGCGCGGCTCGGGCCCCCATCATCGCGAGGCGCTGATCGAGGCGGTGCGCGGGGCCACGGGGCTGGAAACGACCACCGATCGCATCCCGCTTCACGGCATGCTCGATCCCGACATCCTCACGAGGATGATGCGCAACGCCGGGGCTTCGGCCGCGCTGATCGGCCGCGCCATGCCGGCAATCATCGCCACGGCGCAGCGGCTCTACGTGCGGCGCTGCCCGAGTCTGGAACGCAAGGTCTGCCCGGGGGTGCGGCGGCTGCTGGGCGCCCTGGGGCGGCGCGGGGCGGTGTTGGGGCTGGTCACCGGCAACCTCACCCGCATCGGGTGGAAGAAGGTGGAGCGCGCCGGCCTGAAACGCCATTTCCGTTTCGGCGCTTTCGGCGAGATGCGCAAGGACCGCGCCGCTTTGGCGCGCCTCGCCCTGCGCCATGCGCGTGCGCAGGGCTGGATCGACGGCGGCACGCCGGCCAGCCTCATCGGCGACACCCCCG
>ERZ1292640.2328-Hain-H43-02um-R1-2328-length-15240-cov-6_pt1 | contig 12202 bp, 14 predicted proteins | sample MGYA00564404_ERZ1292640 | MGnify/ENA primary metagenome ERZ1292640 (study PRJEB36523, sample SAMEA6512636) | groundwater metagenome | collected 2019-01-08 | study: AquaDiva: Metagenomics assemblies of 32 groundwater samples | reverse complement strand
CCGTCGGTTCCAGCATTGAAGTTGACGTAGCTTGCCCCAGGCATGAGGGTGGTACCTTCCCCGAGGTAAGCACCGAGGCGCACCTTGTGCTGGTCGGTGATCCGTACTCCCATATCAATCGCGTTGATGCGATGAATGTAGAGCGGGAACTTGTCGACCATGTGAGGGGAAAACGGTGTGTCGCCAAACGCAGCCTCGATAAGCATTTGATCGACGTCGTCTTTGTCGTAGACTTTGTCGCCGATCCATGCGACGTTAGGGAGCTTGGTGAAGATCTTGTCGAGGTTGAGCGAGTTGGGTCGGAAGTGACGCAGGCTCAGGCCGTAGAGCTTGAGCGTGGCATCTTCGACACCTTGGGGCGCGACATCTTCAAAGATGAATGTCACGACCGGACGATCTTTTCCTTGGATGTGTTGTGCATCACCTCGCATCAGCGTGCCGATCATCTTTCGAAGAGCGATGATGTTGACGTGTCTTTTTCCGTCGCCTTCGAAGGGTCGGAAGTATCCCATCATCTTGTCGATCAGATCGGTGCTGATGGGAACGCTTGCGATCGGGAGCGTGGTGTCTAGGACGCCAAGCGAGTGGAGTACATGCTGGAGGATTGCGGCGGTGCCGAGATTTTGTCCCAGACCGCTCACGGCAGGGTAGCGCATGGAAGCGAGAGTCCCGCTTCCCGTCCGCATCTCGCGTCCGATCCCGAAGAGAACCGGTGCGCGGAAGTAGTTCTCGCTTTTGATTTTTTCGGTGAGGGCCGAGAATTGTTCCACGGTTTCTGGTTGAGAAAAGAGGGTGCTGGTCACGGTATAGTTCCTTCTTGTTGTGGGCGCGTATGCGCGAAGAACTGTGTTGATAGAGAGAAGGTTTTTCTCGGTATCGTAGTAGGCTACTGAAAGAAGCGGCCTTTGTCAACGAAAACCTTTTAAATGAGCCATTTCTTTGGTGGATAACTTATTGTGTTGCACTCTAGTGAAAAGTGGCATAAAATGGTGATTATGGTCTTAAAAGTGGGTGGAAGTGGGGAATTTCACACCAACGTCATTTTCACTCTCTATGTTCATCGGAGAATATTCGCATACTATCGATCCTAAGAAGCGTTTAGCGCTTCCTTCGAAGTTTCGCGGAGAGCTCGGGAGCAAAGTGGTAGTGACTCGAGGCCTGGATAATTGTCTCTTTGTATACCCAATGAAGGTATGGGAAGAGATTGCAACCAAACTCGGAACACTGCCAGTTGGTGAAGCAGGAACACGAAGTTTTATTCGCGTCATGCTTGCTGGAGCAGCGGATATTGAATTGGATAGTCAAGGGAGAATATTGATTCCAGAATATTTGAAAAAAGACGGTGGACTCTCAAAGGATGTAACGATTGTTGGACTCTTTAATCGATTGGAAATCTGGGATAGCAAAGAATGGAATATATACAAGAAACAGGCAGAAAAGAATACCGGAGAGATAGCAGAAGAGCTTGGAAAGCTCGGAGTATATTAGTAGCTCTTTGACAATGAAAGAAGTACAAAGAACAACGAAACATACATCGGTGCTCTTGGATGAGGCGCTTGATTTACTCAATCTTTCTTCAGGAAAAACGGTAGTCGATGCGACATTTGGTGGTGGAGGACACACTCGTGAAATATTGCACGAAGTCGGACCTACCGGAGTTGTTATCGCTATCGATACTGATAGTGAAGCATTGGAACGAGTCAGAGAAGATGAAGAATTGCAGCAAGCAGTGCTTCAGGGGAATCTGATTTTGGCTCATGGAAATTATTCCAGTATAGCCGAGATTTTGGAAGAGAAAGGGAAAGGAACAGTTGATGCTATTTTGGCAGACCTTGGATTTTCTTCGGATCAGATAGAAGGGGCATCACGAGGATTCAGTTTCTTGCGTGAGGGACCGCTCGATATGCGTTTGGATCAAAAGAGCGGAGAGAGTGTGAGCGAACTTCTCTCGCGGATAAGCGAAGACGAGCTTCGTATAATTTTGACTCAATATGGAGAAGAACCTGAGAGTGGTCGGATTGCTCGAGCTATTCGCACAGCCCATACAAAGCATCCTTTACAAACAACTACAGAACTCGCACAGATTATAGAAGAAGCCTATCCCAAAGGGAAGCGCGCGAAACTCGGGATTCATCCAGCCACCAAAACATTTCAGGCACTTCGTATAGCAGTCAATCGGGAGTTGGAACATTTGGAAAAATTTCTCCAGTCTTCGGAAGGATGCCTTGCGAAGAATGGAAGGATTGCTGTGATTACCTTTCATTCTGGAGAGGATCGCATTGTAAAGCATTTTTTCCAGGAATCCGCCAAAGGGTGTGTCTGTCCAAAAAATTTCCCAGTATGTATTTGTAAGCAAAAGCCTCGGTTAAAGATTGTGACAAAAAAACCGATTCTTCCAAGTCTGGAAGAACTCGATCGCAATCCAAGAGCCAGGAGCGCCAAGCTCCGTGGTGCCGAGAAAATCTAAAGACTTCTTTCAGGGTTAGAAGACAAAACAAAAATAAAATTACATATGCCAGCACCTACACGAAATTTTCAGGGGAAAATTCGCGCTTCACACAAGAAAGCGGTTGCTTTTGAGCTCTCTGGGTCAGCTCAGAATGTTATAGTTATGGTGCTGATGGTTATGTTTGTGGCCGGCGGAGGATACCTCTTTTCGGTGAATCAAACAGCTGTTCAGGGATATCATTTAAGAGCGCTTGAAAAGGAGATTGATACTTTGAAAGAGAAGAATTCTGAATTGCGTATTGCGGAAGCAGACCTCCGATCACTATACAAGATTGAAGCTTCCAAAGACGAGCTACAGATGGAGAAGGTTGATACTAATGTAAAATTCCTGGAGGCGCGCGATACCGTTGCTTTGAAATAAAGCCGCAGCGCTTCTCTGGAAGAACTCCGGCATATGAGGAATCCTCGTCAACTTGGCGCAAAAATAAAGAAAAAAACGAGTAGTAATCCGAAGGATTCTCGCTCTGGTCTTTCACGTATCCATGTATTAAACGTTATTTTTATAGTCGTTGCGACACTGATCGCCACACGGCTTTTTTTCTTACAGGGAATTACGCATCAAAAATGGGTTGCCTTGGCTCTTGATCAGCATCAGGCATTTTTGACTATCGCTGCTGATCGCGGTGAGGTTTCTATGCGAGATGGTGATCATACGTATCCACTCGCTGTGAATCGTGAATACCCGACTTTGTATGCAGTTCCAAAGGAAATAACAGAGCCAGATAAAACAGCGATTGAACTTTCAACTGTTCTTGGTATGGAAGCTTCGGTTATTAAAGAACGATTGGATCGGCCCGATGACCCTTTTGAAATTCTCAAGAAACGTCTCAGCGACGAAGAAATTGAAAAAGTGAAAGCATTGAATCTTAAGGGGATAAAGTTTTTACCAGAAAAATACCGTTACTATCCAGCTGGTGAGCTTGCTTCTCAGGTTATTGGGTTTGCTTCCTTAGGAGAAAATGGGGGCGCGAGTGGATATGGTATTGAAGCTTCTAAGGATGATACGCTTCGGGGTATTGCCGGTGAATTGACGCAAGAAAAGGATGCAGCTGGACGTTGGATTCCGCTCACTGATCGTTCGGTGGTTTCTGCGAAACATGGTGAGGATGTCGTTTTAACTCTGGATCGGGTTATTCAGTATGAGACTGAGCGCATTATGCGTGAGGCAATTGATAAATATGAAGCGGAACGTGCTACCGCTATTGTTATGGATCCGAAGACAGGAAAAGTTCTAGCCATGGCCTCCTTTCCTCAATTTGATCCAAACAATTACAGCAAGATTGAAGACATGTCATTATTTCTGAACCCGGCTGTTAGCTTGGCGTATGAGCCAGGATCCATTATGAAGCCACTTACGATGGCGGTAGGACTCGAAGAAGGAAAGGTTTCGCCCTCTACTGAGTATGTGGATACCGGCGTGATTCAGGAGGCTGGATATTCGATTCGTAATGCAGATGACAAAGTGTACGGACGGAGCTCTATGACGAAGGTATTGGAAGAATCTATTAATACAGGCGTTATCTATGTAGAGCGTTTGGTTACGAATGCTGTCTTTCGTGATTATATGAAGCGCTTTGGTTTTGGAGAGCGAACCGGGATTGAACTTCCAGCAGAGCTTCCTGGGAATATGCGTAATCTAGAAAACATTCGATCGCATATTCAGTTTTTTACGGCTTCATTTGGTCAGGGAGTGACTGCAACGCCACTCCAGATGGTGACGGCATATGCTGCTATGGCGAATGGTGGGAATTTGATGAAGCCACAGATTGTAGAAAAGATTATTCACGCGGATGGGAAAGAAGAATTGATAGAGCCTACAGTGGTACGCCGTGTGCTGAGTGAAGAAACCAGTAAGCAAATGGGAGAAATGCTCCGCGCAGTTGTGGTCAATGGACACGGAAAGCGTGCTGATGTTCCAGGCTATCGCGTAGGGGGAAAGACTGGTACAGCACAGGTAGCAAAATCAGGGTCTAAGGGGTATGAAGACGGTCTTTCTATTGGATCATTTGTCGGATATGCCCCTATTGATGATCCTCAGTTTGCTGTTTTGGTAAAATTGGATAATCCACGGAAAGTAGAGTGGGCAGAATCGAGTGCTGCACCAGCCTTTGGCGAAATTATGAAATTTCTGTTAGAGTACGCCAAGATTAAACCGACGGAAGATACGAATGAAAAACCAAAGTAACCTTGAAACACCTATGGCTTTCTCGAAAAGAAATATTCTTCAAAAGATTCTTCGGACTATGGCTCAAACCGTGATCCGAAAGTATAAACCGCTTATCGTTGGGATTACGGGATCGGTTGGAAAAAGCTCTACGAAAGACGCCGTAGCCTTGGTGCTTTCGAGTGAGTATCGAGTCTGGAAAAGTGAAGGAAATTATAATAATGAGCTCGGAGTCCCGCTGACTATCATTGGCGCAAGGAGCGGTGGGCGTTCGCTACTCCGTTGGATGGGCGTGTTTTTCCGCTGGCTTTTTTTGCTTGTGTGGCCGGTGAAGTATCCAGAAGTTCTTGTTTTGGAGTTGGGTATTGATAGGCCGGGGGATATGGAGTATCTCTTGTCGTTTGTTCCAGTGACAGTAGGGATTGCCACAAATATATCTTCGAGTCACATCGCGTATTTTGGGTCTATTGGAAACATTGCTCGTGAGAAGGGGAAACTCATTAGCTCCCTTTCGGAATCCGGATTTGCTATCTTGAATGCCGATGATCCGAGAACTCTGAAGATGAGAGAGCGAACGGAAGCGAAGGTAATCACGTACGGATTTGATGAGAAAGCGGATGTCCGTGCGGATAATTTGTTGTTTCACCGTGATGCGAAACGAGTAGAAGGCTTTAGTTTCAAACTCAATTTTGAAGGAAAGACGATTCCACTCCGACTTCCAAAGCTTGTTGCACGACACCATATCCCAGCAGCCCTTGCTGCAGCTGGAGTCGGTTTGGCACTCAAATTAAATTTGGTTGAAATTGCCGAAGCTTTAGAGGATTTTGAGCCGTTACCAGGAAGACTGCGTTTATTGCCTGGGAATAATGATACAATTTTATTGGACGATACCTATAACGCTTCACCAGCCTCTACACGCGCTGCATTTTCAGTGATGCAAGAAATGATAGCGCCACGCAAGGTGGTGGTGCTTGGGGATATGCTGGAGCTTGGACCTGAGTCAAATCGTGAACACGCAACTCTCGCAAACGCTTTACAGGAGAGCGGAGCGCATGTCGTAGTTTTGGTTGGACAGCATATGCGATCTTTGCACGAAGCTCTTTTGGAAGATGGATTTTCTCGGAAGCAGCTTCTCTGGATGCCAGATCCTCTCTCGGCACTCCAGTCGTTGCTACAGATTACGAGAGAAGGAGACTTGATTTTGGTCAAGGGATCTCGTGGTATGCGCATGGAGATTGTTGTTGAGCAATTGTTGACTGACCCTGCTTTGGCGAAAGAGCTTTTGTGTTGTCAGTCTCATGAATGGCGCTCGAAGCCGTTTTCTCCTCCATCCGAATGGACTGAAGAATACTAAAGAAACGTATCTATGGATTTTTTTTCTATTTTCTTAATTGTTTTTGGGCTCATTATTTTTGAGACTATCAGTAGTATTGATAACGCGGTTATTAATGCTGAAGTTCTCGCGACCATGGGTCAGAAGGCACGGAGATTCTTTTTGACGTGGGGCATGTTCTTTGCGGTTTTTGTGGTACGAGGCATTCTACCGTGGCTGATTGTTTTTTGTGCGCTCCCACAACTGGGGATCTGGGGTTCTTTTACCGCAACGTTTTCCAATGATCCCAATGTGACGGCCGCCATTCAAACAGCTGCACCTATTCTTTTGATGGGTGGTGGGGTATTCCTCTTGTTTCTTTTTCTCCACTGGCTTTTTCTGGAACAAAAGCGTTTTGGTCTTCGAGTAGAGTGTTTTTTCCTTGAGCAGGGCGCCTGGTTTTATGCCATTTCCTCTATTGTTCTCATGGCGATTATTTGGTTTTCGATGCAGATTTCTCCGATGATAGCCTTTGGTGCGGTGGTTGGATCAACGGCGTTCTTTATTACGCATGGTTTTCGACAACAAGCTGAAGAGGCAGAGCGTAAAATGATCCATGGAGGGAATATGTCTGATGTGAGTAAGATTTTATTCCTTGAAGTCATTGATATGAGCTTCTCTATTGATGGAGTTCTCGGAGCATTTGCTTTTACGCTTTCAGTCCCGCTTATTCTTTTGGGGAATGGAATTGGAGCTATTGTTGTTCGGCAATTGACGATATCAAATATTGAACGAGTGAAGAAGTATGTTTTCCTGAAGAATGGTGCGATGTACTCAGTTTTCTTTTTAGGAATAATAATGATTGCTCATGGATTTGGCGTGCATGTTCCTGAGTGGCTCGCGCCGGCGTTGACTATTGGGACCATAGGGTATTTTTTCTGGAAGTCAAAGCGAGTATTGCTTGACGAAATGACATTGCGTGCTTCATAAAAAAAAGGTATTATACGGGCGTAGAGAGGCGGTGCTTCTTTGCTAAAACGCTAATCCGTAGCACAAGTTGTATGACCGACAACGTAAAGGACAAGGAGTTTATCGAATACGTCGTCAAGATGTTGGTAGATAACCCTGAGGATGTGAAGGTAGAACGAAAGATCGATGAGATGGGAGTATTAATTACTCTGGATGTGAATCCAAAAGATATGGGAATGGTTATTGGTCGTGAAGGTATGACTGCTAAGGCCCTTCGCACATTGCTTCGTGTTATCGGAGCGAGAAACAATGCCCGTGTTAATTTGAAGATCAATGAGCCAGAAGGATCAGAACGTCCTCCTCGCGAACCACGCGAGCAACAGCCAATGGAAACAACGCTCCCCCCTCGTGAAGCTCAGGCTCCACAAGAGAAGCGAAGTTTGGATGATGTCATGAATGATATCCAGATCTAGACAAGACTTTCTTGAGAAAATTGAAAAACGCCCTTTCCGGGCGTTTTTTTTCGGCAAAGGGAAGGGAAGATGGTAAAATAGAAGAAATAAATTTTCTCTTATGAATGTAGTAGAGACAGATATCACTGGGATTTATATTATTGAGCCGGATGTTTTTGAGGATGATCGCGGATTCTTTCTGGAGGCCTATAATCAAGCAAGATACGCAAAAGCAGGTATTCCCGCAGTTTTTGTGCAAGACAATCTTTCTCAATCGAAAAAAGGAGTGCTCCGCGGTTTGCACTATCAGGCGCCACCTTTTGCACAAGGAAAACTTGTATCGGTGCTCAAGGGTGCGGTGCTGGATGTGGCGGTAGACATTCGCTTTGATTCACCGACGTTTGGAAAGCATGTGGCCGTAGAGCTTTCGGCAGAGAATAAAAAGCAAATGTGGATTCCTGAGGGTTTCGCACACGGATTTTTAGCCCTCAGAGAGGATACTCTTTTTTCCTACAAGTGTACCAATGTGTATTCAAAAGAACATGATCGGGGAATACGTTTTGATGATCCGGCTTTAGGTATAGAGTGGGGTGAAGATACGCTACTTCTTTCTCCAAAAGATGAATCACAGCCGTTCTTTTCGGAGATTGCGCGTGAGTTTTAATTTCCCTCAAGGAAGGATATATGAAAATTCTTGTTACCGGAGGTGCTGGATTTATTGGTTCTAACTTCATTCATTTCGTCTTACAGAACACGACCGATGTTTCGATCGTAAACCTCGATGCATTGACCTACGCGGGGAATTTGGAAAATCTTCGTGAGTGGGAAGGGGATTCGCGATACCAATTTGTACACGGCAATATTATTGAGAAGGAATTGGTAGAAAGACTGGTATCTGAAGTGGATACGATTGTCCATTTTGCAGCAGAATCACATGTTGATCGTTCTATTTTGAATCCAGAGATTTTTATACAGACAAATGTTTTGGGGACGTATGTTCTTTTGGAAGCAGCACGGAAAGAAGGGAAGCGTTTCCACCATGTTTCTACGGATGAGGTATTTGGATCGCTCGCTTCTGATGAACCGAGCTTTACTGAAAAAACACCCTACGATCCGCGCAGTCCGTACAGTGCCACCAAAGCTGGCTCTGATCATTTAGTGAATGCCTATTTTCATACCTATGGATTACCGGTAACCATTTCCAATTGTTCGAATAACTATGGCCCGTATCATTTTCCCGAGAAACTTATCCCGCTCGTCATCACAAATCTTCTTGAGGGGAAAAAGGTTCCAGTTTACGGAGATGGTTTGCAGGTAAGAGACTGGTTGTATGTTGAGGATCATTGCCAGGCTATTTGGCAGATACTGCAAAAAGGAGTGCTTGGTGCAACGTACTGTATTGGAGGAAACGGTGAGAAGGAAAATATTTGGATTGTAAAACGAATCATTGATCTTCTGAAGAAAGACGAAGCCTCTATTGAATACGTCACGGATCGTCCCGGGCATGACAGGCGGTACTCCATAGATTTTTCCAAGGCTACGCGTGAACTTGGTTGGCAACCGACTGTTTCCTTGGAAGAGGGTCTTGAAAAGACGGTTCACTGGTACGAGGAGAATCGTTCTTGGTGGGAGAATGTAAAGTCTGGTGCTTATAAGGAGTACTATAACGAGCAGTACGGAAAGCGTGTTTAGGGCTTGAAACGTACTCTTTTTTCAGCGTTTCTTCTCTGGTATACTGAAAGGGATCTTGTAGCGAGCTCCCTTTTTAAGAATCTCTGTATGAAGCAAAAGATACTGATTTTGGGTTCCCAGGGGATGCTTGGTCAAGAGCTGTGTCTTGCCTTTCAAAAAGACTCTCTGTATGAGGTGGAAGGATGGGATAAAGAAGATATTGATCTGACAGATTTTTCGCTCGCCGGAGAAAAGATAACGGCGTTTCATCCAGATATTGTTATAAATGCTGTAGCATACAATGCGGTAGATGCCTGCGAAGAAAATGATGAGGAATACGCAAAAGCGCTTGTGCTGAATCGGGACATCCCAAGGTTTCTTGCAGAGAAAAGTGTTGAGCAGAATTTTCTTCTGGTACACTATTCAACCGATGCTGTTTTTGATGGAACCCTTGAAGAAGGGAAGTCGGACGGAGGTTGTGCTGGCGGATGCTGTGGAGGTGATTGTGGTGGCAGTGATGCGGGATACGCCGAAGACGATATGCCAAATCCACTCTCTCGTTATGGTGAGAGTAAAGTATTGGGTGAACAAGCGGTTCTTGGAATTGCGAAACGATACTATATAATTCGACTTTCTCGATTATTCGGCCAGCCTGCGAAATCAACTGGAGCGAAAAAGAGCTTTTTCTCTTTGATGCTTGAGGCTGCGAAAACAAAAGATCGGGTGCAAGCTGTGCAAAATGAGAAGAGTTGTTTCGCGTATGCGCCAGATTTAGCGCAGGCCACAAAAGAGCTTATTGAACACGAAGATAGCTTTGGCATATACCATCTCCCGAATAGTAACGGGGCGACGTGGTATGATGGTGTTCGAGAGTTGTATAGACTGATGGGTGTTGCTATTCCTATTGAACCAGTAACGAGTGATGCCTTTCCTCGTCCTGCAAAGCGTCCTGCTTTTTCAGTGCTCCGAAATACGAAACGGCCACCGCTTCGTTCATGGCAGGAAGCGCTCGCTGAATATTGTAAAGAATTTTATAAATAAATCATTTTTGCGACTATGGCACTCAAATATCTCAAAGCACAAGACAAGCAGATTTTCGAAGCCGTAAAGGGTGAAGAGAAGCGACAGGAAGAGGGATTGGAAATGATCGCTTCCGAAAATTATGTTTCACGTGCGGTGCTTGAGGCTATTGGAACAGTTTTTACGAATAAATACTCAGAAGGGTATCCTGGGAAACGCTATTATGGTGGTCAGGATTTTACTGATGTCATTGAAAATATTGCGAGAGACCGAGCCAAAAAACTCTTTGGTGCTGAGCATGCAAACGTACAACCGCTTTCTGGTGCTATGGCGAATATTGCTGCCTACCAGGCTCTCCTTGATCCAGGGGATACCATTTTAGGGATGGATCTTTCTCATGGCGGTCATCTTACACATGGTCATCCGGTGACGTATATGTCTCGTATCTTTCGCTTTATTCGTTATAAGACGGAAGCAAACGGAACTCTTGATTACAAAAAGCTTGAGGCTCTGGCGATGAAAGAAAAGCCAAAGCTTATTTTGGCAGGTTTCTCTTCGTATACTCGTCAGTTAGATTATGAAAAGATTGCGAAGATTGCCAAAAAAGTTGGAGCAATAACGATGATGGATATGGCGCATATTGCTGGCCTTGTGGCGGCTAAGGTCGTGCCAAGTCCTGTACCTCATTTTGATATTGTAACGGCAACAACACACAAAACCTTACGAGGTCCTCGCGGAGGCCTTATTCTGTGTCGGGAGTCTTTTGCTAAAGCGATTGATAAAGCGCTTTTTCCTGGTTTGCAAGGCGGTCCGCATATGAATCTGGTTGCTGGTAAAGCAGTGGCTTTTGGTGAGGCGCTGGAGGCATCATTTCGTGCATACGGTAAACAGACGCTCAAGAATGCAAAGATGTTGGAAAATGAAATGCGTGGGCATGGAGCGGATATCTTGTTTGGGGGTACTGAGAATCATATGATCGTTGTGAATGTGGTTTCGTCGTATGGTATCGCTGGAAAAGAAGCAGAGAAACTTTTGGATGCGATTGGGGTAACGGTGAATAAGAATGTTATCCCGGATGATCCTCGTGGACCAATGGACCCAAGTGGTATCCGTGTCGGTGTGCCTGCTGTCACAACTCGTGGCATGAAAGAACGAGAGATAAAGAAAATAGCCAAGTGTATTGATACAGCACTTCGAAGTAGTGGTGACGCAAAAGTACTTCGTCGGTTGCGCCAAGAGATTAAAGTGCTGTGTAAAAGTTTTCCGGTGTATCAGGCATAATTTCTAGCTACGCTTCTATGAAAGGTATTATTCTCGCAGGAGGTACTGGAACAAGACTCTTGCCACTCACCGCGATTACTTCAAAGCAACTCTTACCGGTCTATGATCGGCCAATGATTTTTTATCCGCTGAACACGCTTATCAAGGCGGGTATTAAAGATATTTTGATTATTGTTGCTCGAGAACACTCCGGACAGTTTCTGAATCTCTTGGGATCTTTGTTTGAAAAATTTGGTATCAGGATATCTTTCGTAGTTCAGAAACAAACTCGCGGCTTAGCTGAAGCCTATATTCTGGCTGAGGATTTTCTGGATAATGAGCCGAGTGTGATGGTATTGGGGGATAATATTTTTGAGAATGATTTTACGGAAGCGATCCAGTCTTTTGAAAAAGGAGGGCGCATATTTGCCAAAGAAGTTTCTGATCCGGAGCGTTTTGGAGTAGTGGAGTTTGATAGTGAGAAGAGAGCGATTTCTATTGAGGAAAAGCCTTTGAATCCAAAGAGTAACTTTGCTATTCCAGGAGTGTACATATTTGACCATGAAGCCGTAGCGGTTGCGAAACAGTTGGTTCCATCAGAAAGGGGAGAACTTGAAATAGTCGATATTCACAAGCATTACCTGGGAATGAAGACCCTCGATGTGCGACTTATTCAAGGAGCATGGTTTGATGCAGGAACACACGACTCTCTTTTAGACGCGAGTAATTTTGTGAGAGAATCAAATTTCATTGAGCAGTTTCATCCAATGGTAAATGAAGCTCTTGGCGCTTTCAACAAGGAATTTAAAGAAATGATATCTATTAAACACTAACTCTATGTCATTA
>ERZ1292640.3510-Hain-H43-02um-R1-3510-length-12203-cov-7_pt1 | contig 12203 bp, 8 predicted proteins | sample MGYA00564404_ERZ1292640 | MGnify/ENA primary metagenome ERZ1292640 (study PRJEB36523, sample SAMEA6512636) | groundwater metagenome | collected 2019-01-08 | study: AquaDiva: Metagenomics assemblies of 32 groundwater samples | reverse complement strand
AAAATTCCGCAACTGACAATATGGCCTCTTCCTCGCTAATATATCGCGCGCCCAGTGCGATTGCGTTTACGTTATTATGTTCCCGAGCGTTGCGCGCCAAATCCCTTTGCCAAACTTGGGCGCAATAGACGGCTTTTACTTTGTTGGCAGTGATTGACATTCCTGCTCCGGAGCCGCAGATTAATATGGCGCGGTTGCGTTCCGGATCTTTGCTTACTTCCAAAGCCGCGGCACGCCCAAAATCAGGATAATCATCGTCTTTGTCAAACTCAAAGGCGCCCATATCTTTAAAGGGAATTTGATGTTTTAATAAATAGGCTTTGATTTTTTCTTTAAGCTCAAAGCCGGCATGGTCAGCGGCGAGAAATAACATAGATAAAATTTTTAATAATCACTTAATCATAACATTTATCTCCCCTCTGTACGACTCCCCGTTTTTATCAATCAAAATGGCATATAAAGGATAAGCGCCTGCAGACGGAGCCTCTGTCCAATCAATAGTTACATTTGACGATAAATTTTGGGCGATGGTGCCAATAATTATCGGGTTATCCTGTTTATCATTATAATATAAATTGACTCTTTGAGCTAATTCAGCTTTATCTAAATAGAGGTGAATTTTAAAAGGAAAATTTTGCCGCGATAAAACAGCATTTGATTCAGGGTTTAAAATAGTGACGTCCGGCTTTATTTTTTCCGGGGCTTTTTGGGGATCTTGAACAACACCTCGATTTAAATTGATTTTGACATCTTGTTTGGTTTGATTGCTAACGTCGTCAAAAACTTTAACGGTAATCGCGTGATAGCCGTCAGCCATTGAGCCAAAATACAGCCGCCGCGAATAAGGCGATAACCCGGCGCTTTCGCGGAAACCGTTATCAATATAATATTCTACTTTACTGATTTTACGCGGCGCATTAGTTTCTATTTGAACTAAAAAAGAATCTTCTGTGATAATCTGGTTGTTTTGCGGCGATATAATGTTTAAAATTGGGTTGTTTTTTGGCAGATGCACATCATCATATTCTGTGGGCGGCCGTTTAAATTGAGCGGCTTTTCCTGACTCCATGGCCCAGCCGGCAATTGCCTCTTCCCAATTCTGATATTGCGGATCTAAAGATGGATTGGCAGGCGGCGGCCCCAGGGGGTTATTTTTATCAATATAATGCAAGATGCTGTGAAAATCGGCAAAAGAGGCTTCTTCAACATATTGTAACGGAGTATATTCAGTAGCTAATTTGCCGCTGATTTTATCAATTTTAACTTTGACAACTCCCTCAATTTGACCGTCTAAGACTGGTTTGCCTGTCTCTGGAATTTCCGGCTTTTCAAAAGGCATTATTTTTTTACCAGCCAGCGCTTGTTTCATAAAAGCATGCCAAATTGGCGCCGCTGCCATTGAGCCGCCAACACCTTCTTTCATTGGTTTGTTATCGTTTCTGCCTACCCAAACCGCGGCTGCTAAATTCGGGGTATAGCCGACTGTCCACGCGTCTTTATTTTCGTTAGTAGTACCTGTTTTAGCAGCTACTGGCATATTATTACCTAAATATAAATCGCTGTTAGGTCCAAACATGCCACTGCGCGCTTCGTTATCAGATAAAATGTCTGTTACTTGGCGCACTGCCTGTTCTGGAAACACGCGAATCCCTTCCTGCTCTTTAAATTCTTCCAAAATTTCGCCATTTGGTTTCTCCACCTGTAAAATAGCGCTTATTGGCTGGCGCACTCCGTCATTTGCCAAAGTGGCAAATGCTGATGCGTGCTCCAGCGGTTTAACGTCATTACTGCCCAAAGCCAAAGATAAGCCAACATGTTTTGGATCATTCATAGTGGAATATCCCAATTGCGCCGCGTAATCTAATACCTTAAAAATATCAGCTAAATAAAGCGCTTTTACCGCTGGGATATTTAAGGACCATGATAGAGCCTGTCTAATTTTTACTGGCCCCCGTTCTTTGCCGTCAAAATTTTTTGGAATATATTCTTTGTCTTTTGATGGCTCAAAATCTGTTTTTACATCATACAAGACAGTATTGGCAGTATAACCTTTAGCGAACAGGGCCGCGTAAACAATCGGCTTAAAAGAAGAGCCGGGCTGGCGCTTGGCTAAAACAACATTAAAATTGCCGTTATGTTTCACATCAAAATAATCCCTGGATCCGACCATGGTTAAAATTTGACCAGTTTTAGGATCTAAAGCCACTAAAGCTGCGTTGTCCGCGCCAAGGGCATCGTTTTTTGCCGCGCCTTCTAAAATGATTTTCTCGCCTATCTTCTGCATATCATAATCTAAAGTAGTAATAACTTTTAATCCGCCCTGCTCCAACTCTGTTTCTCCATAACGATGCGCTAAAATTTCTTTAACATAAATAACAAAATGCGGAGCTTCCATATTTACAAAGTTTGAAGCTTTTAACTGTTTTTCCACTTGCTCTTCGCGCGCCGCTTTCCACTGCTCCTCTGTTATATAGCCCTGATCTAACATTTGGCCAAGAATAATCTTTTGCCTGGCGTAAAGCTGTTCAGTGTGCGTTCCCCAAGGAGAATAATAAGTAGTCGCTTTGGGCAGAGCCGCAAGCATGGCTGATTCGCCAATAGTTAAATCAATAGCTGATTTGTTAAAAAATGTTTGTGCTGCTTGTTCAATGCCATAGGCATTGGAGCCGTAGGGTATTTGATTAAGATATAGTTCTAAAATTTCATCCCTGCTTAAAGTTTTTTCAATTCTAAAGGCTAAAATAATTTCTTTAGTTTTGCGCGAGATGCTTTTTTCCCGCGTTAATATCATATTTTTGATTAATTGCTGGGTAATTGTGGAGCCGCCTGGGCCTTCTACAAAACTGCGGTTTTTTAAAACAGCGATAATTGCTCTTGCCAGGCCCCTAAAATCTATTGCCAGTCCGCGCGTATAAAAATCCTGGTCTTCTGTGGCAATGGTTGCCCACTTAACATAATCAGGGATTTTTTCCAGCGGAATTCTGGTGCGGTTTTCTTCGCCGTGCACGGTGTAGAGCAGATGTTTGCCTGTGCGATCATAAATTTTTGTGCTTTCAGCGACTACTAATTTGCCGCTTTTAATTTGCTCCAAAGACGGCAGGCTTCGCGAATAATAAAAAAATAAGCCGGCTAAAGTTAAAACGCCTATAATCCCTAAACTAAAAATAAAAATCAAAAAATTGCGCAGAGGACGGCGATTTTTTTGAGGCCTAAAAGAATATCGGCTTAATTGATGTCTGGCTGACAGACTGCGCCTGGCAAAAGAATGTTCTGTTTTTTTTGGCTCTGCTCTGTAGTATTTAATTTTTCTAGATTTCCATGTTTTTTGCGGTAATGGCATATATTAAAATATACCTCATTTTGAAATTGATAGCAATTTTTAGTCAAAGAATCCTGTTTTATTATTCTGTAAAATAGTCTTGACAACCATTTTAACCTATATTAAAATGGTAGTATATGATAAGTAAAACTCAATCAAATTTAATTAAAAGAGATTTGATGCCTAAAATAATTGATCATCTCCCGGAAAAAGAGATGACTGTTATTATAGGACCGAGACAAGCAGGCAAAACTACTCTTTTGGAGCAAATTCAAGACTATTTAATCAATCAGCAAAAAATTGATGCTGGACAGCTTTTTTATTTTAATTTAGATATTGCCCGTCATTTTAGTTTATTTGACAAACAAGAAAACATTATCAATTTTATAAAAGATCGCCGCCAAAACAATCAAACTATGTATCTTTTAATTGATGAGGTGCAAAGAATTAAAAATGAGGGAATATTTTTAAAAGGCATCTATGATTTAAAATTAGGAGTTAAATTTATTTTAACCGGCTCATCATCTTTAGAGATAAAATCAAAAATCCAAGAAGCTTTAACCGGCCGAAAGAAAATTTTTAAGCTATTGCCTTTAAAATTCTCCGAATTTGCTTCTTATCTTAAACCAACAACTTGGCAGATTATTTGTAAGACTAAAACTATTTCCGAGTACGATTTTGTTGACTGGGAAACATTAATTAATGATTTTGCGGTTTTTGGCGGTTATCCGCGCGTTGTAAGCGAGCAAAATATTAATAAAAAAATTGAATTACTGGAAGAGTTATATAATAGTTATTTAGAAAAAGATATCGTTAATCTGTTGAGAGTTAAAAATACCATCTCTTTTAATAAGTTAGTCTCTTTATTGGCGGCGCAAACCAGCCGGCTGTTAAATGTTAATGAATTAGCGCAAAATACGGCAGTTGAAATAAAAACTATTAATCATTATTTAAGCATTTTAGAAAACACTTTTATTATAAAATTAATCCGGCCCTTTTTTACTAATGCTAAAAAAGAATTAATTAAAATGCCGAAAATTTATTTTTTTGATAACGGCTTAAGAAATTTTGCCTTATCGCGTTTTGAGCCGTTAAATCAAAAAGCAGATAAAGGCGAAGTATTTGAAAATTTAGCGGCCAGTGAATTATTAAAAATAATTAAGCCGCCGCACGCGCTCTATTATTGGCGCAGTTTGCAAAAAGCTGAAGTTGATTTTGTGGTTAGAAAAGGCAATGGTGAATTAATTCCTGTAGAAGTGAAAGCGGAAAAAATGACTAAGCCCGCCATTAGCCGCAGTTATCGTTCTTTTTTAGCGAGCTATAGTCCTCAAAAAGGATTATTAGTAAATTATTACCTGCGCGCTCAGCAAAAAATAGGCCAAACTAATTTAGAAATAATAACTATTGCGGATTTAGAAGAAGCTCTTGAGTTGAGTTAACATCAGATTTGCTAAGTCTTTTTAAATTTGATAAAGTAACAACAATATGACCCAAACAAGTCAACAAATCAGCGAGCTTTTAACCCGCGGCGTGGAAAAGGTTATCGTCAAAGATCACTTGGAAAAACGGCTGTTAGCCGGCGAAAAGTTAAGATTAAAATTAGGCATTGACCCAACAGGAGCTGATTTACACATTGGTCATATGGTAGCAATCAGAAAATTGCGGCAATTCCAGAAATTAGGCCATCAAATCATTATTATTGTTGGCGATTACACTGCTCGTATCGGCGATCCATCTGGCCGTGATAAGATGCGCGAGCCTTTAACCAAGGACCGTGTTTATGAAAATCTCCGGACATATCAAAAACAAATAGGAGAAATTTTAGATTTGAAGAAAACTGTTTTTGCCTATCAATCAGAATGGTTTGACAAAATGAATCTAGAAGATGTTCTGCAATTAGCCAGCATCTTTACAGTTCAACAAATGCTTGATCGCGATATGTATCAAAAAAGATGGAAAGACGGCAACCCAATTGGCTTGCATGAATTTTTATACCCTTTAATGCAGGGATATGATTCAGTGGCTATAAAATCAGATGTAGAGTTTGGCGGCAGTGATCAAGAATTCAATTTATTAGTAGGCAGAACCATACAGGAGCATTTAGGCCAAAAATCACAGGATATTCTCACAACTTCGCTATTAGTTGGGTTAGATGGCCGCAAGATGAGTAAAACTTATCATAATTATATTGGTGTTCTAGAATCACCGGAAGAAATGTATGGCAAGGTAATGTCGGCAACTGACGAGATTATTATTGATTATTATAAATTAGCCACAGATGTTCCAATAGATGAAATTGATAAAATCGCGTGCGGCATTAAAGACGGCTCTTTAAATCCCCGCGACGCCAAAGCGCGGCTTGCCCGAGAGATTGTCGGCATTTATCACGGTAAAGGCGACGCGATTGCCGCGGAGAAAGAATTTGAGCAAATTTTTAAAGATAAAGGCAGACCAAGCAAGATGCCGCAATTCAAAACATCAAAATCAACTTATTTAATATTTGATTTATTGAGAGATGCAAAGCTTTCAAACTCAAAAGCAGAAGCTAAGAGATTGGTTGAACAGGGAGGAGTTAAAATTAATGATAAAATTATAGATGATTGGCAGACTCCAATTGATATTTGCCCAGGCATGATTGTGCAGGTTGGGAAAAGGCGATTTATGGAAATAACGATTTAAAATATTTCCCTAAAATTTTGTCTCTCTTAAATTTTTTAATATTCTGATTAACCTGCCGATAAAATTTTGGATAATGGATGCGATTAATCCATCGGCCGCGCCAGCGCTGGCGAAACGGCGGTTTTTGAAAATGGGCAAGTTCGTGGGCCATAACCGAGAGAACGGCTGAAATTTTTTTAGGAGTACGACGTTTAGCAGTGTAAATGTCAATAGTTACAGTCTTGGTTTTAAGATTGATATGGCCTAAACGGTAAGCTTTTTTAGTATTTTTAACCGGACCCAGACGGTTTAACATCGGCCTAAAACTAAAGCCGGCGAGTTTAAGAAGATCACAAGCGCGGATAAAAGCTAATTCTAACTCTTCTTGGCGGTTCATAACAAAAATTACTAAAGAATATTTTCTAACAACTCCGCTATTGATAAAATTTTAAGATTGGAGAATTGGCTTTTGTTAATCGGCAAGGTATCTGTAACAATAATTTCTTCGCATTTTACCGATGCCAAACGCTCTGGAGCCGGTCCGGAAAAGATGCCGTGGGTCGCGGCGATAAATACTTGAGTAGCTCCTTGGTTTAAGAGTTCTTCCGCGGCCGTGCAAACAGTGCCTGCCGTGTCAATCATATCATCAAACAAAATAGCGGCTTTGCCTTTAACATCGCCTATCAAATGAGTGTGTTCTACTTGATGATGTCCTGGCCTTGTTTTATGCAAAATAGCGATTTGGCAGTTAAGCAAATTTGCCAGTCGCTGGGCGATTTTGGCGGCTCCGGAGTCAGGGGCAACGACCACAGGATCTTGCAGCTGTTTTTTATTAAAATAATCGGCAAATAAACCGTAGCATTTGATATTATCCACCGGCACATCAAAAAATCCTTCTATTTGATCAGAATGAAGATCAAAAGTAATAATATGGCTGATGCCGGCGCAAACCAAAAGATCAGCCGCCACTTTGGCGGAAATAGGCTCGCCTGCCTCTGCCAGCCTATCCTGGCGCGCGTATCCAAAATGCGGCATTATTAAAACAATTTCTTTGGGCTTCTGCCTGCGCAGGGCATCAGACAAAAGGCATACTTCCATTAACTCGTCGTTGACTCTTTGGGTTGCTGTCTGCAAAATAAAACAACGGAGGCCGCGGACATCCTCGTTTAACTTTACATAAATTTCTTGGCAGGCGAATTTTTTAATTTCGCATCTGCCTAATTTGAGCTTGTATTTTTTGCTGATTAGCTCGGCCAAGCCGGGATGGGAAGTACCTGGGAAAAGTATAGACATTTTTGATAAATAACCAAGATACAAATTTCAAGCAACAAACAATATCCAATTATTCAATCACCAATGACCAAACTGTTTGATATTTGGGATTTGTTTGTATCTTGTATCTTGGTTATTGGTTATTTTAAACTAAATTTAATAATTCCAAACCTATTTGTTCGCTGTGCTTTCTTTTAATTGCTTCCTTAGTTTCAACGACTATCAGTTCGCAGGCGCCGGAAACATTTGCTTTAGTTAAATGGCCTGCATAAGCTTTAAGCATTTGGGAAGAAAAAGTCGCGTGTATGTGAATTTTGCCGCTGGTGATGATGCCAATTAAGTTAGTTATTTCCAACGGTTTTTTAACTTTCCGTTCAAAGTATTTTTTTTGAGGCACAGAATACCATCCGAGCCTAGCTGATGTAACCGCGCCAATGCCTATAATATAACCAGATTTAATTTTTTGATTTTTGATGAATTCAGACAGTACTTCCATTATCTCTTCGCCCGGGGCGATGCTGACGATATAAGTTTGTTTTGGAGTAAGGTTTTGATAGGTCATGGATATGCTCTGGAGCGGGTAGGGGGAATCGAACCCCCATCTTGAGCTTGGAAAGCTCTCATAATGGCCATTATACTATACCCGCAAGATATGAACTCATAGTATAAAATTTTTAGCAATGGGTCAAGGCAGGGATAAGGCAGGGATATTATTACTTTACATTAAAATTGTATTTTGATATAGTGGGTGCAGGATTATGAAAAATATTTGGCAAAATTTAATAGCAGGCTATCATCATTTTGAAAACGAACGGCTGGAAGTTATTGACGCTTCTCATCAGCTTAAAATATCAGCTAAAAAATTGATTCACAAGATTCTGCATCAGCGGATCAAACAAGACTTGGAAGAGCTAAAAAAGATTAAAGAAATGATGAATCAATTACTGGGCTTGATTAAGCGCAATCCTTGGCTGTATCAAGTGGGAGCTATCAACGAAGGCTTAGAAGAATACGCGGAATTAGTTTTTTTAGAGGTGTATTTAAAAGACGATCAGGAGATTTTAAAGCATTTGCCGGCTGGGATAGGGCACGATGCTTTAATAGGCGGAATGGCTGATGCTTCCGGCGAGCTGGTGCGGTTGGTTAGAGCCAAGATGAACATAGAAGAGGCGAAAAAAGCGCATCAATACATAAGCAATCTTTATGAGCATTTTTTGGATTTGGAGGTCTCGCGCAACAATAAACTGCGAAGCAAGATTGGCGAGGTGCGCCGAAATTTATTGCAGTTAGAAGAGATAATATTTAGCCTGAATTTAAAAAAGGGCATATAGCTCAGCGGTTAGAGCACCACTCTTATAAAGTGGGGGTCGATGGTTCAAATCCATCTATGCCCACCAAACTTATACGGGCGTATAGCTCAGTTGGTTAGAGCGCTACGTTGACATCGTAGAGGTCTCTGGTTCAAATCCAGATACGCCCACCAAAAATGTCCATTCAAAACATTAAAAATCAGATTTTAGAACAGATTGAAGAAGCGATCAAAAAAGCCCTTATTTTGCGCGCGGACGGCACCAGTGTGTACATAAGCAGCAAATCACATTTACGAAACAGCACAGGCTTTTAACCAGTTTTATCACCAGCATTCGGTTCTGACGGCTGAAAGTAAAGAATTGATTAAGGCCCGCTTGGCGCTTGTTAAGTCTGCGGCAATTGTTTTAAAGAAAGGGTTGAATTTACTGGGAATAGAGGCTTTGGAAGAGATGTAGCTTTCTTGCCAAGCTAAAAAATGTTTGATAATATAATTGTGAAATTCGCGGGTATCGTATAAAGGCTATTATATTACCTTGCCAAGGTAGAGATACGGGTTCAATTCCCGTTACCCGCTCCAATTAAATAATATGCATAAGATAATTTTAGCTTCAGCTTCGCTTCGCAGGAGAGAGTTTTTAGAAAAACTGGGAATTCCATTTACCGTATACTTCAAATATTGTTGGGTTGCCCTTGCCTTCCCTTATTGGAGAATTAAGAAAGTTTGGAATAAACTTATGAAATGAAGATAACAATCGTTGGTAGCTTGGTTTAAAGGCATTATCATATTTGATGGTGTTTTTTTGTTTATTCTATGTGCATAAAACTCAATTTTTTATTTTTCGCAAAGTGTGGTATTATTTTGTCATGCGCATTGAATCAATTAAAATTCAAGGCTTTAAGTCGTTTCGCGAGGAAGCGATTTTAAGTTTTCCGAAAAATATTACGGTTATTGTGGGACCCAATGGATCCGGCAAATCCAATATCGCGGACGCGTTCCGATGGGCGCTTGGCGAGCAGAGTCTAAAAAGCCTGCGCAGCCGCGAAAGCACGGATATTATTTTTGGCGGGTCTGTAAAGCAGGCTAAATTGTCGCGGGCTTTTGTTGCCGTCAAGTTTAGCGAATGCGGAAATAAAGACAATAGTCAAACCAGCGCTTCCGGGTTAGATCAATTATCAGAAATAGAAATTACAAGAAAAATTTACGGGAATGGCGAATCGTTTTTTTTCCTAAACAAAGCCGAAGTTCGCCTGCTTGACATCCAGCTGTTTTTGGCCGGATCTAATGTAGGTCAGAAAAATTACGCGGTAATCGGTCAGGGAATGATTGATAATATTTTGCAGCTTTCGCCAAAAGACCGCATGGATTTTTTCTTTGAGGCCACAGGCGTTAAAAAGTATCAAATTAAATTGCGCAAAGCGCGGCTTAAATTGATTAAATCCCAAGAAAGGCTTGATCAAACAAAAATTTTGCTTAAAGAGATAGCGCCGCATAAAAAATATCTGGCAGTTCAAGCGGAAAAATATTTAAAGCGCAAAACTATTTTGGATGAACTGTTGAGCAAACAAAGGCAGTATTATCAATTAAGTTTTAGAGAAATAGAGCAGGCTTATCAAAACAAAAAGCAGGATTTTGTGCAGATTGAAAGCCAGATAAAAGAAGTAGAGCAGGATATTCAAAATTTTGAACTAGAGATAAATCAATTAAAGAAATCAGACGCGCGGGAGGAATGCCAAAAATTAAGCATTGAATTAAAACAGTTAGAAGCCCAAAAGAAACATTGGCAAAATAAAACAGATGTTTTAGAAGCGGAAAAAGAGCGCCAATTGGCTGATAATGGACATTTTGATATTGCTTTTTTAAACCGCAGGCAGACCGAAGTAGAGGATTTATTAAATAATGTCAAAGAAGAAATGTTTGAGCTTGAGCAGGAGCGCCAGCAGATTCAAAACAAACAAAAGATTAAAAACCAAGAATATCAAAAATTAATGCTGGAAATTAAGCAACTAAAAGGAGAAAAACAAGAGATTGGGCCGGAAGAATTGATTGGACGTTTAGAAGATTTATTAAAGGCGGTTGATTTGCCGCAAATTAAAAAGAGGATTCAAGTTTTGATTGACGAATTAAGTTCCGCTCGTCAAATCAATCAATTAACTGATTTGGAACAGTTTTTTTTAGAGCTTAAGGCTGAAATTGACGAATTAAACGTTAAATCCCAAGTTTTGGATGAAAAGCGCCGGTTATTGCGGCAGAGCCAAGATCGCTGGCAATCCGAATTAACTGATTTACAGCTTAAATTATCAGTTCAAGAAAAAGGGGCGGATAACGAGTGGCTGGCTCAAGTTAATGAGCAAAAGCAAAAATATCAAAAAGAAACGTCTAAAATTACAGAGCTGGCGCATCAATTAGAACAAACTATAAGCCGATTAAATCAGCAAGAAGAGATTGACAGACGCCATTTTTACGAAGCGCAGAAAAAATATCAGTCAGCGATAAATCAGCAAAAACATTTAAGCGAGCTTTCGCAGGCGATTAAAATAGAATTGAGCAGGCTGGAATTTAAAGAGGAGCAGATAGAAGAAGAAATGAAAGAGCATTTAAGCGATTCTGTTGTTAAAATTATTTTGGAAGGGTCGGCAGTTGTTGAAGCTTCGGCGGACAAGAAAACTACCGGGAGCAGGGACCTTCAGACTCTGAAAGGCGAAATCAAAGCATTAAGAAAAGAAGCGGATTTTTTGGGCGAGGTTGAAGAAGGAGTAGTAAAAGAATATCAGGAAGTTAAAGAGCGGTTTGATTTTTTAAGCGAGCAGGGAGAGGATTTGGAAGCGGCAATTCTGTCTTTGCAAAAAATCAGCCGGCGCTTGCAGAAAAAAATCAAGCGCCAATTTAAAGAAAGATTTGGCGTTTTGGATAAAGAATTTCAAAAATATTTTAAAATTTTGTTTGACGGCGGAAACAGTTTCATCAGCCAAATTGATTTAGAAGACGGAGAAGAAGGAGTAGAGATAACGGCTAATCCGCCAGGCAAGAAGATCAAACAAGCTGCGTCTTTGTCCGGCGGAGAGCGATCTATGACGGCCGCAGCTTTAATTTGCGCCATAATTTCCTCTAACCCGCCGCCTTTTGTAATTTTAGACGAGATTGACGCGGCGTTGGACGAGGCTAATTCTAATCGTTTAGTTTCTATTCTGGAACAATTGTCAAAAAATACTCAACTGATCATTATTACCCATAACAGGGCGACTATGGAAATCGCCGATGTTTTGTACGGCGTTACTATGGATAAAGAAGGCGTGTCCCAGCTGACCGGGGTAAGGTTGGAGGACTAAGGTTTAAGAGATTTGATTTATGGTCCGTGGTTATTTGCTTATCAACAAACCCCAAGGCCCGACTTCGCATGATATTATAGATGAACTTCGTCGCCTTACCGGTGAACGGCGCATCGGTCATGCCGGCACTTTAGACCCGTTTGCCTCGGGTGTTTTATTAGTAGGAGTGGGAAGGGAGGCGACCAGGAATTTGGGCAAGTTTGTGGGTTTGGATAAGAAGTACAGGGCGGTTTTGAGGTTAGGTTATGTAAGCGATACTTTTGATAGGACAGGGCTGATACAAATTCAAAATTCAAAATTCAAAATTCAAAATGTA
>ERZ1292640.3508-Hain-H43-02um-R1-3508-length-12208-cov-3_pt1 | contig 12208 bp, 12 predicted proteins | sample MGYA00564404_ERZ1292640 | MGnify/ENA primary metagenome ERZ1292640 (study PRJEB36523, sample SAMEA6512636) | groundwater metagenome | collected 2019-01-08 | study: AquaDiva: Metagenomics assemblies of 32 groundwater samples | reverse complement strand
CGCGGTGGACCGTTTGAACACCCGAGCAACAACAGGGTCGGTGTACCAGGAAGTTAGAAAGAACGCTGTTCTGCGCGCGGCCGGCAGCAGGCGCCAGAAGCGCCAGAAAAACGGCCGTTCTCGCTCCTCGTCGCTGGGCTCACCCAAAGCATAGGTCTCGACGCCGCGAGTGTCGAACCAACTCAGCAGGAGATTGGCCACTTCGCCCTTGCCCGATCCTTCCACGCCGCCTATCAGGACGACCAGAGAAAGGCCCGAGGCGGCCAGTTCATGCTGCGCGGCCAGAAGCTGGACGCGCAGCTTGGCGACCTGCGCTTTATAGCGGGGCTTTGAAAGAACGCTTCCGATCTCGGCGGCTTCAAACATTTCCACGCTCCTCTGTCTCAGGTTTTCCGGGACAGGACTTTGACGATCGCGTCGATGAACGTCTTGTTGTCGAAAGGCTTCTTAAGGAAGGCATCGAGGTCCTGCTGGACCATCTCGTTGATGTTTTTATTGGTCGCCGTCAGCATGATCACGGGAACCTTGCGCGTGTGATCGGCCTGGCGCACGCGGCTCAGGACCTCATAGCCCGTCATGTCGGGCATCTCGTAATCGAGCACGATGAGGTCGGGAACCAGCGGATCGCCGAACGCATCGGACTGCAGCCCCATCAGGTTGAGCGCCTCCTGTCCGCGGTGGGCGATCGTGACGTCGAAGTTGGCGTCCTGCAGCAAAACCTCGACGAGGGACGTCATGTGCATGTCATCGTCGATGACGAGCGCCAGCCCGCGCGGACGCGACAGCAGAAAGCCGTAGGGGTTGCTCTCGCCAGAAGGCGGCGCGCCGTCCATGCCGATAACTATTACAGAAAAGTTAGGACCCGGGCAAGAGCCCTCATCCGTTGGCGGCGTCGGAGTGCTTTAAGCTGAGCTCTTGACCCGCCGCCAAGGACTTAAGCCACGCCCCCAGCTCCCGGGCCTTGGCGCCCGCCAACGCTCGCGCGGCCGCGATCTCGCCGCCGCGGGCGCTCAGGTTGCGCGCCACGATGGCCTCGAGGTCCTGCAGGCGGTACAGATAGACATGATCCAGGCCGTGCACCGTCTCCTCGACGTCGCGCGGCATCGCTATGTCGATCAAAAACAGCGAGCGGCCCGCGCGCCGCGTCATGGCGGCAGCCACGGCTTGCCGGCGCACGACGGGACGGTCCGAGCCCGTCGAGGCGATCACGATGTCGGCGCTCTCTAGCCCGGACTCGAACTGCTCCCAAGGCAGAGAGGCGGCCCGCAGGCTCTCGGCCAGCGCTCGCCCGCGCTCCCACGTCCGATTGGAGATCGTGAGCTTGGCGACCTTCTTGCTGAGCATGTGGCGCGCCGTCAACTCGGCCATCGCGCCGGCGCCGAGGATCAGCACCTCGCTCTTAGCGAGGGAGCCGAAAATCGACTCGGCCAGCTGCACGGCCACCGTGGCCACCGACGTGGGGCCGACGGCGATCGCCGTGTCGTTGCGGACCTTTTTGCCGGTAAACAAGGCGCGCTGGAACATCACGTTGCTGCGCTTGCCCGTCATGCCCGCCGCCTTGGCCTGCTCGTAGGCGGTCTTGACCTGCCCGAGGATCTCCGTCTCGCCTACGACCAGCGACTCAAGTCCGGAGGCTACCGAGAAAAGATGAGCCACGGCGGCGTCGCCCTCCATCAGGTAGGCTTGCTCGCGCACGGCACCTCCGGAGACCCTCTCTAGAAGTTCCACCGCCCAGCCGCGCGCGCGCTCCTTCTCATCAAAAAGATATACCTCGAAGCGGTTGCAGGTCGACAAGATAACGGCTTCCCGCACGCCTTCCCGGCGCAGCTCGTCGAAAACCCGCTGCGCCGAAACCACAGCGAGCTTCTCGCGCGCTTCGAGCGCGCCGTTTTTGTGGGAGACGCCGACTAAAGAGAGCGGGCTCAAGGGATCAACCGCGCGCGGAGAGGTAGCCGTGCAGATCGCTGAGATAGTTGACGCCGAAGAAGGTGAAGATCACCGAGGCAAAAGCCAGCATCGACACATAGACGGCCTTACGGCCCCGCAGGCCCCTGACCAAACGCATGTGCAGGTAGCCCGCGTAGAGCAGGGCCGTCACCAGAGACCACGTCTCCTTGGCGTCCCAACCCCAGAAGCGGCCCCAAGCCTCGTAGGCCCAGACGCCGCCCATGATGATGCCCGCCGTCAAGATCGGGAACGCCGCCACGATGATCTTGTAGTTGAGGTTATCGAGTTCCTCGATCGACGGCAGGCGGTAACACAGCTCCGAGGGCTTGCGGCTTTTGATCTGGTGCTCCTGAATCAGCAGCGCCAGGCCCACGCCGAAGGCGTTTCCGAACATCGCGTAGGCCGCCATGAGCACCATGGGATGGATGTTCATCCAGTAGCTTTGCAGCGCCGGCGGCAGGCCCCGGGTAGCCGGGTCGGCGAAGATCACGGCCGCCCCGGTGCCGAGCGCGGCGCAGGGCAGCACGAAGGCGCCCAGGATGCCGAGGCGGTGCTCGCGCTCGATCACGAAAAAGGCCGCCGCCACGGCCAGCGCCAGAAACGACAGCGCTCCGAAAAACGAGTTGATCGAGAAGAACCAGCGGTTTTCGGGAATCTGCCAGAACAAGTACTGGCGCGCCCCGAAGCTGCCGAGGTGGCAGAGCACGCCGATGCCGAGAAGCCGCAGCATCCAGAGACTCCACTTGTCGTCTTTTGAGAATAAGTACGTCAACGCCATCCCCGTGGCCGCCGCGTACAGCGCCAACGCGCTCTTGATCAGCATCATCTGCATCATCATGACTTTCTCCTAGGACGCTTCCGGCAAAGGGTTGCGCGACAGGGCCAAATCGGACCGCGGTTCCATCTCGGCGCGCAGACGCTCCATCAGCAGGCCGAACTCGGCCTCGAAATCCTGCGCGCCGCGGGAACTCCAGCCTCCCACCGACACGCAACTGGCGCCGCCTTGCGGCTCGACGATCACCCAGAGCCGGCGGCGGTGCAGGTAAAACAGCATGATGGTGCCGATAAGCCAGAGGCCGGAGCCGGCCAGCACGATCTTGTAGCCCGGGTCGTAGGCGACTTGGATGCCGGAGAACAGGACGGGATCGATGGCGGCGAGTTCAAACGGCGGTTTGGGCGCGTGCGTGAGCGCCCCGTCCTCTCCTTCGACGAGGCAGTGTTGCGGATCGTTCTCGAAGAGCCACAGCGGCCTTATTTTACGCGCGCCGCCGTGGAAGATGAACCGAACCGCGGGATTATCCAAGTCGAGCGACGCCGTTGCCGGACCGCCGTCCTCGGCCGTGAAGTTCGGCATCATCACGTCGGCCTCTACTTCGAAGGGCGTGCCCGCGATCCGGCGCCGCGCATGCCGCGGCAGCTCGGTAAAAACGTCGCCCGCCTTGAGCGTGACGCTGCGAAAGTCCCCCCCCGCTCCCCATGTCGCCTGGTAAAAACGCACGCCCTGGATGTCGAGCGGGGCATTGACGCGGATCGTCTTCTGCGCGAGAAGCGCGCCGCCCTGCTTGACGCGCAGCCGCGAAGCGAAGTCCTTCGGCTCGCGGGTGCCGTCGTAGTATTTGACCGAGAACTTGTCGACGAAGAGCTCCCACTGCGGCTTGTGCTGCAGCGCTTGCGAGCGCCCCTCCATGACGGGCACCATCTCGACGAAGCCGAAGATTCCCTTGACAAGGGCTCCCGCCAATATCACGACGAAAGCAATGTGCGCCAGATACGAGCCCCAGCGCTGGAGGCCGTGCTTCGTGGCCACGAAAGCCGCTCCCGCAGGCGTAGCGAAGTCGGCCGCGATGCGGTAGCCTTGCGCGGCAAGCCCGCGCTGCGCCTGGGCGAACGCGCGCTCCAAGGGCAGCCGCGAGGCAAAAAGGGCCTGGTGGGGATTGCGGCGCAGCGTCGCCTCTTTGCGGGACGACCTCGAAGACGCCTCCTCTTCGCAGGCGAACTGCGGCGGAGGGCTCCAGAGCTGGCAGAGCACGATGTCCAAGGCCATCAGGCCCAGCAGGCCCATAAACCACCAGGCATGATACAAGTCGAAGAAGCCGAAGAAGTCAAACAGCCGGCTCCACTGGGGATGCGCGCCCTGAAAGGCGGCGGCCTTCTCGGGGGCCTCGCCCAGCTGCGGAATCAGCGTGCCGACCGCCGCGGCCAACGTGATCGCCGCGCCCAAAAAAATGTTGAAGCGGACCGACCGGAATAGCTTGGTCATGGCGCCGAGGTGCGCTTATTTTAACTTTTTACTCCCGCCCGACTCATAGGCCGTTGGGCCCAGGCCGCGCGCTCCTTGATGGTCCGAACGGGCTGTGGTATAGTGCGGCGTGTTGCTTTGGGCGTTGTTGTTGTCCGTGGCCCGGGCTGAGGCCGCCCCCTCGCCGCAGCCCGGCGCGCCGCTTGCGTTGGCCCGCGAACGGGCCGGCCAAGTGAGCGACGTTCGCTACGAACTGGCCTTTGCCATCCCGCGGTCGACGGCGACGCCCGTGACGGGCAGCGTGACGATCAGCTTCGATCTGGCCGACGCGCAGCGGCCGCTGGTCCTGGATTTTCGCAGGCCGCCGGGAACGACGCTGACGATCACGCAAGACGGACAAAGCGCCCCTTTTCAAGAAGTCAACGAACATATCGTTTTCGCCCCACAGGCGCTGCGCCGCGGACGAAATGCGTTTTTCGCGCGGTTTACCGCCGCCTCCGCGCCGCTCAACCGCAGCCCCGAGTTCCTTTATACGTTGCTCGTGCCGGCGCGCGCGCGCGAGGTCTTTCCCTGCTTCGACCAGCCGGATGTCAAAGCGCGCTTTGATCTGAAGCTGACGCTTCCCGCGGATTGGCAAGCCGCGGCCAACGGCGCCGAGACCTCGCGCCTGGAACTCGACGGCCGCGCCGACGTGCGCTTCGCGCAGACCCTGCCGATCAGCACATATTTATTCGCCTTCGCGGCCGGCCGCTTCGATGTGGAGACGGCCTCGCGCGACGGCCGCCAGCTTCGGATCTTCCACCGGGAGACCGACGCCGCCAAGCTGGCGCGCAACCGCTCGGCGGTCTTCGACCTGACGGCGCGCTCGCTGTCGTGGCTGGAGGATTACACCGGCATGCCCTACCCATGGGGCAAGTTCGATCTGGTGCTGATCCCGGCGTTTCAGTACGGCGGCATGGAGCACCCGGGAGCCGTCTTCTTCAACGCCGGAAAGCTCTTGCTCGACGAGTCGCCCACCCAGGCTCAACAGTTGGGGCGCGCCGGCCTGATCGCCCATGAGATCGCCCATATGTGGTTCGGCGATCTCGTGACCATGCGTTGGTTTACGGACGTCTGGCTTAAGGAAGTCTTCGCCAACTTCCTGGCCGCCAAGGCGGTGGAGCCGAGCTTCCCGGGCATCGACCATGCGCTGCGGTTCTTGATGCACCACCAGCCCTACGCCTACAAGGTCGACGCCACGCAGGGCACGCATCCCATCCTGCAGCCGCTGGACAATCTCAACCAAGCCGGCCTGCTCTACGGGGCGATCATCTATTCCAAGGCTCCCGTCGTGATGCGCCACCTCGAGCTCAAGGAGGGCGAGGCCGCGCTGCGCGAGGGACTGCGCGACTATCTGAAGGCCTTTCAGTTCGGCAACGCGACTTGGGACGAACTGTTGGCCGTGTTGGAAAAACGCGCCGGCCGGCCTTTGCGCGCCTTCGGCCGCAATTGGGTGGTGTCGGCCGGCCGCCCGGTCGTTTCGACGCGCCTGGTTGTCGCCGATGGGCGGATTGCTTCGCTGTCGCTGCGCCAGTCCGACCCGCTCGGCCGAGGCCTGCTTTGGGAGCAGGCCCTCGAACCGGCGCTCTATTTTTCATCCGGCTCCACGAGCTTCACCGTCAGGCTTCAGGACGCTTCAACGTCCATCGCGCAGGCGCGCGGTCTAAGCGCGCCGGATTTCGTGCTGCCCGACCGCAGCGGCCTCGGCTACGCGGACTTTCGGCTCGACGACAAGAGCCGCCGCGCCCTGTTGCGCCGCGTGTCGCGCGTTCCCGAGGCGCTGGCGCGAGGTTCGGCCTGGCTGGCGCTCTGGGACGATCTGCTCGAAGGCCGCCTGCGCGCAAGCGCGTACCTCGACGCGGCGCAAACGGCTCTGGCGGCGGAGACCGTCGAGCTCAACATTCAGAGGCTTCTCGACACGGCGGCCAAGGCCTATTGGCGTTTTTTGCCCGCCGCCGAGAGGCCGGCGCGCGCCGCTCGGCTGGAAGCCCTGCTCTGGAGCCTCCTGGAGAAGGAACCCTCCGCGTCGTTGCGCAAGGCCTACCTCAAAGCCTTCTGGAGCGTGGCGCAGACCGAGGCCGGGGTCGGCAAGCTGCGCGCCCTCTGGAGCGCGGAGTTGGAGATTCCCGGCGTCGTCCTCTCCGAGGACGACCAAACCGCGCTGGCCCTCGAACTGGCCGTGCGCGGGGTCGCCGACGCGCCGCTCATTCTCGAGCGGCAGCTCGCGCGCCTGTCCAACCCCGACCGCCGCGCGCGCCTGGCGTTTCTAGCGCCGGCGGTCTCCGCTGACCAGACGGTGCGGGACGCCTTCTTCGCCGGCCTGGCTTCGGCGGCCAACCGCCGGCACGAATCTTGGGTCGAGGACGCGCTGGCGCTGCTGCATCACCCGCTGCGGGCGCCGGCCTCGCTCAAATACGTCGGGCCGACTCTGGAAAGGCTCGAGGAAATCCAGCGCACCGGCGACATCTTCTTTCCGGCGGCCTGGGTGTCGGCCACGCTGGAAGGCCACTCCTCGCCGCAAGCCGCGCGAATCGCGCGCGATTTCCTTGCCTCAAGGCCGGATTACCCGGCGCCGCTGAGGCGCCTGATCCTGCAGTCGGCCTACAGCCTCGAAGCCGCCGCCCGCGGGCGCTAATCGCCCGAGTAGGGGTTAAAGCGCCCGCCGCGCAGCGGGGCCGCGTCGATCAAACGGTGGAACAGATTGAACTGCGCCAGCGTGGCGCCGTCGCGGCGCAAATCGTCCTCGGCCGTGGCGACGACGAGGCTGTACTCGGTGTACGACCACGGATATCCTTTTTGGGAGGCGACCGAGCGCGCCATGGCCTCGATCCGCGCGCGCGGCGGGGCGGCGGGACTGACGACGGGGCTGGCCCTGCCGGTGCGGGCGTTGACAAACGTGCGGCTCCCGTCCTCCGAATCGATGACATACCAAAGATCGCGGCTGCGCGGCAGCACCACCACCCGCGCTCCGAGCTGCGCCGCGGGAACGACCCATATCTCGGAAATATTCTTTAGGACCTGCTCAAGCGGCAACAGGGCGCGCCCAAGAAAAGCCTCCTGTGTCAGGGCCAGCGAGGCCGCGACCTTCTGCGGGCCGTAGGCATAAGCCCAGGCTTGGCCCTTGGCATCGATGGCGGCCAGCACCAGGCGGCCGCCCGCGTCGAAATAAAAGCGCCAGCCTGCGCTCTCCAGCCGCGCCGAAACGAAGCGCGGCTTAGGCAAGCCCGCCTTCACGGCGGCGGCCTGGGCGCTTTGCAGGGCTTCGCCGTACAACGGGCGCAGCGCGCCGACGGGATCCTCGCTGCTGACGGTCGCAACCGCTGCGCTGTGCTCAAGGGCGGCCTGCATCGCCTCGCCGGTTGCGCGGGCGTCCCCCCCGTTTGAGAAAGCTTCGATGCGCGCGGCCACCTCTTGGCCGGCCGCGCTCACCGCCGCGGAGACCGACTGCACGGACTTGGCGGAACTCGCGGCAGCGGCGGAGGCTGCCGGCAGCGCTTTGGGCAGGGCGGGCACAACAGCGGCGACAGTCTTGGGCCCGATGACGACAGCCGGGCTCTGCAGCTTGGCGGCATGGACCGGGGACAAGGTGAAGACAGCGGCAACAGCCAGAGGCAGGGAGCTCATGGCGTATTCTAGCACCGCCGCCCCGCCAGCGCATTGGGTCTTGCGGTCCCCTCTCGCCGGGCCGAACGGCCTATACCCTGCCCGGGTTGATGGCCGTCAACTTAGCTTTCAGTCGTTTCTTCATATAATGGTAGGATTGCCGCTCATTAAGGAGAGACATGGACACCAGCGATTTCCGCGGTAAGGGCTATTGGGCTGTCATCCTCGGAGGCTCTTCGGGCTTCGGCCTGGCCACGGCCAAGCGGCTGGCCAAAGCCGGCATCAACATCCTCGTCGGCCACAAGGACAAGGAAGGCACCGTCGAGACCGTCATCAAGCCTCATTTCGACGAGATTCGCGCCTGCGGCGTCCAGTTCGTCGCCCACAACGTCAACCTGTTCGATGAGGACGGCCGCGGCGAGGTCTTCGAGAGCATCGCCAAGCATGCGGGGGCCGGCAAGGTGCATCTGTTCATGCACTCGGTGGCCGCGGGCTCCTGCAAGCTGCTGGCCGAGGATAAGACCCCGGACTTCCGCGGCCAAGCTCTGAAGGGCCTGGCGGAGTCCCTTAAAACGCAGGGCGTGGCGGTAACGCCCGAGCAGCTGCGCGCGGCCGTCAATGACGCTTTTCATCAAAGAGGCTCCGACGCCCTCTACACTCTGGCCGACTCGAGAATTCCCTACCGCGAGGAGCTGCTCACCCAGGAAGACCTGCAGCGCACCGTCTGGATGATGGGCTACGACTACCTGCTCTGGGCGCGCGAACTGGTCAAGGAAGGACTCGTCACCAAGGACGCGCGCATGGTGGCGATGACCTCGGAGGGCAACGAGGTGGCCTGGAAGGGCTACGCCGCCGTCTCGGCGGCCAAGTGCGCGCTGGAAGCCTCCTGCCGCGCGATGGCGGTGGAGCTGGCTCCCTACGGCGTGCGCTCCTACGTCGTGCAGGCCGGCATCACCGACACGCCGGCCGGCAACGCCATCCCGAACTTCGACCTGATGAAAGCCGCCGCGCGCCTGCGCAATCCGTTTCACCGCCTCACCACGCCCGAGGACGTGGCTGCTGCCATCCTGCAGCTCTGCCAGCCGGGCTTTGCCTGGGCCAATGGAGCGCTCATCCGCGTCGACGGCGGAGAGGCCGTCTCGGGAACCTAGTGCTCAACATCCTTTCGATGGGCTGGGCTCTGCCCGGCAACGAGATCATCAACGACTTCCTGCATAAGCAGGTGGGCCTAGAGAAAGGCCCGGACTGGGTGGCCTCGCGCCTCGGCATCAATCGCCGTTTTTCCGTCTTATCCCGGGAGTACATTCTAAAGACCAAGAACCAGGATCCGATGCAGGCCATCCTGCACGCGCGCTCCCACGGGGAGACGCCCGTCACGCTGGCCGCGCGCGCGGGAGAGATGGCGCTGCGCAAGGCTGGGCTCAAGCCCGAGCAGATCGGCATGATCCTGATCAACAGCGACACGCCCTTCGACCTCGTGCCGTCGGCGGCCATGGCCGTCGCCAAGGCGCTGGGCATTCCGGGCGGGCCGCACATGGAGCTTAACTCGGCCTGCTCCAGTTTCGCTCTGCACATGCACTACCTGGGGCAGGTAGTGCCCGAGCGGCTGCCCGAGTTCATCCTCTGCCTGCAGGTAGCCGCCTACACGACGCGCGTCGACTACTCGCCGCAATGCTTCGACGGCTACATCTGGGGCGACGGAGCCGCGGCGCAAATCGTCTCCGTCCGCCATGAAGGCCGTCTGAAAGTGGAGCCCATGATCTACGATACGAGCCCGGAGAAGGCCCACGAGATCACGGTGGAAACCACGGGCCATTTCACGCAGAACGGCGCGCTTGTGCGCGAGTTCTCGATCCGCAAGACTTGCGAAATGTACGAGCAAATCGCGCAAGTCAAGGGGCTCTACGCCGAGCAGGTCTACACGGTCGCCCACCAGGCCAACTACGTGATGCAGAACTCGATTTTGGGACACCTGCACCTGCCGGCCGAGCGCCACATCCGCAACGTTCACGAACAGGGCAACATCGGCGCGGCGGGCTGTCCGTCGGCGATCGCCCAGCACCTCGACAAGCTGCACAGGGGCGACTTGATCGTCTACGCCGTGCTCGGCGCGGGCCTCGCCTGGGGCGGCGGGTCCATGGAGGTTCGGTGAGCGATATAGCGGTCGTGACGGGAGCCTCGGGCGGCATCGGACGCGCCGTGGCCAAGGCTATTTACGCGAAGTCCGAAGGCGGCCTTCGTCTCTGTATTCATTACAATGGCAACCAGAAGGCCGCCGAGGCCGTTCAAGCGGATATCCCCCAATCCTTTATTGTCAAAGCCGACCTTGCAACGACGCTCGGACGAAAGGCTTTGCTCGACGCAGTCTTGACGCAAGGGACGCCTTTCGTCCTCGTGAATAATGCGGGGATAGACAAGCCCCATGAACCGGCTCTCCAAATCACCGAGTCTTCATTCGAAACGCTGATCGGCACGAATCTGCGCGGGCCAGCGTTTCTCATGAGAGACTTCGGCAACGAGATGGCGCGCGCCGGCGCCGGCTGCATCGTCAACGTGAGCTCGGTGCTGGCCAGCAAGGCTTTAATCGGCAGCGCCCTCTACCGCGCCAGCAAGGCGGCGCTGGAAGCGCTCACCAAGCAGTTCGCCTTTGAGTTGGGGCCGCGCGGCGTGCGCGTAAACGCGGTTGCGCCGGGATTCATCGCAACGGCAATGACGCAAGCCATGAGCGCCGAGAGGCAGCAGAAAATCATTTCCCAAACGGCCTTGGGCAGCCTAGGCACCACCGAAGCCGTGGCGCAGGCCGTTTGCGCGCTCATTGAAAATGACTACATCAACGGGGCCGTGCTGCCCCTCGACGGAGGCATGATTTTATGAACGACCTGAGCCCCACCGAAGTGCTCGCTCGCCTGCCGCAGCGGCGGCCGATGCTTTTTGTCGACGAGATACTGGCTGTCGATTCGCAGCGCATCGTCGGCGTCTACACATGGAAGGATGAGGACTGCGACGGGCACTTCCCGGGCAACCCGGTCGTGCCGGGCGTCAAGCTCGTCGAGATGTGCTCCCAGGTCGGCAACGTGGCCTGGGGCATCTGGCACACGGCCTCCAAGACGACCCCCGAGGAATCCAACCCAAAGGCGGGCTTCTTCACCGAAATCGAGCGCGGCGATTTCAAGCGCATGGTACGCCCCGGCGACAAGGTGACCTGCCAGGCGACGTTCGACAAGGACGGAGCCTTGCGCGGCGATAAGATCGTGACCCACGTCAAAATCCAGTTTCTGGGCGGGCCTCGGGACAGCGAGACCGCCTTCGAGGGCAAGACCTGCGCCGACTGGGCGCCCTCGCGCCCGCAGGTCATAAAGTGACGCCGCCTAAACGCGTCGTCATCACGGGCGTCGGAGCGGTCGCTCCCAACGGCGTGGGGCTTGAGGCCTACCGCGCCGCGCTCAAGGCCGGCGAAAGCGGCATCACCTTCCAGGAAGAGCTCAAAAAGCTCAACTTCGCAGCGCAGATCGGCGGCACCCCCCCCCTCGACGAGGACCAGATTCTCGCTGTCATCAACGAGAGCGACTTTCACAAGCTCTCGGAGGCCATGGTCTACGCGGCGCTGGCCGCGGCCGAATGCGCGCGCGACAGCGGCGTCGACGTGAACCTTAAGCGCTACAGCGAGACGCCGGTCGACTGGGAGACCGGGGCCATCATCGGCTGCGGCATGGGCGGCATGGACACGCTCTTCAACGATCTCGCTCCGACGCTCAACGAGGCCGCGCAGCAGGAAAGCGGCCGCGGCACCTGTGCCATGGGCACCGACATCGTGCCGAAGGTGATGAACAGCTCGGTCTCCGTGACCGTCGGCAAGTTCCTCGGCGTGGGCGGCCAGGTCAGCAGCAACTCCTCGGCTTGCAACACGGGCACCGAGGCCATCTTCGAGGCCTGGAAGCATCTACAGCTCGGCTACGCCGAATCGATGTACGCGGGCGGCACCGAGGGCACGCACTACGGCATCTGGGCGGGCTTCGACGCCATGCGCGACGTCCTCTGCTCGAAGTTCAACGCCTCGCCCGAAAAGGGCTTCTCGCCGGTCAGTAATTCATAAGCAATGATGCCGACAGAGAATAGATCGGAGCGGCCATCCACCTTCAGCCCCAAGAATTGTTCCGGGCTCATATAAAAGGGCGTACCCATACGGGCATTGGCCATTGTCAGAGATGGATCCATTCCGTAGGTCTTTGCCATGCCAAAATCGCAGAGCTTGATCTCGCCATTGCGGGAAACAAGAATATTTGCCGGCTTGATGTCGCGGTGGATCATGCCTGTACTATGAATGGCTCGAAGGGCATTCGCGATAGCGATAACAATGGTTATCGCCTCTGCTTCCGGACG
>ERZ1292640.3506-Hain-H43-02um-R1-3506-length-12215-cov-4_pt1 | contig 12215 bp, 12 predicted proteins | sample MGYA00564404_ERZ1292640 | MGnify/ENA primary metagenome ERZ1292640 (study PRJEB36523, sample SAMEA6512636) | groundwater metagenome | collected 2019-01-08 | study: AquaDiva: Metagenomics assemblies of 32 groundwater samples | reverse complement strand
TAAAAGTAAGTGCGAATTAATGGCGCAGTTAAGGCTTGGTTCGGCAATAAAACAAGCCCAATCTTTATTGGAAGCGGTCGGGGTTCCACATACCGAAGCGGCAACAACCGTCCGATTAATTGTGGCCAGTGATCGGTGGGGTATCGGAAGTCACGGATTAATGCGCTTACCTTTCTATTTAGCGCGCTTGCAGGCCGGTGGGATCAATCCAACAGCCGAAATGAAAAAAGTGACAGATCTTCCAAGCCTGGTCATATTTGACGGTGATGATGGACTTGGTCATTGGCAACTACACATGGCCGCAGAAGTTGCATCAGAGCGCGCAAAGATTAATGGGATCGCAGCAGTTGGTGTTGGTCGCTCTAACCATTGTGGGGCGCTAGGAATCTATGTGTGGCCAATGATTAATCGCGGTTTAGTTGGCATTGCATTTAGCACTGGACCGGCAGTAATGCCGCCATGGGGCGGTAATAAAGCATTGCTCTCGACATCTCCTATTGCTGCAGGGATTCCAACAAATCCACCAACGGTGATCGACCTTGCGACAAGCGCCGTTGCGCGCGGCAAGATTCAAGCAAAGGCGCAAGCAGGTTCCGAACTTGAACCCGGGTGGGCTTTTACTAAAGATGGGGCACCCACGACCGATGCTAAAGAGGCACTGGCTGGGATGCTTGCACCACTTGGGGGAGCAAAGGGCTATGCAATTGCAGTTCTCGTTGAATCATTAACTGGAATACTAATTGGTCCGACATTAGCTAAAAATATTCCAGATATGTTCGCCTCCGATCAAGATGCGATTCCACAAGAGATTTCACACTTTGTCATTGCAATCGATGCAGCAAAACTAACTGTAGATGGAAACAATTCACGCACTACAGAGTTTGCAGAAGAGGTTAAAACTGCTGGCGGTCGCCTTCCCGGTTCTAACCGCGTAAATCCCGAAGAGTTGAATAGCAGTGATGAGATCACAATTACTGATCTAGTAAACGATCAATTAGCACTCTGGTCAACGAAATTAGGGATTTAGATGGTCAAGACTCTCCCCGGCCTAGGTTTAATTGCCGCCGTGGTTGCCGTCGCCTTTCAAATACATAATTTTCAACCCGCAATTAGCCCGCTAGCTCTCTGCGTCGCCTTTGGATTTCTAATCGCCAATCTAGGATCATGGCCAACATTTGCAAATGAAGGCACATCGTTGGCTAGTAGAAAACTGATGCGCATTGGTGTTGCACTTTTAGGTGCACAAGTCAGCGTAGCTTCACTCCAAGCGATCGGCATGAAAGGCGTTATCACAGTCATTCTCGTTGTAAGTTTTACGATATTTGGAATCCTTGGTCTATCTAAATTATTCAAAATGACCGGAGATTTAGGCCTACTCATCGGTGTGGGTTTTGGTGTCTGCGGAGCAACGGCAGTTGCCGCGATTCGACCACAAACGCGTGCAACTCAGGAAGAGACGTCATATGCAATCGCTTTAATCTCTTTGTGTGGAACGCTTTCAATATTCGTACTACCTTTTCTTGGACACTTGATGGGATTAAGCGATCAGACTTTTGGGGCTTGGGCCGGTGCAGCCGTTCACGATGTTGGTCAGGTAATTGCAACGGCATCAGTCTGGAGTGACGATGCGGTGAAGTCGGCAATTGTTATTAAATTAGCCCGCGTTTGTTTGTTAGCACCGATAGTTTTAATTCTCTCGCTTCGCCATCGACGTTTTCTAAAAGCTCAAGGAGAGAGCGTGCAAACTTCAGCAAAAGTACCGCTGATACCTTTTTTTGTTCTTGGTTTCATCGCTGTCGCAACCGTGCAGAACACCTTTGATATTCCTGATTCTCTGCACGATTACATTGTTTTAGGCAGCAAAATTTTACTTGGAGCTGGATTAGTGGCGCTCGGTTCTAGTGTGCGATGGAAGGCCATTCGCGCGATCGGTCCACGTCCAATGCTCATGGGACTCATTGCCTGGATTATTGTCGGTGGTGTGGCACTAGCTGCGGTCCGCATTACTGGGATTTGACGATACCCTAGGGGGTATGCTAACTTTCCTTCTAACCAACGAAGGAGCCTAATATGTGTTCACGCATCACATGTCATGTATGTAAAAAAGCGAGCTGGTCAGGTTGTGGAGACCACGTCGAACAGGCTCTTGCTGGAGTACCTGAGCAGGATCGCTGCACCTGCTAATGGCAGCTAAAAAAATTGCCCATGTTCTCAGTGATGCCGAACAAATCGATGCCATCACGAAGCGTGTTAAGCGTGCTCAAGGTCAACTAGGAGCCGTTGCACGGATGCTCGAAGAGGGCAGAAATTGCGATGAGATTGTTACTCAAATGTCAGCGGTTTCAAAGGCAGTAAACACTGCCGCTTTTACATTGATTTCTGCAAGCCTGAAAGAGTGCATAGTTGAAGGCAAATCAAACTCTGATGCAGTGACTGCACAACTGCAAAAACTATTTTTATCACTGGCTTAAAGGGAACACAATGAAGAAATTTATTGCAATCGTTGTAGTTGCATCGGCAGTACTTCTGCTAGCTAGCTGTTCGACATCGTCATCGGCTACTAACTTGGATGCAGTTGCATTTTCCCAAAAAACCGCTGAATCTGGTGTGATTACCTTAGATGTACGTACACCAGGCGAGTTCATGGTGGGTCATATCCAAGGTGCAATTAATATTAATGTTGAGAGCCCTCGGTTTGAAAGTGAGATTGCAAAATTAGATAAATCTGCAACATATGCCGTCTATTGTCAGAGCGGCCGTCGATCAGGTATTGCTGTTGAAGCAATGAGAAACCTTGGATTTAATAGCCTTTTCAACTTAACCAATGGAATTGCCGACTGGCAAGCAAATAATCTTCCAGTGGTAACTTCATAATGCGTATATTAATTATCGGCGGAGTAGCAGGCGGAATGTCGGCAGCAACACGTCTACGACGCCTAGATGCCAATGCCGAAATCATTGTGCTTGAGAAATCTGGCTATGTTTCATATGCCAACTGCGGTTTACCTTATTATGTCGGCGGCGTAATTGAAGAAGAGAGCGCGTTGCTCCTACAGACACCGGCAAGCTTGCATTCACGTTTCCGTCTCGATGTGCGGGTAAACACGGAAGTTTTAGCGATTTATCCAAGCAAAAAAACAGTGGCCATCAAGAACCTTGAGAGCCATGCAATATATGAAATCACATACGATAAATTAATTCTTTCACCAGGTGCATCCCCAATAATTCCTCCGATTCCTGGAATTGAACGGGGAATGACGCTGCGCACGGTAGAAGATGTTGAAAAAATGGCATTTCGTGTGAGCGCACAACCTAAAAGCGCCGTTGTAATCGGAGGCGGTTTTATCGGCGTAGAAATAGCTGAAAACCTAATCCATCGTGGAATACCGACTTCTCTTGTTGAGGCGACCGACCAGGTATTGATGCCCTTGGATCCAGAACTTGCCACTCTGGTTGCTAAAGAGATGGTTTCTCAAGGAGTTAATCTTCATTTAGGTACAAGCGTGGTGAAAATCGGAGCTGATAGCGTCGATTTATCAAATGGCGACAACCTTTCAGCGGAGTTAGTAATTCTTGGCATAGGTGTTCGCCCAGAAATCGGCTTAGCTAAGGCGGCGGGTTTAAAAATTGGAACGAGCAATGGAATTGCGGTAGATGAATTTAACCGAACAAGCAATCTCGATATTTATGCAGTTGGAGATGCCGCTGAAAAAACCGACTCTTTAGATGGCGGTGCCACATTGGTCCCACTGGCAAACCTTGCCAATCGACATGGACGAGTTGTTGCCGATCACATTGCAGGGCGCACTGTTAGACCAGTAAAAACAATTGGCACTGCAATTGTTAAGGTTTTTGACTTAATGATTGCAACCACCGGTTGGAATGAAAAGCGCTTAATAGCCGCCGGTCGTGCACACCAATCTATTCATACGCATCCAAACTCACATGCTGGCTACTATCCAGATGCGAAGGCGATGGTGTTAAAGCTCATCTTCGATCCAACATCAGGTGAAATTCTTGGCGCCCAAGGTATAGGAATCGAGGGCGTAGACAAACGCATCGACGTTATCGCTACTGCAATGCGCGGAGGAATCACCGCCTCTGAGCTTGCAGATTTAGAACTTGCATATGCGCCACCATTTGGCTCGGCTAAAGATCCAGTAAACATGCTCGGCTATATTGCTGAAAACGTATTCTCTGGATTAGTTAAGACTGCACAGTGGAATGAAATTGAGGATTTCACTTCTCGTGGTTATGAATTAATAGATGTTCGAAGTGCGGGGGAATTTGCTCGTGGACACATCCCCGGAGCCATAAATATCTCAGTTGATGAAATTCGAGAGCGTAACTCCGAAATATCCTCAAAAAATCTTCTTGTACATTGTCAGGTAGGTCAGCGTGGACACACTGCCGCGCTTTTACTTAAAGAACTTGGATTTAATGCAGTAAATCTCGATGGTGGCTACCTTACTTGGAGCAACTCACCAGCAGCCCTTCACCCATATTTACTAGTTTAAGCTAACAGTTAAGAAAAGGAAATAGAAATATGTGCAGTAGAACAACTTGCCGTAAGTGCGGAAAAGCAACGTGGAGTGGTTGTGGTAGTCACGTTGAGATGGTGATGAAGGGTGTTCCAAAGGCTCAGCGTTGCCAAGGACATCAAAATGATCCCGTTGAGCCGGGTTTCTTCAGCAAGATATTTGGGAGAAACAAATAATTCTCAAAGCTCGAATTTTAGTAACCTCTCAGTTTTCACTGTTGGGGTTGCTATTTCTTAAGCCGAAGGCCCCGCTGCTCATGGCTCCCTCCTGGGCACCGGGTCTGGCTTTTCTTATCGATGTAGTTGCTATAGCTATCCTTTTCGCCGCTTGGTATGCACTGCGCCCTTCACTACAAATATCGCCGATCCCTAAAGAGGGCGCGGCTTTGATCACATCTGGCATCTATAGATTTATTCGCCATCCTATGTATGTAGGCGTACTTCTCTTCGGCGCAGGTTTTGTACTTACAAATATCAACTGGGTATCCATTGCTATTTGGGCTGCTTTAGTTGCGACGCTTGTATGCAAAGCCCACTTTGAAGACTCTCTCTTAGCGACTAAGCACACACATGCCGCTGCTTATCAATCTTCGACGGCGAGATTTTTCTTTAAGAGGGGCAAGGATGCCTAATTGTTTTAAAGCCTTATTGACTTGGCCGGCAAAACGTTGGCTGGTCGCAGTTTCTACCGCTCTTTTAACCGGGTTAATCATCTCTCTTCCTACCGCAGTTTTGAAAAATCCTATCTTTGGTCGCCAAATTGCCGCAATTGATTGGTCTACAACTGTCATTTTTGTCACTGCAGTCTTTACGGGATTGCTTGTTGCAACTTATGTGAAAATTGATGCTGATTTAGCCGAAGAACGTTCTCTAAAAATCGGCGGAGCAGGAGCATTCTTATCTTTCTTAGCCGTCGGTTGTCCTGTGTGCAATAAGTTAGCCCTCATTGCTCTTGGATACTCTGGAGCAATTAAGTATTTTGCTCCAGTTCAACCATATTTAGCTTTGGTTGGCGTTGCTTTCCTTTTGTATGCCTTGCGCAAGAGATTGAACAATGAATCATCCTGTCAATTAACTTTTACTAACACAGAAAAATAGAAAAGGTGCGGAAAATATAATGGCTACATTGAACTTAACAGAGACGCAGTTTGAAGAGTTAATTCCTAAAGGAGGTATAGTCCTTGTTGACTTTTGGGCCGCCTGGTGCGGACCGTGCCGCTCTTTTGCACCGGTGTATGAGGCAACTTCTGAGAAGTATCCAGAGTTAACTTTTGCCAAAGTCGATACTGAGGCAGAGCGCTCATTAGCTGCGGCTGCAGGTATCACTTCAATTCCAACACTAATGATTTTTCGCGATGGAATTCTCTTGTTCAGTCAGCCAGGCGCACTTCCAGGTTCAGCCCTCGAAGAGATTATTAGCAAAGTCACCGAATTAGATATGGATGATGTTCGTAAAAAAATTGCCGAGCAGGAGATTAAGAGTTAACGTAGTCACTTAGCGCTTTGCGCTCTGCATCCAAATCATTAATGTGAGCTTTTACTACATCACCGATTGAAACGATAGAAATTAGATTTCCAGATGCATCTAAAACAGGAACGTGACGGATTCGGCGTTCGGTCATTACCGTCATGAGATCGGCAACGGTTGTTTCAGGAGTACATGTAATGACCTCTGCGGTCATTAGATCCCGAACCCGCATGTGGGTGATTTCATCTAATTTGCCAGGCATTGCTCGGACAACATCTCGCTCTGAGACTATGCCATCGATTTTTTTGCCATCAGGAGAAACAACTAACGCCCCAACATGGTGAACATTGAGGGAATTAACCAGGTCATGAAGCGTGACGCTGGAAGATATAGTTTCAACACGCTTACCGGTAATTAAAGTAGAAACCTTCATCGTGATCTCCTCGCCTCGTTGGGGATGCCCTGCCAATGGTGCACCTGCCGACGGCCGATGACAAGAGCCCCCACCTACTGCAAAATTTGAGCGTAAAAGTAACCAATTCGTTACCAAATTTCCCTATCTAAAGAGTGGTCAGACCTCTAGATTTGCGCTGTTACCAGGCTCATCCCCTTACTCGCCTGATGACCTATCGCAATCTCCTCTCTAGAGAATAGGAACACAATGTCAGAAGTAAAAAATGGCATTTCCCGTCGCTCAGTACTTAAGGGTGCTGCAGTCGGCGGTCTTGGATTAGCAGCTGGAGGATCACTCCTTGCAGGATGCGGATCCGACGGAACAGGTGCTCTCGCATTCGGTGCTCGCACTGTAGATGCTGGACCAACTGCGCAACTAAAGGCCTTGGTTGCTGCTTACACAGCAAAGACTGGAAATGAAGTTACATACAATGCAACAGAGTCAAATGCCTTCCAAAACAATCTTTCACAATATCTACAGGGAACACCAGACGATGCCTTCCAATGGATGGCCGGATACCGTATGCAGTTCTTTGCAGAGCAGGGATTGTTAGTTGATCTGACCGATGTTTGGAATGAGATCGGCTCTCAGTATGCAGATAGCTATAAAACTGCAGCGACTGGACTAGATGGAAAGCAATATTTTGTTCCACAGTCTTGGTACCCATGGGGTATGCACTTCCGTAAGTCAATGTTTGCGGATCTTGGTCTAAGTGCCGACACAGTGACTAACTGGGATGAATTCCTTAAGATGCTAGATGGCATGAAGAAGAAGGGTCTTGTTGGATTTGCAGCTGGCGATAAAGGCGGCTGGGAAGCAATGGGAACATTCGACATTCTTAATGCTCGTGTCAATGGATACCAGTTCCACGTAGATCTTTTAGCCGGTCGCGAAAAGTGGACCGATGCCAAGGTTCTAGATGTATTTAAGCACTGGGAGATGTTGATCCCTTACATGAATCCAAACGTTCTAGATCTCGAGTGGGATGGCGCTATGCAGCTCCTTCTACAGAGAAAAGCTGGATCGATGCTCATGGGCTCATGGTTCGGTGGAAACTTCAAAGAGCAATCTGAAGCAGATTATGCCGATCTTTCAATTATCCCATTCCCTGAAATCAATCCAGAGCATGGTCGCGACACAGTCGATGCACCTATCGATGGTTTCTGCGTGGCCGCAAATGGCACAAATAATGCTGGTGGAGCTGACTTCTTGAAGTTTGCTGGTGACATGGAAGGCGTTCAAGCAATGCTTGATGCCAAGGATGCCGATGGCAAATCCATTCCAATGACCTCAGCCAATAAGGGTCAAGATACATCAACGTATGATGCCTTCCAGAAAGAGCAGTTGGCAGTTATGGATGAGGCTAAGTACATTACTCAGTTCCTTGACCGCGATACACGCCCTGACTTTGCTGGTCCAGTTGTTGGCCCTGCAATTCAGTCATGGTTTAAGAATCCTAAGGATGTCAACAAGATTGTTGATAGCCTCCAAGCACAATGGGATGCACTACCTCCTCTTGCATAGTTTGTAATTTCAATTACTATTCGTAAAAATTACTAACTAAGAGATAGGTCTAAAAGATGAACTCGACGGCGATGGAGAGTAAAAAACCCCATCGCCGTCGAGCCTTCTCTAGGGCCGATAGAACGACACTCACTGCTTTTGTTGGAATTCCACTTTTCTTTCACTTATTACTTGTTTGGGTGCCGGCCTTTCTGACAATTGTTCTCTCATTTACATATTGGTCAGGAATCTCAATCTCCCGTATCAAATTTGCGGGGTTTGCTAACTATAAGAATATCTTCGTTGATACTCCCGCTTTTTGGGAAGCGATTCAAAACAACATCATCTGGTTAGTTTGGTTTGCAGGTATAGCTACTCCAATTGGAATCCTGTTGGCCTATCAAATTGACCGCCAGATTCGCGGACACAAATTTTATGAAACCGCTTACTACTTACCCGTTGTGCTCTCTTTGGCAGTCACCGGAATTATCTGGAACTTCCTTCTTCGCCCAGATGGCTTTGTCAATGGTCTCTTTGGGCGCGATATTGATAATGCGATCTCATTTTTCGGTAACTACGACATTAATATTTACGTGATTTTGACAATTGCATCATGGCGTCATATCGGCTACATCATGTTGCTTTATTTAGCTGGCCTTAAATCAGTTGATATGGCCTTGCGTGAGGCAGCCTCGTTAGATGGCGCAACTGAGTGGCAGACGTTTAAGAAGGTTATTTTCCCCGCCATGAAACCGGTTAACGTCATTGTCATTGTCATCACAATTATTGAATCGCTTCGAGCTTTCGATATTGTTTATATTATTTATGGCTCATCCGCCGGCTTCCCAATTTTAGGTACCTTGGTTTTCCAAAATATCGCAGGTGAGGGTGCGTCTATGAAGGGTGCGGCTTATGCAGTAATCCTCTTTGTTCTTTCCATTGGTCCGATTATTGCTTATCTGCGAACAACTTTCAGGAGTGATGTCCAATGAGCATCGATGTAGAGCTTCAAGTTGCAGCCACGAAGTATCGTAATAAGCAGAAGGTTAAAGATCGCTTTATTTCCCTGTTTATCGGTATTTTTGCCATTGTATGGATCTTTCCCATCATTTGGACGGTCTGGTCCTCCCTTCGCCCGTATAAAGAGGTTCGAGCTAACGGTCTATTTTCATTTCCAAAAGTATTGAATTTGACGAACTATGCCGATGCTATCTCGCGCATGGAACTTCCAACATACTTTTTTAATACCGCGATAATTACAATTCCTGCGGTTTTCTTAACTTTATTTTTCGGCTCACTAATCGCTTTCGTCGTGAGTCGCTACTCATTTAAGTGGAATGTATCTCTTCTCTTGCTATTTACCGCCGGCAATTTACTACCAGCTCAACTTGTCTTTATCCCTGTCTTTAAAATGTACATCACCTTGGGTAAAGCAGTTGGAATTCCGAGACTTTTATATGATTCGCCTTGGGGTGTTGTATTAATTCACGTAGCTTTCCAAATGGGCTTTGCAACTTTCGTGTTATCGAGTTACATGAAGACTGTTCCCAAAGAGATTAGCGAATCAGCAATGGTCGATGGTGCAACCGTATTTACACATTACACAAAGGTGATGCTTCCATTGTTGCGTCCAGCCTTGGCTTCACTTGCAGTTTTGATGACAACATGGATTTATAACGATTTCTTTTGGGCTCTGGTCTTGATGTCTACGGATTCTAAGCGACCGATTACTTCGGCCTTGGGTCGATTACAAGGGGAGTTCGTGACTGATTACAACTTGTTAGCAGCTGGCGCAGCTATCGCCGCTTTACCGACATTAATTGTCTTCTTCATTTTGCGTAAGCAGTTTGTTTCGGGTTTAACTCTCGGCTCCACTAAGGGATAGTTATGAAAGCAATACAAATTACCGCTTTTGGCGGTCCAGATTCCATGCACTTTGTCGATCTTCCAGATCCGATTCCAGGTGAAGGCCAAGAGGTAATTGTTGTAACTTCTATTGGAATCAATTATGCCGATACTCATCAGACTGAAAACTCATATCTTTCTCCACAGCGACTTCCTTTAGTTCCAGGAATTGAAGTAGTTGGTACAACTGTCTCTGGCGTTCGCGTTGTAACCCCAGTTGCAAGTGGGGGATATGCGCAAAAAGCTCTGGCATATAGCGCGGCAATGATTGAGATTCCAGATGGCGTTACTGATGAACAGGCGTTGTGCATGTTAGTTCAGGGCTCAACGGCTTGGCATATTTTGAAAACAGTTGGGCATGTCAAAGCAGGAGAAAGCGTCGTAATACATGCAGCAGCAGGCGGAGTTGGCACGATTGCAATTCAACTTGCAAAACTATGGGGAGCAAAAGTTATTGCTGTTGCATCAACTCAATCAAAACGCGATTTAGCAAAGTCATTAGGCGCTGATTTTGTTATCGATGCTGATCAAGAAAAACTGCATGAAAGAATTCTCGAAGCAAATAATGGTAAGAAAGTCGATTTAGTTTTGGAGATGGTCGGCGGTAAAACTTTTGATGCCAGCCTTGAAGCCCTTGCACCTTTTGGACGATTAATAACATACGGAATGGCATCTCGTACTGCGCCAACGCCGATTCACCCCGGTTCATTAATGGGTGGATCAAAGACGATTACCGGGTTTTGGCTTTCACACTGCTTCGGCAGTAAAACACTATTGAACGATGTTATTGCTGAATTATTCGCATTGGTTGAAAACGGAAAGTTAAAGCCGGTTATTGGCGCCAGTTTTGGTTTAAGCCAAGCAATCGAAGCGCATAAAGCCATGCTCGCCCGCGAAACCACTGGCAAAATCACATTGAAACCAGCCACATAGATAGAGGATTTTTCGAAAGTCCCGCACTGCCTGTACGCTCGACCTTCGACTGTTGCTGACGAAGAATCAGCGCCCCCCTAGCTCAGTTGGTAGAGCGTTTCCATGGTAAGGAAAAGGTCACCGGTCCGATTCCGGTGGGGGGCTCGATGAGAACCCCTTCACTAGAAGTGGATCTTTTCAAAGCACACCCCTGGCGGGGTAGCTCAGCTTGGTAGAGCAAGCGGCTCATAATCGCTGTGTCGTGGGTTCAAATCCCGCTCCCGCTACTTGTACTACATAACCATTAGGGTTGCATTGTCCAGACCTTTACTTGATTAGGACTTTAGAAATCAGGTATTGATCAAGGAATAGGAGTCGCAGAGGAGGCAAAGTGACCACAGAACCAGGAGAGAGTGTAATTCCAAGAGATGGGATCTTCCAAGACGGAAATGCACTTGCCAGTCTTGCAATCCTCAGTGTGGATCTTTCTGAGGGGAAGATTTCATATTACGATCACTTTGTCCCCTTTGTTATTGAAGCTCTGGCCACTGGGTGTGGCGGTCGTGGCAATACGCAAGAAATTACCGACGCCCTATATTCGGAGTTTGGTCTTAAGTTTCCGCTCGCGGTGGTACGCAACATCCTCAAGAGAACCGAAAAGCGAGGGGAAATCGAACATCATCGTGATGAAGATGTGTTTTCTGCGAGTGCTGGAGCCGGTGCAACTTTCAAATCGCATCGCGACGACGCATTGCGCCAACAAGCATCGCTAGCACAGGCGTTGGTAGATTTTAGTAAAAAAAATTATGATTTGAGTTGGACGTTTGAAGAGGCAGAGATAGCCCTTCAAGATTTCGTTGCGAAAATCAGCACGTCTAGAATCAAACAAGTGCTGGGATCAAGTAGTGGCAGCAGTAATGGGCAGGTTGGATCTTCCAGTGAAATTACCCAGTCCTTCGTTGTTGGTGAATTCGTCACCTATATTGTTCATAGAGATCCAGTGGCTTTTACCTCACTTGAGAATTTGGTGAAAGGTTCCATGCTTGCAGCGGCGCTATATCTTCCAATCTCACCTCAAAGCACGAGGAAATTTCGAAACACCACAATTTGGATTGATGCACCAGTAGCTCTGCTATGGCTGGGCTTGGATGGTGCGGAAGCACAGAGTTACATTGGATCAATGATGGATCTTGCAAAGCGGCAGGGAGCGAATCTTGGGATGTTTACACACTGTGTCCAGGAATTACGGTCAATTGTTCGAGGAGCAGCAGACGGAATCAGTTATTTGGCGCCAGGTCTGCGCCCAAGCAAACTAACTGTCCGGTTTCGTGATGACAAAATGACCTTCGCTGAAGCTCTCTTGCTTTCAAGTTCAATTGAGCAAAAATTGGCTGGCCTAAGTGTGGTTTTTCAAGATGCTCCAGACCATGACC
>ERZ1292640.1362-Hain-H43-02um-R1-1362-length-20229-cov-13_pt1 | contig 12218 bp, 10 predicted proteins | sample MGYA00564404_ERZ1292640 | MGnify/ENA primary metagenome ERZ1292640 (study PRJEB36523, sample SAMEA6512636) | groundwater metagenome | collected 2019-01-08 | study: AquaDiva: Metagenomics assemblies of 32 groundwater samples | reverse complement strand
CCTGCCTTGCCGAACGGCTCGCCGATCGTGAGGATAATGTAGTCGCCATGGTTGACCGCGCCGCGCTTGAGCAGCTCGTCTTCCGCCATGTGCAACGCGCGTTCCGGATTGCGCGCGCCCTTGAACTTGACCGGGTAGACGCCGCGGAACAACGATACCCGGCGGCGCGTCTCGACCACGGACGACAAGGCATAGATCGGCACGTTCGAATTCATGCGCGACATCAACAGCACGGTCTTGCCGCTCTGGGTCATCGCCGCGATGGCCTTGATATTGAGGCTGTTGGCAGTGAATATCGTCGCGCGCGCGATCGCCTCCTCGAGACCCGCCGGCGGCCCGTCGCGCCGCCGTTCGGTAATGAAAGCCTCGTCTTTCTCGGCTTCCAGGCAGACGCGCGCCATCGCCGCGATGGTCTCGACCGGATATTTGCCGGTCGCGGTTTCGGCCGACAGCATTACGGCGTCGGTGCCGTCGAGCACCGCATTGGCAACGTCGGATACTTCGGCGCGCGTCGGAATCGGGTTGTTGATCATCGACTCCATCATCTGCGTTGCCGTGATCACCAGCTTGTTGCGGTCGCGCGCCATGCGGATCATGCGTTTCTGCAGCGCGGGGACCGCGGCATCACCGATCTCAACCGCGAGATCGCCGCGTGCGACCATGACCAAATCCGCAGCATCGAGGATTTCGGCGAGCGCGGGAACCGCCTCGGCGCGCTCGATCTTGGCACAGATCATGCTTTTGCCACCGGCCTTCAGCATCAGGTCGCGAGCCCACTGGATATCAGCGCCGGAGCGCGGGAACGAAACCGCGAGGAAATCCGCCTTCAATTGCGCGGCAGTCTTGATGTCCTCAACGTCCTTCGCGGTCAGCGCCGGCGCGGTGAGCCCGCCCCCCTTGCGGTTGATGCCCTTGTTGTTCGACAGCTCGCCGCCCTGCTCGACCAGGCAGAAAATGCGGGGGCCCTTGACCTGCACCACCCCGAGCACGATGCGTCCGTCGTCGAGCAGCAGCGTGTCGCCGGGCGAGACATCCTTCGGCAGATTCTGGTAATCGAGTCCGACGCGGCCCGCGTCGCCGAGCTTGCACTCGGCGTCGAGCACGAATTTATCCCCCGTGCTGAGCGTGACGCGATCGTGCTCGAAGCGGCCGATGCGAATCTTAGGACCCTGCAGATCGACCAGCACCCCGACCGAGCGGCCGGCTTTGCGCGCGAGCGCGCGCACCAGTTCGACCCGCTCGACATGTTCCCTCGCTGTCCCGTGGGAAAAGTTCATTCGCACCACGTCGAGACCGGCTTCGATCATGCGCGTGAGCGTCTGCTTGTCGCTCGAGGCAGGGCCGAGCGTGGCGACAATCTTGGTGCGGCGGGGCATCAAATCAGGGAGCGCGTTAATGCGCGCGCTGCTTGAGGATTTCGACCGCCGGCAGCGGCTTGCCCTCGAGAAATTCGAGGAATGCGCCGCCGCCGGTTGAGATGTACGAAATTTTGTCGGTGACGCCGTGCTTGGCGATGGCCGCGAGCGTATCACCGCCGCCGGCGATCGAAAAAGCCTTCGATGCGGCGATGGCGCGCGCGATGCTAGCCGTGCCCGCGCCGAACTGATCGAATTCGAATACGCCGACCGGCCCGTTCCACACGATGGTGCCAGCCTGCGCGATTATTTCCGAGAGCAGGACCGCCGTCCTAGGACCAATGTCGAGGATCAGGTCATCGGGGGCAACTTCAGATACCGGCTTGGTGGTCGCAACCGCGTCGGCTGCAATTTGCTTTGCGCACACCACATCGACGGGGATCGGCACCTCGCCGCCTTGCCCCTTCGCCGTAGCGATAATGTCCCGCGCTTGCTCTACCAGTTCCGCCTCGGCAAGCGACTTGCCGATCGCGTAGCCGGCGGCGAGGATGAAAGTGTTCGCAATGCCGCCGCCCACGATCAGCCGGTCGACTTTTGCCGCGAGTGACTTCAGGATGGTCAGCTTGGTCGAAACCTTGGAACCGGCCACAATCGCAATCAGCGGTCGCCGCGGCTGCTGCAGCGCCTTGCCGAGCGCATCAAGCTCGGCCGCCAGCAGCGGGCCGGCGCACGCGACCGGCGCGTACCGGGCGATGCCGTGAGTGGTCGCCTCGGCGCGGTGCGCGGTGCCAAACGCATCGTTGACATAGATGTCGCACAGCGCGGCCATTTTCCTGGCGAGCGCCTCGTCGTTCTTTTTCTCGCCTTTATTGCAGCGGCAGTTTTCGAGCATCACCACCGCTCCCGGATTCACGTCGACCGAGTTGACCCAGTCGCGTTGCAGCGGGACCGGCATCGCGAGCAGCTCGGACAGTCGTTGCGCGATCGGCGCCAGCGAGTCTGCGGGTTTCACCTCGCCTTCGGTCGGGCGTCCGAGGTGCGAGGTCACCATCACCGCCGCGCCGGCGTCGAGCGCGTAACGGATCGCCGGCACCGAAGCGCGGATGCGCGTGTCGTCGGTAATCCGGCCGCTCGCGTCCTGCGGCACGTTGAGGTCGGCACGGATGAACACTCGCTTGCCGGCGAGGTTCAGGTCGGTCATTTTAATTACGGTCATTTCGCATTCATCAGCGCGACAGTGACGTCGAGCATGCGATTGGAGAAGCCCCATTCATTGTCGTACCACGCCAAAGCCTTGACCAGCGTGCCTCCGGTGACTTTGGTCAGGGTCGCATCGAAAATACTGGAAGCCGGATTATGGTTGAAATCGACCGACACCAGGGGTCCCTGGCTGTATTCGAGCACGCCTGTTAATTCGCCCGCGGCGGCCGCTTTCATCACGGCGTTGACCTCCTCGACGCTGGTCGCGCGCGCGGCGGTGAAAACGAGATCGACCAGCGACACGTTGATGGTCGGCACGCGCACCGCGAAACCATCGAGCTTGCCGTTCAATTCCGGCAACACCAGCCCGACCGCGGCAGCGGCGCCGGTTTTGGTCGGAATCATCGACATCGTCGCCGAGCGCGCGCGGCGCAGGTCTTCGTGATAGACGTCGGTCAGCACCTGGTCGTTGGTGTAGGCGTGCACCGTCGTCATCAGGCCGTGCACGACGCCGATTTTTTCGTGCAACACCTTGGCCATCGGCGCTAGACAGTTGGTGGTGCAGGAGGCGTTCGAGATCACGGTGTGGCTCGCCTTGAGACTCTGGTGGTTGACGCCGTAGACCACCGTCGCATCGATGTCCTTGCCGCCGGGTGCCGAAAGAATCACTTTCTTCGCGCCGCCCTTCAGGTGCGCCCCCGCTTTTTCCTTGCTGTTGAAAAGCCCGGTGCACTCGAGCACAACGTCAACGCCGAGCGCGCCCCACGGCAATTCGGCCGGATTGCGTTGCGCCAGTACTTTGATCCGGTCGCCATTGACGACCATGAATTCACCATCGACCGCGACCGTGCCGTTGAATTTGCCATGCGCGGTGTCGTAGCGCGTCAGGTGCGCATTGGTCTCGGCGTTGCCGAGGTCGTTGATCGCGACGATCTGCAAGTCGTGCTTTTTGCCCGACTCATAATGCGCGCGCATGATATTGCGCCCGATGCGGCCGTAGCCATTGATAGCGACGCGGATGGTCATGCCCAGGGCTCCTTGAAATTCGAAAGAACGCTATTCTACCGCCAACGCCAGCGGCGCCAAGCGTTACCCCGGCGCCGTTTGATCAATATCAAACGCGCCACCGATGCCGGGTCACGGGCCGCAACGTCGACGAGCACGCCTTGTGCCAGTCTCGCGCGCGCCCTACAGAACGCTTCTTACGGTCTTCACCACGTTGTCGACCGTGAAGCCGAAATACTTGAACAACTCGCCGGCCGGAGCCGATTCGCCGAAACGGTCGATGCCGACCACCGCCCCTTCGAGTCCTACGTACTTGCGCCAGAAATCGCTGGTGCCGGCCTCGACCGCGACGCGCACCACGCCTTGCGGCAGCACGGAAGCACGATACGCTTCGTCCTGGCGGTCGAACGCCGCGGTGCACGGCATCGCAACTACGCGCGCCGCTATGCCTTGTTCAGCGAGCGCCTTGCGGGCGTCGATCGCGAGCTGCACTTCCGAACCGGTCGCAATGATCACGCATTGCGGCTTGCCCTGCGCTTCCGCCAGCACGTAGCCGCCCCGCGCAATCGCCGCGATCTGCCCCGCGGTGCGCGTCTGAAAAGGCAGGTTCTGGCGCGACAATAGCAGGCTCGTCGGCCCGTCCTTGCGCTCGATCGCCGCAATCCATGCCACCGCCGCCTCGACCGTGTCGCACGGCCGCCACACGTCCATGTTGGGAATGACGCGCAGCGCCGCCGCGTGCTCGACCGGCTGGTGCGTCGGCCCGTCCTCGCCGAGTCCGATCGAGTCGTGCGTGAACACGTGGATGGCGCGGATTTTCATCAGCGCCGCGACCCGCAGCGCGTTGCGCGCGTAATCGGAAAACACCAGGAACGTGCCCGCATACGGAATCAGTCCACCGTGCAGGCTCACGCCGTTGACGATTCCCGCCATGCCGAATTCGCGCACGCCGAAATGGATGTAATTGCCGCCGGCAGACCGGCTCACCACCTTCGAGCCCGACCACATCGTAAGGTTGGACCACGTAAGATCGGCCGAGCCGCCGACCAGCTCGGGCAGCGCCGGTGCCAGCGCCTCGATCGCGTTCTGCGATGCCTTGCGCGTGGCAATGGTTTCGGCCTTAGCGTTCGTTTTCGTGACCAACGCCTCGCGCTGCGCGCGCCAGTTGGCCGGCAGTTCGCCGGTCATGCGGCGTTTGAATTCGGCTGCAAGCTGCGGGTGCGCTTTTTCATAAGCGGTAAACTTCTGGTCCCACTCGCGTTCGAACGCCGCACCGCGCGCGCGCGCGTCCCAGCGCGCATACACGGCTGCCGGAATTTCGAATGGGGGGTGGTTCCAGCCGATGTTGGCGCGTGTCGCGGCGATTTCCTTGTCGCCAAGCGCGGCACCGTGGCAGTCGTGGCCGCCCTGCTTATTCGGTGCACCCTTCCCGATAATGGTCTTGCAGCAGATTAATGTCGGGCGCTGGCTCTGGGTTTTAGCTTGAGTGAGCGCCCGCTCCACCGCGTCGAAATCGTGCCCGTCAACGGCCCGTAGCACTTGCCAGCCATAGGCTTCAAAGCGCTTCGGCGTGTCGTCCGCGAACCAGCCTTTGACCTGTCCGTCAATTGAGATGCCGTTGTCGTCATAGACCGCGATGAGCTTGCCGAGGCCCCACGTGCCGGCGAGCGAGCACGCTTCGTGCGAAATGCCTTCCATCAGACAGCCGTCGCCGACGAACACCCAAGTGTAATGGTTGACGATATCGAGGCCGTCGCGATTGAACTCGGCGGCAAGAATCCGCTCCGCGAGCGCCATGCCCACCGCGTTGGCAAGTCCCTGCCCGAGCGGACCGGTGGTGGTTTCGACTCCCGGCGCACAGCCGTATTCGGGGTGGCCGGGTGTTTTCGAGTGCAGCTGGCGGAAGCGCTTGATTTCGGCCAGCGGCAAGTCATAGCCGGTGAGATGCAGCAGCGCATACAGCAGCATCGAACCGTGGCCATTCGACAGCACGAAACGGTCGCGGTCGAACCAGTGCGGGTTGGCGGGATTATGGCGCAGGTGATGGTTCCACAGCACTTCCGCGATTTCCGCCATTCCCATCGGCATGCCGGGATGGCCGGAGTTGGCTTGTTGCACTGCGTCCATCGCGAGCGCGCGGATCGCGTTGGAGAGTTCGAGGCGGGAGCCCATTCGGGAATCCTTGCGGAGAAGTGACGGCTGGCGGGAGCCGCAATTATCTTAGAAACCGGCAGATTTGGCTACGCTTGCCCATGCGTCAGTTCACCGTTGCGCGCAGCGTGCCGTCGCCATATTGCCCGGCGAGGCGGTCCAGGCTCACCGGCTTGATGCGCGGCGCCTGTCCGGCGCAACCGAACGCCTCGAAGCGCGCCTTGCAGATGTCGCGCGCCGCCTCGGTCGCGTCCTTGAGGAACCTGCGCGGGTCGAATTCGCTCTTGTCGGTCATCATGCGCCGGCGCATTGCGCCGGTCATCGCGAGACGGATGTCGGTGTCGATGTTGATCTTGCGCACGCCGTGCCGGATGCCGAGCTGGATTTCCTCGACCGGCACGCCGTAGGTCTCCTTGATTTCGCCGCCGTGGCGGCGGATCACGTCGAGCCACTCCTGCGGCACGCTGCTCGAGCCGTGCATCACGAGGTGCGTGTTGGGAATGCGTGCGTGGATCGCCTTGATGCGGTCGATTGCGAGGATATCGCCGGTGGGTTTACGGCTGAATTTGTAGGCGCCGTGCGAAGTGCCGATTGCGATCGCCAGCGCATCCGCCCCGGTAAGCATGACGAAATCGGCCGCCTGTTCGGGATCGGTCAGCAGCTGTGCGCGCGACAGCGTGCCTTCGGCGCCGGAGCCGTCCTCCTCGCCGGCGGTGCCGGATTCGAGCGAGCCCAGGCAACCCAGCTCGCCCTCGACCGAGACGCCGACCGCGTGTGCCATGTCCACCACACGCCGCGTAACTTCGACGTTGTAGTCGTACGGTGCCGGCGTCTTCATGTCTTCCTGGAGCGAGCCGTCCATCATCACGCTGGTAAAACCGGAGCGAATCGAGCGCTGGCACACCGCGGGGCTCGCGCCATGGTCCTGGTGCATCACCACCGGAATGTGCGGATAGGCCTCGACCGCGGCGAGCACCAGATGGCGCAGGAACGCTTCGCCCGCGTACTTGCGCGCGCCGGCCGAACCCTGCAGGATCACCGGGCTCGCGCAGCCGTCGGCGGCCTGCATCACCGCCTGGATCTGCTCCAGGTTGTTGACGTTGAATGCCGGCACGCCGTAGCCGTGCTCGGCGGCGTGGTCGAGCAGCTGCCGCAATGCAATGAGTGCCATGCCCTTCCTCCCTGATCGGTTTGAACTGCGCGCCCCGCCTGCCGTCAGCCGTGTCCCAGCGCCTGCTTCCTGCGGTCCATCAGCCGCCAGATCATCGGCGTGAAAATGAGCTGGATCGCGAGGTCCATCTTGCCGCCCGGCGTCACGATGGTGTTGGGACGCGACATGAACGAGTCGTGCAGCATCGACAGCAGGTACGGGAAATCGATGCCGCGCGGGTTGGCGAAGCGCACCACCAGCAGGCTTTCGTCCAGCGCCGGAATGTGGCGCGCGACGAACGGGTTGGAGGTGTCGACCACCGGCACGCGCTGGAAATTGATGTGGGTGCGCGCGAATTGCGAGCAGATGTAGTTCACGTAGTCGGGCATGCGCCTGAGGATCGTGGCCGTCACCGCCTCGGTGGTGTAGCGGCGCGCGGCGCGGTCGCGGTGGATCTTCTGGATCCACTCGAGGTTGATCACCGGCACGACACCGATCAGCAGATCGACGTGCTGCGCGACATCGACCTGATCGGCCACCACCGCGCCGTGCAGACCTTCGTAGAACAAGAGGTCGGTGTCCACGGGCAATTCTTCCCACGGCGTGAAGGTGCCGGGTTTCTGGCCATAGGGCGCCGCCTCCTCGTCGTTGTGAAGGTATTTGCGGTTGCGGCCGCGCCCGTCAGCCGCGTACTGCCGGAACAGCTGCTCGAGTTCTTCGAACAGGTTCGCCTCGGGCCCGAAATGGCTGAAATTGTGGTTGCCGCGCGCGGACTCCTCGTCCATCTTCTGTTTCATCTCGGCGCGGTCATAACGGTGGAACGCATCGCCTTCGATAAAGGCGGCCCGCACGCCTTCGCGCCGGAAGATCTGCTCGAAAATCCGCGACACCGAGGTGGTGCCGGCCCCCGAGGACCCGGTGATGGCGATGATGGGATGCTTCGTGGACATCTGGGTTCTCCCGGGTAAGCTCACGCCGGTTCGCGGAACAGCCCGCGCGCCCCGAACAGCGGCGCATCGTATTCGCGCTGGTTGAAGTCGCGGTGGTATTGCTCCAGCCGCTCGACCTCGCGCCGCGACCCGAACATGAGGCCGATACGCTGGTGCAAGTGGTCGGGTTTGACCGCGAGCACCGGCATCAGCCCCGTGCTCGCGCGGCCGCCAGCCTGCTCGACGATGAACCCGATCGGGTTCGCCTCATAGAGCAGCCGCAGCCGGCCCGGACTTGCCGTTTCGCGACTGTCGCGCGGATACATGACGACGCCGCCGCGCAGCAGGATGCGGTGAGCTTCCGCCACCAGCGACGCGATCCAGCGCATGTTGAAGTCCTTGTCGCGCGGGCCGGTCCTGCCGGCGAGGCACTCGTCGACATAGCGTCTGACCGCCGGCTCCCAAAAACGCGCGTTCGATGCATTGATCGCAAACTCGCTGGTGTCCTCGATTACGCGCAGGTTCGCGTGGGTCAGGATGAATTCGCCGATCTCGCGGTCAAGCGTGAAACCGTGCACGCCGCGTCCGAGCGTCATCACCAGCATGGTACTGGCCCCGTAAATCGCGTAGCCGGCGCAAACCTGCTGCGCGCCGGGCTGGAGGAAATCCGCCGCGGTGGGCTCGACCACCCCGTCCGCGCAGCGCAGCACGGAGAAGATCGAGCCGACCGACACATTGACGTCGATATTGGAGGATCCATCCAGCGGGTCGAACACCAGCAGGTAGCGGCCGCGCGGATAGGGTGGCGGAATCCGGTAAGGCTGCTCCAGTTCTTCCGACACCATCGCTGCGAGGTGGCCGCCCCACTCGTTGGTGCGCAGGAAAATTTCGTTTGCCCTCAGGTTGAGCCTCGTCTGCGTCCCGCCCTGCGCGTTGTCGCTGCCGGCGCCGCTGGGCGCGTCCGCGAGCGCGCCCTTGCCCACCAGGCAGGCAATGCGCTTGCAGGCAAGGCAGATGTCATTGAGCAGCGCGGTAAAGCCGCCGGTGGCGCCCGGCGCCTTGCGTTGCTCTTCGATAATGAACTCGGTAAGCGTTTTTCCGTGCAGGCTCATGTCGGGGCTGCTCTTACGTGGGTTCTGGATGCGGGACCCGGATCACACCGCGGTGCCGCGATAGACCACGAGACTCGCGCCTAACGTCTGGCGGCGGCTGTCATAGCCGATCAGCCGCACGTGATGATCCGGGTGCGCCTGGTGGCACGCCGCGGCCTCCGCGAGCACCGCGTCAGCCCGGATTTCGCCGAACAGCGGCAGTTTCCACATGTACCAGTACGAACCGGCAGTGTGAGCCGGCTCGGTGTGCTCGATCGCCGGCGTCCAGCCGCGCGCGATGATGTAGCCGACCTGCTTGCGGATCGCATCCGCGTCCAGCGGCGGCAGGTACGAAAACGTCCCGAATTTGCGGCTCGCGGAATCGCCGAGTCGCGATGGATAGTCCTGGATGTCGGTCATGTCATGTCCTCATTTACGGGGGGGCCTGCCGTCACGCGTGCGCGGCGTCGAGCTTGTCGACGGTGTCGTACTCGAAACGGATTTCCTTCCACGTTTCCATCGCCGCCTTCAGTTCCGGGCTGTGGCGCGCTGCTGCGACCAGGATCTCGCGGCCCTCGCGCTCGACCTGGCGTCCCTGGTTGCGCGCCTCTACGCACGCTTCGAGGGCGACGCGGTTGGCGGCCGCGCCCGCGGCGTTGCCCCACGGATGGCCGAGCGTGCCGCCGCCGAATTGCATCACCGAGTCGTCGCCGAAAATCGACACCAGCGCCGGAATGTGCCAGACGTGGATGCCGCCGGACGCAACCGGGAACAGGCCCGGCATTGAGCCGAAGTCCTGGTCGAAGAAAATGCCGCGCGCGCGGTTTTCCGCGATGAATTTATCGCGCATCAGGTTGATCCAGCCGAGCGTGGCCTCGCGGTCGCCTTCGAGCTTGCCGACCACCGTGCCGGAATGGAGGTGGTCGCCGCCCGACAAACGCAGGCATTTCGCGAGTACGCGGAAGTGGATTCCGTGGTGGCGGTCGCGGTCGACCACCGCGTGCATCGCGCGGTGAATGTGCAGCAGCACGCCGTTGTTGCGGCACCAGTTGGCAAGCCCGGTGTTGGCGCAGAAGCCCGCGGTGAGGAAGTCGTGCATGATGATCGGCATGCCGAGCGATTTCGCGTACTCGGCGCGCCGGTACATGTCTTCCGGCGTCGGCGCCGTCACGTTCAGGTAATGGCCTTTCTTCTCGCCGGTTTCGGCCCGCGCCTTGTGGATCGCCTCGGCGACGAAATCGAAACGCTGACGCCAGCGCATGAACGGCTGGCTGTTGACGTTTTCGTCGTCCTTGGTGAAATCGAGGCCGCCGCGCAGGCACTCGTAGACGGCGCGGCCGTAGTTTTTCGCCGACAGGCCGAGCTTGGGCTTGATGGTGCAGCCCAGGAGCGGGCGCCCGTACTTGTCCATGATGTCGCGCTCGACCTGGATGCCGTGTGGCGGCCCACCGCAGGTCTTCACGTAGGCCAGCGGAAAGCGAATGTCCTCGAGCCGCAGCGCGCGGATCGCCTTGAAGCCGAACACGTTGCCGACCAGCGAGGTCAGCACGTTGACGATCGAGCCTTCCTCGAACAGATCGATCGGGTAGGCGATGAACGCGTAGAAGCAGCTCGCGTCGCCGGGCACGTCCTCGATGCGGTAGGCGCGTCCCTTGTAATAATCGAGGTCCGTGAGGAGGTCAGTCCAGACCGTGGTCCAGGTGCCGGTCGATGATTCGGCGGCGACCGCGGCGGCGGCCTCCTCGCGCGCGACCCCGGCCTGCGGCGTGATCTTGAAACACGCGAGCAGATCGGTGTCCTTGACCTGATAGTGCGGCTCCCAGTAGGTCTGGCGGTATTCCTTGACTCCGGCGCTGTAGGTCCGGGTGCTGGCGGCGTTCGACATTGCAGGTTCCTCCGCTTGAATGTCTGTTACCGCACAATATAAACCGATGCCTATCATAAGGGATATTCACATGTTTTTATCGTTATGATAAGGTTAGTTTATATGCTGAGAGGAATTCCGGGCGCATGAAGAACGTCACGCTGCGCCAGCTCAAGGTGTTCGAAGCGGTTGCGCGCCACCTCAACTACTCGCGCGCGGCGCGGGAGCTCCATTTGAGTCAGCCCGCGGTATCGATGCAGATGAAACAGCTCGAGGGCAGCGCTGGCATGCCGCTCTTCGAGCAGGCCGGCAAGAAGATCTTCCTGACCGAAGCCGGCCGCGAGATGCAGCACTACGCACGCAGCGTCACGCAGCAGCTCAAGGAGGCTGCGGAGGCGCTGACCGAGCTGAAAGACGCGAGCCGCGGCCGGTTGCAGCTGACGATCATCAGTACCGCGAAATACTTTGCGCCGAAGTTCGTGGCGAAGTTCTGCCGCCTCCATCCCGGCGTCACGCTCAGGCTCGACGTCTGCAACCGCGCCACGCTGCTCGAGCGGCTCGCGCACAACGAGACCGATCTCGTGATCATGGGCCATCCGCCGCAAGGTCTCGACCTCACGCTGCAGCCGTTCGCGCCGAACCCGCACGTGATCGTCGCGGCGCCCGAGCATGCGCTGGCGCGCGCGCGGCGCATCGCGCTCAAGCGCATCGCCGGCGAAACGTTTCTGCTGCGCGAGTCCGGCTCGGGGACCCGCTTGCTGATGGAGCGCGTGTTCGCCGAACACGGTCTCGCCGTCAACGCCAGCATGGAGATCGGCAGTGACGAAACCATCAAACAGGCGGTGATGGCTGGCATGGGAATCGGCTTTCTGTCCTCCCACACCATGCAGCTCGAGCTGCAGGCGGGGAGCCTGGTCACGCTCGATGTCGTCGGCTTCCCGGTCGTGCGCAACTGGTATATCGTGCACCGCACCGACAAGCGCCTGTCGCCGGTCGCGCGCGCATTCAAGGAGTTTCTGCTCGACGAGGCCGCCGTTCTACCGCTTGACGAACCGCGCGCACGCCGCCGTGCCCGGCGCTAGTGTGCATTCACTCGTCGTTGCGGCGAGTGAGCTTGATTCCCAATTGCTTCAGCTTCCGGTAGAGATGCGTGCGCTCGAGCCCGACACTGTCGGCGACGCGGCTCATGTTGCCGCTTTCCTGGGCGATGTGGTGCTCGAAATACACGCGCTCGAAGGCGTCGCGCGCCTCCCTGAGAGGCAGATCGAGCGGCAGGCCGGGCGCCATCGCCGGAGAAGTGCCGAACAATGACAGGGCCTGATTAACGTCCCCCACGCCGATTTCTTCGCCCGGGGCGGTGAGCGCCAGCGACCGCACCGCGCTTTCGAGCTGGCTCAGATTTCCCGGCCAGTCGTAGTTGCGCAGCGCATTAAGCGCGGCCGTGCTGAAGTGGCGCGGCGCAACTTCCTTGGC
>ERZ1292640.3503-Hain-H43-02um-R1-3503-length-12221-cov-5_pt1 | contig 12221 bp, 11 predicted proteins | sample MGYA00564404_ERZ1292640 | MGnify/ENA primary metagenome ERZ1292640 (study PRJEB36523, sample SAMEA6512636) | groundwater metagenome | collected 2019-01-08 | study: AquaDiva: Metagenomics assemblies of 32 groundwater samples | reverse complement strand
TAATCGCATATGGCGTAATAATCACCGAAGCAAATACGATAACGACGTGAGCCACAGAAATGCGGTACAAACGCCAAAGATCCGATGTTCGACTCCATGTCACAACAGTGACAACCGAAAGGACAACTATAGTCCCGATGCCCAAGACTATACCTGTTAATCGGAATTGCTCGTGGATATTGGCAGTGAAAAACAGCGACCATAATTCCGAAAAGACAAATACGATCTTGCTTTTGATCTGCAACCAAGAGTTGAGCTGAAAGGACTGAAACATCATGAAGGAGTTCAAGTGTTCGTCTGTATGCCCCTGAGTCCACTCCCCGAGACGTTGGTTCACCATTGGAAGCAACAGAGCAAAGGCCCCGATTAGTAGCGCATTTCTGAGATTTTCCTTTGAAAAAAAACTTAGCTTGCCACGAAAAAATAAAACCATCAGCGCTAGCGCAGGGTAGAAACTCAGGAAGTGTCGATAGGTATAGATCCCGAGAGCTATAATGCTACAAATTGTGAAGGAGTAGATCCATCGGTGCGTTTGTTGTTCTTTATGGAAATAAAAGACCGCATAAACCAAACAAAAACCAAGGAGGGCATTTAGTAAATGCCCCCCGTAGGCCATAAAGGAAGTGTGAAAAAGGTGGTTGGTCGGGAAAATTAGAAATGCGACGCAGATTAACCGCAGAAAATGGTCGCTGACATAGGAGAAAAAGAATCTAGCGGTCAACAATGCAAAAGCGAGATACACGACGGTGCCAGCGAGCTTCTGAGATAGAGCAGAAAAGCCAAACAAAGGGACGAACAATAGAGAAATTAAAGACTCGGTTAACCCCTGGTACCGCATTCCGTGATAAAAGTAATATGGCTCTCCAAATTTCAGTAGATGTTTGACTGTCAGTAGATTTGCAGCCTCATCAGACCAGACAAGATGCTCTGCATTCAGGTAGAGAGGTAGTCGCCACAAAATGCCGAGACCAACTGCGAGAAGTAGCCAGATAAGTTTTCTTTCAAAAAAAGAATGAGCAGCGTTTCGTTCCATAAAAAAGCCTCAGAGAATCCACTAGAGTGGAAAAACAACTCCAGCGCCATACTGAGGATGTGGAACCAAGCGGAGTAAAGACGCTGACTACTTCGATGCTTCAGCCGTGTTTGATGGTTCAAACAAACGCTGCAAATCGGGAGAGTAGAAAATCTTATTATTGTGAACGCCAATAAATCCGTCTTGGGTGTCAACATCATCAAGACTGTAGCGGATCTTCAGCGAGCCTTCAGAGTATTGGTAGTTGTACGGATTATAAGGATTGCTATAGGGGCTGTACGGAGAATATGGGCTTGAATAGGAGCCATAACTGCCGCCGCAACCATAACCTCCACCCCCATATGATCCATAAGATCCGTAATTGTATCCGTAACCAGAACCGGAACAGCCGTTACGAATCAACTCGTAACAGAAATCAGGATGGGCATAATCACACTGCGGGTAGCTTTGCAGAAATTGCTTAGCGCTCTCTGTTTGGTCCTGAAGGTCACCGCTAAGGCTGGCCCCGAAGCTAACCGTTGAAGATACCAAACCAATTAGACCTAAACATATTGCAATGCGACTCTTCATGATACTTCTCCCGATTTTTATTGACCAGCACATTCTATCAAATCACGTTGCGCATTCAAGGCAATTCTGAGCCCTGAGCCAACAGTTCGTTGTCAAAAATAAAGTCATCGTCGCACTCTCCTAGGGGATCATAGGTATTCGATCCCTGCAAACAAACCTCATCAAATGCCTGTAGAACGACTTTTGAGGGGCTTCCTAGACGGTTCCAGAGCGTTTTGCCGCCATCGGGTTAACGTTGAGAAGTCCAAAGAAACGAGTATCGGCGCGTGCTCGATTCTTTCAACGTCTGGCGCGGTGTGGATCTGACGGCTAAAGGCATAGGCCGCCCGTTTGCCGGTGAGGTTAACGAATTTCCCCTCGACATACTGCTCAACCATCACCGAATCGTAAGAGGCCATGAGATTCGGGACATAATCAGCGGCGACATGGGTATTCTTGCGAACATCGCCGAAAAACAAATCCGTGTCATCGCGTGGATTCTCAACAAAATATTCATAAACCCAATTAAAACTTTCAGGAGTGCCACTCATCGCAATCTGTCGCAGTGCCGCTGATTTTAACCGTACCCGCGCCAATGCCGCGTCAAAGGCGGCTTTAGAAATGAGTGTGACTTCATTGATAACCATCCATGCGAGGTTGGGTATGAAAAGCAGTTTTTGGACACGAAGATCAGCTTTGGTGGGCAGAAAGCCCTAAAAACCTTGGACGTCATCGAAGTCATCGATGGTGATGACGCACCAGGCAAGTCCGACGAGCGTTTGGTGCGGGTCGTCTTGGAGAAAATGGGACTGGCCTCGACGGAGGCTGACGACTTGGTCGGCAGATACGCTGCTTACAGAGACGCTCGCGAGGCAGTCGATCCTGACATGAACTGATTTGGCCCCCCCCCCAACTCGGAACCTTGGGAACAGGGAACAAGAATCGATATTGCGGAGTGAACGAAAACTGGCTGAAACCTCTAGGATAAAAGAGCGTCGGCGTTATTTTTTTCCAACGAACTCATCCAGCACAGCCTTTGTAGAATCCCAAATGGAAACGCCGCGATAATTTGAAAACATGGCGACCCAAAGTTTTTCGTCTGGAACATTGGCTACAAAAGAACGGAATCCTACCCATCCGCCACTGTGTGCGAGCATCACATGGCCGTTGTGTTCATCTTTCATCCAACCATAGGCGTATTTAATGGGCTCTCCTGAGTCCAGTTATCCTGGTTCAAAAATGCGGGCGTGAAATTCAGGAGAGAGTAACTTTGAATTTTCAAGCGCAAGAGCCCATTTCGCGTAGTCATTGAGACTCGTATATATTCCGCCATCACCAAAAACGTAATTGCATGAATGGTCGTCCTTCGGCTCAAAAAATGGCCATTCCCCGATGCCGAGTGAGCGATTTAAAATCTTGCGCTCACTTTCCACGGAAATGACTGTTGTTTCTTTCATTCCTAGTTTTTCAAAAATCTCTGTTTTCAAAACTTCCGGAAAGGGCTTTTTTGCCGCTCGGCTCAGGACTTCTGACAAAAGCACATATCCAGTATTGCTGTATTCGTGCTTTGTGCCTGTTTCAAAATCCAATTTGGATTTGGTGCCAAGGAATGAAATCACATCGGCATTAACGATTTGTTTCTTTGTTTCGCAAACATCCATGTAGTCAGGGGCTCCCGAAGTGTGGAAGACGAGATGCTTGACGCGGACGCCGCTCATGTAGCTTGGGAGTTCGGGAATATACTTCGATACTTTGTCATCAATGGAAATCAAGCCCTTTTGCTCAAGACTCAGTAAAGCAAATGCGGTGAACTGCTTTGAGTTTGAGGCAAGGTTGAAGTTCGTAGTGGGGGAGATTTTTTGTTTCCCTTTACCGAGGCTGGCCCAACCGTAGCCTTTAGAAAAAATGGTTTTGCCATCTTTGATGACCAATACCGCCAAGCCAGGTCCAACCTGTTTCTCGTAGGCGGCAAAGCGCTTTTCAAACTCAAAGGCATTTGCGGTCGAAATTGACAAAAATAACAACGCGAAAAGAAAGGACTTCATGGAAAGTTCCAATAGCAAATCAGAGGGTTTTAATCGAGAGGAAACCCTTCAGAGAGCAGCCCTCATCCCCACCGCTTCCCTTTGGCATCCACAAACGTAAATCCGCGATCCCGATCCTTTTCGATGCTCTGGTCGATGACCCCGAGCTTCTCGGCAAACTCGACTCCGATATTTTTAAGCTGCAAGCGCCCGAAGGCCGGTCGTAAGTGAACTTTGATAATGCTACGGTCGCTTCTCTCGCTTCGTTTTTGAGATGAGTGATTTTTTAGCCAGTAATCGCACAGCTCATTAAACGCTCGATCCTTGGGAGTGGGTATGCGATAGCCGCGCTTGATTTCGCCGACCTCGGTCTGTTGCCTTGCCAGCCAGAAGTTTGCTTCTTCTTTTGTGTCGAATACCTTGCTGATACGATTTCCGTTTTCGTCTTTTGGACGAATCCGCCATTTGTCGCCGTGTCTGATAGGCTTTGCCATTTTTCAGTTTTACAAGACTGGCAAGGGAATCCCTTATGCAGTCGATTTTTGCAGGGACTGCAGTAACGGGAAGGAGTGATGGGTGCGCTGTGGCCCAGGAGTGGCCCAAAGGCATTTTGTAGAAACAAAAACGGCGACCCAGGATCTCTCCTAAGTCGCCGTTTTCTTTACGATCTATATTGGTTGCGGGGGGAGGATTTGAACCTCCGACCTTTGGGTTATGAGCCCAACGAGCTACCAGGCTGCTCCACCCCGCGGCATAATTACAAAACTGCGTCAGTCTATTCTTTAAGGTAATTTAGAGTCAATGAGAAAATAAAATAGATTGTGGGGCTGTTGCCGAATGGGTGAATTTTAGGGTTTTGAGTTAATTTTAAAATTTTTTATTTATTTTTTGGGTTTGGAGCTGAGTTTTTTTTAAATTTACTGTGAGAGCTCTCCTTTTATCCCTCATGCATTGTCCGACTGATATTCCCAAACCTCTTTCTCTTCGCATTTTAGTCGTACTTTACACCGATTTTAATGTTCCAAGCAATTGCTTCCATAAAACCTCGCATTTGCACTTTTGCTGTTCGTCTATATCTAGCGCGTTTCTTAAATTTTGAAAAAAACTCCCTCAAATGGCACTCTAAGTTTTGATATCCATTTGTCTTTGCCGTAGTTTTTGTTTTTCATGTTATTTTTAAGAATTGCACCATTGTTCGCTATAACAACAACTGTAAATATATAGATGTACCGGAAGCCGCCCAATTGGCATTACAGGATCAGGAGAAAGGCACCGAAGAACTCAAAGCCATTATTGAAATATTACCCGAAAGCAAAACTTCTATTGCTAAAAACTCAGGTAACAATACAAGTTTTTCAAATAGTAATTTATTGGTCATTACAGCAACTGGAACAAGTGGCGCGGGCACTGTTGTATGTTATACAAGTGGGACTATTGATGAAGCAAAAGCGAATGCTATCACAAATGCTGCTAATCAATGTAGTAAGCTCCCTGAAGCGCCTTCTCCATCGGAATAAACTCTATGCTTGGGGCCGTGGGGTGGTTATTTCAAACCACGCCAAATTGTTTTTCGCAAAAACGCCACCATCCTAAGTCATGTGGTAGCGATTGGCTTCGAGAGTAGAAAAATGTATGGAGTCACCTTGGAGCTAATTTATACTGCGAAGCGCTGGGAGGTGCAGGCATGCCGTTATTTGCATGAGCTTAGGGCACTAAAAACTTCGCAGAAAACCTCTGGAAATCATGAGAAATAGTACTTTTCAGCGGTTCAGAGCGTGGCTGATATTCCTAAGATTGGTATTGCAAAAGCGCTGAATCAGTTCAAGTGGTCATTCATATAACCATTGCGAAACCATGATAGATTAGACAGCGTGGCGAAACCACGGGTTAAATTATTAGAGTTTTAAAATTACCATAATGACTGTCATGATAACAAGGAAAGTACTTTAAGCTTGCCGCGCAGGGATGTGTTTTTTTAGACACATCTATCTATAATGATTATTTAATAATAAAATCTAATTAATCAAGGATACGTTAAATTATGGGTAGATCGTTTGGTTGTCAATTTATGTATAGTTCTCGTATTGGTAGTTCTTTGTGTATCAAGGCGCCGGTGCTTTGCGCAGTGACCGCCCTTTTTGTGGCGACAGGTTGCTTTAATGCAGAGATGCAAAAGGAGCGGTTCAATAAGAAGGGTTCTGACGGTACAGCGCTTAGTATAATGGGTAGTGCTTCCATAGAGCCTTCACCATCTCCAGTTCCATCATCGCCTTCAGGCATAAGTTTTGGTCAATCTCCATCTTCACAGCTTGGAGATGACGATATAGATGTAAATGGAGATGGAGATTCATTGCTACCTCTAAGTCAAAGTATTCAGCCCAAAGCCATTGCTTTAGTAGCAGCAAAGTCTCATACATGTGCTTTGCTTGAGGGACACGGCGTTACGTGTTGGGGCGGTAGTGAGGATGGTCAAATTAAAACCATAGAGGAAACAGAACAGGATGAAACCGATCCGAATGTTAAAATTACACCAACTCTAATTACTGCATTTGGCAGTGCCACTGAGATTAAATCGATAGAAGTCGGTAGTAAAAGCACCTGTGTTATTAAAAATGACAACAAATTACATTGTGTCGGAAAATTGTTAGAGGGATCCTACTCTCCTGACAGCACACGGGTTAACATTGAAGGTGGTGGCTCGCCAATCAATATTGGGTCTTTATCTATTTCTAGATTTGGTACTGATGACGTTATCTGTGTTAATAAGAGTGATTCTAATTTTTCTACATGCAAAGGTAAGAGCAATTCTGCTGGTCAGTTAGGTAGAGGTAATAGAATTGATGACCTCGATCTGAATATTTTTACTGCTATTAAAGCTGGTGGTTCCGACCTTGCCATTAAATCTATCATTACTAGCGGTCATCATACTTGTGCTACATCACCTTCTGGTGAACTGTATTGCTGGGGGGATAATTCAAATAAGCAAGTCAGTAATGGAGGTCCATCATATTATGCTAACCCCAGGATTGTGACTCAGTTTAGCAATCATGCAAATTCTATCGCGCTCGGTGAGGGGCATACTTGCGCAATAAAAGAAGATGGTGAAAGCAAGAAGCTATTCTGCTGGGGCTATAATGAGCAAAAACAAGCAGATCCAGATGCGGAGAATGATAGTACAGTCCAAAACCCAAAACATGTAAATTTTGATGAAGAAGGTGATGAAGGAAAAGACGCTAAATCAGTAATTGCTGTTACCGCAGGAACCAATCACACTTGCGCCATTGTTGGGGCGAATAAATCATCTGCCACTGGACAAGTAAAGTGCTGGGGCAATGGTTATGCTGATGGTGTTGTTACATCTATTGTGGTGTCATCTGACAATACAACAGCTCTTGAAAATGTCAGAGAGATCAAGGCGGGAGCTGGGCACACCTGTGCCATTTCAGAAGACGGCAAAGTATATTGTTGGGGTCTGAATAACAAAGGTCAGTTGGGAGATGGGACAAATACTGATTCAAACACTGCAAAGCTTGTTGATTTAAGTTTGGCGATAACAACTGCCCAATAAGTTGAATAGGGCTTTGTCTCAAGATTAGTTGAAACTCTCTGCTGAGTGGCTCTGTTTGTATCACGCAGCTGCACCGCTTTATCAGCCCGCTATTACTTTAATCCTGTCAAGTAACTCGCGATAGGGCATAGCGCTCACGCGATCTAAACGCTGGGGCGTATCGCCGCGATAGACGATGATCAGTTTAACTGGCTTTTTTGTGTATTGCGCGAATTCCCTAAGACCGTTGGCATATTTGGGTTTGATGCTTGTGGAATATTTAATCTCCAGCGCCAGCAGGCGTGGGCCGGTGTCTATGATCAGATCCACTTCGTTCCCTCTGTCATCACGATAATGTGAAAACTTCCAGTCCAGCCTGTGATAACTCGAATAGGCGATCAACTGCAATGCGAGCCATTGCTCGAAAAGATGGCCTTTGAGTGTTTCGGTTAGGACGTTTTTGTGCGCGCCAAGAATCGCGTTGCATACACCAAGATCAAAGAACACAATCCTTTCACGCTGGAGTGCTTTTCGGCCCCCTTTGATTTTCGTGTAAGCCGGCAAACGGTGAATGAGGAGCGTCTCTTCGAGTAGCGTGTAGAATCTGCGCAGGGTCTCCTTGGGAATTTCTGAATCAGAAGCCAAGGCTGAATAGTTTATAATCTCGCCGGATGCCGCTGCGGCCAAATCCAAGAACCTTGAGTATGAACCGATGTTCCTGGTTAACGATTCAGCCTGTATTTCCTCGCGAAGATAGATATCAATATAATTTCTGAGCAACTCCGGTCCGTAATCCTGAAGATAGATCTCCGGAAGTGATCCGGTTGAAAGTACTTTTTCTAGATTGAATTGTTCACCCAGTTCCCAATACGTCAACGGGAAGAGCCGGTGCTCGAACACGCGACCAGGCAATAAATTCGCCTGCCCGCGTTTGAGTTTTCTGGCTGATGATCCGGTTATAAGAAAAATCCAGCCCTTCTTCTCGTCGATAAGCGCCTGAATTGTGTTAAGTATGGATGGTAGTCGCTGGACCTCGTCGATAAGTATTTTGCTTTTTACCGGCAATGCATGCACTTGTCGCCTGATAAGTGCTGGATCTTTTACATGCTCACGAAACATGCTCTCATCGGCAAGATTGATTGTAAGTTTTGGATCAAGCTTTGCCAGTAGCGTGCTTTTGCCTACTTGCCTAGGGCCAAGTAGTAATATGCTTTTTCCCGTCCTGTCCGTTTCAGTCTTTATTGTCGCCTCTAGAGTTCTTGAAATGTCAGTCGCCATTATAAATAATTATAACCCACTCTATGGGCCAAAATCAACATTTTTGACCCATAGAGTGGGTTAAACAGCTGAGGGCTGAGAGCCTTACGAATTAACTAACGCGTGCCTGCGTGTTTGCGCTGCATTGCCGCTGTAAGGGCCGCGCCTGAAAGAATGATTATCCAAAGGATGTATACCCATAAAAGAAGTATCGGCACCGCGCCGAGGCTGCCGTAGATCTTGCTGTAGGTCATGACTTCTTTCGTGTACAAGTTGTAGCCTACGCGTGCCAGATTTAGCAGTATGGATGTGACGGTCGCTGAAGCAAGCGCGTACCTCCAGTTGACGCGGCAGCATGGTACCCATCTGTAAACCAGAAAAAACATGCCGATTGTCAGGATGAAAATCCCGTTACCCCCTGGCAGAAGCTTTGCCAGCGGGAACTCCGCAGATGTCGCGACTCCCACGGCCACGGCGAAAGTTAGTGGCCCAAGCGTTATGAACAGCCAGTATGCGGATATTCTTTGAAAGAGCGTGCGGTTCACCGGCGTGTGCCATGTTTTATTTATGGCTTTTTCAACGCTAGAAAGCATGCTCATGCTCGTTGCGATCAACCCGATGAGCCCGCCTATGCCGATAGCGTTCGCGTGAGCGTTGCTAACGAACTGGTGCAGCGTTTTAGTCACTTCATCGCCGGTACCTTCGGCAAGGTTTGAAAGTACCATGGGGGCAAGGACGTTGTATAATTTGTCGAGCCCGCCGAAAGCGTGAAAGATAGCAAAACTTACCGCAAGCAATGGAATGATTGATAGTATGGTCGTGTATGCTAGGCTTGATGCGACCATTAGAAGGTGTGCTTCTTTAAAGATAAGTCGTAATTCACGCGCCCAGCATGTAATAGGAAAATTCCTTAAAAAATTTCTTATGATTGTCTGCATGGCTGGTTATGGTCCCGATTTCATCAACTTGAGTGTTCTTTTATAGTCTTTCTTAAGTTCGGTAAGTTTTCGCTTCCAAGGCTCATTCCATGGCAGTCCGCGCTTAAGCAGTGAAATGCAAAGTTTCAGCATGCCACTGACATCAGAAATATGGACAAACTCTGGTGCCGGGCCCATCGGGCCCCTTGAATCAGGCCCTCCCTCGAAGCTCTGGTTATGGTAGTTGCCTAGCGGCACTGAAAACCCGATACAAGGAAAACCGTATGCGGTTGCCGCTGTCGCCTCGCAGGTGCCACCATCCATTATACGGCGCTGGTGGCTGTTTGGCAGGGTTTTGCTTGCCACGTCGCATACTACTCTCAGTGCATTTGGATCAAATACAGTGAATTTATCACCGAGTCTTACGATAGGTCCTTTGCCGATCTCTGCTCCTGGCAGAGTGCGGGATGTTTCAATACTGATAAAAAGAGGCTGGCGCTTTGCTTTTTTATACCAGCCTAGCTCGAAATGCCCGATTGCACCCATGAACCCTGGTTCCTCGGCGCGTGTGAGTATACCGAGGAAGTTTTCGCCAGTAGAAGTTCTTTTTTTTGCACCTTTGGTTTCGATAGCAAGTGATGTAACTACGAAAGTCCCGACGAGATCATCAGCAGCCTTTGTGTAAATATGTTGGCCGTCGCGCCATGCTTCCTTACGGAAAGCAAAGCCGCCATAAACGCCTTTTGGATTCATGATTCTACTTTTTGTTTCAGGTGACAGCGCAAGCACGGCGCTGTCAATGCAACGTCCGGATTTGGTTAGTTTGGTTGAATGGATTTCTGCGCCACCTATAAAGCCGCTGTTGTCGGCGAGCCAAACCCGCGCTCCATCTAGGAATTTCGTTGGGGAACCGCCATGCCACACAACCTCCAATTTGGTGTCGAGCCATCTCGAACCAATGAATCCTGGATGGTCCATATGGGCCATGAAAATCATGAGCGGTTCTGCGGTAGCCTTCGTATTCAACTTTTTTTTAAGTTGTGAGATATTTTTTGCGCCTATGATTATGTTACCGACAGGATCATTAAAAAACGGTACCCCGCTAGCTGCCAGCGCCTTCGTGACTACGGCGATGACGTGTCGTTCACGATACGGAGCGGATGGCTGCGTCAGGATGTCTGTAAGCAAGTCTTCTCGTAATTTTACCATTACTTTGTTTTCCAGTATCCGGTTTTATTCATGTCATCGAAAACATCAGTCAATACCGCGACCGCTTCGTCAATCGAGGTCTTATCAATGGTCATCGCTGGTTGTATCCTGAAGCGCGCTTCGTACGACATTGTCAGCAGTCCTCGCTTTAAGCATTCGTGAAAAACCCTGTGGGTCACTGATTTTGGCAGAGGCTCCTTTGTTTTTTTGTCAGAAACCATTTCAATTGCTAGGAAAAGCCCGGCCCCGCGGACATTACCTATGAATGGATATTTTTCAACCATTGGCTGAAGCTTGGATAAAAAATGCTCTCCCATGTGCCTGGAATTTTCGACGAGTTTTTCTTCGTCGATTATCTTAAGTGCCGCCGCGGCCGCTGCAGAGGCTAGCGGGTTTCCGCCATAGCTTGAAGACGATCCAGACGGATTTGACCATGGCTTTGAGTTTACGATTTTATCTGTAGAAATTATCCCGCTGATGGGTATCCCGCCGCCGAATTGCTTACCGATTGTTATTATGTCTGGAACGGCGCCAGAGTGTTCCGTGCCCCAGTATTTCCCGGTGCGGCCGAAGCCAGTGATCATTTCATCTGCAATAAGAAGCGCACTAATCTCGTTACAAATGGATCTTATGGCTGGGAGAAATTCCTTGGGTGGGATGATGTTACCAGCGGAGCCCTGCATTGGCTCGACTATCAGTGCTGCGACGGAACCGGATGTATTCATCTTGATCTGCTTGCGCGCAAATTCCGCGCAGGCTAGCCCACATGCCGGGTAGTCAAGGCCGAGTGGGCAGCGGTAACAATATGCGTACGGAACAATCGCGGCGCCTGGGACTAAAGGTCCTAACTTTTCTTTGAAGTCAGATCCCATGAGAGAGAGAACGCCCATGGTTTTTCCGTGGAATCCGCCCCAGAAACTTACGAATTCATACTTGCCTGTGTAACACTTTGCGAGTCGGAGGGCTGATTCAACAGCTTCGGCGCCACTTGAGTAAAGTTGCACGCGGTGAAGATTTGGCGTTAGCGCGTTCTTTGCGATCCGCTCTGTAAGCTCGACTCTGGGTTCGGATGTGAAGCTGCCGACAGAGCATTTTTTAAGTTGTGAGCAAAGCGCTTCCACGTAGCGCGGGTGACTGTGGCCAAGGCCGTTGACCCCGATCCCGCCAATTATATCTAGATAGGTGTTTCCGTCCACGTCGGTCACGGTGCTGCCAGTAGCTTCTTTCATTACTATGCCGGCCATCATGGCAAAGCGCTGCAGTCCAGGCGCGATGTGCTCCTGTTCGCGTTTGGTTAAAGCGATACTTTTTGGCCCTGGGACTTCTGTACGTATTTCTATGGACATATTTTTCTTACCTGAAAACATAATGACGGTGCATTGGGAAGTTGAATAGCACCCCGACCGCGGCTGATGCAACTACAACGGAGATCGAGTAATGTATGCCAACGATATCCGTAAACAGATAAGCAAGCCCGGCATTCAGCACTAGGCTTAATCCTGACGTTATGGCGTATCTCACAGCTTGCCTGTGCCACCGCATGTCTAGCGCGCGAAAGCTCCAGTGGCGGTTAAGGAGGAAATTGGTGATCGCTCAGGCCATGCTTCCGGAGGCGGTGGCGATCACATACAAGACCTTAAGGTATTCAACCATGGAGAACAGAAGCACGAAATCAACTGCTGTTG
>ERZ1292640.3502-Hain-H43-02um-R1-3502-length-12227-cov-7_pt1 | contig 12227 bp, 10 predicted proteins | sample MGYA00564404_ERZ1292640 | MGnify/ENA primary metagenome ERZ1292640 (study PRJEB36523, sample SAMEA6512636) | groundwater metagenome | collected 2019-01-08 | study: AquaDiva: Metagenomics assemblies of 32 groundwater samples | reverse complement strand
GCGGCGCCTTTGTCGCTGCGCACGAGACCGTGATCGAGTGGCTGGTGCAGCGTGCACGGCCGTACATCTACACCACCGCCGCGCCGCCGGCGCTGGCGCATGCGCTGCTGACCAGCGTCGAGCTGATTGCCGGTGAGGAAGGGCGTGCCCGCCGTGCCCATCTGGCGGATTTGCGGGCGCAGCTGGAGGGCATGCCGGTGCGTGCCGGCTGGCAACGACTGCCTTCCGATACGGCGATCCAGCCCCTGGTGATTGGCGGCAATGCCGAGGTACTGCAGGCGGCGCAGGTGCTGTTCGACCAGGGGCTGTGGGTTACCGCGATCCGCGCCCCCACCGTGCCGGCCGGCACGGCGCGTTTGCGCATCACGCTGTCGGCCGCGCACACGGCGCAGGATGTGGATCAGCTGCTGGCAGCGCTGGCCGTACTGGCGCAGGAGGACTGACATGAAACACCCCCAGGCTGCGCGCACGGCGTGTCGCTACGCCACCCCCCTCAAGGGGGCAACGCCGATGGCCCGGCGAAGCCGGTTCCATGGCGTTTCCCGGTTAGATCGCTTCATGTGTTGCAGATCGTGTCACTCGTCGCGGAGCAACTGAAATGAAAAGAGGCTTTTCCTGCTTCGTCACTGGCACCGATACCGAAATCGGCAAGACCCTGGTCAGCTGTGCGCTGCTGCATGCGCTGGGGCAGGGCGGCGTGCGTGCTGCCGGCATGAAACCGGTGGCCGCCGGCGCTGAACTGCGCGCTGGTGTCTGGCACAACGAGGATGTCGATGCCCTGCTGGCAGCGGCGCCGCTGAAGCTGTCGCCGACGCTGACCACGCCCTGTCTGCTGCACACGCCGGCAGCGCCGCACATCGCCGCCGCGCTGGACGGCGTGCCGATCGAGCCGCAGAAGATCCTGGCCTGCTATGCGCAGGTGCGCCAGCAGGCCGAGGCCGTGGTGGTCGAGGGCGTGGGCGGTTTTCGCGTGCCGCTGACCGATGACTTTGATACCGCCGACCTGGCGCAGCAGCTCGGTCTGCCGGTGGTGCTGGTGGTCGGCCTGCGGCTGGGCTGCATCAGCCAGGCGCTGCTGACGGCCGAGGCGATTGCGGCGCGCGGCCTGACGCTGGCCGGCTGGGTGGCCAATACGGTGGATCCGGCCATGGCGCATCAGGAGGCCAACATCGAAGCCATTGCTGCACGCATCGAAGCACCCCTGCTCGGCCATGTGCCGCGTTTCGATCATCCCACCGCAGCCGCAGCGGCTGTTTGTCTGGACCTTGGAAAGGTAAAGCATGTTTAAGAAGATATTGATTGCCAACCGCGGTGAAATCGCCTGCCGGGTTGCCGCCACAGCGCGTCGCATGGGCATCCAAACGGTCGCGGTCTATTCCGATGCCGATGCCAGCGCCAAGCACGTCAGCGTGTGCGACGAAGCGGTGCACATCGGCGGCAGCGCGCCGGCGGAAAGCTACCTGCGCTGGGAGCGCATCATCGAGGCCGCGAAGGCCACCGGTGCCCAGGCCATCCACCCGGGCTACGGCTTCCTGAGCGAGAACGAGGCGTTTGCCCAGGCCTGTGCCGCGGCCGGCCTGGTGTTCATCGGCCCGCCGGCTTCCGCCATCCTGGCCATGGGCCTGAAGGCCGAGTCCAAGCGCCTGATGGAAAAGGCTGGTGTTCCGCTGGTGCCGGGTTACCACGGCGCCGACCAGGACGCCAAGCTGCTGCAACACGAGGCCGACCGTATCGGTTACCCGGTGCTGATCAAGGCCAGCGCCGGCGGCGGCGGCAAGGGCATGCGCGTGGTGGAGAAGAGCGAGGACTTTGCCGCTGCGCTCGCCTCCTGCCAGCGCGAGGCCATCAACAGCTTCGGCGACGCCGCCGTGCTGATCGAGAAATACGTGCTGCGTCCGCGCCACATCGAGATCCAGGTGTTCGGCGACACGCTCGGCAATTACGTCTACCTGTTCGAGCGCGACTGCTCGGTGCAGCGCCGCCACCAGAAGGTGTTGGAAGAAGCGCCGGCGCCGGGCATGAGCGAGGCCATGCGCCAGCAGATGGGGCTGGCGGCCGTGGCAGCAGCGCGTGCGGTGAACTACGTCGGCGCCGGCACGGTGGAGTTCATCGTCGAGCAACGCGACGCTGCGATGAATTTTTTCTTCATGGAGATGAACACGCGGCTGCAGGTGGAACACCCGGTGACGGAAGCGATCACCGGGCTGGACCTGGTGGAATGGCAGCTGCGCGTCGCCGCCGGCGAGCCGCTGCCACTGCAGCAGGATCAGCTGCGCATCCACGGCCACGCCATCGAGGCGCGCATCTGCGCCGAGAACCCGGACAACCATTTCCTGCCGGCCACCGGCACGCTGCAGGTCTATGGCCTGCCGGCATGCAGCACGTTTGAGAGGGCGGATGTGCGCGTCGATTCCGGCGTGCGCGAAGGCGACACCATCAGCCCGTTCTACGACTCGATGGTGGCCAAGCTCATCGTGCACGGCGAGACGCGCGAACAGGCGCTGGCCCGACTCGATGCCGCGCTGGCGGCCACGCGCATCGTCGGCCTGAGCACCAATGTGCAGTTCCTACGCCATGTGGCGCAAAGCCGCTCCTTTGCCGAGGCTGACCTCGACACCGCGCTGATCGTGCGTGAGTCGGCGGTGCTGTTCAACCAGGAACGTGTCGGCCTGCCGCTGGCCGCGGCCAGCGTGGTGGCACACACCCTGCTGCAGGAGCAGGCCGGCGCGGCTACGTCCGGTTGGTTTGACCCCTGGGCGCGGCGCGACGGCTGGCGTTCACACGGCCTGACGCAGCGTTCTTTCGACTTCGAATTCCATGGCGAACCGCAAACTGCCGTGTTGACCTACGGGCATGACGGCACGTTGCAACTGCAGGCGGGGCAGATGAGCGGTGCCTTGCAGATGACGGCGAATGCGGACGGCATCGACCTGCAGTTTGCCGGCCAGCGCCAGCGCGTGCAGGTGCTGCGCAGCGGCGAGGTGGCCCATGTCTTCCTGCCGCAGGGCGCGACGCAGATCACCGTGATCGACGCACTGGCCCACGCTGGGGAGACGCAGACCGAGGGCGGACGCCTGACGGCCCCCATGCCGGGCAAGGTGGTGTCGTTTGCCGTCCAGGCCGGCGACAAGGTCGCCAAGGGCCAGGTGCTGGCGGTGATGGAAGCCATGAAGATGGAGCACACCATTGCCGCGCCGGTCGACGGTGTGGTGGCTGAGCTACTCTATGCGCCGGGCGACCAGCTGGCTGAGGGGGCTGAACTGCTCAAGCTGTCGGGCGCGTGACCGTTGTCGTTGTCCCCTGCAGGTAAGCTCGCGCGCATGAAAATCTATTTCTGCTGCACTGATTTCAAGGCCGAGCCCTGGCTGGCCGCGTTGCGCACAGCCTTGCCGCAGGCCGAGATCGAGGTCTGGGCGCCTGGGGCACCACCGGGCGATTACGCGGTGGTGTGGGCGCCGCCGCAGGCCTTTCTGGACGAGCAGCCGCGCCTCAAAGCCTTGTTCAACCTCGGCGCCGGCGTCGATGCCCTGACGCAGCTCAAGGTGGCACCAGCGACCCAACTGGTGCGGCTCGACGATGCCGGCATGTCGGTGCAGATGGCCGAGTACGTGGTGCATGCGCTGATCCGCCACTTCCGCGAGTTTGCTCTCTATGAGCAGGATGTGGCTCAGGGCAAGTGGTCCTTCCGTCGCCCGCCCCTGCGGCAGGATTTTCCGGTTGGCATCATGGGGCTGGGCGTGCTGGGCCAGCGCGTGGCGCGTGCCGTGCAGGCTTTCGAGTTTCCGGTGCTCGGCTGGAGCCGCAGCGCCAAGGACGTGCCCGGTGTGCGTTGTTATGCCGGTGCTGAACAGTTGTCCGACTTTCTGGCCGAAACCCGAGTGCTGGTGTGTCTGCTGCCGTTGACAGCCGAAACCGAGGGCATCCTGAATCGGCAGACCCTGGCGCAGCTGCGGCCGGGGGGCTACCTGATCAACGTGGCGCGCGGCGCGCATCTGGTGGAGGAAGATCTGATTCCGTTGCTCGACAACGGTCACTTGGCCGGCGCGACACTGGACGTGTTCTGCCAGGAGCCGCTGCCGGCCGGCCACCCGTTCTGGCGCCATCCGAAGATCACCGTCACGCCGCACACGGCGGCGCGGACGCTGCGCGACGAGAGTGTGGCGCAGATCGCGGCCAAGATCACCCGCCTGGAGCACGGGGAATCCATCGCGGGTATTGTTGATCCCATGAAAGGTTACTGATATGAGTCTTCCCGCTCGCGTCCAACTGATCGACGTCGGTCCGCGCGATGGCCTGCAGAACGAGAAGCAGCCGGTGCCGGCGGCCGTCAAGGTCGAGCTGGTGCAGCGCCTGCAGGACGCCGGCTTGAAGGAGATTGAAGTCACGAGCTTTGTCAGTCCGAAGTGGGTCCCGCAGATGGCCGACAACGCGGAAGTCATGGCCGGCATCCAGCGCCAGAGCGGTGTGCGCTACTCGGTGCTGACGCCCAACCTCAAGGGCTTCGAGGCCGCCGTGTTGTCGAAGCCGGATGAGATCGTGGTGTTCGGCGCCGCTAGCGAAGCCTTCAGCCAGCGCAACATCAACTGCTCGATCGCCGAGAGCATCGAGCGTTTTGCGCCCGTGGTGGCGGCTGCGCGCGCGGCAGGCATCCGTGTGCGCGGTGCCATGAGCTGCACCGTGGGCTGCCCCTACGAGGGCGACATCCCGCCCGAGCGGGTGGGCCTGCTGGCGCGGTTGATGAAGGACATTGGCGTGCAGCGGGTGGACGTGGCCGACACCATCGGCGTCGGCACGCCGCGCAAGGTGCAACGCGCCATCGAGGCCACGCTGGCGCACTTCAATATCGACGACATCTCGGGCCACTTCCACGACACCTACGGCCAGGCGCTGGCCAACACCTACGCCGCGCTGGAGCTGGGCGTCTGGAATTTCCAGTCTTCCGTGGCTGGTCTGGGCGGCTGTCCCTATGCCAAGGGTGCCACCGGCAACGTGGCGACCGAAGACGTGGTCTACCTGCTGCACGGCATGGGCATCGAGACCGGCATTGATCTTGACAAGCTGGTGGATGCCGGCAAGTTCATCAGCGACTTCCTGGGCCGTGCGCCCGGCTCGCGTGCTGCCACGGCGCTGCTCGCCAAGCGCGGGTGAGTGGTGATGAATGCTATTGATTTGATAGCGGATCGCGCAATGAAGGCAAGGGCTGTGGCCCAAAATGTGCCTTCACCCTGCATGTCGGTCTGCAAGATGGACGAGCCTCGCGTCCTGTGCCTCGGCTGCCTGCGCACGCTGCAGGAAATCAGGGACTGGTCGACGATGAGTGACGCCGACAAGCGCACCGTCTGGACCCGGATCGAACAACGCGCCGCCACACAAGGAGCCGGGGCCTGTCCAGACTGATTTCTTATGATGCGTTGCGGAACAAAAAGGTTATGCGGTAGGCGCGTGGACGCCGCCGGGGCAGTTCCCCGGCTAGTCCGCGCAACACCCCGCATTCGCACATAAGAAATCAGTCTGGACAGGCCCACCCATGAAGCACATCACCTTCTACCTGGATTTCATCTCGCCCTACGCCCATCTGGCTTTCGAGAAGCTGCCCGAGACCCTGATGGGCCTGAGCTACTCGGTCAGCTACAAGCCGGTGCTGCTGGGGGCCCTCCTCAAGCACCACGGCCAGCTCGGGCCGGCCGAGGTGCCGGCCAAGCGCGACTGGACCTACCGCCATGTGCAGTGGCTGGGGCACCAGCACCAGGTCCAGCTTCAGATGCCATCCGTGCATCCCTTCAACCCGCTGCCGCTGCTGCGGCTGGCGATTGCTGCTGCCGGCGGCGGCGATCCCAACCGCTATGTGTGCGAGACGCTGCTGCGCCATGTCTGGCAGGGCGGTGCCGATGCGCTGGATGCGGCGCGCCTGAAAGCCCTGCGTGAGCAGTTGCTGCCGCCCTTGGCGCCGGATGACGAGGCGGTCAAGGCGCGGCTGCGCCGGAACACCGAGGAGGCGATCGCCGCCGGCGTGTTCGGGGTGCCGGCCTATGCGGTGGACGACAAGCTGTTCTGGGGCTTCGATGCACTGCCCATGTTGCGCGACTACCTGGGTGGCGAGGCCTGGTTTGACGGTCCGGGCTGGCATGCCGTCGGTCGGATTGCTGCTGGCGCTGTGCGCCAGCGTTGATTTCTGCGCTGTTTTTCGTTGAATGGAAGAGGGGCTCAGGGTTATCCCCTACGGTTGATGTAAGAAAGCGGTCAGTGCTGTCTCCAAGAATGCACGCCAGTCCCCGCGTTAGGGGCTTCAATTCCTTTAGGAGACAAGACATGGCTACATCATCGGTCGCAAGGCCAATGACCCCCGAAGAGAAGAAGGTGATCTTCGCCTCTTCACTGGGTACCGTTTTCGAGTGGTACGACTTCTACCTCTACGGCTCGCTCGCAGCCATTATTGCCAAGCAGTTCTTCAGCGGTCTGGATGCCGGTTCGGCCTTCATCTTCGCGCTGCTGGCTTTCGCTGCCGGTTTCATCGTGCGTCCTTTCGGCGCGCTGGTGTTCGGTCGTCTGGGCGACATGATCGGCCGCAAGTACACCTTCCTGGTGACCATCCTGATCATGGGCCTGTCCACCTTCATCGTGGGCATCTTGCCGAACTACGCCACCATCGGCGTCGCGGCACCGGTGATCCTGATTGCCCTGCGCATGCTGCAAGGCCTGGCGCTCGGTGGTGAGTACGGTGGCGCTGCCACCTACGTAGCCGAGCACTCCCCGCACGGCAAGCGCGGCGCCTACACCTCCTGGATTCAGACCACGGCTACTCTGGGCCTGTTCCTGAGCCTGATGGTGATTCTGGGTACCCGTACCATGATCGGTGAAGCTGCCTTCGCCGACTGGGGCTGGCGCGTTCCCTTCATCGTCTCCATCCTGCTGCTGGCCATCTCGGTCTGGATTCGCCTGTCCATGAACGAGTCGCCCGCTTTCGCCAAGATGAAGGCTGAAGGCAAGACCTCCAAGGCGCCGCTGTCCGAAGCTTTCGGTCAATGGAAAAACCTGAAGATCGTTATCCTGGCCCTGATCGGCCTGACTGCCGGCCAAGCCGTGGTCTGGTACTCCGGCCAGTTCTATGCCCTGTTCTTCCTGACGCAAGCGCTCAAGGTCGACGGCGCCGCTGCCAACATCTACGTGGCCATCTCGCTGCTGATCGGCACGCCGTTCTTCATCGTCTTCGGCGCCTGGTCTGACAAGATCGGCCGCAAGCCCATCATCATGGCCGGTTGCCTGCTGGCGGTCGTGACCTACTTCCCGGTGTTCGAAGCGCTGACCAAGGCCGCCAATCCGGACCTGTACAAGGCCCAGCAAGCGAGCAAGGTGACGGTGACGGCAGATCCGAAAGAGTGCTCGTTCCAGTTCAACCCGACCGGTACCGCCAAGTTCACCAGCTCGTGCGACATCGCCAAGCAAGTGCTGGCCGGCGCTTCGGTGAGCTATGAAAACATTGTTGGCACTGGCCCCGCCAGCATCAAGATCGGCGACACGACCATCACCAGCTACACCTCCAAGGGCATCCCGGCGGACGACGCCAAGAAGCTCGACGGCGAGTTCAAGAAGGCTGTGGCCGAAGCGCTCAAGGCCCACGGTTATCCCGCCAAGGCCGACATGGCCAAGGTGGACAAGGTCACGGTCATCGCCATCCTCACCTACCTGGTGATCCTGGTGACCATGGTGTACGGCCCGATCGCCGCCATGCTGGTGGAACTGTTCCCGACCCGCATCCGCTACACCTCCATGTCGCTGCCGTATCACATCGGTAACGGCTGGTTCGGCGGCCTGCTGCCCACCACGGCGTTTGCCATCGTGGCGCAAACCGGCAACATGTACAACGGTCTCTGGTACCCGATCATCGTGGCCGGCATGACCTTCGTGATCGGTATGCTGTTCGTCCGCGAAACCAAGGACGTGGACATCTACGCTCACGACTGAAGCACGGTGCTTCGGTCAGCCTCCCGGTCCGGCTTGCCGGATCGGGTTCGGCACACAGGCCCTCTTTGAGAGGGCCTTTTTTTTGAAAGGAAGAAAATCATGTGGAAAATTATCGTTGCCTTCATCGTCTTTGCCGCACTGGCCATGTTTGTCATCTTGAAAGGCGGCGACCAGCTGGACATGGGGGGTGAGAAGCACGGCGCTGACGCCGTCCATGCGCCGGAAGCGCCCGCTTCGGCCGCGGTACCAGCTGCCCCGGTCGCTGCGCCTGCCAGCGCGGCAAAGTAAGGAAATCCGTAGATGGTGCCTGAGGAGACAATGACGGCCATCAGGCCGCACACCATCGCCATGAAATATTCAAAAACAGAAGTGGGCCAGCAGGCGTTCAAGCAACGCTCGCCACTGTTGTCGGCGCGGCAGCGCTCGGCGTTCATTCTGTTTGATGGGGCCAAGACCCTGGAGCAGGTGCTGACCGCTACCGCCGGTCTCGGTGTTGCGCAGGCCGACGTGGACCACATGCTGGCCCACGGCTTGCTGGCGGCAACCGCGCCGCAGGCGGCGCCCCCTGTGGCCGAGGCGGTCAGTGCCCGCACGCCGCAGGTGCGCTACGCCGAGGCTTGGCCGATCGCCACCCGGCTGACGGCGTCTCTCGGGTTGCGCGGCTTCAAGCTCAATTTGGCGGTCGAGGCGGCCAGCGGCTATGACGACCTGCTGGCCTTGCTGCCCAAGATCCAGGATGTGCTCGGCCCGAAAGCCTGCCAGGAACTGGAGCAGGCCCTCAAAGGCTGACGTTTCAGCGGGACGGCTCAGCGGCGGAAGCGGCCATCGGCGGTGATGATGGCCAGATCGGCAAAGTCCAGGCCCGTGTGGTCCTTGCTGCTGTAGTTGATTTCCAGTCCACCCAGATCGAACTTGCTGAGTCCTTCCAGCGCCGTCTGGATTTTGTCGCGGCTCGGCTTGCCGCCGGTGCGACGCAAAGCCTCCACCAGCACCTTGGCGGCGGCAAAGCCCTCCAGCATGGCGGGGCTGACTTCGGCAACGTCCCTGGTGCGTGCGATGTCCTGCGCTTCCTTGACCAGGGCGTAGCTCAAGGACTGCGGGAACACTTGAGAGACGATCACGCCGCGGGCATGGGCGCCCAGGCTCTTGATGAAGCCGCCGGAGGCGTTGTTGGACAGGGTCACGACCTGGCAATTGCTGCCGGCGGCACGGAAGGCCTTGATGCCGTCGACCACCGCCGCACCCGAGGCGATCATGACGACGGCCTGTGCGCCCGACTTGGCAACGAGCGGTGCGATCTTGGAAAAGTCCGGCTTGGCGCGGTCGAACTTCTCCACCGCGACGGCACTGATCTTGGCGCTCGCCAGTCCTTTTTGCGCGCCGGCCAGGCCGTCTTCTCCGAAGCTGTCGTCGACATGCACCAGCGCGATCTTGTTCATGCCGATGGTCGCCAGATGGACGACGGCCTTCTCGGCCTCGCGCTGGTAGGTGGCGCGCACGTTGAAGATGTGCTTGCGCACCGGCTGGTGCAGCGTCATGGCACCGGTGGAGGGGCCGATCAGCGGCACGCCATATTTGTCCAGCCACGGCAGGATGGCTTCGTTGTGGGGGGTGCCGCGCGTGAGGAACATGGCCGCCACGTTCTGCTCCTCAATCAACTTGCGCGCATTTTCGGCCGCCAGTTTGGGGTCGAACTTGTCGTCGAGCGAGATCAGCTCGATCTTCTGCCCGCCGATGCCGCCCTTGGCATTGATGCTGTCGATGTAGAGCTTGGCGCCGTCCGTGGTTTCCTTGACACCCGCGGCCACCGGGCCGCTGAAGCCGGCGGTCTGGCCGATCAGGATCTGTGCCTGTGCGGCGGCACCGGCGAGCAGCAGCAGGGCGGCTCCCAAAGTCTTGTGGTTCCACATGATTCTTGGCTCCTTGTCTCCTTGGATTGTGCAGTTTAAACGTAGTGCAAGAGGTGTCCGGCTGTAACAGAACTGTCATGGCCCCAGTCCAGCCGATCCGGCCGGGACTGCCTAGAATGGTTGGCCTCACCAGAAAGACGCTTGCCATGACCCAGGGGACCATCCGCATCCGCGGCGCACGCCAGCACAATCTCAAGAACCTCGACCTCGACATCCGCACCGGCGAGTTGACGGTGGTCACCGGCCCCAGCGGTTCCGGCAAATCGAGCCTGGTGTTCGATACTCTCTACGCCGAGGGCCAGCGTCGTTACGTCGAGACCTTCAGCGCCTATGCGCGCCAGTTCCTCGACCGCATGGACAAGCCGGCGGTGGACAAGGTCGAGGGCGTGCCGCCGGCCATCGCCATCGACCAGACCAACCCGGTGCGCTCCTCGCGCTCCACGGTCGGCACGATGACCGAGCTCAACGACCACCTCAAGCTGCTGTTTGCCCGCGCCGGCCAGCTGTTCGATGGCGTGACGGCGCTGCCGGTGCGCCACGACTCGGCCGACAGCATCTATGCCGAGCTGCAAAAGCGCGCGCAGGCCGTGTCCGAGTCGGCTTTGTTGGAGGCCCCCGTCGACCCGCGCCTGGTCATCACCTTCCCGGTGGAACTGCCGGGCGGCACCACCGAAGACGAAGTGACGCAGTGGCTCTCGGCCAGCGGCTTCACCAAGGTGCAGGCCGAGCGCGAAGTGGCCACGCCGGCCGGGCCGAGAAAAGTGCTGGATGTGGTGGCCGACCGCTTCCGCTTGAGCCATGCCGAGCGTGCGCGTGTGGTCGAGGCCATCGAGGTCGCGCTCAAGCGTGGCAGCGGCCGCCTGAACGTCTACCGGCTGCGCGACGAGGACGAACCCGAGATCTGGAAGTTCTCCACCGGGCTGCACTGCCCGGAGAGCGACCAGCGCTACGCCGACCCGATCCCCTCCATGTTCTCGTTCAACTCGGCGGTCGGCGCCTGCGAGGTCTGTCGCGGTTTCGGTCGCGTCATCGGGGTCGACTACGGCCTGGTGATCCCGAACGACAAGCTGACCTTGCGTGCCGGCGCCATCAAGCCGATGCAGACGCCGGCCTGGGCGGAGTGCCAAGACGACCTGATGCGCCATGCCGAAGCCGCCGGCATCCCGCGCGACACGGCCTGGAACAAGCTCACGCCCGAGCAGCAGCACTGGGTCATTCACGGCTCGCCCAACTGGAACGGCAAGTGGAACCAGCAGTGGTACGGCGTCAAGCGCTTCTTCGAGTACCTGGAGAGCAAGGCCTACAAGATGCATATCCGGGTGCTGTTGTCCAAGTACCGCAGCTACACGCCGTGCGAGACTTGTAATGGCGCGCGCCTGAAGACCGAAAGCCTGCTCTGGCGCATCGGCGCCAAGGAAGACGCCGACGCGGTGCTGGCGCCAGCCAAGCGCTTCATGCCGGCCGGCGTGCAATGGACACGCGCGCAGCTCGAGGCGCTGCCGGGCCTGTGCCTGCACGACCTGATGCTGTTGCCGATCGATCGCTTGCGGCAGTTTTTTGACCGTGTGCAACAGGGTGAAGCCGCCAGTGCGGCACATGCCGGCCAGGGCGAGGCGCAGGCGTTGAAGCTTCTCTTCGAGGAAATCACGACCCGTCTGAAATACTTGTGCGACGTCGGCATCGGCTACCTCACGCTGGACCGCCAGAGCCGCACGCTGTCCGGCGGCGAGGTGCAGCGCATCAACCTCACCACGGCCCTGGGCACCTCGCTGGTGAACACCCTGTTCGTGCTCGACGAGCCCAGCATCGGGCTGCACCCGCGCGACATGCACCGCATCATCGAGGCCATGCAACGCCTGCGCGACGCCGGCAACACGCTGGTGGTGGTGGAGCATGACCCGGCAGTGATGCTGGCGGCCGACCGCATGATCGACATGGGCCCCGGCCCGGGCGAGCGCGGCGGCAACATCGTGTTCGATGGCAGTACCGGGGACCTGCGGAACGCCGATACCCTGACCGGTGCCTACCTGGGCGGTCGCAAGCAGGTCGGCTTCGGTTTCAAGCGCATGGTGAGCGAGAGCACACCGCGCCTGCTGCTCGAAGGTGTTACCGAGCACAACCTCAAGCATGTCTCGGTCGACATTCCATTGGGCCGGCTGGTGTGCGTCACGGGCGTGTCCGGCTCCGGCAAGTCCACCCTGATCCAGGATGTGCTGGCGCCGGCGCTGATGCGGCATTTCGGCAAATCCACCGAGGCACCGGGCGCGTTCGATCGCCTGCTCGGCGCCGAGCAGCTCAGTGAGGTGGTGTTCGTCGACCAGTCGCCGATCGGCAAGACGGCGCGCTCCAACCCGG
>ERZ1292640.2003-Hain-H43-02um-R1-2003-length-16655-cov-4_pt1 | contig 12227 bp, 15 predicted proteins | sample MGYA00564404_ERZ1292640 | MGnify/ENA primary metagenome ERZ1292640 (study PRJEB36523, sample SAMEA6512636) | groundwater metagenome | collected 2019-01-08 | study: AquaDiva: Metagenomics assemblies of 32 groundwater samples | reverse complement strand
AGTTCCAGTTCAGTGTGTAGATATTAATGAATGCGGAACTGTAGTAAATAAACCTGCAAGTGTCGAAGAGTGTGGGAATGAACCTAGCGTTACTTCTGGAACGCAGAATGCGGAAGAATTAAATTCTAAGAAAAGGAAAACTTTTGGAAGTATACTTGTAGTATTAATGGTATTTTCTGCGTTTGTTGTTACACTGCTTATTGTTTCAGTTATTATAAGAGAGACTTCATTACTAAAAGAAGTTAATAAGTTAACTCATGGGGTAGGATCAACTCAGCAAGCAATAGATAATAAAGAAAAGATTATAGCAAGAATGGAAACTAAGCAAATACCTAATGCTCAGGTAGCGACTTTTCTAGTTTTTGTTTTGAGCATGATTTATTATATGGTTTATGCTCTTTCACTAGGAATGGCTTCTAATTCAGGAATTTCTTTATCTCCTGGAGTTATAATGGGTACTGTACCAATATTATTCAATATATCAATGCTTGTTTTTGTGTTGGCTTTAATTGTACTTGCTTTAGGCGGCAAGAGAATTTTTAGTAATAAATAGTTAAATTGGTTTTACTTCGTAATACCACAAGGCTTGCCTTGGGGACAAAGCTATAAAAGGTAAATAAATAAAAAAATGGAATGTGGAATGTTTAAATTAAATAGGCATCAAGGCAATAAGTTGTAATCAATTAATATGTCAAGAATTGTTTAATCTTTTTTAGTTTCAATTCTCGAGCATGTTCAAGGATCCCTAAAATTCTCTTGAATTTATTCAAAAAATCCTTGATATTTAGATGCCCCACTCCGTCAGCAGACGGATTTGCCTGCAGGCAAAAGCTTGCTGTGGGGAGTTTCACCAGGTTTTTTATTGAATGTTTAGAAGAGTTAATTCCATGGGGAAAAATTTATCCAATATTATTTTAGGTAATAATTAAATACCCTGAAATCTTATAGTTAATATGGAAGTGTTGCTCGATACTAATTTTATTATCTCTTGTTTAGTAAAAAAAATTGAATTTATGGACGAGCTGGAAAATATGGGTTTTAAGATGCTTTTACCAAGAGAGGTTTTTCAAGAATTAAAAGATTTAAAGAAGGATAAAATATCAAAAGAGGAAAGAGTTGCAATAGATTTGGCAATGAACTTATTTAGTTCATCTAAGAGAGTTAAAAAAATGACCTTGGGGCATCATATTGTTGATGATGCATTGATTGAGAAGGGAAAGAGCGGAATATACATTGCAACTTTAGATAATGGAATAAAGAATAAAGTTCCTAATAGGGTTGTTATTGATGCTGCAAGAAAAAGTCTGAAAATCGAAAGAGACTAATTTTATTTATCTAAAAAAGTAGTAAAAATACAATTACAGATAATTAACTGCATTGTGTTGAATAATAGAGTTAATTCTCTGATAAGACAATTCACTGAAATAGATATATAATCAAGTAAATTGCCTATATTAAAGTTTAAATATTAAATTTTGCTGTATTATCTATGGATAAAGAAATTATAAATATGAAAGGAGGTAATTAAGAAATGGCAGAGAATAGAGATGGATATGGTCCTATGATCTTAAGAATTGTTTTAGGTTTATTGTTTATAATTCCTGGAATAATGAAATTAATGAATCCTGCAGGTCCTACAGGCATGTTAACTGGTTTAGGATTTCCTGCACCCGCATTTTTTGCATGGGTGTTATTATTATCTGAAATAATCTTTGGAATTTCTATCTTAATAGGATGGAAAGTAAAATATACGGTTTGGCCTTTAGTATTGATAATGGTAATTGCAACTATAACGGTTGTAATTCCAAATATGGGAGGACAAGTAGGCAATTTAATGTGGCATATACTTGCTATTGCTGGATTAGTTAGTTTATTCTTTACTGGACCAGGTGCAATTGCAGTTGGAAAAGACTAAAATAGTTTAATTTTTTTATTTTTATTTTTCATTATCTTTAAAAGAGGAGATTCCTTAATTTTATCATGAAGAAAGTTGTTATACTTGGCGGAGGTTTTGCTGGAAGCTTAATTGCAAAAAAACTTGAGAAAGAACTTGATGTGACTTTAATCGACACTAAAGATTATTTTGAATTTACTCCAAGTGTACTTAGGACTATCGTTGAAGCTGAACATATAAAGAAAATACAGATCTTACATGAAAATTATTTAAAAAAGGCCAAAGTAATAAAAGGAAAAGTTAGTGAAATTTCTAAAAATTATGTTAAACTGAAAGGGAAAAAGTTTAAATTTGATTATTTAGCTGTATGTTCGGGAAGCGGTTATAGCAGTCCGTTTAAGGAGCAGAATATTATTATTGCGACTAGGGCAACAACACTAAGAAATTATCATGATAAGTTAAGCAAATCAAAGAACATAATAATAATTGGAGGAGGACTAGTTGGTGTGGAACTTGCAGGAGAGATTTTATCAAAATATAAAGATAAATTAATAACAATTGTTCATTCTGGGGAAAAACTTATTGAGAGAAATCATGAACGTGCAATAATGTATGCTGATAAATTTTTGAGAGATAAGGGAGTTAAAATAGTGCTTAAAGAGAAAGTTATATCAAATGAAAAGGGAATTTGCATTACTGATAAAAAAACTTGCATTAATGCAGATATGATATTTTTATGTACTGGAATTGTCCCAAATTTTGAATTTATGAAAAAGAATTACAATAAATGTCTGAATGAAAAAAATCAAATAAAAGTAAATGAATATTTACAACTTTTTGGAGAAAAGAATATCTTTGTTGCTGGAGATGTTAATGATTTGAAGGTAGAGAAAACTGCACAGAATGCAGAAAAACAAGGATGGGCGGTTGTGAGAAATATTATGCGAATGGAAAAAGAAATGGACTTAATTAAATTTGAGGCAAAGAAGACACCTTTAGTTATCAGTTTAGGAAAATATAAGGGGATATTTGATAATGGCAAGTTTGTCTGGGGAGGAATAATTCCAGCATTAATGAAACAGCATATTGAGAATTGGGCGATGTTGAAAAAGCGGATGTTTTAAGAGATTAATTTATTCTTTTGTAGTCAATAATACTTGGAAAACCGATTTCGATTTGAGAATAATAATCACAATCATTTAAATTTTTTCTTAAATGTAATAAACCAAAAGCTGGCACCCCGTCTTCGTTAATAGGTTCTTCAAATTTAACATTGTACACTAAACCTTTTTGTTTAGGTAATGAGTTAAAAGATATTGGTAATTGTCTAAATCTTTTTAGATTTTCAATATAATTTTCAAGAGTGCAATTCGTTATCTCTACAATTTCACCTTGACGCCATAAAGAAGTTTTAGGTGCGGTGAAACTTGTTCTATAAGGGATTGTAACTACTTCTATTTCATCACCGATATTAATTTTTAATGTATTTACATCTTCCATAATTTTTTGTAATGCTTCTTTTCTTTTCAATTTGAATTCTCCACTTGCTTTATCAATATAAGGATTTACCGCATTATATTCCACATTAACGGTTAGATTTCGTAAATCTATTTTTTTATTTTCTTCTGTCATTTCTTTATTTCCTCCAAATAATTTTTCTTCATACTAACTAAAGCTCTTGAAGAAGCAAGGCACCCAGTCCCTAGCCAAAAAGTGTAGAATGAAATATTATCTAACCAATCTCTTTTATTTACATAATCTAATGCTTCTTGATGGGGTATATTTTTTAAGGAAATAATTTTCTCATATTTAGAAGAATTATAACTTTTATCAATAGAAGCTATTCCCTCTTCTCCATATTTATCTACAAGTTCATTGTATTGTGGTCTTAAGAGAAATTCTTTTAAGCCAAAAGCAAGACAGCTGCTTGAGCAAGAAGATAACCCTGCTGTTCCCAGAATAGTTCCTACAATTCCGGCTATTTTTACTTTTCTTGCAAGTTTTGTTGAATTATTGTTTTTCATTTTCTGCCTCCGAAAATTCTTGTTAGAATTCCTATTTTTGGATTTTGAGATATCCTTTTTTCTTGCTGACTCTGGAGCAATTGATCTGCCACATGCTGTTTTCTATTTGTAATTTCTCTTTCAATAACCCAACACCAACTTGTATCTTTATTGGAATTTAATTCTTGATTAAGGCGAGTTAAGTTATCTAAAGTTAAATTATGAATTGCTCCGTGATAAGCATCATTACCTACATAATTCCATGTATGTTTATGTGTAGCTTCAATTTCTATTTTTCTATTAATAATAAAACTTTGATAAATAAGTTCTTGATCTTTAAGTTTAAGCATAGAAGGGCTTCTTATATCTGGAGATATCTTCTCGTTTTGAGCTATTTTGAAAAGATAAGAATCATTTAATTCTCTTAACATACTATTTATTGTATCTAATTTTATTCCTTTATCTTCAATGATGTTCATTATTCTGTCTTGTTCTTCGTTTCTTGCATCTTTTTCTACATAATCTACAGTTCTATAACCGCAAGTATTGCAATACTTAGGCTTTTGATTCTCTCTGTAAGACATCTTTATGCTTTTCTTATTATTAGCGCATTTATCGTAATTACATATAACATATTGCTCAGCTTTTTCTTCTAAAGTGGGAGTTGTTTGCATCATTTTACTCCTTCCTGTTCAAATAAACTATTTGCTTTATCATTAAATTTCTTATATTCTGGACTACCATAACGGACATTAAACGCAGCATTTTGGTATGCATGTCTTGACTTTTTTAATTCGCCTTTCTTTTCAAAATACTCTGCTGCTATCTCATTTTCATATACACGTCTACTTTGGGATAAACTTTCCATCAGAGCGTTATATTTCTTTTTTACTCTATTGAGGTCTCTATTTCTACTTGATTTTTCGTATAATTCCATTGCTTTCTGGAGTTCTGGAATATAACTAGATCTACAAGCAATTCCATGATTCCAAAAGGATTCCATTATTCTACCTATTGCAAATTTTTCATATAGGCGTGCTGCTCTTTTGAAATCTCCAGCTTCCTCTGCCATATTTGCTGCAGTATCTATACTATTAGCTTTTTCATAACATTGAGAAGCCCTTTTGAATTCTTGAGCATAATAAAAATTATCTGCTGCATCTCCAAAAGCTACTTGTCTGCAAGTTTTTGAATTTGAACTAGACATGCAAACACCTTCTCCTATATGTTCTAGAAAACAAAATAATCTAGGAGTTAATTTAGCTTTTTCTAAAAGGCATTCTGCAGAAGATAAATGATCTTTAGATTTTTCATATTGAGTAGCTAGGTTCTCTAAGGACTTTCTTTTACCTTTTTTGTTTAAGCTAGATTTTCTAACATATTCGATAGCAAATTTACTATCAAGTAAGGTGTTTGCTTCTTGTGGAGTTTCTCCTCCAATTCTATCGTTTTGATTTGTGTTTGTCATTTTATTTCTTCCTTTTTGTTATTACTTCGTAGTTCTATCTATACTTAAATTGTTGTTATAAATAATTGATAACAGTTAAATAGGCTTTTTTACTTATTTTACTATGGATTTAGCAAAGATTGAAGAGTTGGGATTGAGCAAGAACGAGGCTAAGGTGTACAAGGCTCTACTAGAAATAGGAGAGACGAAAACTGGAATGATAGTAAAACAGACTGCAATGCATAGAGTTTTGATTTATGATGCTCTTGAATCACTAATTAAAAAAGGACTTGCTTCATATGTAACTAAGGAAAATATAAAATATTTCAAAGCCGCGGATCCTCAGAGGCTTGTAGATTTCTTGAAGGAGAAAGAGGAGAAAGCTAATGCTTTGCTTCCAGAGCTGAGAGATATGCAGGGGAAAAATGTATATCAGCAGTCAGTTGAAATTTATGAAGGAGTTATTGGTTTAAAATCGGTATTAAACAATATGTTAAAAGAGCTGACTTCAAAGGATGATCATTGTGTTTTTGCTTCTGGAAATATGTCTGCTACTGTTGGAGACTATTATTATATTTATCAAAAAGAGAAGAAGAGAAAACATATCTTAACTAGAGGGATATGTGATATTGCATTTAAATTGAAGAAAGAAATTATAAAAGCTACTTATGCTAAAATTAAATATTATCCTTTAGGCCCATTTCCAACTGATACTTGGATATATAAAGATAAAGTTTTAATTGTTAATTATACTACAAAGCCTCCTGTTGCAATTCTTATTACAAGTCAAGATACTGCTAATTCTTATAGGGTAATTTTTGAAGGTTATTGGAAGAATGCTAAAGCATAATTATTTTTTAAGAAATCCAAATAATTCACAACTATCTTCTTTTATTAAATTCTGATGGACAAGATATGCTTCAAGCAATTCCAAGCAATTATCCCCGAAATTTGATGGACTAAAAAGACTAGATATATCTGGATTAAAATCAATTCTATTGGGTTTTAATCTTATTAAACTATCATAAAATAATAATGCTTGTATATCTGTCAAAGGAGAAGGGATAATTTTATCATTAGAATCTAAAATTGGGAAGATATGCGGGCAATATTCATCTAATACTTTAAGAAGCCTTAAAGAGGAACTTTGCGATTTTCCATACATTATATGGGCTAAATTCCTTAATTTAATTTTATCCAATACACTGAATGCTTCTCGAGTATCAGTTTTTAAGTACCTTCGTCCTTTTGTTGTTAATTCATAATCCATAAAATTAAGTATTTTTTCTATTTTTAAAGATTATTATTTCTTTTTTGCATCTAAGACTTCATTAACATATGTTTCTATACTTTGAAAACTATTTGCTATTCCATCGAAATCTTTTAATGAAATGACTGCATCAAATGCATAATCTTCTAGTATATGTGGACTTATATCTGGAACTTGAGACAATCTTTCCTTGTCTGGGAACGTTGAATAAATAAAGTCTATTAATTCGTTTAATTTTTTTTCATTATAACTCGCCCATGTAGTAATAAATGTTTTTGATTTTGTAACATTTTCTGAAATTAGATTACGAATTCTTGATATGGGTGTTAATTTTCCATCTTCTATTTTTATTTGAAATCTAAAATTTTCTCCTTGATTTAATTTTTGCAAATTGTCGTTTGAAAATGCAGTATGATACCAATCAGGTTCTTCACTATAGTGCTCTGAATTTTGAATAATTTCTTCTTCTAAAACTCCATATCTTGTACTTAAATATGAAACAGGCTTCTTACCAGGTTTTAAATTTAATGCCGGCGTATGCATTCTAATGTAATCTAGACAATTTTCATCTCCTTCTCTTAAGAGTTTTAAATTTTGTTTAGGCAGACTTAAAATTGCTTTTTCAAGGTCACTATTTTCTTGGGTTGCATATTTTCTACCTTTTAATTCAATGGCTTTTTCGGTAATATAATCAACTACTTGATCTTCTGTAGGATAAGTTAATCTTTTTGTTAAAAGAATTACCCTCAATTGGGCAGGCCCATGTTTAGAATTGGCAGTTATTTTTTTAGAATATACTTCAAATTCAACAGTTGGAATGTATTTTTCCATGTATGCAAGTGAAGCATGGGTTATATATAAATATTGCCTATTTATTTAATTTTTAGAAATTATTTTTTTTCCATGCATATAGGGCTGGAGAACTTTTGGAATATTAATTGTGCCATCTTTATTTTGATGATTTTCCATTATAGCAACAATTGCCCTTGAAGTGGCTATAGCTGTATTGTTTAATGTATGAACGAATTTTCTATTATTTTGCTCGTCTACATATTTAATATTTAATCTTCTAGCTTGGGATTCTTCCATATTTGTAACAGAAGTTATTTCAAAGAATTTTTTTTGTCTTGGTGACCAAGCTTCCAAATCTGCTCCCTTTGCTTTAAGGTCTGAAAGATCTCCAGAACAGGATTCTAATTCTCTAATGGGGACTTCTAAATTTTTAAATAATTCTTTTGAAAGAGATAATAATTCCTGGTAATACTTATACGATTCTTCTGGTTTACAGATTACAACCATTTCTTGTTTATTGAATTGATGAGTACTATAAAGGCCTTTTTCATCAATTCCATGGGAGCCGATTTCTTTTCTAAAGCACATGGAATAGGCTGTGATTTTTATAGGCAGATCTTCTTTTTTTAGAGTTTTATTAATAAACATTCCAATTACAGGATGCTCAGAAGTAGCAATTAAATAGAGATCTTCTCCTTCAATTTTATATGCCATTTGATCTATTTCTGCTTTTGAATATACTCCTTCTAGAATTTTTTTTCTTATCATTAATGGGGGTTCCATATACAAATATCCTTTTGAAACCATAAAATCTCTTGCATAACTTATTAATGCTTGATTAAGCAAAGCTAAATCTCCTTTAAGATAAAAAAACCCATTTCCAGAAGTTTCTGCGGAAGTAGTGAAGTCTCCAATATTAAGCTTCTCTGCTAATTCTCCATGGTTTTGGATTTGGAACGAAAATTCTTTAATTTTTCCAATTACTTCTTTTCCTACATTCTGGGAGGCCTCTTTTCCTATTGGAACTGAAGAGTGAATTATATTTGGAATTGTTTTTAATTTAGAGTCGATTTCTTCTTTTAATTTATCTGATTTTATTTCTATTTCTGCAATTGCATCTGGAATGTCTTTGGCTTTTTTCATTAAGGATGCAGTGGATTTTCCTTCTTTTTTTGCTTTTGAAATTTCTAAAGATACTTTGTTTCTTTCACTTCTTAATTCGTCGGCTTGAGCTTTAAGATCCCTCCATTTTACATCCATTTCTTTTATTTTATCAACTAAAGGAAGTTTGTCGTTTTGGAATTTCTTTTTTATATTGTCCTTTACAACATCTGGATATTCTCTAATTAGTTTTATATCTATCATACTTGTGGGGAAGAATTGAGGATATTTAAATATTAAGAAGATTTAAATATCGATTATTTTACAATTTAAAATGATAGATGGGAATAAATTAGAAGAATTTATTAGCAGTGAATTATTCGAGCAGATTTTTGCAAGTAAGACAACAAGAGTTAGTACACCAAGGAAAAATTATACTCTTAGAGGAGATAGTGTTAGATTAGAACCAATAAATCAAGAAGGAAAATCATATATTAAGATACATTTTCCAAATGAACAAATAGTAAAAGTTCCAGATGGAACAAAGGGAACAAAAGTAAGATATGATTCTCCAACTGATGGAAATAAAAGAATGGTGCATGTGGCTTATATAAATGGTCGCTGCAGAATTGAAGTTCCTAAATAATGAGGATATATTATGTCAAGATTGCTTCTTGCAGAAAACCACACACTTTAGTGTGTGGATGAATGCAATCTTGAGCATCCAGAAGTCTAAACAAACCATGCACTTTAGTGCATGGTGAACTCAAAGACTTCTTGATTATAATTAATTTAGAATGATTTAAAAGGACAATTAATTTTTATTTTAATAGATTATCATAAATCATATTCATCCCGCTTAGGCTGGGATGAAAGGACTCTGCACTCGCGGCGTGCAGAGTCCACCTTTCAAAAAGATATTATTTTATTGAAAAACTATTAAAGGGAAAAAGAGGTCTATAGATTAAATTAGTTTTTTGCCTTTACTTACTGCGACAATGCAATAACACATTGCGATAATAAAGCAAATACCTAAGATATTTGTTGGGAGTGATGAAGAGAGAACATTTAAGCTAATTAGACCAGCTACAAAATAAACAAAAATTAATAATATATTTTTAGTGTTATCTTTCATTTTTTCTCTTTATTATTGATTTAATATATTAAAAGAGGTTTTTAAATTGTAGGGTTTTTGCACAGTATGAGTTTTTAAAGTCATATTTTTAAGATATTTTATGCTTAGTAAATTAGAAACAACCGTTATGTCAGTCGGAGGGTCTATTGTAATTAATGAAAAAGGTTTTGATATAGATTATTTAACTGAGTTAAAGAGATTTGCAAATGATTATTTTAAAGAGGTAGACAAACGACTTGCAGTGGTTATAGGAGGAGGAAAGACCGCTAGAGATCCTCAGAAATCCGCAAGAATTATCAACCCAGACTTAACTGAAGAAGACTTAGACTGGATTGGGATTTATGCAACTAAATTTAATGCACAAGTAATTGCCAAATTTTTCAAAGGTTATGCATCTCCAGAGATAATAATAGACCCAACTAAAGGAGTAAATTGGGAATATCCCATAGTCTTTGCTGCGGGGTGGCTGCCAGGTTGCTCTACCGATTATGATGCAGTTTTACTCGCAAAAAATCTTGGTTCAAAAAAAAAATGGTTAATTTAACAAATGTCGACCATGTTTATACTTCTGATCCCAAAACCACTAATGATTTTGAAGTTATAAAAGAAATAAAATGGGCTGATTTTAGGAAAAGATTTCATACCGAATTTAGATCTGGGCTTCATTCTCCTTTTGATCCTGTAGCGGCTATGGAAGCAGAAAAAATAGGATTAGAAGTAGCAGTTATGGACGGAAAAAATCTTCTTAATTTGAGAAATTATTTAGATGGAAAAGATTTTGTGGGAACAAAGATACATTGATTTTATTCTCCGTAAAACTCCAAGGTTAAGGCTATGACTATTAAACATTAATTGTAAATAAAAAAAATACAATGTGAAATGTAAAAATAATTCTGTACCCATGCAACAAAATATAATCAATTAATAATTAGGTATCTTTATACACGCTGTGTGGATATTAACTATTCATTTTGATTGCATATATCTTTATTAATCATTATTATCACCATACTTTTTATGCAACCTAAAAGGAAACTTCGTTTATACGGAAAGGAATCATCAAAGACCATTGATGAGCTTATAAAGGGAAAGATTTCCCGCGAAGAATTGCCAAAAGCACGAAATGATATTCAGCCAGAATTGTTGGCAGCGTATCCTAGGCTTCGTTTGGAAGATAGCTTAATTGAGAAGACTTATAGATTCAAAGGATTTCTGGATTTTATGTTGAGCTACTGTTTTATTCCAGTTAGTTCTTTTTCGTCTGAAGACCATAGAAAAGAAACTTTTAATGTGGGTTTATGTACAGAATTGTATAAAGAAAGCGATGATCCTAATCAAGATACGATGTTTGGGAGAATGGGCAAACATTTAGATACTTCGCAGCTAGTTGATGTTTGGTTAGAAGATATTAAAGAATATATGAGGCTAGATAATTCTCTTTATTCTTTAAATTTAAAGAAGAAAACTTCAGAAGATGATATTAAAGATATTATTAATCCTAAAATATTAACAAAAGATGATTATGCTTTTGCACTTTTCTATAATTATGGTATTGGAAATAAGTCCGATTTTATACAGCGGTTTAAATTAATCTTAGAAGAGAAAGATGCAGCAAGAAAAATAGTTACTGAGTCTATTGAAGCTGCAATAAAAAGAGGATCTAGTGACGTGCATATTGCTCCTTTTAATGAAAAAATGGCTAGTGTACGTCTTAGAACTGATGGTAATCTTTCTAAATTGATGGATTATCCCATTGAGAAGCAACCTGCAGTAATTAATATCATTAAAGGCATGGCTGGAACAGGAATGGATATTGCAGAAACGAGGCTTCCACAGGATGGTAAATTCAAAAGTGGAGAAGTAGATGTCAGAGTAGCGACTAGCAGAACCCAATTTGGTCAGATGGCAGTATTAAGATTTGCATATGGTTCTTCTGCTATAGGAGGGCTTAACGATCTTGGAATTTCAAATGATAACTTAGGAAGAGCTAAGGCCTTATTTCAAGATACTAATGGAATCTTTTTAGTTACTGGCCCTACTGGAAGCGGAAAAAGTGCAACACTAGCTGCAGTTTTAGAATATATCGTTAAAATAACTCAAGGGCAAAAAAATATCTTAACAGTTGAAAATCCTGTTGAAAATGTGGTTGCTGGAACTAATCAGCATTTAACCTATCCTCCTATTGGGCTGAATTTTCCAGAAATGCTGAGGGCTTTTCTAAGAGAAGACCCTGATGTAATTATGCTTGGAGAGATCAGAGATAAGGAAACTGCAGAGATAGCTGTCCAAGCTGCTTTAACGGGTCACTTAGTTTTTTCTACATTACACACTAATGATTCAGTTCAGGGAATTAACAGGCTTCAGACTTGGGGACTTGAAAGCTATGTGATAGGAGATACATTAAGAGGAGTAATGAGCCAAAGACTAATAAGAAAAATCTGTGAAAAATGCAATACGCTTAAACTTAGTGATGAGGAGAGAAATAATATGACAGAAGAGAATTATTTCAAATCAGGAAAGGGGAGTCAAATTGCTAAATTTTACATGACACCTGAAGAGAAAAGAAAAGCTTTACGAAGATTTAT
>ERZ1292640.3499-Hain-H43-02um-R1-3499-length-12229-cov-5_pt1 | contig 12229 bp, 10 predicted proteins | sample MGYA00564404_ERZ1292640 | MGnify/ENA primary metagenome ERZ1292640 (study PRJEB36523, sample SAMEA6512636) | groundwater metagenome | collected 2019-01-08 | study: AquaDiva: Metagenomics assemblies of 32 groundwater samples | reverse complement strand
CCGTAAATCACCAGATCATTCCCATCCGCATTACACGGAAAATACCCATACACAACCTTCGGCTGCAGAATCTTCTCCGCCCTGCACCGCTCCTTGAGCCGGTTGAAGATCGGAACCACCTTGTCCTCGATCATCACCTCATACTCAGCATCCGACATCGCACCCTTCTTGAATTGCCATTGACCGCGGAAGAGAGCCACCGGATTGATAAACGGATAGATGTCGTTGAGCTCAAGCCCATCAACCACCCTCGACCCCCAGAACGGCGGCGTGGGAACAGTGTTCGTGACCGAAGTATCCGACCGTGCCGAAGCAACCCGCTCGCTCACGCTCGGGGCTCGTTGGGCGTCGGCAATCTTCGCCGCCCGCGACGCCACAATCGTCTCCTCCGCCTTCGACCGCTTGCTCTGCCGCTCTTCGATCTCAGTCGCCAATTGCCCCGTCTTCCCCCCCGTGATCAGATCCATGATCCGCAGCCCGTCAAACGCGTCCTTCCCGTAGTAGCACTCGCCCTTGTACTTGGGCCGCAGGTGCCCCTCGCAGTAATGCCGCGTCAGGGCCGCCCCGCCCAGAATCAACAGAGGCTTGTCCGCCCCCTGATTCAGCTCATCGATATTGTCTTCCATCACATTGACCGACTTCACAAGCAACCCGCTCAGCCCCACCGCATCGGGCTTGTGCTCATGAAACGCCGCCATGATCTGCCCCAGGGGCTGCTTGATCCCCAGGTTGTGCACCGTGTACCCGTTGTTCGTCAAGATGATGTCGACCAGGTTCTTCCCGATGTCGTGCACATCGCCCTTGACCGTCGCGAGCACGATCGTCCCCTTGGTCTGCCCCGCCGCCCGCTCCATGAGCGGCTCCAGCGACGCCACCGCCATCTTCATCACCTCGGCCGACTGCAACACAAACGGCAGCTGCATCTTCCCCGACCCAAACAACTCGCCCACCGTCTTCATCCCATCCAGCAGATGATCATTGATAATGTCCAGCGGCTTGTACTTCACCAAGGCCGCCGCAATCGTCTCCGCCAGCCCCCGCTTCTCCCCATCCACGATGTGCGCCCGCAACTGCTCCTCGAGCGTGAGGTTCTTCACCTCCTTCTTCGTTGCCTCCACCGTCGCATCTTTGAAGAGATCAATGAAGTCCGAGAGCGGATCAACGCCGGCCTTCAACGAGCCCGCATCCAACGAGCCCCGATCGTCACCGAGCGGGTCCCCTGCCTTCAACGAGCCCCGAGCGTTAGCGAGTGGGTCTCCGGGAGCGTCAGCGACCCGCTGCCTCCGGTCATAAATCAACTCCAACGCCGCCGCCCACTGCTCATCGGGAATCTTGTTCTGAGGCAAGATCTTCCCCGCATGCACAATCGCCCCCGTCAACCCCGCCTCTCTCAGCTCATGCAAAAACGCCGAATTCAGCACCAGCCGTGCCGCCGGCGAAAGCCCAAACGACACATTCGACAGCCCCACAACCGTCTGACACTCGGGCATCTCCCTGCTGATCCGCTTGATTCCCTCGACCAGTTCCAGCGCCGACCGCCGGTCCGACTCCATCCCCGTCGAGATCGGCAGCACCAGCGGATCGAACAGAATGTCCGCCGGATCCATCCCAAACTTCTCAACCGCTCGCTTCAGTCCGCGTGCCGCAATGGCATACTTCCGCTCCGCCGTCCTGGCCATCGATGCCTGCTTGTCCTCATCGATCGACCCGATGACCACCGCCGCCCCGTAGGTCTTCGCCATCGCGAAAACCTCGTCAAACTTCGCCTCCCCATCCTCAAAGTTCGCCGAGTTGATGATGCACTTCCCCGGCGCATGCTTCAATCCCGCCTCAATCGTCTTGAGCTGCGTCGAGTCGAGCATCAGCGGCGCATCGACCTGCCGCACCACCCGCTTGACAACCTCCGCCATATCCGCCGCATTGTCCCGCCCGGCATAATCGACGTTCAGATCGAGCACATGCGCCCCCTCGCGCAGCTGCTCCTTCGCAAGCGACACAATCGCGTCCCAGTCCTCAACCTCAAGCAATTTCTTAAACGCCCTCGACCCCGACGCGTTCATCCGCTCCCCAACGATCAGGAACGAATTGTCCTGCCGGTAATCCGTCACCGAATACAGCGACGTCGCGCCCTTGGGCAAATCCGATTGAACCACAGAGGGCACAGAGATCACCGAGGGATTCGCGTTCCCTGCCTTTGAACCAATTCCCCTGCCTTTCTCTGCGCTCTCTGCGCCCTCTGCGTTAAACGTCTTTGCCTTTCTCTTATGCCTCTCCGCACACTCACTCAAAAGCTTGATGTGCTCGGGCGTCGTCCCGCAGCACCCGCCCACAATGTTCACCCCATCCTGCTCAATAAACCTCTCCATCGCCTCAACAAACGGCCCCGGCTGCAGCGGATACTCCGTCCGCCCCTCATGCAAAATCGGCAACCCCGCATTCGGCATCACCGACAGATTCCTGCCAGCCCTGCCCAGCGCACCACTCCCTCTCCAGTGCTTCCCCAGCCAATGCACATGCTCCGCCATCTCCGTCGGTCCCGTCGCACAGTTGAGTCCAAGTGACAAAAGCGGATACCCCGCCAACGCCGTCGCCGCCGCCTCAATCGACGAACCCAAGAGCATCGTCCCCGTGCTCTCGATCGTCACGCTCGCCATGATCGGCACATCCAGCGGCGTCTTTCCCCGCTCCTTCAGCGCCGCCAGCACCGCGTTGATCGCACACTTCACCTGCAACAGATCCTGACACGTCTCGATCAGTATCACATCCGACCCGCCATCGATCAGCCCCCGCGCACACTCGCGGTACGAATCCAGCATCGCCTCCCACGTCGTGTTCCCCAGCGTGATCAGCTTGGTCCCCGGCCCCATCGACCCCGCGACAAACCGCGGCTTGTCCTTGGTCGAATGCTTGTCCGCCGCGGCCCTGCCCACCTCCGCCGCCGCCCGCGCCAGCTCATACGTCCGCTCCGCAATCCCAAACTCCCCCAAGACCAGCTTGCTCGCCCCAAAGCTGTCGGTCTCCACCACATCCGCCCCGGCCTCCAAATACCGCTCGTGGATCGCCTGGATCACATCCGGCCTGGTCTTGGCCAGAATATCCGTGCAGTTCTCGCACCCGCAGTAATCGGTCTCGATCGACAGATCCACCTTGTGGATCTGCGTGCCCATGCCGCCATCAAAGACAACGATGCCGCGAGCGATACGATCAAGGAACGGGGTCGACATGCCCCAATCCTAGGCGTGCTTTATCCATATAGCCGGATAAACGAATGGCAAACGACTTGACCGACGAATTCGGCGCCCGTCTCTGGGGGGGCCAAACGGGATTCTCTACCCGAATAGCAATCCTGTTTGCCCTCGCACTCCTTGGAGGCGCGGCGTACTTCGGGTGGAACGAATGGCGAGTCCGATGTTCACTGGACTGGCCCAGCACCCTCGCGACGGTGATCTCCCATAGTTCTGCGCGAGGGAACGGCGGCAGCAGAGGTTCGCCCCGGTATCAGACCGTCGTCTTCTACGACTTCACCGTCGACGGAGTGCTTCGCCGCGGAAGTCGGCTCGCCTTCCACGTCCCCGTCGAGTTCGACGAAAAGTTGTCGCACCACGCGGCAGTGAGCGCCGGAATGAACCGCTTTCCCATGGGCTCGTCGTTCCCAGTGTTCTACGACCCAAACGCTCCGGGCGAATCGATCCTCCTTCGCACCCGTGAAAACTGGATTGCCGCAGGCACCTTGGGCGCTTTCGCTGGTGGAGCCGCGGCGCTCGCGCTCTGGCTCGCGCTGCAAGACCGCAAGGCGGCCGCCAAACGCTACCCAAGACTCTGGCCCCTGCCCGGGAAGACCCCTCTCGTGCCATCATCGCCCAAAGGCAAACCACGCCGCACTGGTCGACAAAAGCCGTGAGCCTCGCAGGGGCTCACGACAAACGCCCGCCCGTCACCCGCAAAGCCAAGCGCCTTCCCCCTCTGCGTCCCTCTGCGTTCTCTGCGTTAAAAACTGCCTTTCAAACCCTCTCTCCCTCTCCGTCTCCCTCCGCTCCCCTCCGCATCTCCGCGTTCGCATTCCCTCCCCTTCAAAAACAAAGCACGCCGACTCGCGCCGGCGTGCTGAATGATCTGTGCTGAAACTCTTCTCAGGCCGTCGGGAATCCCGCCGGCTTGCTCTCGTCCTTCTTGGGCTCGGGCTTGCCCTCTTCCTTCTTGAAGTAGTTGCCGGCGTACTTGCGCTGGAACTTCTCCACGCGTCCCGCCGCATCGACAAACGTCTGCTTACCCGTGAAGAAGGGGTGCGTCCCCGACCACACCTCAACGTGCATCTCCGGCACCGTCGCGCCGACTTCCATCACCACCTGCCCGTTATGGAAAACCTTGCAGGAGTGGTAGTACTTGGGGTGTGCGTCCTTCTTCATCGTCGTGATCCTTGTCCTGAGCCCATCTTGAGCTGGTCCTGAACTTGTCCCGATCCTGTCCCGATTCTGAGATCGTCTTCCAAGGCCGCCGTCTGGTCCTCAAACCATCCCTCGGCCTTCAAATCCGCTCCAGCCCGTGCCTGCGAGACGCTCTGTAACGCCTCTATCGCCCCATCAACGGGCAGAGGGGACTATAGCCCTCCCTCCCCCTTGCGAACAGCCGACTAAACGCCGATCTTGACCCTCGGGAGAGCCCGCCTAGGCTTTGGCCCGTATTTTGGTCCCCGATAGCTCAATGGTAGAGCGGGCGGCTGTTAACCGCCAGGTTGTAGGTTCGAGTCCTACTCGGGGAGTTACCGACGCCCTCGCGGAAACGCGAGGGCGTTTTGGTTTACGGGTCGGGCGAATTGACGCAGCGCGCCGTGGCCGGGACGATGTGCGGAAAGTCCCCTCAGGACGGAGGTTTCCGACGCCCGAGCGGGTGCGCTGGCCGGCCGCCGCGCTCTCGGTCTTGAAACCAAATCTCGGGGTCCGACCGCAGCCCCACGGTTGCTCCGGCCCACCGGCGGCCACCCTCTGGGACTCTCGCGCTCTCTGGTCCACGCCCCCACGAGTTTAACGCCAGGGTTGCTCCCAGGAAGCCTTCGGCGGAATGCGCTATTCCCCGGTGGGCCCGCACCCAAGGTCCAAGCCACTCGCGACACGATCCGTCGCATGACCACGACCGCCACAGGCTCCCCGCCCTCGCCCGAACCGTACGATGCGACGATGACTGACACCACCGACGCTGCATTCCAACCGTTCAAGATCTTCGAGCACCGTGGGTGGCGCGAGGTCGCCGAGCGGTACGACGCCGCATTCGTCGGTGCGACCGGACAGTCGATCGCGCCGATGCTCGACGCCGTGGGTGCTGGTCCCGATATGCGGCTGCTCGACGTGGCGTGCGGGCCGGGCTATGCGACCGCCGCCGCCGCCGCACGAGGGGGCAGCGTGCTGGGGGTGGATTTCGCGGCCGAGATGGTTGCGCTCGCACGGCGCAAGTGGCCGGGCGTCGAGTTCAAGGAGGGCGACGCCGAGCATCTGGACGTGCCCGATGGCGCGTTCGACGCTGTCCTCATGAACTTCGGCGTGCTCCACCTGGCCCATCCCGACCGGGCGATCACAGAGGACTTCCGAGTGTTACGCCCCGGAGGGCGATTGGCGTTCACCGTGTGGGTGCCGCCGCCGCAGACCGTGCCCTTCGCCATCGTTCTGGACGCGGTCGAGAGGCACGGCGTGCCGAACATCGGGGTGCCGCCCGGCCCGCCCATGTTTCGCTTCGCCGATTCGCACGAGGCACGACGGGTGCTCGAAGGCATCGGGTTTGAAAGCGCCAGCTTTCAAACGCTCCCCATCACGCTCGTGCTGGCGGACCCGGACGCACTCTTCCAGATCATGCTGGAGGCGGGCGTCCGCACCTCGGGCCTGCTCAAAGCCCAGACGCCCGCGGCGCTAGAGAGGATCCGCGACCACATGAGGCAGCGGGTGACCGCCCACCGCATCGCGGACGATGCCGAACCGAGATACCTCCTGCCCATGCCCGCGGTGCTCATCACGGCCACGAAGCCCGCGTGAGCGCGATCATCGGCCCCAAGGTGGCCGGGCTCATCACCAGAATCGCCGTCGATCAGGGGAATCGGGTCAAGGCGGGAGACACGCTGATCTACCTTGAGGACGTCGACGTCAAACAACAGGTCGCCGTCGCGGAGGCGGATGGGGCCGTGGCGACGGCGGGAGTGGAACGCCTGCACGCCGACCGGCGGCGGGTGGCATCGAAGTCGCTCCAGCGGCGATGAGAATTCCCAGTCCGTGCCATCGAAGTCGGCTCTGAGACTTCGATGTCTTTGCAGGTCCAAGACCATCGAAGTCGACGCGACTTCGATGGCACGGAACTTCGGTGCCACCCGCCGCGGGGAGAGGCTCCCATCAGTACGTGAAATTCGCATTCGGGTCGGTCGACCCCGGCGCCACGCCCCCCGAGTTGCCCGTGACCACCCCGGCCGTTGCGGCGTTGACGACCAGGATCACGTTGCCGGCAACCACATCCCAGTTGTTCGTGTTGCCCGAGCAGGTGTTCCTGATGATGACGTTCCGCACCCCGTCCACATCGATCCCGCGGTCCGCGCTGGTGCACGTGTTGCCCTCAATGCGGTTGGCACTGCTCGTCGCGTGCACGCCCGCCCCGTCGCCCCCGGTGCCGTTGAACGAACAGGTATTGCCGCGGATCACACAGTTGAAAGTGCACACGATGCCGTCAAGAGCGTTCTGCTGCGCCGTGCAATCGGCCACCGTCGAGCCGCTGCCGACAGTGATCCCCCTGGCGGCGTTCAGCAGCGCCGCGCAGCTCAACACCCCGCACCCGCTGCCCGTGCTGATGCCGCTCGCGCCATTCATCGTCACCGAACAGTTGGTCACCATGCTCCCGTTGGACGTGCTGATGCCATGGCCGGTGTTCTCGTACGCCGAGCAGCTCGTGACCGTGCCGCCGCTGGCCGTGGCGATGCCGAAACCATCGTTGCCGCTGGCCAGCACGCCCACCACGCGGTAATTGATCACCCCCGAAGTCGCAAGGTCCACTCCATCGCCGCCCCAGTTGCGCACCGAGCCGTTCACCACGGCAATGTTCGTCAGTTCGGCCGAGGTCGCGCTCACTCCATCGCGCGAGCCCGCCACGCCCACGAGTTCAAAGCCGTTGAGGTCCAGCGTCACGCCGCTGGCCATGATCTCGATCCCGTGCTTGTTGGCCACGCCGGTGATGTTGCCGGTGAGGTAGTAGGAGCCGGGCTGGGCGATGCGGAAGAGCGCCGCCGCCACGCCGGGCGTGTTGGTCACGTTTATCGCCGTACGGGGCTCGACCTCGCTCAGCGTCTTATACGTGCTCGTCACCGCCCCCGCGGGCGGGTTGAGTGGCCCGGCGGCCAGGACAAGCGCGGCCACGCCGACGATGGTGAGTCCGGCAAGGGCGAGATGGACGAGAGCCGGCCGAGCAAGTGTGACGCGTGTCATGCTGAAACCCCTTTGCATGCGCTTTGGTTCGGGTGTGGGGCCACGTTCAACAAAGTGCGTGGCGTCGACGTGTCTGCCTGTATTTCCCATTCGACCCTCCACACACGATCGCCGCGGTTTATTACGGACATTGTACTCCATAATCACCCTGGCCGCAAGAAAATTCTCGCCACTCCAGCATTGAACGCGGCACGTGTCCGGGGCCCTGCAGAACATCGCTGACCGTGTGGACGACGAATCGGATCGACGCCTCGCTCGATCCTCTCAAACTCTGTGTCGCTGGGAGGAGTGGAGGCCGCGGTTGAACGTGCTGTGTCGAACGGGGGACCAACCGCCACCGCTCCAAGGTGCCAGGCCAAAAGGGAGGAACTATCCGCTCTGGCTTCGTCGCATCCCAACTCCGACCATTCCCCGTTCAGATTGGGTCGTCGCCGATGCGCCAAGACCCGCGAGCGGCTCGCTAACGCGCCGTCTGAAGCGCGCCGGGTCCGCCCCTTCGAGGAGAGTGCATTCGGACCGAGCTCGCGCTCCTTCCGAGTCTTTGAACAAGCCGAACATGCTCCGTCGGAGCCTCGGCCAAACCCCAGGTGCCAAGTGCACCGTCAGCAAGGAGCTCCTCATGGTCTGTCGAAACACTCTCGCCTGCCTCTTCTGCACCGCCGCCATCGCCGTCGCCGGCCTCGCCCTCACCGCCCCCTCAGCCCTCGGCAGGTCCGCCGAGAACGCCCGCATCTCCTCCCCGACCGGCGACCACATGGACCACTGCATCAAAATGACCTCCGCGTGCGCCATCGCCTGCGGCAAAGCCAGCGAGCACTGCACAAACATGGCCAAGCAAGGCAAGGGCGAGCACGCGACCCTCGCGGCCTTGTGCACCGACTGCGCCGACTGCTGCGCCTCGTGCATGTCCTTCGTCAGCCGCAACAGCCAACTCTCCGCCGCCATGGCCGAGTGCTGCGCCAAATGCTGCGACCAGTGCGCCGCCGAGTGCGACAAAGTCACCGGCGACGCCATGACCGACTGCGCCAAGGCCTGCCGCGACTGCGCCAAAGCCTGCCGCGAAATGGGCAAGACAGCCAAGTAACCAGCCGGTCAACCCAGCTCGCGGCTTGCTCGAGGCGGCGCCTCGGCACGCCGCTGGATACCCGTCGGCGTCGGAGCTCGTGAACTACCCATGGGTCGCTTGGCACTGGACGGCGATCCAAGCCCATTCCTTGGCAATGCCCAGGCCCGGCAACTCAAGATCGTTACCCAGAAAGCTGCGGGCCCAGACCCTACGGACTCCAAATGCATGGCCTGAATCCGATCGGGAAGTTCCCTCCCAAGACCCCGCTTCGGCGGGGTCTTGTCGTTCCGGGCGGGTGTTGCCATGGGTGCAGCCGCAGACCAAACGCCTCAGCCCGACCCCCGTGATACCGTCCCAGGTCACTCGACCTTCAATCCTCGTCCCCCGTCAGGATTTGAAGATACTTGTGGTACGCGAACACCCGATCTCGCTGCTTTCCGCTCGTCTCCCGCAGCACGCCAGCCTCCACCGCAATCTCCACGGCCTTCCGAGCCGTCGGCGCAGTGATCTTCAGCAGCTTGGCCACACGCGGCACCGTAACAACCGGATGTTCCGGGAGCACATCGAGAAGCTGGATCGCCGCGACCGTCGAGCGCTTGGCGGCCGCCAACCGCCGACGATCCTTGCCCATCAGCTCGAACAGTCGCCCAGCCACATCCACCCCGTCGTCGGCGGCCTCGCGCACGCACTCCAGATAAAACGTCGTCCAACCCTCCCAATCGCCGTCGGTGCGGACCGCGGCCAGGCGAGCGTAGTAGTCGCTCTGCCGGCGCTTGAACGCGAGGCTCAGGTACAACAGCGGCACCGGCATGAGCTTCCAATGTTCGAGCAGGAGCGCAATCAGCAGGCGCCCAATCCGTCCATTGCCGTCAAGAAACGGATGGATCGTCTCGAACTGAACGTGCGCCAAGCCCACCTTGATGAGCGGCGGGAGCGAATCGTTGCCGTGAATCCACCGTTCGAGCCGCGTCATGGCTTCAAGCACGTGCTCAGGGGGCGGCGGGACGAACTTGGCATTGCCGGGGCGCGTGCCGCCGATCCAGTTCTGGGTCTTGCGGATCTCCCCGGGCGCCTTGTCCGCGCCTCGCACGCCACGCATGAGCCGCCGATGCGACTCGCACAACAGACGGACGCTCACCGGCAGCCCCTTGGGCTTGGCCAGTTCGGCGCGAGCGTACGTGATCGCATCGACGTAGTTGCAGACCTCCTCGACGTCGTGCGGCACGTTGGTCTGCTTGGTCGCCTCAAACGTGACCACCTCGCGAAGCGTCGCCTGTGTGCCCTCGATCTGCGACGAAATGACCGCCTCCTTGCGAACAAACCCATAGAGAAACCAGCCGGTGCTGGGAATCATTCGGCCCGCTACTTCCAAGCGCGCGAGCCCCGTGATCGCCTGGGCATGCAGCGCATCGATCTCCCCAGCCATTACCAGCGCCGGGTCCGCCGGGGGCAAGGGATGCGGCACGAACGCATCAACCGCTTCACCCGCCGTGGTGGACGTTCGGTAAGTTCCAGTGGTTCGGCGCATCGCTATGAAACGCTCCTTTCTTAGTCATGAAGTCTAGGAAACGATCGCTTCTTAGTCGAGTCCGCTGCGCAAAGATCGTTTCTTTGCACAGATCGCGCCCGAACGCACCCAAAACTCGCACCAGCCGACACCCCGCGGCACTCAAAGGAGTCGCCGCCCCTCACGTCTGCCCAATCCACCCCTTATCCCCCACCACCATCCCCCCCCCCTTGACACCGTATGTAGTGGGTGTATACTGAGTACAACACCTACATGTAGGGGGCCAAATGCCCGATACCAATACCCCAGATATCCTCGATAGCCTTCCCGCAGTCCTTCGAGATTTAGAGCCTGCCAAGCGTACGTTTTGCCTCTTGCGCGCTCAGGGTTATCCCGCCAGCAAGTCGCTTAAAGCCGCTGGGTACACAGGTCACCATTCTACAGCCGATAACTGGCAAGCCTCAGATTGGTGGATTCCGGCGTTCAAAGCCGCGTGTGAGCTCGTTATTTCGCGCCAACTCGATGCCATCAACCCCCTTATACCCCTGGCTTTAGGTGCCTACCGCTATCAGTTGGAGCGTAACCACCACGCCGGCCTGGCGCAGGATGTGCTCGACCGGGCCTGGGGCAAACCAGTGCAGGTGGTCAACCAGCGCTCTCAGCAGTCTATCAGCATCCACATCGATTGCGGTGGTATGTTGCCCGAGGCCATGCAAGCCTGCCCAGAGCTGGCAGGGATGGCGCGTGATGTTATCGAGGTTAAGGCGTTACCAGCCCCCAGCGTTACGGATTCCGTACCCGCTGAGCCTGATGTAATCGAGGCTGAGAGTGAGTAGGCCGCTTATTGTCAAGTCCAGGCACGAAATGACAGCACATAAGAGATATTGTGCGAACATAGCAGGGGATGTACGACCTGGTGCCGAGCCTCAAGAGCCGCCGACCGGGTGCCGGGGGTACCCCTCTGCGGCCCGGCGTCCTGCTTTCGGGGAGGTTGTCGCGTATCAAACCAAAATTCCGTAGGCTCGGCCATAGCGCATCAGGCACAAAAAGGGGGGAGGAACAGCAATGAGGATCTGTTTACAAGATGGGGAACATAATGACTGGTGGATAACATTTCCGACGGGGTGTGTACCGATGGTAGGGGACACAATCATAGAGAGTTGTAGTCCAGAGGGGGCTGAAGTTTACTATAAGGTAACGGAGCGGATTTGGAACGTGATAAGTAAAGAGGAAGGTGACGACAAAGGGGAATTATACTACATAAACGTAGAAAAGACGGTCAGCTATGGTGGCAAAGATGAAAAGTGAGTGGGAGGTTTGGGAGCGGGCTGAGGTCAAAGAGATGCACGAGACGCTGAAAGAGAAGAAGGCATTACCTGAGCAATTGGGGAAGTTGGGGTTGGTGTATGCGAGGGGACTTGACAGAATGCAGGGAAAGGTATAGAGTGTGACGCAAGCCGACGCGGAGAGGCAGATGTGGGAGACGATATGGAGGTGTCTGCTGTCGATAGCGGCGGCGATCAAGAAAGCGAAATTAGAAAGAGAATAGAGTAGGGTCCACGCCCTACAGGCCGTAGGGTTAAGGCCCGTCACGCTGGCGGCATCCAGGAACCCGTCAGAGGTGGCGGGTTTTTGTTTTGGGGGAAGATGGGGAATATCAAGGTTAAGCTGATAGATTTCCAGAAGGCATTGATAAGCCTGAAGGCGAATCATTTACACATACTGAACCATTGTGGAGCTGGAGCGGGGAAGACGTTTGGTGGGGCGGAGAAGACAGTAGAGACGGTATTGGGGAATGAGAACATAGCGATGACGGTGACGGCGCCGACGTACAAGGTAATGCACGATGCGACGATGCCGAAGTTGAGGACTGTGTTTGAGAATTGGGGGCTGCAAGAGGGGGTGCATTGGAAATATCTGGCGCAGGATGAAGAGATCAAGGTGATGGTGACGAACAGTCTATTGCGGTTACGGAGCACGGAGCATCCTGAGGCACTGCGTGGGGCGGACAATGCCTGTGTGTGGATGGATGAGCCGAGGGACAGTCCCTATGTGGCGTACACGAATCTGGTAGCTAGGCTACGTGGGTATGAGATGCCGAAGATGATTTGGCTAACGAGCACGCCGGCGGGAAAGAGCCATTGGTTGTACCAGGTATTTTATGGTGACGCGAACATTGTCGACCGCAAGGTGATTCAGTATTTA
>ERZ1292640.3496-Hain-H43-02um-R1-3496-length-12231-cov-6_pt1 | contig 12231 bp, 8 predicted proteins | sample MGYA00564404_ERZ1292640 | MGnify/ENA primary metagenome ERZ1292640 (study PRJEB36523, sample SAMEA6512636) | groundwater metagenome | collected 2019-01-08 | study: AquaDiva: Metagenomics assemblies of 32 groundwater samples | reverse complement strand
TGCAATCCCGCCTGCCGCAGTAGTCAGCCTCCCGCAGTAGAATGATGGGCGTCCCCGGCGCGCCCGCGCCGTGCGGGCGGCTGGGGCGTGCTCATGGCCATCCGAACCGAGCTGTCCTTCCGGATTCCGAATACTCCCGGCGCGTTCGCGCGCGTCAATCAACTGCTCGACAGGGAGCACATCAACATCCTGGCGCTCACGCTCGAAGCGGGCGGCGTGCTGCGGCTCGTCACCGACAACCCTGTGCACGCCGCGGGCATTCTGCGCGAGCAGCAGTACCGGGTCGAAGAGCACGACATCCTGTACGTGTCGCTGCCGAACGACCCCGGCGCGCTCGCCGCGGTGGCGCGGCTGCTCGCCGACGCCGGGATCAACGTCGAGTACTCGTACGGCACGGCGGTCGAGGGTCACGCCATGGCGGCGGTGGTGGTGGGTGTCGCCGACGCGCAGCGGGCCTCGGCCAGCGCCGGACTGTGATCGCGCGTGCGGTCGATCGTGCGCTCGCCCGATCGACGGTGTGGAGGTGATTCGCATGACTGTCCCTGTCCTTCGCCGGCTGATGGCCGCCTGCGGCGTGGCGCTGCTCGGATTCGTGCCGCTCCTGGCCGCGACCACGCCGAAGATCCAGTTCACCGACACGCGGCTCGAGAACGGCCTGCGCGTGATCATCTCCGAGGATCACACCGCGCCGGTCTTCTCGATCGCGGTGTCCTACAACGTCGGTTCCCGCGACGAGCGAAAGGGCCGCACCGGTTTCGCGCACCTCTTCGAGCACATGATGTTCAAGGGCTCGGAGAACGTCGGGCCGGGCGAGCACTTCATGCTCGTGTTCAACAACGGCGGGAACATGAACGGCACGACGAACAAAGATCGCACCTTGTATTTCGAGACGCTGCCGTCGAACCAGCTCGACCTGGGCATCTTCCTCGAGGCGGATCGCATGCGGTCGCTCGCGATCACGAAGGAGAACCTCGACAACCAGCGGAACGCGGTGCAGGAAGAGCGGCGGCTGGGCGTCGACAACCAGCCCTACGGCAAGACCTTCGAGGCCGTCGACGAGCTGGCCTACGAGAACTTCGCCTACGAGCACTCGGTCATCGGCTCGATGACCGACCTGAGCGCGGCGACCGTCGAGGACGTCGCCTCGTTCTTCAAGACCTACTACGCGCCCAACAACGCCGTCCTGTCGATTGTGGGCGACGTCGACGCGAAGACGACGATCGAGAAGGTCCGCAAGGCGTTCGAGCCGATTCCGGCGCAGGCGCCGCCGCCGAAGGTGGACATGACGGAGCCGGCGCAGACGGCCGAGCGACGGCTCACGCTCGACGATGCGCTGGCGCGGCTGCCGCGCCTCGACATCGCGTATCACCGGCCCGACAGCGCCTCGCCGGATGACGACGCGCTGTCGGTGCTGGCGACGGTGCTGTCGAGCGGCCGCAGCTCGCGGTTCTACCAGGCGATCGTGCGCGAGAAGCAACTGGCGCCGAACGTGTCGGCCGGGGCGGGATCCAGCCGTGGTCCTGGCCTCTTCCGGGTCGTCGGCACGGCCGCGCCGGGCAAGACGCTCGACGCGCTCGAGGCGGCGATCGACGAGGAGATCGAGAAGGTCAAGAACGGGCCGATCGCGGACTGGGAGATCGAGAAGGCGCGAAACAACGCGAAACGGTCCTTCGTCGGCAGCCTGACGAGCACCCTGTCGCGCGCGAACCTGCTCGGGGAGTACGCGCTCTTCTACGACGATCCGGGCCGCATCAACACGCGCATCGATCGCCTCGCGAAGGTGACGGCCGCCGACGTGCAGCGTGTCGCGCGGCAGTACCTGACGCCGGAGAACCGCACGGTCGTGCTGACGTGGCCCAAGCCGTCCGCGCCGAAGGGAGGACTGTGATGACTGCCAGAACTCGAATCGCCGCCGCGGTGGCAGCGCTTTCTGTGGCTGGCGCCGCCACGATCCTCGCCGCCGGGGGGCCGGGCGCGCAGCCGCCGCCGTCGAGCCAGGCGGTCGTGATCAAGGGCAAGGCGCCCGTGTCGTCGCAGGTGCTGCAGGTGAAGCTGCCGCGCCCGCAGGAGGCGGATCTCGCAAGCGGCGTGCACCTGATGGTGCTCGAGGATCACCGCGCGCCGCAGATCACGTTCCAACTCATCATCCCGGGCGCCGGGGGCTACTACGACCCGCCCGACCACCCGGGGCTGGCGCAGTTCACCGCCGCGCTCATGCGCGAGGGGACGGCGACGAAGACGAGCGAGCAGATCTCGGCGGAACTCGAGACGATCGCGGCGACGCTCAACGTCAACGCGGGCCTGTCGGCCCAGGATGCGACGGTGGCCGGATCCAGCCTGAGCGAGCACTTCGGCCGGCTGCTCGACCTCACCGCGGATGTGCTGCTCAACCCGGCGTTCCGCGACGAGGAGCTGGCGCGTTACAAGCTCCAGCAGCGCGCGCAGCTCACGCAAATCCGTGCGCAGTCGTCCTTCCTTGCGGCCGAGCGGTTCAACAAGGTCGTCTTCGGCGATCATCCGGGCGCCCGAATCATGCCCTCCCTGACCGCGCTCGAGAAGACCGCTCACGACGCGCTTGTCGCGGCCCACAAGACACGCTATGTGCCCGATCACGCGATTCTCGCCATCGCCGGCGACGTCACGATGGCCGAGGCGCGCACGCTCGTCGACGCGAAGCTCGGAACCTGGAAGAACGCGGGCGCGCCGAAGCCGGGCGTGGCCGATCCGACGCCGCTCGAGCGGCCCGGCGTCTACCTCGTGGCGCGGCCCAACTCGGTGCAGACCGACCTCGTCGTCGGGACGCAGGCCATCAGCCGGACCAGCCCCGACTACTTCAACTTGACCGTGATGAACAAGGTGATCGGCGGCGGGCCGACGGGCCGGCTCTTCGTCCACCTGCGCGAGGAGAAGGGCTACACCTACGGAGCCTACAGCAACCTCGGGGCCGTGAGTTACCGTGGAGTCTGGATGGCGTCGACGCAGGTCCGCACCGACGTCACGAAGCCGGCGCTCACCGATCTGCTCGACGAGATCCGGCAGATGCGCGAGATCCGCGTGCCGGATCAGGAGTTTCTCGACAACAAGCGCGCCATCGTCGCCGGCTTCGCGCTGGAGCTGGAGTCGCCGCAGGCGGTGCTCGTCGATCACATCACGCGCTATCGCTACGGCCTGCCGATCGACTACTGGGACAAGTACCCCGAGCGGATCATGGCCGTGACGCAGCAGGACGTGCTGGCGGCGGCGAAGAAGTACCTCGATCCGTCGCGGCTGCAGATCGTGGCGGTCGGCAACGCCGACGCGATCGCGGAGTTCTTGAAGACACTGGGCGCGCTCGAGGTCTACGACACGGAAGGCAAGCGGATCTCCGAGAAGTAGCGCGTTACGCTGCGATCGCGATCACGAGACGGGGCCACGAGGCTACGAAGACACGCTCAGGTGATCTTTCGTGCCGTCGGTGGCAAAATGTGGCCTCATCGGAGGCCGGGGGCCGGGGAAGGAACGAGGAACGAGGAACGAGGAACGAGTAGGGAGCGAGGATGCGCGGAGCGGGGCACAGGGGCCCCCGCGAGCGACGCGCCAGGCGGGGTGCCGGGGTCCCCGCCGATGAGAAGACCGATGAAAGAGTGGGGACCAACGTTCCTGCGCCTCGCCATGGGAGGCGTCTTCATCGCGCACGGCGCGCAGAAGCTGTTCGGCGTCTGGGGCGGCGGTGGGCTCTCCGGCACGACCGCGTACTTCACCTCGCTGGGGCTTCCTTCCCCCTCTCTCCTCGCGATCCTCGTCAGCAGCGTCGAAGCCGGCGGCGGCGCCCTGCTCGTGGTCGGCTACCAGACGATCTGGGTCGCGCTGGCGCTCATCGTCAATATGGGCGTGGCGATCTGGAAGGTGCACTACACCCACGGCTTCTTCCTCAACTGGACGAACGCGCCGGGTGTCGGGCACGGCTACGAGTACAACCTCGTGCTCATCGCCGGTCTGCTGTGCCTGATCTTCACGGGGGCGGGCGCGCTGTCGATCGACTACGCGCGCCAGCGCGCGGCCGAAGAGGAAGCGGCGGGACGCGCAAGACTCAGGGCGAAGGTGAACCAGTAGGGGCCGACCTTGGTCGGCCCGTCCACGCTTGAGGCTGGGGCGAGTCACGCGGCGCCTTGGCGCGGGATTCAGCCGTGACTGGCCGAAAGCCGAAAGCCAAGAGCCCAGAGCCGATTGTCACATCAACCACGCTGCGGGGAACGCGCGTCGCCGTTGACAATGTGGCTTCATGGAGCTACATTCAATGACGTGAAAGCCGTGGGCCTTCGAGAGCTCAAGAACCGCTTGAGCGAGTACGTTCGGCAGGTCCGGTCCGGCGAGGGCGTTCTCGTGACGGATCGAGGCGAAGTCGTCGCAGAACTCAGCCCTCCGGGGCAGGCGACCGTCGAGCACACCGTTCCGTCCGCCCTGGTCGCTCTCGCGAGGAGGGGCCAGATGACGCTCGGTGCGCCGAACAGTTCGGCTCTGTATCCGGCGCTGCCTCGTCTCCTCCCGCCCCACCGGGCCGCCCGGCTCCTGGATGAGGAGCGTGGGTTGCGGTGAACCTCTACGCTGAGTCGAGCGCCGTCCTGGCCTGGTTGTTAGGCGAAGACGCGGGTCCCCTGGTGCGCGAGGTGCTGGCAGGCGCGGACATCGTGATCGCCTCCGATGTGACCCTCATCGAGTGCGCGCGGGTCCTGATCCGCGCGGTCACACTTGGCGACATCGCCGAGGCCGACGCCGCCGACCGGCGGGCCCATCTGAATGCCGCGGCGGCGCATTGGAACATCTTGCGAATCGACACCGAAATCGTGGACCGCGCGAGACAACCATTTCCGGCGGAGCCGGTCCGTACGCTCGATGCGATTCACCTTGCGTCGGCGCTGGCCGCGCGGTCGGCCATCGCGGGGGTGGAAATCCTCAGTCTCGACGACCGCATTCGCACGGCAGCGAGACAGCTCGGATTCGGACTTCAGCCGGAGTGACCGCCTCCAACGCTCCTCGTCGAGGCTGCCCGACTGATCAGCGCGAGCAGATTCCCTGGGCGCCCGGCTTCGGGCTTCAGGCTTCAGACCTGGCACGCGGTGACGCTGCGGTTCCGCCCACGGGTTTCAACCACGAAGGGCACGAAGGCCACGAAGCCAGACCATTACGGAGCCTACAGCAACCTCGGGGCCGTGAGTTACCGTGGAGTCTGGATGGCGTCGACGCAGGTCCGCACCGACGTCACGAAGCCGGCGCTCACCGATCTGCTCGACGAGATCCGGCAGATGCGCGAGATCCGCGTGCCGGATCAGGAGTTTCTCGACAACAAGCGCGCCATCGTCGCCGGCTTCGCGCTGGAGCTGGAGTCGCCGCAGGCGGTGCTCGTCGATCACATCACGCGCTATCGCTACGGCCTGCCGATCGACTACTGGGACAAGTACCCCGAGCGGATCATGGCCGTGACGCAGCAGGACGTGCTGGCGGCGGCGAAGAAGTACCTCGATCCGTCGCGGCTGCAGATCGTGGCGGTCGGCAACGCCGACGCGATCGCGGAGTTCTTGAAGACACTGGGCGCGCTCGAGGTCTACGACACGGAAGGCAAGCGGATCTCCGAGAAGTAGCGCGTTACGCTGCGATCGCGATCACGAGACGGGGCCACGAGGCTACGAAGACACGCTCAGGTGATCTTTCGTGCCGTCGGTGGCAAAATGTGGCCTCATCGGAGGCCGGGGGCCGGGGAAGGAACGAGGAACGAGGAACGAGGAACGAGTAGGGAGCGAGGATGCGCGGAGCGGGGCACAGGGGCCCCCGCGAGCGACGCGCCAGGCGGGGTGCCGGGGTCCCCGCCGATGAGAAGACCGATGAAAGAGTGGGGACCAACGTTCCTGCGCCTCGCCATGGGAGGCGTCTTCATCGCGCACGGCGCGCAGAAGCTGTTCGGCGTCTGGGGCGGCGGTGGGCTCTCCGGCACGACCGCGTACTTCACCTCGCTGGGGCTTCCTTCCCCCTCTCTCCTCGCGATCCTCGTCAGCAGCGTCGAAGCCGGCGGCGGCGCCCTGCTCGTGGTCGGCTACCAGACGATCTGGGTCGCGCTGGCGCTCATCGTCAATATGGGCGTGGCGATCTGGAAGGTGCACTACACCCACGGCTTCTTCCTCAACTGGACGAACGCGCCGGGTGTCGGGCACGGCTACGAGTACAACCTCGTGCTCATCGCCGGTCTGCTGTGCCTGATCTTCACGGGGGCGGGCGCGCTGTCGATCGACTACGCGCGCCAGCGCGCGGCCGAAGAGGAAGCGGCGGGACGCGCAAGACTCAGGGCGAAGGTGAACCAGTAGGGGCCGACCTTGGTCGGCCCGTCCACGCTTGAGGCTGGGGCGAGTCACGCGGCGCCTTGGCGCGGGATTCAGCCGTGACTGGCCGAAAGCCGAAAGCCAAGAGCCCAGAGCCGATTGTCACATCAACGCTAGTCCTACATGCTTGGCGCCAGCAGAATGCTGTTCAGGAACAGCCGGTGCGCCGCGTGCAGGAACGTGCGGAACGTCACATCGTCGGCGAAGCAGATGACGTGGCCGCGGCCCGTCGGCTCGTCCCAGACGAACGGGGCCCCCTTCAGCGGCTCGCGCGCCTCGTCGAACGCGAAGCCCGCGACGAGCGGCCGGTCTTTGTTGACCGCAGCCGCCTGGGCGCCGCGCTTCGTCCGCGTGAAGATCACGTTCGACCGGAACAGCGCCACGATGGGGTCCTCCACGCCGGTCCCGAGGTAGTGCTCCGCGTCGACGTCGAGCTGCACGAAGGCGCCTGGCACGACATCGATGCGCTTGGGCGGCTCCTTTTCCGCTGCGCCCTTCTCGTCTGACGGCGTCGCGTACCGGTCGCGCGCCGTCGTCAGGTTGACGCGCTCGCCACTGGCCCAGGCCGCCGCGCCCTTGACGCAGACGAGCGTCCCGCCTTCCTGCACCCAGTTCTTCAGCCGCTCGGCGCCCTCGTTGCCGAAAATGCGCGCGTAACCGCCGGCCTGGCCGTCGGGCAACACGATCACGTTGAACTTCGAGAGCTCGGTCGAACCGAGATCCTGCGCCTTGATGGCGGTGAACGGGACGGCGTAGGTCTGCTCGAGCATGGACCAGATGGCGCCGTAGGCGGTCGACGAGGTCGGCGGCTCGGACACGACGGCAATCGAGGGAATCTTCAGTTCAACGACCGTGCGGTCGCCGAGATCCCGTCCCGCGTCGGCCATGGCCGTATCGGCGGCCACGAGCTCCACCTCGTTCTCCTTCGCGAGCGCGACGATGCGATCGTGGAGCGAGGCCGGGTTGGTGAGCGTGCGGACCACGACCGTGCCCGCGCCGAACGGGCGGCCGCGCAACGTGAAGGGCTCGCGCGCGAGCGCGACCTGATACTTCTCCTTCCAGAGCGCGGCGACGAGCCGCGTGGCGCCCCTGCTCCCCCACGGGAACAGATAGCCGTACTTCGCGCGCGCGGGCGCCGCGTAGCTCACCGCGGGCCTGGCGGTCACCGGCTCGGTGCCGCCGGAGACCGCGTCCTCGGTCCAGGAGGTCTCGACGCCGTAGGCGAGCGGCAGCGACCACGCGTTGATGTCGTAGAAGCCGTACGGCTTCTTCGGCGCCGACTCGCCGACGCTGTCGTTGTACGCCTTGGCTTTCCGGACCTCGGCGAGGAACGCCTCCTCGAGCGGCGTCTCGCGATCGAGCAGCGTGCGGAGCAGCCGCTTCTGCGGCTGGTTCGTCGGGATCACGTACGCGCCGGCGGGGAAGCTCCGCTTGCCCGGCTCGTCGGTGAGGACCTGATGCGCCGCGGCCGACGTGAAGGGCGTCGTCAGGCGGACTACCTCGATCTGGTGCTTGAGGAGCAGATCGACCAGATCGGCTGCGCGGGTCGGATCCTTGCCGGGCACGAGGACGAACTGCTTGACCTTTTCCTTCGCCGCGTCCGCCATGGCGGACGCACGGAAGTTGTAAAGGTCCATAAGCCGCGTCTCGCGGTTGTCGGCCGTCGTCACGAGCGATGCGACGGCGCCGGTGAAGTGATGCAGCACGCCGTCGTGGAGCGTCGTGACGCGGCCATCGGGTAGGCGGTAGGCGAGTCCCTTGCTGCCGCCGCCGTCGGTCTCGAAGGTCATCCCGGTAGCGCCGTTGAGCGCGGGGTAGCTGTCGTAGTAGCCGGGATAGTGCAGGTCGTACACCTGCCGCGTGAAGTAGGTCCAGCCGCCGCGGTCGAATGCCGCTGCGATGTTTCTGCCGTAGGTCTCGACCCACGTGCGCGACGTGGCGTCCATCTGGGCGTTGACCGGCCGCGCCCACGGCGGGAAGAAGAACCGATCGGGATTGCCGTGGTGGTCGATGAAGACCACCGGGTTCCATCGATGGATCTCGCGCACGATCGTCTGGCTCTCCACCTGGCTCAGGAACGCGGCGTCGCGGTTCAGATCGATCTGGTAGTGGTTGTTGTTGCTGTCCATCCGCCAGTCGCCGCGGTGCTCCTGGGCCGCGGGCTCGGGATTGCCCATCGCCGACGCTTTCATCCACGCGACGTGCCGCGAGTGGCTCTCCGGGTTGTGGGCCGGGTAGATGATGGTGACGACCTCTTTCAGGATCTTCTGGACCGTTGGATCCGTGCCGGCGGCGAGGTGGTACGCGAGCTGAATGCCCGTCTCGAAGGCGGCCGACTCGTTGCCGTCGTTGGCGAAGTTCATCCAGGCGATGGCGGGCGTGCTCTTCGCGATCTCGCGCGCCTGGCTCTCGGCGAGCGTGCGTGGATCGCGCAGCCGCGCGATCGTCGTGCGGATGTCCTCGAGGCGCTGGATGTTCTGCGCGTCGCTGACGGCGACGACCAACAGCTCGCGCCGCTCGTTCGAGCGTCCGATGCTGAGCACCTTGACACGCCCGGAGGCCGCCTCGAGGCGGCGCATGTAGTCCGTCATCTGCTCGTGCTCGGTCCAGTAGTCGCCGATCTCATAGCCGAGCACCGAGCGAGGCGTCGGGATTTTGGGGTCGTAGGTCGTGTCGGGCCACCATTCCTTCTGCTGGGCGCGGCCGGGGAGCGAGAGGAGCAGGACGATCGCGACGAGAGTCAGGCGGCGCATAGGCATTCTCTTGTGATGAAGGACAGGTTACCGGTCACGACGGGCGCGTTGCGGCGCGCGCCACGGGTTTACCACAGGTGGCGGGTGGGAGCGCAAGCGACTCGGCCCCGCCCTCCCGATACGTCCGGCCGAGCCGGTCGAACGGGGTCAAGGAGATCCGGGCGCGCCCTGAAAAACCATCCCGGGATGATGGCGCCGCCGCGCGATCCGGACGGAACCAGCGAGCGGCAGCGAGCGGCAGAACCCAGCGAGGCTGAATGGTGGCCAGCATCCCCACCCGGCGATGACGGTGAGGGGAGCAGGCCGGCTGTCTTCGATGAGCGTGTCGATGAGGAACCGCTGGCCGTCACGGGTCGCCGTATACGCCTGCGTTTCAGCCGCGAAGGCGCGACCTCCATCTTCAAGAGCGACTCATACGGGACATCTCGTTTGTTGGCCAGCGCCTTGAGGTCGGCCAGCAATGGCGCTGGGAGACGCAAGGAGATGGTCGTCGTGGGTCTCCCAAAACCGGCGCTCCTCGGCTTCGGACGAGAACTCAGGAATCGGCTTATGGCAATACTATACGTGTGTCAAGGACGGTGCTGAGCGGCCGAGCCTCGCGCTGGCTAACGACCGCGTTTCAGCCGCGGCGGCTTATTATTGTCGCGCCGGCCGCCGCCGGCTGCAAACGCCTGTTGGACCGCACTTCGGTGCGCAGCACGCGCCCTACATGGCGGAGCTCGACGCCTAAGTGAGAAAAAAGGCGGCGGCAATTGCTGCGAGCGCAGCGCCAGCTTGCAGTGCAAGGACCTGCAGCGTCTGTCCCGGAGCCCGTGGCAGCCACTTGACTGCGAAGAACGCCACGACCGGCACCTGTGCAGCCATGAGTAGCTGAAAGATATGGGCAGCGGCCCCCTCGTCGGCCTCATGGACAACGCCGAATATGGCAGCGTGACCAAGCACCATGGCTAAGGCGGCGAACGACATTGCCACTAGCAGACCAGAGTACAGCGCTTCACGGGGGGCTCCGCGCAAATGGACGTCGAAGAACTCACGCACGTAGCGGGAGGTGGACGCCAGTCCCGTTCGCGGGTCCAGGGCGCCCTGTCCACTGAGCGCGACGAGCACTGACCGCAGAATCCGGCTCTGCGTCAGCGCCTGATCGCCGAAGCTGAAATGGTGCGCGCCTAGCATCGTCACGATCAGCTGGTCAGCTGGGGCGCGCTTCTTGGCAGAACGGATGTCTGCACAGATCTGGCAATCTGGTGAAGTCCACGAGTCGCCGTGGTCGCTCAGGAGGAACAGGAACGGCTGGCCGATTCCTTCAGGCACCACGCTGCCATACAACGCGCCATCGATGTCAATGCCGGCGCGGCAACGGCTGTCGTCATGACAGAGCTGCGCCGCGGTGGCGCCGCCGATCGAGTGGCCTGCAATTCCAACGGAGTTGAGGTTAATCTTGTCGGTGATCTTTTTGCGGAGGATAGTCAGCTCAATGTTTATGCGTGTGAACTCGAGGTGCGCCCACCAGCTGCGCCCACCACCCAAGCCGGTAGTGCCCGGATCGTGGCGGGGGCAGGTCACATTGGCTTGTTGGGCAGCCCTTCCGGCGCCTGATCAGTTACCGAGGTAGCCACCGGCGCGAGGACGGCTTCGAGAAGAGGCCGCATCTGGGACAGCTGCTTGATCCGGATGACGATGTCCCATGCGCGCTCGAACTTCTTCCACCCCGCGCTGTAGAAGAAGTGTTTCAGCCGGTGCTTTACCGATCTGTGCGCCGACGCCGCCTCAAAGATGGAGCCCCAGCGGTAGAACGCTTCATAGGACCAGTCATACCCGCGCTTCAGTTCTTCCGGTGACAGGCGTGAAGGGCGATAGACAACGTGGCGCGTGTCGTAGAAGTCCCAGTTCCGCGTTTCGATCCGGTTACGAGCGGCCATGTCGGTGAACAACGCTGTACCGGGGTACGGCGTCAGAATGTGGAAGGTGGCCGTGGTAAGTCCAGCTTGGACGGCCCAGTCTACGGTGCGGGGGAAGACGTCGTGGTCGTCTCCGTCCAAGCCGAAGACGAAGCTGCCGTTGATCATGATGCCGAGGCTGTCGAGCCGGCGCGCCACGTCGCGGTAGCTGCGGCCGAGGTTCTGGCGCTTGCCGGCGCCCTCGAGGGCGCTGGTGGAGAGCGTTTCGAACCCGACGAACAGGCTCCGCAGCCCCGCGGATGCAGCCTCTTCTACCAGGTCATCGCGCAAGATCGAGTCGACGGTTGCGGCAGCCTGGAAGACGCGGCGCATCCCCCTCATGCCGCGGAACAGATCTCGCGCGAACCGGGGATTCCCGAATAGGTGATCGTCCAGGAAGTAGAGATGTCTGCCGGGAAGGCGGGCAATTTCGGCAAGTGCGTCGTCCACGAGCTGCGTGTAGAACGAGCGCCCTCCCGAGAAGAAACCATCCTTGTAGCAGAAGGTGCAATGGTGGGGACAGCCTCGCGAGACGACAATCGAGTTCGGGACCAGGTATCGGTGTCGCTGAATGAGATCTCGCCGTATAGGCGGCAATCCTTCCAGCGTACGCACCGAGGATTCATAGCGGCGTTGTGGTGACCCTGCCGCAAGGTGTCGCAGGAACTGGGGGAATGTGTGCTCTCCGGGTCCGATGAAGATCGTGTCCGCGTGGGGTGCTGCTTCATCCGGCAGGGATGTGACGTGGAGGCCACCGAGAGCGACGTAGGACCCACGCGCACGATAGTGGTCCGCGATTTGGTACGCCCGATATGCGTTGGTGATGTAGACCTGAATGATCACCAAGTCTGGTTGGTCGTTCAGGTCGAGCCTCTCGACGTGCTCATCTTGCAGAGAGATCTCGAGGTCGGGATCGAAGTACGCCGCGAGCGTTGCCAAGCCAAGGGGCGGAAAGAGCGAGTACTTGATCGGCCGCCAATAGGGGCTCGTAGCCTCCGTCAACGCCGGAAGGATGAGCTTCACGCGCCTGATTGACGACCTCGCGTTCAGCGCCGCCTCTTTCTCTGAGCAGCAACAACGACTACGAATGAGCCGTGCGCGCCGATAACCCCAGTGCACGTCGGCTCCATTTGATGGTTGGACTAAATCCGCCTGCGGCGGATAGATCAAGACTGCGGTTCTGACCGTCGG
>ERZ1292640.3495-Hain-H43-02um-R1-3495-length-12232-cov-4_pt1 | contig 12232 bp, 9 predicted proteins | sample MGYA00564404_ERZ1292640 | MGnify/ENA primary metagenome ERZ1292640 (study PRJEB36523, sample SAMEA6512636) | groundwater metagenome | collected 2019-01-08 | study: AquaDiva: Metagenomics assemblies of 32 groundwater samples | reverse complement strand
TGGCCGCAGGCCGAAGAACAGACCGCACCGTCGGAGCCCGCAGAACGGGAGTGATCAGAGCAGCTCCTCGAGCTGCTCCCGCATCCGCTTGACGTCTTCGCGGCGCCGTTCGAGCTCCTCTTCCTGAGCGCGCAGGGACGACTCGCGTGCATCGAGGCGGGACTTGAGGTCTTGGAGGTCCCTCTCCACGGACCGCAGGCGTTGCCTCTCCCGCTCGAGGGATTTGTCCTTGCCCTTCAGGTCCGCGGCCATCCCGCGCACCTTGCGCGTCTCCTCGTCGAGGGTCTCCCGCTCCTTCTCGAGCATCCTGGCCACGAGGGACTCGATGGCCTCCTCCTTCCGCAGGACGCGCTGCCCTTCGGACTCGAGGTTCTTCCAGAGGGTCTTGAGTTCCGCGCGCTCCTTGGCCAGGTCCTTCGCATCGCCCTTGAGGCGCGCGTCCCTCTGCTCGAGGGCCTTCTCCCGGGCCTCGTGCTGGGCGATCGCGGACTCGAGCCTGCCTTCGCGTTGCTCGACGTCCTCCTTGAGCCGGATGAGCGTTTCCGCCTCGAGCCGCTGTCGTTCCACGAGGGCCTCCTCCTCCTTCATGCGGTCCTCGATCTCGAGGCGCTTCGATTCCGCGGTCTTCTCCGCGTACTTGAGGAGGGTCATCGCCTTGGCCTTCAGGTCTGCCGCCTCGTCCTCCCGGGACTTCAGGGCGGTGCCCTGGGCCTCGAGCTCCTTGAGCCGCCGCGCGATCTCCGGGCGGGCGCGGTCGAGGGTCTTGCGCTCCTCCGCGAGTCGCTTACCCTCCACGCCGACGCGAGTCTGGTCGTCCTTGAGCTCCTTCCCTACGCGCTCGAGATCCGACGCGCGCTTGGAGAGAGATTGTCCGGTGCGGCTCGTCTCCGCCTCGCGTTTCTCAAGGCTGGCGGCCAGGACCTGCAGGCCGTCCTCGCGCTTCGCGAGTTCGCCGCGTTGATCCTCGATGCCCGCGGAGGCCTTTGCGAGGTCCGCGAGCTTCTCCTTGAGGTCGGCCTCGCGGCCCGAGACCGTGGTCTCCCGCTCTCGCAGTTCCTCGGCCTTCCCGGAGAGCTGCGTCTCCGTCTCTTTGAGCGCAGCGAGGCGTTCCTCGAGCCGCTTGGACTCGGCACGGACCTTCTTGTCGACGACGCCCAGGGATGCGCGCATCCTCGCGAGGTCCCTCTGGGCCTCCGCGATCGCCTTGGCCTCTTTCGCCGCCTCGCGGCGCGAAGCCTCAAGCTCTTTCTTCGAGGACGCCAGCTCGGCGAGGTCCTCCTGGAGCTGCGCCTCCCGCCGCAGGAGCTCGCGGCCCCGCTGGTTCAGTCGGGCGTCCAGGTCCGCGAGGGCCGACTCCTTCCCCGCGGCGGCCTTCGAGGATGAGGCCAGGGCCGATTCCTTGCGGTCCAGGTCCGCCTCGAGGCGGTGGAGCTCTTCCTCCTTGCTCCGGAGGGAGATCTCGAGGAGGGCCGTCTGCTTCTCCTTGCCCTCCGTGATCGTCATGAGGCGGCGGGCCTGCTGCAGTTCCGCGCGGGCTTCCGTCTCGCGGCGTTTCATGTCCGCCTCGGCGGCAGACTGCCGCTCCTGCCATTCCTTGACCGAGGACGCCAGGGCCTTCTCCCGCTTGGAGAGGTCGGCCTCCGCGTTGGATTCGGCCTTCTCCCGCTCCGCGAGGGCGGCCTGCGTCGCGGCGATCTCCCGGAGACGCGTCTCGACGGCCTGTCCCTTGGACACCAGGTCGGCGCGCATCGCGTCCAGGGACTTGCGGTCCGCCTCGAGGGACTTGCGGGTGCGCTCGGCCTCCGCGAGGGCATCCTTGAGCTCCGATCGGCCCTTGGCCAGATTGGCCTCGCGTCGCTCCAGGTCGGTCTCCTTCTCCGCCAGATCGTCCTCCCGTCCCTCCAGATCGGACGCGCGCGATTCGAACTTCGCCACGGTGGCCTTATGGGCCTCCGCGGCCGACTTGAGCTCCTTCTGCCGGACGTCGAGCTCGTGCACGCGGGCGTCGAGTTGCTCCGTGGCCGTCTTCAGCTCCGCCTCATCCCGCGCCAGGGACGCCCGCTCTGCCTTCAGGCCCCGCTGATCCTTCGCGAAGACCTCGGCGGCCTCCTTCATCTCCGCCCCGCGGCGAACCAGGAGGGTCTCCCGGCGCTCGAGGAGCTTCTGCTCCTTGCGGACCGCGTCGAACTGCTCCCGAGCCTGGGCCTTCGCGGACTCGAGGCCCTCGGCCTCCTCGGCGAGCGACTGCTCCTTTTTCAGGAGGGTCGCCTCGCGCTCGTCCACCTGGGCGGTGGAGAGCTTGATGCCCTTGTGGAGCCGCTCCAGCTCGGCTCGCTGGCTCCCGAGCTCCTCCCGCATGGCCTCGAGGTCGGCGCGCTCCGCGGCGATCTTCTCCTCGATCTTCTTGAGCTCGTCCTCGCGGGCCTGGAGCTCCGCGTCGGAGGCACTCGTCGCGGATTCACGCTTGGCCACTGCGTCCTCGCGGGCCTTGAGGGCCACCAACGTGGTCCGGGCCTCTTCCGCGGATCCCTGGAGCGCCGACTGCATGCGCTCCAGCTCGGCCTTCTGTCGCTCGAGGCCGTCGCGGACCTCGGCGAGTTCACGGGCTCCATCCTTGAGGGAACTGGATTGGGATTCGAAATCCTCCTTGAGCTTGGCGAGGGATTGGGCCCGCTCCTGGAGCTCCTGGTCCCTGCGCGCGGTGCGGGCCTCGACCGCTTTCGTCTTGTCGTCGACGCGCTTCTCGGCGCGGGCGATCTCCCGCTCCCGATCCCGCTGGGCCTTCTGCAGGGCCTGGCTCTCGGAGTCTGCCTTGGCGAGGGCGCTCTCCCGTTTCCCGAGCTCCTCCTCGCGGCGCTGCGCGAGCTTGAGTCGAGAGTCGAGGTCCGCTTTGGACTGGGCCAGCTGCCTCTCCCGCTCCGCCAGGTCGGCCTTCGCGCGCTCGAGGGCGGCCTCGCGGCCGCTCAGCTCGCCGGCCTTGACCATGCCGGTGCGTGCGGCGGTCAGCTCTTGTTGGAATTCATCGACGCGATGGCGCGCCGCATCGGCCTCCGTCTTCGCCCGCGTGATCTCGGCGTTCAGCTCGAGCTCCCGCTTCTGCAGGGAATCCATCGTGGATCGCAAGGAGGCCTGGAGGGATCCGAGCTCCTTGTCCCGCTTGGCCATCTCGCGGTCGCGCGTCTGGACGGACCGCTTCGCGTCCTCGAGCTCCTTCGTGAGGGCCTCTTCGCGGGCCTTCGCCTCGGACGTTAGCTTGTCCTGAGTCTCGCGCGCCTTTTTCTCGGCCTTCTCGACCGCGCGCTCGCGTTCCTTGATCGCGCGCAGCTGCTTCTCCGCCTCGAGGGCCCGCTCGGCGGCGGCCTTCGCGGCCCTCTGGGCTTCGCCCTCGCGGACCTCCAGCTCCTTGACCTTGGCCGACAGCTCGGCCTGGCGGTCGGCGAGCTCCTTCCTCTGGGAGTCCAGCTTGGCCCACTGGGCCTTCAGGTCGGATTCCTTCGCCGTGAGCTCGCCCGCCTTCCCGGCGCGGCGCCGGAGGTCGTTGATCTCGTCCTGCAGCCGAGCGGCCCTCTCCTTCTCCTGCTCGACCGCGTTGTGGGCCTTCGTGACCTCCGAGGTGAGTGCGATCTCGCGCTCCTGGGTCTTGCGGCGGCTCTCGTCCGCCTCGGCCTTGAATGAATCGAAATCCTTCCGGAGCTTCGCGAGGTCCTTCTCCTTCGCCTTGAGCTCCTTCTCCAGCTCGACCGCGCGGGCGTCCGCGCCCGCCTGGAGGGACTTGCGGGTCTCGCCCAGTTCGGCTTCCCGCGCCTCCACTTGGGCCTTCGCGTCCGCGATCTCCTTCTCCGCGGACTTCAGGACGCGGCTCATCGCCTCGAGCTGCTCCTGCTTCGCCCAGACCGTGTCCTCGCGGGCCTTGAAGTCCTTCGTGCGCGCGTCCACGGTGGACACGAGTTTGTCCAGGTCGGCCTCTCGCTTCTTCAGGGACTCCTCCCGCGCATCGAGGGTGGACCGCCGGGCCCCGAGCTCCCGCTGCGCGGCCTCCGTGTCCTTGGACGTGTCCTTGGCCCGGCGGAGCTTCCCAATCTCCACCTCGGCCTTCGCGAGCTGCTCCCGCACGTCGGCGAGGCCCTTCTCCGCCCGCGTCGCGTCGGAGACGACCTTCGCATGCTGCGATTCCAGGCCTTTGAGCTTCGACTCCAGAGCGGTGATCTCGTTCTCCTGTTTCACGATATGCGCGGTCTTCGCCTCGGAGAGCTTCTTCGCCTCCGCGAGCTCGCGCTTCAGCTCCGCCTCGTGGGCGCGGGCCGCGGCCTCAAGCTCCTCGATGCGGCTGTCCACCTTGACGTAGACGGGGACGTCCGCGGACGCGTCCCTCGGCGGCGGGGACTCCTCCTCGACCGCCTCGCCTTCCTGGAGGGATTTGCGGGCCTTCTCGCGGAGTCCCACGGTCTCACATCTCCAGCTGGTCGAGGATCTTCTCGTACCGGGAGAAGCGGTCCGATTTCGCGAAGGCCTTGATCTTCTCGTCGGGCAGCTCGCCGAGCAGGTCGTCCAAGTCCTTCATGACCGTCTTGATCTCCTCGCGCAGGTCGAGGAGGCTCTTCTGCTCAACCGCGAGGCGCGCCTTCTCCTCCAGGAGCCGCTCCATCTGCTCCTCCATCTCGGACATGCGGCGCTTCAGCTCATTGAGCTCCTGGTCCGAGGGCTGGACCATGATCGTGCTCTCTTTGCCGGCCGAGCTAGTCGACCCAGTGGATATCCTCTGCTCGAGCTCCCAGCGCCGGCGCTCCAGGTCCACCTCCGCCTCGCTGAGGGAGTGGTGGCGCTCGTCGAGGAGGCGGGCCTTGTCCCTCATGAGCTCCTCGCGTTTGTCCAGCTCCTTCTCGCGCTCGTGGACGCGGTTCATGAGCCGCCGGAACTCGTCTTGCTTGCGGACCATCTCGGATTCGCGCTCGCGGATCTGCCCGTAGGCGTGCTCGCGGGACTCGAGCTCGTGGCGGAAGGCATCCACGCGACTGCGGAGGGACGTCTCCCGCGCCCGCAGCTCGTCCTGCTGCATGCGCAGGATGTTGCGGTACGTGTTCTCCAGGTCGACGAGGCCCTCCTCGAGCTTCAGGATGTCTTCCTTCTCGAGCAGGAGTTCCTCGATCTGACGCTTGAGCTCCTCCCGCTCGCGCACCTCGAGGGGGTTCGTGGTCTCCTCCAGGGCGGCGATGCGCTTGCGGGCGCGCTCGATGAGGGAGTCCATCTGCTCCAGGCGCCGCCTGCGGCGCTCGAGCATCTTGTCGAAGGGCTCCGTGAGCTTCCAGAGGGACCTCTCCAGTTCGCCCTCCTCGTCCTCGGCCTCGGTCATGGACGCGGGCTCGGCAGACGACGGCTCGGGCGTCCGCGGGGCGGGCTCGGCCAGGCGGGCCTTCGCCTTCTCACGGCTCAGGCGCAGGATGTTCCGGAGGTATTCCTCCTCCTTGGACGCGCGGGTCTCCGGCGCGGGCCCGGGGCGGGTCTCCGGCGCGGGGAACTTGGCCTTGCACTTCGCGCACTCGGACGAATCCGCGGGATTGACGGAGTTGCAGATCGGGCACAGGACGGCGTCCATGTAACCCTCGAACTTCGCGCCGCAGCGGCCACACGACTCCGCATCGGGCAGCGTGTCCGCTCCGCAGTCGCTGCAGTAGGCGGCTTTGCCTGGGGTGAGGGCGCGGAGGGCCATCCTTCGCCTGGTCGAGGACATCGGGACTTCGGAGACCTCATTCGTACGCGTTGTAGGCGAGGATCTCCGAGAGATGCTTGCGTCCCGCCGGAGGCTCGAAGGTCTCCGGGATGCCCAAGGGCGTCAACCCTACGACCCGGGCGTCCGCCGGGATGCCGAGCAGGGATTCACCTTCTCCTCGTTGAAGGCGAAGACCCAGGAGGTCCCCAACCCCTCACTCGCCGCCGCCACGGTGAGATGCGCGAGGGCCATGCCCAGGTCGAGCGGGTACGAGTTCATGTACCCGCCCACCATGGCCATGGCCTCGTCGAGCCGAGCGCATGCCACGAGCACGAGGGGCGCGTCGGGGAGGTGCCTCGAGTTCGTGCACATCCCCGCGAGCTTCCTCTTCCGGTCCTCGTCCGAGACGATGATGAACTTCCACGGCTGGAGGTTCTCCGCCGAGGGCGCGAGACGCGCCGCGTTCAGGATCGTCTGGACTTTCTGTTCGGGGACCGGGTCGGGCTTGAACTTGCTCACGCTCTTCACCGACTTGATGGCCTCAAGGACCTCCATATTGTCCCGGGCGTTCGTAGCCGGCGAGGTGATAATAAGCGTTTCGTCATGGTTACCGAGGCGTGGAGAACCCTCCGCATGGAGGCATCGCGGGTTCGTGGGACCATGGAGGCTCGGAAGCGGTGCGGCCCAAGTTATCGCAGTACTGCGATAACAACGGTGGACGCCCCGGTCCTTTCAGATGGCCTCCCCGCCCCGATGGGGGCCGGTGGGATCGCGCAGCGGGAGAACGTTTAAATCGGCCTCTCGTCTACCGCAGCGCCGCGGGCCCGTAGCTTAGCCTGGTTGGAGCGCCCGGCTGATAACCGGGAGGTCGCCAGTCCAAATCTGGCCGGGCCCACTTTGGCCCGTTTCCCTCCACCGGGTCGAAAACCAATCAGGCGTGGATTCATCCCCAGCGGGATGTGCCTTGGCCGTCCCCGATCCTGGCACCTTTTGCTTTTCGGGAACCCTTATGTACTCCGGACCTTCAGCCTAGCCCGATGGAGTCGTCGGAGCGGGTGCCACACAAGCCCACGGGGTACGTGAAGTCCGTGCTCGGGGAGGTCTGGCGGACCCTCACGCATCCGCCGCACATCCGCTCCTCGGACCGGAGGATTTTCGCGTTCCTCCTTGTCGTGTTCATCGTCGTGTTCTCGCTCCTCGGCGTGACGTTCTACCTCTTCACGAGTCAGATCCGGCCGTCCCCCGCGTCGCCGATCGGCTTTTCGACTCCGGTGATGTCCGCCGGGAATGCGACCATCCGCGTGGACCGGGTGGACGGCGGCCCTTATCCGGCCTCCGGGTTCGCGGTCAACTTCACGGTCAACAACTTCGCCGGTCCCCAGATCCCGTTTCCCTCGAACAACGTGACCGCATCGATCCCCATCGGGGACCTCGTGTACCGCATCACGTGGAACGACGCCGACCACGACGGTGCCGTGAGCGTCGGCGACATCTTCACGGTCACCGGGAACGGAGTGCCGCTGCCCTCCCTGAGCTACTGTGCGTTCCGCCTGGCCTGGCAGGGCGGCTGGTCCGCCACGGTCTACTGGACCACGAGTTCCGGATGAACTCGCTCCTCGAGGGCGCACGTCGGATAGGCATACCCCTATGCCGACCTGAATAATTCCCGTCGCAAGATTCAATTAGGCCGCGGGTGTCCGCAGGGGAAAGCGCGCCAGGGATCCCCCATGGGTTACGTGCGTGGACTTCGTTGTCGTGAGTGCGGGGCCGAGTACCCGCCTGTCTGGCTCAGCGTGTGCGACGCATGCTTCGGGCCTCTCGAGGTCACGTACGAAATCGCAGCGGTGCGAGAGGCCTTCAACCGCAAGGCGCTCGACGGGCGATCCAAGGATCTCTGGCGGTACCGAGAGCTCCTGCCTATCTTTGATGACGGCTCTCGCGTGGACTTGCAGCCCGGATACACGCCGCTGCGCAAGGCTGACAACCTCGCGAAGGCCCTCGACCTGAAGGACGTCTGGGTGAAGGACGACACGGTCAACCCGACGTATTCCTTCAAGGACCGGCCCGTCGCCGTGGCCGTGGCGAAGGCCCGCGAGTGGAATCTGTCCGCGGTGGGTTGCGTCTCCACGGGAAATCTTGCGGCGGCGACCGCTGCCGCGGCCGCCAAAGCTCATCTTCCTTGTTACGTGTTCGTGCCTGCCCATCTCGAGTCCACGAAACTCCTCCTGCCGCGCGTCTATGGAGCCACGGTCGTCCCCGTGGACGGGACCTACGACGACGCGAACCGCGTTGCCCTGCTCGCCGCGGACAAGCGGGGCTGGGGGTTCGTGAACATCAACCTCCGTCCCTACTACGCGGAGGGCTCCAAGACGCTCCTCTTCGAGACGTGGGAACAGCTCGGGTTCGAGCTGCCCGACGTGACGATCGTCCCCATGGGCTCCGGCCTCCTGCTCACGTCCATCGACAAGGCCATCCGCGAACTTCGCGAACTTGGCGAGGTGAAGGATGCGTCCACGCGGATCGTGGGCTCCCAACCCGAAGGCTGTTCGCCGATCGTCCAGGGGTTCTCCTCGAAGGACGGGCGGCCGCGTCCCGTGAAGAAACCGAACACGATCGCGGAGAGCCTCGCGATCGGCGACCCTGCGTCGGGCTATGACGCGATCCAGATCATGAAACGGACGCGCGGTTTCGCCGACGCGCCCACGGACGCCGAGATCCTCGAAGGACAGAAGCTCCTCGCCCGCACGGAGGGCGTCTTCGCGGAGCCCGCGGGCGGGACCACCGTGGCCACGCTCAAGCGCGCGCGGCAGGATGGCCGCATCGACCGCGACGAGCGCGTCGTCCTCCTGATCACGGGGAATGGCCTCAAGGCGCCGGGCGTGTGGAACGGGAGCTTCCCGCCCCTGACGCCCGTGGCCCCGGACCCCGCGGCCGTCGACCGGTTCCTCGGAGGTGCATCGATTGGTTAAGCTCGTGCTGGCCTCCCCCATCGCCGTGGCCACGAAGGGAGATCGAGAGATCGACCTGGACTTCGAGGGCACCTTGGCGCAGCTCTTCGATGCCGTCGCCCAGCGCTACGGCAAGCAGTTCCGCGACCGTATCTACGACGGGAACGGCTCCCTGAAGCGCTTCGTGAACGTCTACGTGAACGGCGAGGACGCGCGGTACCTGCAGGGCCTCGAGACCCGCGTGGCGCGAGATGCAACGGTTGATTTGCTGCCCGCCATTGCCGGGGGCTGAGGAACCACTCATGGTCTCCGGCTGGGTCACGGCCCGGGCCCTCGCGACCATCGCGAACGTCGGTCCGGGGTTCGACGTGTTCTGCCTCGCGATCCGCGGGCCCTCGGATGCCGTGTCCATCCGCGAGGCCGATGAAGACTCCCTCCGGGTGGAGGGCGTGGAGGCTTCGTCCATCTCATCGAAGTTCACAGAGAACACCGCGGGGATCGTGCTCAACGCGCTGCGGCGGGCCACGGGGATCGAGACGCCCCTCGAGGTCCGCGTGAACAAGGGCCTTCCTGCGGGCCGCGGTCTCGGGAGTTCCGCGGCGTCGTGCGCGGCCGCCTCGCTTGCGTTCCTCAAGGCCTATCCGGAATCGAGCCACCTCGGTCCTGCCGGCGTTCTCCAGGCGGCCGTGGAAGGCGAGGCCGCCGTGGCGGGACGCCACTACGACAATCTCGCGGGAGCCCTCCTCGGGGGGTTCGTCTCGATCGCATCCTCCGATCCCCTCGTCCTCGCCCGAGAGCCCGTCAGCCCGAGGATCCGTTTCGCCGTCGTCGTTCCGGAGCTGGTGCTCAGGACCGCGGACATGCGTCGAGTCCTCCCTGAGATGGTGCCACTCAAGGACGCGGTCTCGAACGTGGGCAAGGCCGCCACCCTGGCCCTCGCCCTCTCCCGCGGCGATGCCGCCCTCGCGGGACGCTGTCTCGAGGACCGTTTCGCCGAGCCGAAGCGGGCTTCTTTCCTCACGGGCTACGCGGAGGCCCGGAAGGCCGCCCTCGACGCTGGCGCGACGGGCTTCGCGATCAGCGGCTCCGGGTCCACGGTCTTCGCGACCGCCGCGTCCGACAAGGACGCTGAGCAATCTGCCAACGCGATGAGGGATGCCTTCCTCGCCCGCGGGGTAAACGCCAACGCCTTCACGACCACGGTTAGCAACTCGATTCCTCTTCGGTCCCTCCTGGGAAATCGCGGGCCCCGTTTCTCCCTTGTCACGGAATGACGCGAAATTAATCGTCACCTTCGAAAGATAATTATACCTCCGAGGCTTTGGGCGGCGGCACCGGGATGAAGTCCGGCCAAGTCGTCGTCATTCTTGGCCTTATTACGCGGCCGTGCTAGGCGCACGACCGCCTCGATCCATCCTGGTAAGGTTTTGGATTCGATGGTGGTCAAAGTGAAAACTCCCGACAGCCCCCCCGCCCGCCAGCCGGCGGGCTCTGTGAGCCAAGCCCGAGCGAACGTGTCGCCACGCGCAGGCGTGACCTCCTTCTCCAGGGAGTACATGGAGTACTGGGCGCCCCTGCTGCAGCACGACGACCGATCGGAACGATAGCATGCCGCCGAAGACGGACTGGATCTGGATGGACGGCCGCTTCGTCCCCTGGGACGAGGCCCGCGTCCACGTCCTCGTGCACGGCCTCCATTACGGCACGGGCGCTTTCGAGGGGATGCGGTGCTACGCGACGCCGCTGGGCCCCGCCATCTTCCGCCTGGAGGACCACGTGGACCGCTTCTACCTCAGCGCCGACTACCTCTTCCTGAAGCTCCCCCTCGGGCCCTCGGAGTTCGCGGACGTCTGTCGCCTCACCGTGCGGGAGAACGGCCTCACGGACGGCTACATCCGGCCCGTGGCCTTCTACGGCCTGGGTGGGATGAACTTCAGCTTCCGCGACAACGCGGTCCACGTCGCCGTGGCCGTATGGCCCTGGGGCGCCTACCTCGGCGAGGAGGGGATGCGCCGCGGGATCCGCGTGAAGACCGCGTCCTGGGTCAAGACCTCAACGAACGCGATCCCCAGTGCCGCGAAGCTCGCCGGCGCATACGTGAACTCGTGCCTCGCCTTCCAGGAGGCCATGCGCGCGGGGTTCGACGAGGCGATTCTGTTCAACGAGGCGGGGAACATCTCCGAGGGGACCGGGGAGAATCTCTTCACGGTCAACGGCGACGTACTCACGACGCCGCCGCCCTCCGATCATCTCCTGGCAGGGATCACCCGCGACAGCGTAATCCACATCGCCCGCGACCTCGGATACGAAGTCCGCGAAGCCTCCCTGTCCCGGCCGGACCTCTTCTCGGCGGATGAGGTCTTCCTCACGGGGACCGCGGCGGAGGTCACGCCCGTGCGCGAGATCGACTGGCACGAGATCGGTCCAGGCCACGCCGGACCGGTGACCCTCGAGATCCAGAAGGAGTTCTTCGCCGCGGTCCACGGCGAGCGGGCGCGCTACCGCGAGTGGCTCGCCCCGGTCCGAGAGGCCGTTACGTCAGGCGACGGGAATGTTCGACAAGTGACGGAGTCGGTGTCGGCAAATGTTAAATAATCCCGGGAATCTCCCAGCGTCCAGTCGATACGTCCGCGGCCCACCGTGCCCCGGTGCGCAAGCATGCCTTGCCGCGGACCCAGGGTCGTCGGGATCGCCACATGCCTCGATCCCGGCGGCCGTCTTTGTTGGAGGTACCCCATGAGAGGCGCGAGAGTTGCGGTCGAGATGCTCAAGGAGCAGGGCGTGCAGACGGTCTTCGGCCACCCCGGGGGCGCCGTCCTCCCGCTTTACGACGAGATCTATTCCTCCGGCCTGCGGCACATCCTCGTCCGCCATGAGCAGAACGCGGCCCACATGGCCGACGGCTTCGCCCGCGTGCTCAAGAAACCCGGCGTGTGCATCGCCACGTCGGGGCCGGGCGCGACGAACCTGATCACCGGCATCGCGACGGCGTACATGGACTCCTCGCCCATGGTCGCGATCACGGGCCAGGTGGCCACGAGCGTCATGGGCAACGACGCCTTCCAGGAGGTCGACGCCTTCGGCCTCATGATGCCCGTGGTCAAGCACAACTGGCGGATCGAGGAAGCGAACGAAGTGCCGCGCGTCTTCCGCGAGGCCTTCTACGTCGCGAGCCACGGCCGGTACGGGCCGGTGCACATCGACCTCCCCGTGGACATCCAGAACGCGGAGGTCCCGGACGAGTCGGTCGCCGCTCCCCACACGCCCCGCCGCCGCGGCCCGAAGAAGGACCTCTCCCGCCTGCTCGACGCGATCAAGTTCATCGAGGACGCCGAGGCGCCCGTGATCATGGTGGGCGGGGGCTCCCGGTGGTCCAACGCGGGCTCGGACATCCTGCGCCTCGCGGAGATGATCCAGGCTCCTGTCGTGACCACGCTCATGGGCAAGGGCTCTGTCGCGGAGGACCACCCGCTCGTGCTCGGCCCCGTGGGCATGCACGGGAAGATGGTCGCCACCTACGTGCTCAACAACAGCGACACGATCATCGCCCTGGGCACGCGGTTCTCCGACCGCTCCA
>ERZ1292640.3494-Hain-H43-02um-R1-3494-length-12233-cov-6_pt1 | contig 12233 bp, 1 predicted proteins | sample MGYA00564404_ERZ1292640 | MGnify/ENA primary metagenome ERZ1292640 (study PRJEB36523, sample SAMEA6512636) | groundwater metagenome | collected 2019-01-08 | study: AquaDiva: Metagenomics assemblies of 32 groundwater samples | reverse complement strand
ACCGCCGGCGCTCACCGTCGTGTTGTTGATCAGATCAATGATGTCCAGGATCGCCGTGAATCTGGCCGACAACACGACCGACACCGGCGCCAAGAATTTCCTGGAGAAACTGGAGGAATTGGGCTTCAGCTTCCCGTTCCTGGACATTGGGGAGATTTTTAAGCTGTTCCGTGGCGAACCGGTCACCCTGATTGAGTACCACATGCCGGTGCTGGACTTCAGTTTTACCTACACCCAGTCCTTCCCGATTTACCCGCCGCTCTATGCCAAGTTTAGCGGCAGCATCGGCGCCAAGGTTGACCTGACCTTCGGTTACGACACCCTGGGCCTGCAGGAATTCTTCGCCAGCGAGGATAAGAATCCGGCCGATCTGCTGGACGGCTTCTTCGTCAAGGACGTGGATGACAACGGCCAGGAAATCGTGGAACTGACCCTCACCGGAGGCTTGACGGCCGGCGCTTCCATCGACCTGTTGGTCGCCGAAGCGGGCGTGCAGGGCGGCATCTTCGCCACCGTGGAATTTGACCTTCACGATCCCAACGACGACGGCAAAGTGCGCCTGAGCGAAATCGTGGCCCTGGCCCTGGAAGACATCCGCTGCATCTTTGACATCCACGGCGAAATCACGGCCGCGCTGGAAGCATTCCTCAAAGTGGATTTGCTCATCCTGTCCATCGACAAGACCTGGCGCTTCGCTGAAATAACGCTGGTCGAGTTTGACCTCGTCTGCCCGGAACCGGTGCTGGCGAACTACGTGGACTCGGGCGGCAACGAACTGACCGAGGCGGATTCCAACGGAATGCTGCGGCTCAACATGGGTCCGTTTGCCGGCGAACGCGAGGCAGGCGATACCAGCGACGGCAATGAAACCTTCACGGTGGCCCATGTTTCCGGCGACCCCAACAGCGGCGACGGTGAATCGATTACGGTCAGTTTCAACGGCATCAAGCAGACCTATGACGGCGTAAAGAAGATTTACGCCGATGGCGGCGACGGCAACGACACGATCGACCTCCGCAGCGTGCTGGCTCCGGCTGACGCAACGAGTTTTGTGAGCGGCGGCGCAGGGAATGACACGATCTATGCCGGCCAGGGCGGAGGCACTTTCCATGGCGACGACGGCAACGACACTATTGCCGGGGCGGAAGCGGAGGACGATTTCGCCGGTGCCAATGACACGATCTATGGGGATGCCGGCGCCGACAAACTCACCGGACATGAGGGCGACGACCAGCTCTATGGCGGCGAGGGGGCCGACACCATTTACGGCAACGACGGCAATGACACCCTCGACGGCGGCGAGGGCAACGATGACCTCGACGGTAGTGATGGCAACGACACTCTTTCGGGCGGAGAAGGCTCGGACATGCTGAGCGGCGGGGATGGCACGGACACACTGAGCGGTGGGGCAGGGGATGACAGCCTCGAGGGTGGCCGTGATGACGACAAAATGGCCGGCAACGGTGGTGACGATGTGATGGATGGCGGCGTCGGTAATGATGTGTTGGTGGGTGACGAGGGCGTTATCGTCAGCTTTCTCTCCGTGACCGGCATCAGCGGATCAGGCCATGACACCCTCGCCGGCGGGCCAGGCGGCGATGTCCTCTTTGGCGGGGGCGGCAACGATTTCCTCTTCGGCGGCACTCTCTTTGAAAGCGGCGTGACTCAAACCGCCGAAGCCGATGGCGTCGATTTCCTCGATGGCGGCAGCGGCCATGACACGCTGTTCGCCGACGATGCGCATGCCGCCTTGACCGAAAGCTTTCCGGGCGCCTCGGTGAGCGGCTTGGTTTGGTTCGATGCCGACCAGGATGGCCTCCAGGACGCTGGCGAAACGGGCATGGCCGGGGTGGCCGTGAAGTTTTACGACGGCAGCGACAGTTCGCTCGTCGCCAGCACGGTCACCGACGCGAGCGGCCTTTACCAGTTCGTTGGCTTGGCCGGGGGCGAGTTTTACCTGGATGTCGATGCCCCAAGCGGCTTGCTCTTCACCCTGCGGGATCAGGGTGACGATGACGAACTCGACAGCGACGCAGCCGGCGGCACGGGCGTTACCGGCACCTTCACTCTGGACGCCGGCGAAAGCGATTCCAGTCACGATGCCGGCCTGAAAGGGACGAAACCTTCCATCAGCATTGACGACGTGGCCCTAACCGAAGGCGATACCGGCATCACGGTTGCCACCTTTACCGTCAGCCTCTCCAGCATGACCAGCGAGATCGTGACCGTCTGCTACGAGACCACCGCGGTCTCGGCCACAGCCGGTGCGTATTACGCTTCTGCCTCTTGGACGTTGACCTTCCAGCCGGGTGTGACTTCGCAGACGGTCACTGTTCAGATCAATAGTGACATCACCGATGAATTGAACGAGGTGTTCCACGTCATCCTCGACGATCCGGTCAATGCCACGCTGGCCGACAGCACAGGCATCGGAACCATCCTTGATGACGACGATGCGCCCGTCATCGCCATCGGCGACGGCGAGCAGGTGGCGGCGGACCCGATTCCCGAAAGCACGGCCATGACGTTTGCCGTGCAGTTGTCAAATCCCAGCTATCAGTCGATCACGGTGAACTACAGGACCTTGATGACCACGGAGGAAGATGGCAGTCTGGCCAGCGACGGCGCCTTGGCCGGCGCTGATTATGAAAGCACCTACGAGACCGCGCCCGGCTCGCTCACCTTCGCCCCAGGTGAAACGGAGAAGACGATCACGATTTCCATCATCGGCGACCTGCTTGATGAGTACGACGAACGGTTCTTGATCACGCTCGCACTCGATGCCACCACTCCTTCCAATGCCGCCTCACTGGGCGACGTGCAAGGCGTCGGAACCATCCTTGATGACGATGCGTCGCCCACCGTTTTCATCGACAGCCCAACCATTCAAACCGTGGCGGAGGGATATGTCGGAACCACGCCGGTCACCTTCACCGTCCGCCTCTCTGCCGTGAGCGGCCGCGAAGTCCAGGTTAATTTTGCCACCAACCGCGGCACAGCCCTCGAAACGCCCACTTCCACAGAAGACAACGATTACAGCCCGGCTTCCGGCACGTTGGTCCTCGGGGCGGGTGATACCAGCCGAACCATGACCGTGGATATCCTCGGCGACGTCAACTTCGAGCCGGGCCCGCCGGAATATTTCTTCGTCAACCTGCTCAGCGGCGTCAACGCCACCGTCGGCAACAATCACGGGGTCGTCAAAATCATGAATGATGATGCAGCTTCCGGAGCCGACCTGGGCCCCTGGAGCATTCAGTTCGGCAGCCCCGCCTATTCCGTGCTGGAAAGCGGGGGCAACGCCACCATCACCTTGCTGCGCACGGACGGGAGTTCGCAGCCGATCGCGGTCTATTGGACGCTGGACGGCACCGCCACCAACGGAACAGATTACGCCGGCCTCTGGGAAAACGGCGCCAGCCCGCCCCGGCGTCTCATCCGCTTTGCCGAGGGTGAGACCGTTAAAACGTTTGAAATTCCGATCATCGACGACTCGCTGGTTGAAGGTGATGAGACGGTCAGGCTTTTCCTCAAGAATCCCACAGGCGGCCCGGTTCGAGGGGAGATTAAAACCGCCGTGCTGACCATCGTTGACGACGAATCGTTGCCGTCGATTACCGTCGGCGACGCCAGCGCCGGCGAGTCGAGCGCGACCATCACCTTCAAGGTCACGCTGTCGGAGTCCAGCGAGCAGACGGTTACGGTCAATTGGGCCACCGCCAACGGCACCGCCGGCAGCGGCAGTGATTACATTCTCGCTTCGGGCACGGTGACCTTTGCGCCCCATGACACTTCTGAAGACGTGGTCGTGACGCTGATCAGCGACACGACTCCGGAGTTGACGGAAACGTTTGTGATCAACCTCGAGGCCAGCAGCGCGGCCAACGCCACCATCGCCGATTACCAAGGCACGGGCACGATCACGGATAACGACGAGGCCACGATCACCGGCTACGTTTTCATGGATGTCAATGGCAACGGCTTCTTCGACGAGTCCACCGAGTGGGTGCTCGAAGACGTGACCGTGGACTTCGAAGACAGCCAGGGTGGCACGGATACCGACACCACGGATGCCTCCGGCTACTATTCCGTCAACGTGTTGCTGGGCGAAGTGCGCGTCGAGGTGGAGGAGAGCACGGTGCCCGAAGGCAGCGCGCTCTCCACCGACAACAGCCCGCAAACCGCCGAAGTGACCACGACCGTTCTCACGATTGATCCCATCGGGTACACGATTGAAACGAGCGAGGGCGTTCCCGCCTCGTCCATCGGCAATGGCGGCGGGTACAACAATGACACGGTCTATGGCGGCACCGGCAATGATCTCATCAACAGCGGCGGCGGAGATGATTACCTTGTCGGCGGGCATTGGCTCGGTCCCGGCTGCGCCGCCTGCGACGGGGATTCCTACGATGCGACCTTGACCGAAAGTTCGGGCCGAAAAATCGTCGATCCCAGCTCGCTGCCGGCTCTCGGCTCGATTGGCAACCGGGTTTTCCTGGACAGCAACGGCGATGGCGCGAGGAACACCGGCGAACCCGGCATTGCCAACGTGCAGATCAACTTGTACGACGCAGAGTTCACTCTGGTCGCAAGCACCTATACGGATGCCACCGGCACCTACGCCTTTGGCAGCTTGAACGCGTGCAATTATTACGTGCAGTTCCTGGCGCCCTCCCAGTACCTCTTCACGACTCAGGATGTCAGCGGCAACGCCTTCAATAATTCCGACAGCGACGCCAATCCGTTGACCGGGCTGACGGCTTCGATCACCTTGGCCGCGGGCCAGACCATAACCAACGTGGACGCCGGCCTGGTCAATGCGCCCGCCGCCGGCGCCGGCCCCTGGAGCCTGCAATTCAGCAACGTCTCCTACAGCGTTCGCGAGACCGACGGGCAAGCCCTGATCACGATTCTGCGGACCCCGGGCAGCTTTGAGGCTGTGGCGGTCTATTTCACCAAGGACGGTACGGCCACGATGGCTGCGGATTATGAAGAGGCACGCGCCACTTTTAGTCTGGGCCTGGACGAAGAGGAAAAGATTTTTGCCGTGCCGGTGCTGGAAGATGACCTGGCCGAAGGGTACGAAACTGTGCGGCTCTTTCTGCGCAACCCAACCGGCGGCCCGGTTCACGGCAATCTGCCCGCAGCCGTGCTTCTGATTTTTGATAATCCTTGTCCGGATGACGACATTTTGTACGGCGACGATGGCGATGATCTCATGCTGGGCGACTTCGGATATTTCTCCGGCGGCAGCCCGGTTTTGCTGGGAGGCCTGGGCAACGACGTTCTCTATGGCCAGGATGGCGATGACGATCTTTATGGCGAAGGCGGCAACGACCAGTTGGAAGGCGGCGCCGGCCATGACGATCTGATGGGCGGCGGCGAAAATGACAGCTACAAGTTTGATGGCGATGAATCCCTCGGCACGGACACCATCACGGAGTCGCTCTCTCCGTCGGGCGGGACCGACACCCTGGATTTGTCGCCCACCACCGTGCGGTCCGTAACGCTGGACCTGGGCAGCACGGCGGCGCAAACCGTCACCTCCGGGCTGACCCTGACTCTGCCGGCCGGGAATGTGATTGAAAACATCACCGGCGGCTTGCAGGACGATGTCCTCACCGGCAACGGCTTGGACAACGTTATCATGGGCGGCACGGGTCAGGACACCCTGACCGGCGGCGGCGGTGACGACACCCTGATGGGCGAGGCTGGCGATGACACGTATCTTTTTGATGCCGACACTCCTCTGGACCACGATGCCGTCACGGAATCGGCCGGTGGCGGGACGGATTCATTTGATTTTTCCGCCACGGCCACGCAAGCGATCAGCGTCGATCTTTCCAGTGTCACTTCGCAAATGGTCAGCGCCGCTTTGAGCCTGACCCTTTCCGCCGGCAATGTGATTGAGAATCTCTATGGGGGGCAAGCGGGTGACACTCTGACGGGTAACAATCTGGATAACATCATCCAAGGCGGCGCCGGCGATGACACGCTTGATGGCGGTGCCGGTGACGATACCATGCTGGAAAACCGCGCCGGAGATTTCCAGCTTTTGGCCGGTCCGCCCACGACCTTGACCATTAACGGGACCGAAACAGACACCCTGTCGAATTTTGAAGATGTCAGCCTGGTGGGTGATGATAACCCCAATATACTCGACGCCTCCGCCTTCTCCGGCACCGTCAGTCTGGATGGACGCGGCGGGGACGACACGTTGCGCGGCGGCTCAGGGACGAACCGCCTGACCGGTGGCAGCGGCAACGACGCCATCGACGGCAGCCTGGGCAGCGATGTGCTGGTCGAACAACGCGACGCCAACTTTACCCTCACCAATACCACGCTGCTGATCGGCGTCGAAACCGACACGCTGACCGGCATCGAAACCGCCGCTCTAACGGGTGGCGACGGAAACAACACCTTGGACGCATCGGCCTATGGCGGGTCCGTGATGTTGGACGGTGGGGCCGGCGACGACACCCTCATTGGCACGGCAAACGGGGACATACTGATCGGTGGCGCGGGTGCTGATACGCTGAAGGGCGGCAACGGCAATGATGTCTATTCGTTTGACGCGGACAGCCCGCTTGGTTCCGACACGATCAATGAATCCGCCGTCGGCGGGACTGACACACTCGATTTCTCAGACACGAGCAGCCTGGACATCACCGTGGACCTCTCCCGCGCCACAGCGCAGCAAGTAAACGCCAACCTCACGCTGACGCTCTCGGCCGGAAATGTCATCGAAAACGCGGTTGGCGGTTCACAGAACGATACCCTGGCCGGCAACGACCTGGCCAATATCCTCCACGGCGGCGCGGGCCACGACAGCTTGGCGGGCGGCCTGGGTAATGACACCCTCATGGGAGGCAGCGGACAGGATCGCGTGGTGGAAACCCGCGACGCCGATTTCACCCTGACCGATGGCGCGCTCGTCATCGGCTCCGAAACCGACACCCTCGCGGCCATCGAGCAGGCGGCTCTCACGGGCGGCAACAGCAACAACACTTTGGACGCTTCGGCATTCACCTTGGGCGCAGTCACACTCGAGGGCGCAGGCGGCGACGATGCCCTGCTGGGCGGCGCTGGCCATGATTTCCTGACCGGCGGAGGCGGGGATGACGCGTTGCTTGGCGGCGATGGAGATGACACTTATCTGTTCGACACGGACAGCGTCATCGGCACCGATACGGTTACTGAATTCATCGGCGGCGGCACAGACACACTGGATTTTTCGGCCACCACCGAGCGCCGGGTAACGGTTGATCTCTCGGACGCCGCGGCGCAAGTGACTGCGAGCCGCGTGGTTGGCTTCGTGGTCCTCATCCACCACACGCTCGATCTGTCCGCCGGCCATGTCATTGAAAATGTCACCGGCGGTCCCCAAAGCGACCGTCTAACCGGCAATGGCCTGGACAACGTTTTAACCGGCGGCAAAGGGGATGACACGCTCACCGGCGCCGATGGTGATGACACACTGGACGGCGGGAGTGGTGATGACACGTATCGCTTTGCCGCCGACTCGGCGCTGGGCAGCGACTCGATCACTGAAGCGGTCGGCGCTGAGGGCGGCACCGACACGCTGGACTTCTCGTCCACCATCAGCCGCAGCATCGCCATCGATCTTTCGCGGGGCGCGGCTCAGTTCGTGAACATCAATCTGACGCTGGCCCTCAACACTTGCCATTCGATGGAAAATGTCATCGGCGGTTCGCTCGGCGATACCATCACCGGCAATAACCTGAACAACGAGTTCACCGGCGGTCCCGGCAACGACCTTCTGACGGGCGACAGGGGCGATGATACGTACGTTTTCGACACTGACGGCGCTTTGGACATCGACACTATTACTGAAATTGAGGGTGACGAAGGCGGCGTTGACACGTTGGACTTCACGGCGACGACCGTTCAGAGCGTTTCGGTCAACCTCGGCACGGCTGCCGCGCAAGCGGTCAACAGCAATCTGACGATCAATCTCTCGGCAGGGAATGTGATTGAGAATGCCACCGGTGGCGGCGGCAGTGATACCCTCACCGGCAACTCGCTGAACAATGTTCTGGCCGGCGGTGGCGGCGGCGACACATTGAAGGGCGAGGCGGGCGATGACACTTTGACCGGCGGAGCTGGTGATGACGCACTGGCAGGCGGCTCCGATGATGATACGTACCTTTTTGATACAGACAGCGCCCTGGGCACAGACACGATTACCGAGTTGGCCATCTCCGCCGGCGGAACGGACACACTCGATTTCTCGGCGACGACCGATTTCGCCATTTCGCTTAGCCTCGCTGAGGCCGCGCTCCAAGTAGTGAACGCCAATCTCTCGATTGATTTGTCGGCGGCGAACGTGATCGAAAATGCCATCGGTGGTTCGTTGGGCGATTCGCTGGAAGGCAACTCCCTTAACAATGTGCGGGCCGGCGGCGCCGGCGATGACACTTATCTTTTCGCCGACAATTGGGGAGCAGACACGGTAACGGAGGGCTCCGGTGGAGGCGCCGACACAATGGATTTCTCGGCAGTGACGGCCGGCGCTATGACTTTCACTGTCTCCGGCAGCACGTCCGCCAGCAGCGGGACCAACCTGGCCACTCATGCGGGCGAGGCCATGGAAACTCTCATTGGCGGCCACCAGAGCGACACTTTTAGCGTTACACCATCGCTGACGACCGCGTTCAGTCTCGACGCCAAGGGCGGGGCGTTGGACGTATTGAATTTTGATGCCCAGGGGCTGTCCGTAGCGCAAACTCCCGGCACGTTGACAGCCAGCGGGAAGCAAATCGTGATCTACACCGGGTTTGAGACTGTCAACGTGCTTAACGCTCCCTAACCGCCACCCAACATGAGTGCCTCAGGCGTATTTTCAAAAATTCATCGACGCCCCTTCACTGGAGCCAAATAGACCGACACGTGTTATGAGAACAGAGAATTTGATGAGCTTTTGCCTGCTGGCGCTCTTCGCCAGTTCGAGTGGCCCGGCGGCGCGCGCGCAGGCGGTGGCCGACCTGGATTTCGGCGACGCGCCGGACCCCTCCTTTCCCACGTTGATCGAACACAACGGCGCGCGCCATGCCATCCTGCAAGGTTTTCACCTGGGCCGTGCGGCGGACGCCGAACCCAACGGACAGCCCAACAGCAACGCCCTGGCTGACGACCTGTCGCCAGCGGCGGTGGATGATGAAGATGGAGTTGCCTTCAAGACAGCTTTGGCTCCCGGCCAGCCGGCCGCAGTCGAAGTCATTGCTTCCGGAGCCGGCCGGCTCAACGCGTGGGTCGATTTCAATGGCAATGGCTCCTGGGCGGATGCCGCGGAGCAAATCTTTAGAGATGCGCCTCTAAGTACCGGCACAAATCTGTTGAACTTTCCCGTGCCGGCTTTGGCCAAGCCAGGATTCACCTTCGCCCGCTTCCGGTTCAACAAACAAGGCGGGCTGGAGTTCGCCGGACCTGCGTCGGACGGCGAAGTGGAAGATTACAGAGTCGAAATGAAACAACCTGTCACTCAGGAATTGGATTTCGGCGACGCCCCGGATCCAACCTATCCGACTTTGCTGAAAAACAACGGCGCCCGGCACAACGTGACTCGTGACTTTCACCTCGGACCCAACGCCGATGGGGAGGCCGATGGCCAACCGGACGCGACGGCCACTGGGGATGATGTGACTCCGCCTGGCAGCGCGGACGATGAGGACGGCGTGAATATCACCTCGCCCTTGGCGCCCGGCCAAACGGCCACCGTGGAGGTGATGGCTACCGGCTCAGGACGCCTGGATGCCTGGGTTGATTTCAACGGCAACGGTTCCTGGGTGGACGAAGGAGATCGAATCTTCCGCAACGTTGCGGTAACTGGCGGTGTCAACAGCCTGAGCTTTCCAGTGCCCGCTGCTGCTCGGGCAGGGACGGCCTTTGCGCGATTTCGTTTAAGCCGCCAGGGTGTGCCCGGTTTCGATGGTCCCGCCCCGGACGGTGAGGTGGAGGACTATAAAGTGACGATCCAGGAAGCGCCTCCGCGCGACCCTTGCCAGGATCAGACCAATCGAGGAACGGATTTTTGGCTGACCTTCCCGGGAAATTATGCGCCCGACCCGGTCAACCCGGTTCGGCTGAGCCTCTCTATCACTGGAATTCGTGGCACCACCGGCACGGTCTCCATTCCAGGCCTTGGTTTCTCCACGAACTTCGTTATTCCGCCTTCCACGGAGATTGTTATCGCGCTGCCCAAAGAAGCTGACTTGGGTTCGGCCAACGATTTAATTGAAAACAAGGGCATTCACGTCGCCGCCTCCAGTCCGGTGGCTGTTTTTGGTTTGAATCATGTGCGGTTCACAACCGACGGCTATTTAGGGTTGCCCTCAGACGTGCTCGGCCGCGCTTACATCGTGCAAGGTTACAAAAACGTGCATACGGACGTGCCGGAATTGGACGGGACCCAGTTTGCCATCGTCGCTTGCGAAACGAACACGGCCGTGACCATTACGCCCAAAGTGACCACCGGCTCGCGCGCCGCCCGCGTCCCCTACACGATCACGCTCCAGCGTGGTGAGACCTACCAACTGCGCAACACCAACGCGGCGCCGAACGACCTTTCCGGCACGTTCATCCAAGCCAATAAACCCATCGCGGTTTTCGGCAGTCACCAGTGCGCCAACATTCCTTTTGGCGAGGCCTTCTTCTGTGATTACATTGTGGAACAGCTTCTCCCCCTCCAATTCTGGGGTGTTAACTTCGTCGCCCTGCCGATCCGAACACGGTCGAATGGCGACACCTATCGTTGCCTGGCGGCGCTGGATGGCACGACGGTCCAGGTCAATGGGGTAACGGTGGCCACCTTGGACCGCGGGCAAATGCATCAATTCATCGTGGCTACTCCGGTGCAGATCACCTCGGACAAGCCTGTTTTCGTCGCTCAATATGCCACTAGCTCCGACTTCGATGGCGTCACGGAGGCCGACCCGTTTATGCTGACCATTCCGTCCACCAGCTTGTTTCTGCAGGATCAGATAATCTGTACCGCTCCCGCCGGTTTCCCGACGAACTTCATCAACGTGGTCGCGCCCAATGCGACCGTCGGCGCTGTGCAACTGGACGGCGTGGTGATTCCTGCCGGATTGTTCACGTCGGTCGGTTCAAGCGGTTATTCCGGCGCCCGCCTGCCTGTCACGGTGGGGCCGCACCAATTGTCGGCTCCATTGCCCGTCGGCGTTTCTGTTTATGGCTTTAACACGTATGACTCTTACGCCTGGCCGGGCGGTCTTTTCTTTGGCGACATCGTGCTGCCGACGGTGACGTGCCCGGTCGGCAGCGTGACGACCAACCTTACTCAGACTGCGGCCGGCGGTTGTACCGTGGTGGTTCCTGATTTCACGCGGGGCGTGACAGTGCAAGATAACTGCCCACTGCCCCAGTTCGTTCAAATCACGCAAGAGCCTGAGCCCGGCGCTCCGGTGAGGGCAGGCACTCACATCGTGATCCTGCGGGCGAGAGATGCCGCCGGCAACATCGGTGCTTGCACCATCGTTCTCACGGTAGTGGACACCACGCCTTTAACATTGATTTGCCCGGGCAACATCGTCACGCAATGCGCAGGTCCTGAAGGGAAACGGGTCTTTTTCGATGTCGCAGCGCGCAATGGCTGCGGCGATCCTGTGCCGGTGGTTTGCACGCCGCCTTCGGGCAGTCTCTTCCCGCGCGGCACGACCGAGGTCACTTGTGTGGCGGCCAACAACAACGGCGTATCCAAGACATGCGCTTTCACGGTCACCGTCACCTGCGAGACCATCAGCATTGCCACCACCAGCGATGGGAAGGTCCTGCTCACTTGGTCGGCAACCGCGAAGTTGCTGACGGCCGGCGAGTTGAACGGCACCTGGACTGAAGTGCCGAATGCGGTCAGTCCCTTTGCCGTGTCCGTAACAGCGCGCCGCCAATTCTTCAGGGTGCAGGAGTGAATCGCACTCTCACGGCGCAAAACTTGACCGCGGCGGAGAGTGCGATTATAAGTCTTGGGCGATGGGGAACTTTGGCCAGTTTAGCTCAGTGGCAGAGCAACGGTTTTGTAAACCGTCGGTCCTCGGTTCGAATCCGAGAACTGGCTCCAATTGATAATCAAGGACTTACAAAGGCAAGAAACAGGCTAAAAAAACTCCGTTGTTGACTTTTTCCGACACTTTGCCGACACTTGACGGCATGAAAAGACACATTAAGACCGCCAAACCTGAAAAAGTGACTGTCGG
>ERZ1292640.2098-Hain-H43-02um-R1-2098-length-16226-cov-5_pt3 | contig 12233 bp, 17 predicted proteins | sample MGYA00564404_ERZ1292640 | MGnify/ENA primary metagenome ERZ1292640 (study PRJEB36523, sample SAMEA6512636) | groundwater metagenome | collected 2019-01-08 | study: AquaDiva: Metagenomics assemblies of 32 groundwater samples | reverse complement strand
AATCTGTATGGGGCTCTTCCTCGGCCACCGTTCACCGAAGCCGAGACCGAGGATCGTCGCCTATCACCAGCCCGCGGGCACACCCGAAGCTGTGAGGCCGATGCCGCACGTCGTCTGGGTCGGCGACCTCGACCGAGATGGGAAACCAGACCTGCTCGTGGACGAGGACATGAACGAGTCGGCTGGCCACTTGGTGCTCTACCTGTCTTCCGCCGCACGCGCCGGGGAGATCGCCCACCGGGTTGCCGAGTACTGGGGTGTCGACTGTTGACGCGGACTCCGGCGAGCCCTGCCGTCCGTTTGGGGCTCCACCCCGCACGTTTGACCGTCATACGATATCCCGATAGATTGCCATAGCGTTGTACGCGAGGAGCCGCCATGGCCGTCGTCACCGTTTCCCCGAAGTACCAGGTCGTCATCCCGCAGCGCATCCGGGAGGCCCTGGGACTCAAGCCCGGCCAGAAGATCGAGGCCATCCAGTACCTCGATCGCGTCGAGTTCATCCCCGTCCGTCCCATCCGGGCGATGCGCGGCTTCCTCAAGGGGATCAACAGCACGGTGCCGCGGGAGCGCGACCGCGTGTGAACGTCGTCGATTCGTCGGCGTGGCTGGAGTACTTCGGGGACGGCCCGAACGCCGGCTACTTCGCCCCCGCCATCCAGGCCACGGACGACCTCATCGTGCCCACGATCACGCTGCTCGAAGTCTTCAAGAGGGTCTACGTGCAGCGGGGCGAGGGCCCTGCCCTGCAAGCGGTGGCCCTGATGCAGCAGGGAACGGTCGTGGACCTCGACGGCCCTACAGCGTTGGCGGCCGCCAAGCTGAGTGCGGACGAGAAGCTCCCGCTCGCCGACAGCGTGGTGCTCGCCACGGCGCGCCGCTTCGCTGCGACCCTCTGGACCCAGGATCGCGATTCCGAGGGGTTGCCGAACGTCCGGTTCCGCCGGAAGGCGCCGGCCTAGCAGGTTTGCGGCTACTTGGCCTTTGCACTCATGTTCTTGATTGAGACCGATACGAGGCCATCGATGCCGCACCGCCCCGATCAGCGACTCTCCGACCGGACGCTCACGGACGTGGTCGTCCTCTTGCTCGTAGCGGCGCTCGCCTTCCAAGGCCTGCAGCCGCTCCCTCCCTTCCTCCTGGGCATGGCCATCGCGTGCGGCCTCGTCGTCGGGTTCATCCCGCAGACCGGCTGGTGGCTCGCTGTCGTCCGCGCCATCGTTGGCGTGGGTCCGATCAGCTACGTCGTCGCTGGTCACTACAAGGGGGCGGCCCTGCGCGTGATACAACTTGGGTTCCCCGTCGCGCGCCGCAGCCTACGCCCAGCCCGCTAGGCGACAACCCTCTGGACCGGCATTCCGCCGCGCGTTATAATACTGGGCGTGATAGCCTCGTTCGCGGATGGCGGCACGGCCGATATCTTCCACGGCGTCGGCAGCCGACGCGCACAGGCGTCCTGTCCGGCGAGCCTCTGGCCCGTGGCGCGCCGGAAGCTCGATCAGCTGAACCGCGTGCGGGCGCTCGGCGACCTGCGCGTCCCGCCGGGCAACCGGCTGGAGCGCTTGCGCCGCGACCGAGCGGAGCAGCACAGCATCCGTATCAACGCGCAGTACCGGGTGTGCTTCCGGTGGGAGGCGGGCGATGCCCACGCAGTCGAGATTGCAGACTACCACTGAGCGGCGGCCGCGGAGGCACGGCGCGGCTGGCCGGCTCTTGCCCAGCCATCGCGCCCCGACGCACCCGGGCGAGATGCTGCTGGAGGAGTTCCTGAAGCCGCTGGGCCTCTCGCAGTCGGCCTTCGCCATTCGTCTCGGGGTGTCGTTTCCCCGGCTCAATGAGATCGTCCGCCGCAAGCGGGCCGTCACGCCGGACACGGCCCTGCGCCTCGAGCGTGTGCTGGGGATGCCGGCGGACTTCTGGCTGGGGCTTCAGCAGGATTGGGATCTCTGGCACGCACTCCGCGGTCGGCGCGCCGTCGCCATCGCCCGCCTGCGGCCGCTGCGCCGGGGGCGCCCGCATCCGGTTGCCGCCTGAGCGTGCCCCCCCGCCGCATCAACGAGATCGTCCACGGGAAGCGGGCGGTCACGGCCGACACCGCCCTGCGCCTGGCCCGGTTCTTCGGCACCTCGGAGCGGTTCTGGCTCAATCTCCAGACCGCCTACGATCTCGACGTGGAGCGCGACCGCCTTGGGCCGCGGCCGCCTCGGGAGGTGCTCGTCCTCGGGAAGGCGAGCTGGGGCAAGGGACGGATGCCGCGCCGCGGTCCACGCGCCGGCCGATAGGCGGCGGAGCCAGTGCGTCGGTGCCCCGTCTGTTCGGCAGAGATGGCCCGGGAACCCGTGGGGGGCGTTGTCGCGAGCGCGTGTCCCTCCTGTGCGGGTGTGTGGCTCGACCCCGCCGACCTCCGGGCACTCCGACGCCACCGCTCCCGCACCCGTCGCGCGCAGGCTCACGATCGGCCGGCCTTCGTCCCCCACGACTCCGGAGAGATCGCCAGTTGCCCGAGTTGTCCATCGGGACTGCTCCGCGCGGGATCGGCGGGCGGGCATCGGGTCCTGGCCTGCACCTCGTGCCACGGGGTCTTCTTCCCCGCCGAGGAGCCGCGCACGCCGCGCGAACCCGCACGAGGGGAGACCGGCGAGACGTCCGTGGGGGCCGGGGAGTTGCTGACCGCACTCGCCGAGATCGCCTGCGCCTTGCTGTGAACGCCGAACGCCCTGCCGGACGCCCAGCACGTGCTGTAGCGGCCCCACTGCACATCGCCCTCCTGCGCGCCGTCAACGTGGCCGGCCACGGGCAGGTCGCGATGGCCGACCTGCGCGGCCGAAAAGCAGCTGGGACTACGCACCGACTTCTTCGTGCGCGACGCGGCGGAGTGGGAGGCGGTCCTCGCCCGCAACCCGTTCCCCGAGGAGGCCGAGCGCGACCCGGGGCACCTCGTCGTCACGTTCTTCAAGGACGCGCCGAGCGCGAAGGCCGTGAAGGCGCTGGAGGCTGCGATCACCAGCCGCAACTGGAACACGGTGCGCCGGCTCGGCGCGCTGGTCGGCCTCGAGTGAAGGGGCAACCATGATCATCCTCGACCCCATCGGCATCGTCCGCAGCCCCTACACCGACAAGGCCCAGATCCCGAAGGGACCCGGCGCGCGGCACGACGCCGAGGGGACGCTCGAGATCCGGCCCGACCTTGAGCCCGGGCTCACCGACATCGAGGGCTTCTCGCACCTCTACGTCGTCTGGATCTTCGACCGCGCCGAGGGCTACGACCTCCTCTCGTGTCCCCCGACCGACGACCGGCCCCACGGCGTCTTCGCCACCCGCGCCCCGCGCCGCCCCAATCCCATCGGCCTGACCGTCGTCCGGCTCCTGCGGCGCGACGGCCCGCGGCTCCACGTGCGCGGGCTCGACATGCTGGACGGCACGCCCATCGTGGACATCAAGCCGTACCTGAGCAGCGTCCCCGCGGAGGAGTTGCGCCGCGGTTGGCTCGCGGAGGCGGAGGACCGCGCGCGCTGAGCCCGCACACGGCCCGGTGCCTTGCGACAGCCCCGCTCAGCGCACATCCTCCACGCATTCCCGCAAGACCATCGCCGTCACCACCCGGAGGTCGTCGTATGCGTCACGTCGCCGGCGCGCTCGCCTGCACGCTCGCCCTGCTCGCCATCCCGGCGCCCGCGTCGGCCCCCCGCCGCGGCCGCACCGCCCCTGACGCCGCAGCCCCGGCGGCCGCGCCCGCCGGCTACGACTCGACGCTGTTCCACGGCCTCCGGTGGCGGAGCATCGGGCCCTACCGCGGCGGCCGCGTGACGGCCGTGGCGGGGGTCTCGGGCCAGGCGCACGTCTACTACTTCGGCGCCACCGGCGGCGGCGTCTGGAAGACGACCGACGGCGGGATGCGCTGGACGCCCATCGCCGACTCCATCCTCGGCGCCGGCTCCATCGGCGCGATCGAGGTCGCCCCGTCCGACCCGAACGTCATCTACCTCGGCGGCGGCGAGACGTGCATCCGCGGCAACACCTCGCCGGGCGACGGGATGTACCGCTCCACCGACGCCGGCCGCACCTGGGCCCGCATCGGCCTCGAGGACGCCGGCCAGATCGCCTCCATCCGCGTCCATCCGCGCGACCCCGACCTCGTCTACGTCGCCGTCCTCGGCCACGCCTTCGGCCCCAACCCGACGCGCGGCATCTTCCGCTCGCGCGACGGCGGGCGCACCTGGCAGAAGGTCCTCTTCCGCTCCGACAGCGCCGGTGCCATCGACCTCGCGATGGACCCGCAGAACCCCCGCATCCTCTACGCCGCCCTCTGGCAGGCGGTGCGGCATCCGTGGGAGATGATCAGCGGCGGGCCCGGCAGCGGCCTCTTCAAGAGCACCGACGGCGGCGACACCTGGACGGAGATCACCCGCAACGGCGGCCTGCCGCGCGGCGTCATCGGACGCATCGGCGTCGCCGTCTCCTACCAGAACAGCGACCGCATCTGGGCCATCGTCGAGGCCGAGGACGGCGGGGTCTTCCGGTCGGACGACGCGGGGCGCACCTGGACCCGGACGAACGAGGACCGGAATCTCCGCCAGCGGGCGTGGTACTACTCCCACATCTACGCCGACCCCGCGAGCAACGACGGCCTCTACGTGCTCAACGTGCAGTTCTTCCGCTCGGGCGACGGCGGGCGGACCTTCCGGCCCATCGCCGTGCCGCACGGCGACAACCACGCGCTCTGGATCGACCCCGGCGACCCGCGGCGCATGGTCAGCGGAAACGACGGCGGCGCGACGGTGAGCTACAACGGCGGCGTGAGCTGGTCCACCATCGAGAACCAGGCCACGGCGCAGTTCTACCACGTCACCGCCACGAACGACTTCCCCTACCGCATCTGCGGGGCCCAGCAGGACAACAGCACCATCTGCATCCCGAGCCGCACGAGCGGCGGCGGCATCGGCCGCGACACCTGGCAGATCCTCGGCGGGTGCGAGAGCGGCTACATCGCGGTACGACCCGACACCACGGCCATCTCGTACGCGGGATGCTACGGCGGCTACCTCGACCGGCAGGACCTCCGCACCGGCCAGGAACGCAACATCATGATCTGGCCGGAGAACCCGATGGGCTACGGCGGCGCGCAACTCACGCACCGGTTCCAGTGGACCTTCCCCATCGTCCTCTCGCCGCACGACCCGAACGTGCTCTACGCCGGCGGCGAGCGCGTCTTCCGCTCCACCGACGAGGGGCAGAGCTGGACCGCCATCTCGCCGGACATCACCCGGAACGACACCACGAAGGGCCGGCCCTCCGGCGGGCCCATCACCAAGGACAACACCGGCGTCGAGACGTACGCGACGGTCTTCAGCATCGCGCCCTCGACCCGCGAGCGCGGCGTGATCTGGACCGGCTCCGACGACGGCTACGTACAGGTGACGCGCGACGGCGGGCAGACCTGGCAGAACGTGACGCCCCCCGGCCTCCCCGAGTGGGCCACCATCAACCTCATCGAGGCCTCGCCGTTCGACGCCGCCACGGCGTACGTCGCGGCGCAGCGCTACCGGCTCGACGACTTCGCGCCGTACATCTTCCGCACCAGCGACTACGGCCGCACCTGGACCCGCATCACGCGCGGCATCCCGGCGACGCACTTCATCCGCGTCGTGCGCGAGGACCCGGCGCGCCGTGGCCTCCTCTACGCCGGCGGCGAGTTCGGCGCGTACGTCTCGTTCAACGACGGCGCCGACTGGCAGTCGCTGCGGCTCAATCTGCCCGTGGTCCCGATCCACGACCTCGTGGTGAAGGACAACGACCTCATCGCCGCGACCCACGGCCGCTCCTTCTGGGTCCTCGACGACCTGACGCCGCTGCGCACCCTCGACTCCACGGTGGCGCGCGCCGACGTGCACCTCTACCCGCCGCGGGACGTGGTGCGGTTCGGAGGCGGGTTCGGCGGCGGCGACGGCGCGGTGGGACGGAACCCCGTCGGCGGCGCGGTGGTCTACGCCTACCTCCGGACGAAGCCCGACAGCAGCGCCACCGTCACGCTCGACCTCCTCGACTCCGCCGGCACCCTGATCCGCTCGTACACCACGCGCCGTGCGCCGGGGGCGGACACCCTTCAGGTCACGCGGGTGCCGCTCGACTCCCTCCGTCAGGGGATGAACCGCTTCGTCTGGAACCTGCGCTACCCCGACGCGGTCTCGTTCGCCGGGCTGATCATGTGGGCGGGAGGCGTGACCGGACCGCTCGCGCCTCCGGGACGCTACCAGGCGCGCCTCACCGTGAACGGCCGGAGCCAGACGCGCGCGTTCCGCTACGTGAGCGACCCGCGGGTGCGGACGAGCGCGGTGGACTACGCGGCGCAGTTCGCGTTCCTGATCCGCGTCCGCGACCGGCTGAGCGACGCCAATGGCGCCGTGGTGCGGATCCGCGCGCTGAAGGACCAAATCGAGCAGGTGCGCGCCCGCCTCGCCGACCAGGCGAACGTCGCGGCCATCCGCGCGCAGGCCGACACCCTGCGCCAGCACCTGTCCGCGGTGGAGGAAGAGATCTACCAGGTGCGGAACCGCAGCTCGCAGGACCCGCTCAACTACCCGATCAAGCTGAACAACAAGATCGCGGCGCTGATGGGGGTGGCGGCGAGCGCGGACGCGCGGCCGACGGACCAGACGGTGATGGTCTTCGAGGAGCTGTCGGCGGCGCTGCAGGTCCAGCTCGACCGGCTGAGCCGCATCGTGGAAACGGAGGTACCGGCGTTCAACCAGCTGGTGCGCGAGGCCAACATCCCGGCGCTCGTGGTGCGCGCGCGCTGAGGTACACGACTACCCTCTTCAGGCGGAACACGATGCGGCCACTCACTCTCGGGCTCGTCGCCCTCGCGCTCTTTTCGCCGGGTCTCCGCGCCCAGGACCGCGATTCCCTCGCGCGGCAGGTGCGCGAGAGCGAGCGCGCCTTTGCGGCGACGATGGCCGCCCGCGACCTCCGCGCCTTCGGCACCTTCGTCGCCGACGAGGCGCTCTTCTTCGGCCGTACCGGCGTGCTCCGCGGGCGCGAGGCGGTCATCGCCGGCTGGCGGCCCTTCTTCCAGGGCGCCGCGGCGCCGTTCTCGTGGGAGCCGGCCACCGTGGAGGCGCTGGACTCCGGGACCCTCGCGCTCAGCAGCGGACCGGTGCGCGACCCGACGGGGCGCCAGGTCGGCACCTTCAACTCCGTCTGGCGGCGCGAGAGCGACGGCCGCTGGCGGGTGATCTTCGACAAGGGCTGCCTCCCCTGCGACTGCAGCCAGGCCCCGTAGACCAGCGTCTGGCAGCGGTACCCTGCCGCCAAGGGGAACCGCGATGAGAACGCTCGGACTGAGCGCCGCACTCGGGGCCTTCGCGGCCCTCTCCGCATCCAGCGATGCCGCCGCCCTCCGGGCACAGGAGCCCAACCCCTGGACCTGGCGGGGGAACGAGGTGCGGGCCGGCGACTGCGTCTTCGTCCCGTCGGGGCACACGCACGGGATCCGGAACCACACCGGGTCCGCGCTGCGATACTTCAGCGCCGCAGCCCCCGCCTTCTCCGACGAGGACATCGCGCGGTTCTGGCCCCTCGAGGCGGAAACGGACCAGGCAGGGCGCCAGCTATGACGGGAGCGGCGACGGTGGACGACGGCTTCCTGCAGGGCACCCTGGGCCGCACCGGCCTCGCGGTGCACCGGCTCGGCCTCGCGGCCTCCTACCGTCCGGGCGAGCGCACGGTGGAGCGCGCCCTCGACGAGGGAATGAACTACCTCTTCTGCTTCGGCCTCGACGGGCAGATGATCCGCGTCCTGCGCCGTCTCCCGCCGAGCCGCCGCGAGCAGATCGTCATCGGCACCGGAGCATACAACTACATCTGGTGGCGACAGGACCTCGTGAGAACCCTCGAGAAGCGCCTTCGCCAACTCCGCACCGATTACATCGACGTCTTCCACTTCCTCGGCGTGATGAAGCCGAAGGAACTGACGCCGCGCGTGCGGGACCAGCTCGAGACGCTCCGGCGCGACCCGCGCGTCCGGGCGGTGAGCATCTCCTGCCACGACCGGAAGTTCGCCGGGCAGCTCGCCGCCGAGGGGGCGCTCGACTGCCTGATGATCCGCTACAACGCCGCGCACCGCGGCGCGGAAACCGAGATCTTCCCGCACCTCGCCGCGCACGACGTGGGCTGCGTGAGCTACACGGCGACGCGGTGGCGCTTCCTGATCCGGCGGACGAAGCACTGGCCGAAGCAACGGCCCGTCCCGACGGCGGGCCAGGCCTACCGCTTCGTCCTCACCAACCCGCACGTGGACGTGTGCCTGACGGCGCCGCGCTCGGAGCAGGAGCTGCTCGAGAACCTGGCGGCGGTGCGGCAGGGCCCGCTGCCCAACGACGAGATGGCGTTCATGCGTGCGTACGGCGACGTCGTGCACGAGCACGCCGGCTGGTTCATGTAACGGGCCCCGCGGCCCGGAACTCTGCACCGTCGTAGCGCGGCGCGCACCCGCTCTCTCGCGCCCCCTTCCAGCCTGGCGGCACCTTTGACACGAGGTCGCCGGGCTGGAGTGCGAACGGCCCGCAGCCCGTGAGCGCTGGCTAGCGCACCGGATGCCGCAGGATCGTCCGCAGCTTGCTCGGCACCACGCGCCGTGGATCCGACAGGTAGATCTCGTGGTGCACGCCGCGGAACTCGAGTCCCTGCGCCGTGGCGAGGTCGTGCATCGCCTGGAGGGTGACGGTCTCCTTGTCGTACGACCCGACGTGCAGCATCTGCACGCAGCGCCCCTCGCGGATCGTCTCGAGCTTCACCTTCCGGATCTCCGCCACCTTCCCCTTCGCCAGCAGTGCCTTCTCCGCCCGCGCCAGGTCGCGCGGGGCGACGAAGGTGGGCGTCCGGATGAGGAGCTTCCAGCGCCAGTCCTTCGGGCTCTTCACCGAGAACGGCCGCTTCCGGTCCGGACCCCACCAGAGCCCCTCGAGCCACGCGACCTTGTAGTCGCCCTTCCCCGCGAACTTGCGGGTCATCTTGATCGTGAACGCCACCGCGTACAGCGCGCCGATGGCCGTCTGGAACCCCGCGCTCGTCGGGGCGCCCCTTCCCGTGAACGCCAGGTACTTCACCGGCCCCACCTTCACGAGCACCGGCTTCTTGGGCGTGACGTACTCGGCGCGGTACTTCTTGAAGAGATCGAGCTTCGCGGTCACGGCCACGGGGCACCTCCAGCGCGGGACGAACGGGGAGCGACGGCGTCACAATGCGATGCGGCGCCCGGCGGTGCAAGCCCGGCGGCTCGCCGCTGCGGCGGCCTTGCGCCCGGGTCGCGTCCGCCGGCGCCGTGCGTGCCGTACGACCGCCGGAGCCCGCGGCACCCCCGCGACGCTGCGCCCCACCGAGCAAGCGCGAGACGCGGCGCATGCTTGAGACCGCCCGCCGCCCCGGCTACCTTCCGCATCGCAGCATTCTTTGACATCCGAAGGGGGAGCTCCCGTGGACGCCGCACCGGTACTCAGCCGAGGCCACAACGTGGCCGCGCTCATTCCTCCCGTCACGGAGGCCGCTCTCCCGTATCTCCTCCACATCCAGGATCGCCGCACGCTCGTGCTCACGCCCGACGTCTCGCGCGCCGTCGCGCTCGCCGCGGCGCTCGAAGCCGCGGGCCGTGCGCCCGGGGACGTCGTGGCCGTCTCCGGGCTCGCCCGCGCCGCCCATCGCCTCGCCGCCGGGATGCCCGCGTTCCTCCTCGTCGCCGCCGAGGACGCCCTCGCCCTGCTCCGTCGCTCGGCCCTCAAGCCCGCCGCGGCGCAGGCCATCGTGCTGGCGTGGCCTGAGGAGCTGGAGGCGGACGCCACGGCGGCGCTTGAGGCGGTCCTGTCGGAGTGCGACAAGGAGGCGCAGCGCATCGTCCTCGCAGCGCTGCCGGGACCGACCCTCGACGCCCTGCTCGAGCGCTACGCCTGGCGGGCGATGACGTTCGGCTTCCCCGCGGTGGACGAGCCGCGGCCACAGCCGATCGGCCCCGCGCGCTTCGTCGTCGCGCGCACCGATCACTTCGCCGACGCGCACCGCCGCATCCTCGACGCCCTGAACCCGGAGTCCGAGGAAGGTCTCGTCGTCGCCACCTGCCCCGCGAGCCGCGAGGACGCGGTGGCGCTCGCCGCGCGCGCGACGCCCGAGCTGCCGCCCATCTTCGTGGTGGAGCCGTGCCAGCTGCCGTGGCTGCGGCGCCACTTCCATCCCGTCACGGCCCTTCGTCTCTCGAGCGCGGCGGACCTCGCCCAGCGGCGCGCGGAGAAGATCCGCACCGCGCTCGCCGGCCTGATCGGGGCGGGCGACCTCGACCGCGAACTCCTCGCCCTGGGGCCGCTCTTCGATCGCTACGACCCGGCCGAGGTCGCGGCCGCGGCCGTGCGGGCGGCGCAGCTCGGCGCGCTCGGCGGGCGCGCAGCGGAATCCGCAGCGCCCGCACCCGACACCGGCGGCGGCGCCGCCGGCGCGACGGTCCAGGCGTATGCGAAGGTGTGGATCGGCGCGGGGAGGAAGGACAACGTGCGGCCGGGCGACCTCGTCGGCGCCATCGTCGGCGAGACCAAGGTCGCGGCCGATCGCATCGGGAAGATCGAGGTCCGCGAGCTCTACTCGCTCGTCGAGGTGCGGGCCGAGGACGCCGAGCGCGTCGTCGGGGCGCTCACCGGCGCCACGATGCGCGGGCGGCGGCTCACCGCGCACATCGATCGCGGGCCGGGTCCCTCTCGGCCGGGACGCCCCCCGAAGCCCTAGGCGCCGGGCTGCGCCCCGAGAGTGCTCGCCCCAGCGCCCGCGCGCCCCGATGTGCGTGGCCCGCGCGGTGCCCCGAAAAGCCAGGCGCCACCACGGGTCTCCGGGGTGGCGCCTGGTGCTTCCGGGGAGAGCCGGAGCCTACTTCCGCTTGCCGACCGTCTCCTTGAGACCCTTGCCGGCGCGGAACACCGCCGCGACCGACGCCCGGATCTGGATCTCCTTCCCCGTGCGGGGATTCCGGCCCTTGCGCGCGCCGCGCTTGCGGGTCTCGAAGTTCCCGAACCCGGTGATCTGCACCTTCGCGCCCTTCTTGAGCTCCGACGCGATAACACCGTTCGGCGCGAACAGCGCCTCCACCGTCCGGCCCGCATCGGCCTTCGACATCTTGGTCTTGCCGGCCAGTGCGTGGATGAGATCGGACTTGTTCACCGAATGCACTCCTTGAGAGAAGTGAGGAAAGACGCCGATAAACCGACGGCAGCTGGCTAAGAACCTAGGAAATGCCTGGGGTTTCCGCAATAAGGACTCGTGCGGATGGCGTCACTCCGCCACTTTCTGCCCTTGCGGTCTGCTCGAGATCCCTACCCCGCCGCGGAGCCGTTTCGGCCGCGACGCGCCGTCACGACGCCGCGCGGCGCGACACCGCCGGCGCTCTCCCGCAGGCGCCGACCGCCTCGCTTGACGCTGCTCGCCCGCTCCGGGTACCTTCGCCTTCGCTTCCCCCCCCGCCCCCGGAATCGCCCATGTTCCACGGTACGACGCCCGGCTGGATCGAGGTCATCTCCGGCGTGATGTTCAGCGGCAAGAGCGAGGAGCTCATCCGCCGCGTGCGCCGCGCGGTCATCGCCAAGAAGAAGGTCCAGGTCTTCAAGTCCCACCTCGACGCGCGCTACGGCGGGCTCTACACCGTCAGCAGCCACGACGGCACCATCGTGGAGGCGGAACCGGTCCAGGCGTCCATCGAGATCATGGAGCGGCTGCGGCCCGACACCGAGGTCGTGGCGATCGACGAGGCGCAGTTCCTCGACAAGGGCATCGTGCAGGTGGTGAACGCGCTCGCCGACCGCGGCGTCCGGGTCATCGTCGCCGGGATCGATTCCGATTTCCGTGCCGAGGGATTCGGCGCAATGCCCTTGCTGATGGCGGCGGCCGAGATCGTGGACAAGCTCCACGCGATCTGCGTCGTCTGCGGCGGGCCCGCCACACGCAATCAGCGCCTCGTCAACGGCAAGCCCGCGCCCTACGACTCCCCGACGATCATGGTCGGCGGCCACGAGTCCTACGAGGCGCGCTGCCGGCACTGCCACGAGGTACCGAGGAACGACGAGGGACAGGGGAGTCTGCTCTAGCATGTCCCTCATCGGTCTGACCGGCAACGTCGCCGCCGGGAAGTCCAGCGTCCTCGCCCTCCTCGCCCAGTGGGGCGCCACCGTCATCGAATGGTGACGCTCGCCTACCTCTTTCCCGGCCAG
>ERZ1292640.3491-Hain-H43-02um-R1-3491-length-12235-cov-7_pt1 | contig 12235 bp, 11 predicted proteins | sample MGYA00564404_ERZ1292640 | MGnify/ENA primary metagenome ERZ1292640 (study PRJEB36523, sample SAMEA6512636) | groundwater metagenome | collected 2019-01-08 | study: AquaDiva: Metagenomics assemblies of 32 groundwater samples | reverse complement strand
AGTTTTTCAGTTAGCATTGTAAAACATGCCGTCTGGCTTGTTTATTATTAATCAAAGATAGCAAACAAGCTAACAGCATGTTTTACTTTTTCGTTTCTCGCTAATAACTGAAAAACTCGTATAAAGTATCCCAAAGATGCTTCATTCCATTCAGCATGACAATTTTAGACAAACTTTAAGCAAGTCTCAGAAGTGATATTATTGTTCTCAATTGTCGGAATCGCTTTATTTACTGGGCTTATAGGATTATAGGCATATAGGATTATAGGCATATAGGATTATGAACTCATGGTTTCTATACCCTTATAATCTTATACCCTCATAATCTCATACCCTTATACCCCTTCAACTGAAAACTACTCAATTACTAAACTCCTTGCTGACCGGATCGTAGCCACCCGGATGGAAAGGGTGACATTTTAAGAGGCGTTTTATGGTTAGCCATCCACCTTTTACAACCCCGTAGACGGCTATCGCCTCTTGAGAATACGCAGAGCATGTGGGATAGAAACGGCACGACGGAGGTAATAGCGGAGAGATAAATATGCGATAAAATTTAATTGCATATAATGCCAATTTTTTCATAATGATCAACAATCCGGTTTTTTCAGCTTTCAAATAATTTTGCACGACGAAGTAAATGATTCAGCGAATTTTTTGCCTGAGAGTATTTTAAATCAACTGATGGTTTTCTTGCAATAACAACTATATCATTTCCGGGTAATATGCGGTTTGACAATCTGAATGACTCTCTTATTAGCCTCTTAATTCTATTTCGCTGAACACTTTTTCCAATTTTTTTTGTAACAGTTAGACCTATTCTGACCTCATTGATATCATTTGGTAAAGCATAAAGAACAAAAAGGTCATCAAAAAACTTACTTCCTTCTTTATATACCTTCTCAAATTGCCAACCCTTCTTTATTTTCCCATATTTCATCTTTGAATTATTTCTGGATTCGGGTCTGCCTAAAGCATTTTTTTTGTTATTCTTGAGAACCATTCCGCCCTAGTTATCTTATTATCCATCCATGCAGTTATGTCTTCTATGTTGCTTTGCAGAACCCCTAATAAATTAGATTGTGAATCCTCTGCGATACCGACAACTATGTCAATGGAGTTGGATGCTTTATTGAGATAGTAGGTAACTGAACAAATCGTAAAAAATCTGTCATTGGCTATCTTTGTGGATTCGCATATAAAATTCACTCGTATAGAATTTTTGCTTCCATCTATTCTACCATTAACAAGCTCAATGCTTCTCACATTTACTCCGGCATTCTCAAGGGCATTTTTTATCACATCAGGAGAAACTGAAATGGCTTCTGTGCGTATCAACGTATTAGCATTTGTTGTGTTTGATAATATATTTGCTTGAGTTCCAGCAGGATTTTCTGATTCCTGAATTGTCTGTTGATTTTGCGTATATCCATTCTGATCTGTTGATTTTTCTGTCTTTGCTTCTTTATTGGTGTTTTCTTGAGATGCCTTTGTTATAACCTCAACAATCGGTGGTTCATCAGAAGGTTGCCTTATCACTTTAATAGTTTGTGTTTGTTTTGACGAAGCAACGCCTGATTTGATTGAGGGCTTTTCCTGATGAGATTTTTTGGCACTTTCCTCCATATCTAACGTTTTTTGATAATAGTCCGTAGGAGGACAAAATACCCCACACCCAACAAAAAGTATTGAGAGCAAAACCATAAGATAACTAATGAGAACCTTACGAATTGATGCAATATGGAGAAAGGCAAAGCATGGATATAAGGTATCTGTTTTATCAGTCTTCCCAAAACTTACCCAAATTCTTTTTTTTATGCCCCGCATCTTTTGGCTCTCTTACTCATCGAAACAATACGATGAACTCTTGGAAAGATAAATAAGTTGCTGGTAGCTAGACGCATTAACGGCGTCTTGGCAACTTGAAGAAACGATAGTTTGTAGGGGATTTTCCCCGTCTAATCTCAAAGAACCAAAATTCTTGGTTGTTAATCACTTGGAAATAGATATTTCTGCCAAGTCCGATGATGTCCTTGTAAATTTTTCAACAAATGAAGGTAATATACAATTGGTGGAGCTTTTGGTTTTTTCAGCAAGCCCATCCCGGCTTCGGCTGGTCTTCTATTAGCCTTTTTAATATTGCAGGCTTTACATGCGGCTACTACGTTATCCCACTGTGTCTTACCCCCTTGAGAAAGTGGAATAACATGATCCAACGTAAGCAAAGGAGGTGCAAACTGCTCATTACAATACTGACATTTATAGCCATCTCTTAGAAGGACATTTCTTCTAGAAAAACGAACCGCCCTATAAGGGATCCTTATAAATTTCAGTAATCGTATGACAGTCGGAATTCTTATAACCATACTCGCTGATCTTATCTCATGTTCTGTTTCTTCTTCTGCGCAAGCAACGCCTTTGAAAATTAGTGTAATAGCTCGCCTCAAATTACATATATTAATTGCTTCATAGCTTGCATTTAGAACCAGAACGCTAATATCAAGTTTTCTAGTTATTTTATGCACCGATTCTAGTTGGATATTTTCATGAGTAAACATGACTCAGACACACCATTTATGCCTGTAAAACAAGCGATTTTTGAACTATAATTAATTTTCTCCGCCTGAGCATATTATATTATGCCATATTATAAAACATTTGTCAATAACAATAGGCGGTTTCTAATTATATTTATCATTGATCGAGATATTAAAAGATGGTATTATGATTTGGGTGATTTATAAATGGGCATAATTACTAATCGCTTTCTTAATGGCGATATTCCTTGACTATTCGGAAAAATAGTGATATTATTGTTTTATGGCTTTATACTAAGCATTGTCTACGAATGATTTGAAGACGCCAAACATTTTATAGCCTGTGTTTAGGAGGATAGGAAGATTACAATGGAAGACATAATACTAATATGCAGACAATGTAACGAGCTTTTCTGCCCCACGAGATATGATACTGCGCCTTCTTACAGTTTTGACCAAGAAACTGATGAGATCGTCTCTGTGGAGTGTGATGATTTACATGACTTTAGAGACATCCATAGAGATCACGATGTAGTTGAGTTTCATGTGATTGATGGCTCATTTTGTAGTCACTATGCTTATTGGGAACCCATAAGAGAAGATTATTTTCTTGCTTCTGATGGAACTGAGACTTATACTATAAGAAGGTATCGCAGATATATTAATGAACCGCTTAAATATCAGATCGTTGATTTTGAAATAGTATTTGAAAAACCAATTCTAAAAGTGCAAGAAAAAGACCTAAAGAAACAGATGAGCATTGATTCCACGAAATATAATTTCAACAAAGATAAGATCAAGATATTTGTCAGATTATACAAATCCTTTGTCTCTCGTATAGAGCTAGAAGACCTCGTAGAATCTGGATTTTCGCTAGATAATCCTATGATAGTCTATGCAAAGTTAAAGGACGAATCTATGGGTGATTTCCTAAATCATTGTCAATCAGTATTTAATAAGGTAGAAATAGAGAATTTGCGTTGCTTTATAAGTGAAAATTCGGAATATAACGATGTGATGAATATACAGATAACAAAACCATATCAATTAAAGCCCGTATTCAATCGTTTTCAGATCTGCTATTCAACTGTAAATCTGGATCGTCATATTCATAAATCACAATTGAAAGGATTTGATGGTTTGGACTGATGGCAACAAAAAGCATTTTGATAAATTTTAATGGCTGTCCATCAACAATAGATTCATTGATGCCTGATAATGGGCTTGCAAATCTTGCTGGAAGCCTTTTAGAAGAGGGCCATGGAACTGTCATAATGGATTTTAGCACTGTTGACGTCTTCAGAAGAATGATCCCGGATGAGATAAGCAAAGAGCTAAGTATTATATATGAAGAATCCATTGCTAATATCCAGTCGGGCAATAAATCAGATAAGTCCATAATTGGACGATTGCTTGAGTTGGATAGAGAACTTGAAAATCATAAAAAGCTTGAATTAAATAAAATAGCTTATGAGATCATTGATATTGCAACTCAGATAGGAACCGATTTTATTGGTTTTAAGCTTTGGACTGGCGAGGGATTCACTGGCTCACTAATAATAGCCAAAATCATCAAAGATAAACTGCCAGATGTCAAGCTATTCGCTGGAGGACCGCATATTGACTGGTTCATGGAAAGAGTTTTTGATTATACTGATGTTTTTGATGTATTAGCCTATGGCGAAGGTGAAGAAACCATAAAATTATTGGCGGAATACTCAGAAGGAAAGCGATATTTATCAGATATTCCAAATATCATTTATCAAAACGACGGCAGAATTAACACCACAAAATTGAAAAGAATATCTGATCTTAATTCGCTGCCTGATCCTGTATATGATGAGTCTGTTTATCTCGCCATGAAAGACGATCAGAAGATAAATTTCGTCATGATTGACGAAAGCAGAGGATGTCCTAATTCCTGTAATTTTTGTATTCATCCCCAAAAGAGCGGAAAAAAATGGCGAAAACGTGACCCATTGCAGACCGTTGATCTTATGGTTAAACTTGGGAAGCAACTTAATACTTATGGTTTTAGATTGGCTGGATCGAATACGCCAACGAACCTAAGAAAAGAGATAGCTCAAGAAATATTACGACAGGGATTAAATATGGTATGGACAGGATTCGGGCATGTAAAAGGCGGAGAGGATTACGAATTATTGAAAACGTCTGGTTGTCTGGCTTTGGCTTTTGGCGTGGAATCTGGCAGCCAGACAATTTTAAACCAAAGCGTAAATAAGAAAGTCAAAGTAGACGATATAGTTTCTGCCATCACGAAATGCAAAAATGCGGGAATATCCACCATAGCAAGCACAATAGTGCCATGTCCTTATGATACTGAAGAAACGATAAGGGAGACATTGGAGCTTTTAATCAGGGCAAAACCCGATTCAGTCACATTGCAACTTCCCGGACTCATTCCCGGATCGGATTGGTATAAAAAACGTGATGAATTCGGATTTGAGCTTAACGATGATTATATGATCAAGGCAATGATTTATAAAATCAAGCTTCTTTTGCCACCGATTCTTTGGGATCCTTTACCTTATAGAATGAATGGCAGAGATCATCCTCAAATGATGGCTTTGGCGCAAGGGGTGTCAATAGAACTTGAGAAAAATGGGGTATTGACAGGTTGTAACGATTTTCTGGCGTTAATTGGGAAACTTATGGGTATATCACTAAAAGAAATGCGTGATATAAACAGAAGAATGTTTTTTATAAACGATTACAAACAGATCAAAAGTATGATAAAATCATTCAACGCCCATGTTAAGTATGTCAGCGTCCTGGGGGTAGGAGGAACAATTGAGCCGGAGAGCAGTTATAACAGGAATAGGGGTGGTAGCCCCTAATGCGATAGGAAAAAAAGCGTATTGGAAAGCATTAGCTGAAGGCAAATCAGGAATAAAAAGAATAGCAAGATTTGATGTTAGCTCTTACCCGACGCAAATAGCAGGAGAGATTCAGAATTTTGATCCAACAAAATATCTGTCTCCGAGAGATGCAAGAAGGATGTCTTTAGCTTCTCGATTTGCGGTGTTTGCGGCAAAAATGGCAATAATAGACGCCAAATTGGGATATGAAAAGGAAATTGAGTTAGGCGCCATAATAGGGGTTAGCTCAAGCGCTTCGGATATAATAGAGGCTAATCACGGTGCTTTCATTGAAAAAGGCATATCCAGACTTAACCCGTTTGGTGTTACAGCGATACTTCCAAGCGCATCAGCAAATAATATAGCGGCAATATTGGGGTGTAAAGGAACCGTTCTTACTATCTCTAATGCCTGTGCGGCTGGCACTGATGCCATCGGATACGCATTTCGTAATATTGCACTTGGAATGGATAATATTATTATAACAGGTGGAGTTGAATCGCAACTGCATCCTTTCGGTTTTGCCATGCTCAGCGTTCTCGGTATAATGTCTAAAAGGAATAATGACCCCGAAGGCGCAAGCCGACCTTTTGATAGCTCACGAGACGGCGGGATTCTTTCTGAAGGCGCAGGGATAATAATTCTTGAGAATATGGAACATGCCCTAAGCAGAAAAGCTCATATATACGCAGAAGTAATCGGTTATGCCAGCAGGTCTGATGGACCTGATTCCGTTAAGCCCACTGCAAATGAAAGCGGGCTAAAACGCTCAATTTCTTTGGCTTTAGGTGATGCAAATATATTGCCTGAAGAGATAGATTATATAAGCGCCCATGGTCCTTCGGATGAGTTTGACAAGATTGAGACTATGGCAATCAAGGAAGTTTTTGGACAACAAGCATATAAAATTCCTGTTAGCTCTATAAAATCCATGATCGGAAATCCACTTTCAGCCGCTGGACCGCTACAATTAATAGCTTCAATGATGATCTTTGAGAAGGGAATTGTTCCTCCAACAATCAATCATAAAATGCCTGATGTTGATTGTGATTTAGACTATGTTCCAAATAAAGCAAGGAAAATGAATAACATCAATACTATACTTATAGACTCTCACGGTTTTGGGGGAATTAACTCAAGCCTTGTTGTAAGACGATTTAAGCCATAGCGAGACCGATAATGTATGCCAATAGAATACTTTTAATCTTGATTATGCTTGCTACTTTAGCTTTGGGCATTTTTGTTCAGTTAAAGGATAGGAAGAATGCTGTCAATATATCTTTCAATATACTTACAATTACGATTGCTATATGGACTTTCAGCATTTTTATGATTCTGACTATATGGGATCAAAAAAATCCAATCTCTTGCGTTAAAGCCGCTTATGCAACTGGAACATTTATGGCTACCAGTTTCGCCATCTTTTCCATAATATTCCTTCACGAAAATCACAATCCCGCTAAAAAATATATGATATTTCTCATTCCAATGTGTATTATAATGGCGGTGGTTGCTATGACCAAAATGTTAATAATAAATATTGATTATGAAGATGGCAAAATTATTAAAGTTTATTATGGAATTGGCAACACGATATGGTCCTTATATGAGGCGTTATGTTGGTGGCTTATATTATATAGTTTGGTTAAGAAATTAAGAAAAGGAAGCGGTATTGAAAGACAGAAAGTGAAATATATGTTTCTTGGAATTATGCCAACAATTACGTTTATGGCGTTTACCAATATCCTGATTCCAGCGATGGGGCATGAAAGACTGATTGGATATGGGCCCTATTTCACAATGATTATGATCGGTTGTATTGCTTATGCCATTGTTAAGCATAGGTTGATGGATATAAGAGTATTTATCAGGAAAGGCATAGTCTATTCGACGCTTTTAGCCGTTTCAGCGATTGCTGTGGCATTGTTAGTTATCGGCGTCCCTCGTGCTTTTTCTGAGATGGGGCAAGTTCAATCTGCCATAGTGTTTCTTATTGGCGGAGGATTTATCGTGTTTGCCATAAGGCCATTCAGCCAAAACCTTAAAACACTTATGCAAACATTTGTTTTCAAGGAGCAATATCATTACCGATTGGCTTTAATCGAATTTTCATCAAATGCCATAAAAACTTTTTATATGGAAAAATTGCTTGATCTTATCTTTAAGACAGTGATTGATAATATAAAAATGGAATGTGCATCTTTATGGATAAAAGATTCTCAGACAGAATTATATAATATTGTATGCTCTTATGGGAATAGTTCAGGTAATTCAAAGACAGCTTTCTCAGACAGTGACGCCGTAATGTCTTATTTGGTAAAGGTTAAAGAGCCTGCTGTTAAAGAAGAACTGGAAAAAAGCCTTCCATCGGAAGTATTTGATAGTATTGAGGATGATTTCAACACTTTAAATGCGGAAATTTCAGTTCCGCTTTTCGCAGAAGATAAACTTATAGGAATGCTCTGTCTTGGCAGTAGACCGCACAGAAACCTATATTTTGAAGAAGATATAACATTCTTGAAAGCGGTCATGAGCCAATCTTCAATAGCGATTCAAAATGTTAAACTCCATCAACAAGTGGTTAATATGGAGAAATTATCCTTTCTCGGAAGATTATCTGCTGAATTGGCTCATGAAATCAAAAATCCTTTAGTCACAATCAAAACCGCTTTTGAATTCCTAATGAGCGATCAATCTGATCAGAGAATTAGCGACGACTTTAGAAACTTTGTCAAACTTGCATTACAAGAAACCAATAGAATTAACACACTAATAAAGCAATTGCTCGATCTAGGGCGTTCATCGCCCCCAAAATTTGAGTGGTTTGACATAAATCAAGTGATAAATGAAACTTTTTTATTTCTTAAGCCGTCTATAACGGAAAAAAACATAGAGGTTATTGATTTTAGAAATGATAATCCAATTGATACATACGCAGATAAAGATCAATTGAGGCAAGTGTTTATAAATATTGGGCAAAATGCTATTGATGCAATGAAAAAAGGAGGAAAATTAACCGTGGAGGTTGTCAATTTTAGGGCAGAGATAGCAGAAAACGATGAATTATATCCAGAGCAGACAAATGGAAATTGCCTAGAAACACCCGAAGCATTAATTATTAAAATATCAGATACAGGAAAGGGAATGTCAAAACCTGAACTTAAAAACATATTTGAACCATTTTACAGTGGCAAACCGAGCGGAACAGGATTAGGTTTAGCCATTGTAAAGAATATAATTCATGAACATAATGGGAATATTAAGGTGGATAGCGCTGAGGGACTTGGAACCACATTTACCATTGAACTACCAATAATTAGGAGGTTAAATCATGCAAACGAAGGGTCAAGTTTTGGTTGTGGATGATGACCTTGGTAACCGAGAATCAATGAAAATAATACTTAACGGGCGATTTGACGTTCTGACCACAGATAGTGGTTATGGTGCATTAGAGCTAGTAAAGCAAAAAGAATTTGATGTAGTTGTTCTGGATATTAGAATGCCCGGTCTGTCTGGCATAGATGTATTGCGGCGCATAAAAGAGGTTGAAGAAGCGCCTGAAGTTATACTGGTTACTGCATATTCATCTTTAGAAACAGCCAAAGATGCAGTAAAGCTAGGGGCTTATGACTACATAGAAAAGCCATTCGAAATGGAAGATTTCCGTGAGGTTGTCCGCAAAGGCGTTGAACGCAAGCATAAATCCAACAAGGCAGTTAAGCTTATCAGTGACTTTGAGGATGCTAGACGGCAACTTATACAGCTTGAAAAATTATCTTCGCTTGGTCGAATGACTTCAGAAGTAATACACGAACTGGCAACACCGATAACTGGTCTGCTTGGATATTCTGAGCTTCTACTCGGACAAGAATGCGATGACATAATAAAAAACAGCCTTAAAAAGATAAGGTCAGAGGCAGAGCGATGTCAAATCATAATACGAAATATTCTTGCTTATGCTAGAAAACCTGATAATGCCGGGAATTACGTCAATATCAACGAGGTAATTGCACGAACAATAGATATTAAGTCTCATCAATTTAAGATTAGTGGCGTTAGATGCAAATTGGAACTTGATCCGGAAATTCCTAATACTATGGCGGATTTTGGGCAAATGCAGCAGGTGATGATAAATATTATTAATAACGCCCAAGATGCAATGATGGCGCAAGAAAGTCTAAGACTTATGACAATATCAACTACTTATGATTCAGAATATATTTATATTGTAATCGCCAACAATGGTCCACATATACCAGAAGATCAATCTGAATTAATATTTCAGCCATTTTTTACAACCAAAAAAGCCGACTATGGAACAGGTCTTGGCCTGAGTATATCTCGTGATATTATTCGCAGGCATAATGGCGACATTAAGATATATAGTAAAGCAGGAGAAGGGGTTATTTTTACTATCCATCTGCCCATTATAAATCAGGAAAGTGAACAAGGTTAGATATTAGCTTGAATTTATCAGATTCGCATCATAGATTTTGTAGCCCAAGTTTCTAACTTGGCATTATGGCGTTAAAACGATTTTTATAACCAAGATAAAATTGGGTTACGTTAGATAGGACAAAACCGAGCTAACATCTAATAAAATAAGGAGAAAGGTTTGATAATCGCAATTGATGGACCCGCCGGGTCGGGAAAAAGCACGGTGGCGAGATTGATAGCCAAAAAACTTGGATACCTACACCTTAACACAGGTGCAATGTATAGAGCTATAACACTGAAGGCACTTCGCAATAAAGTTGATCTTGAAGATGAGAATGCTCTCACCAATTTGGCTGATAATTCTTCTATTGAATTTAGCAAAAATGGAGACCGCATATTTTTGAATGGTGTTGATGTGTCACTTGAGATCAGATCACCTGATGTTGATAAAAATATATCCGTTGTAGTCAAACATCCCCGTCTAAGGGATATGATGGTTGCCCAGCAACGGAAAATTGGTGAAAAAGGAAATATTGTCTCAGAAGGCAGGGACATAACAACAGTTGTATTTCCCAATGCGGAAGTTAAAATTTACCTTGACGCATCTCTTGAGGAACGTGCTAAAAGACGTTTTGGGGAACTAAAACGCAAAGGATTTGCGCTTGATATGAATCAGGTGCAGAATGACACAACCAGGAGAGATGAATCAGATAAAACAAGGGAACATGGTCCATTAAAATTGGCGGAAGATGCTATATTGCTTGATACAACGAACCTAACAATAGAGCAAGTTATGAAATCAATATTGGAGATTGTGGAAAAGAAAAAAATATGAATAACAGAAACATGAAACCTTTTTATCATTTACTTTGTATAATTGCACGACCATTATTAAAGGCTTTTTTTAGGTTTCAAGTATTTGGATTAGAAAACGTGCCTAATACTGGTGGTGTAATGCTGATGATAAATCACGCAAGTTATCTTGATCCAATAGTTATTGGGGGTTCTGTAAACAGAAATCTTTATTATATGGCAAGATCAACACTTTTCAGTCCATGGTTTATTGAGCGATTTCTCACTAGCCTAAATGCTTTTCCAGTTCGTCTTGGTTCGCCAGACAGAGGCGCCATAAAGAGAGCAATAGAAATTCTTAATGAGGGCAATCTTCTATTGATCTTTCCTGAGGGAACCAGAAGCATTGATGGAACATTGGGAAAAGCGCAAGATGGTGTTGGGTTTATCGCCCATAGAACTAATACGGCTGTTGTTCCTGTGTTTGTTGATGGGACTCGAGCGGCATGGCCAAAAGGGTCAAAATTTATCAAGAGTGCGAAGGTCACAGTTTCTTATGGCAAACCCATAGACATGAGTATTTATCGTTCCAGCGAAGCATCACGGGAAACATATTCAAAGATTGGCGAGGCAGTAATGGCAAGGATCGCTGAGTTAAAATATGAGCGGGAATTGCTGAAGAAAGGTTCAAGATAAAAATGAAAGTAATATTAGCCGAAAATGCTGGATTCTGTTTCGGAGTTAAAAGAGCCATGAAATTGGCTTTTGAGTCAGCTAGAAACTCCGATCTACCGATATATAGTCTTGGACCACTTATACATAATCCTCAGCAAGTGGAGATTCTTAGCCAAAAAGGAGTTCATGAAATTTCTGACCTTGAATCACTTAAATCCGACGACGTTCTGATAATTAGGTCTCATGGAACCACCCCGTCTATCCTTGATTTCGCCAAAGCAAAAGGTTTAAAAATTGTAGATGCAACATGCCCATTTGTCGTAAATGCGCAAAAGCTGGCTCAAGAACTTAATTCAGAAGGCTATCAGGTCATTATTGTTGGCGAAGGAGATCATCCAGAGGTAGTTGGTATAATGGGATTTACAAAAAACGAGGCGTGGGTTATAGATAAAGCAAGCACAATCCAAAATCTCTCCAAAAAGAATCGCATAGGTGTCGTGGCACAGACAACGCAGTCATTTGAGAATTTTCGTGAGGTCGTCTCGGCGCTTCTTGAAAAATGTGACGAACTTAAAGTATTCAATACTATATGCCATGCAACAACACAACGTCAGGAATCAGCCATTAAGCTTGCCAAACGAGTTGATTTGATGATAGTCATCGGAGGGCATAACAGCGCAAATACCAATAGGCTTACATCGCTCTGCAAGCAATACATTACTACTTACCATATAGAAATCGCTGATGAAATTGACAAATCCTGGTTTGACGGCATAGAAATTGTCGGAGTAACCGCAGGTGCATCAACGCCAGAATGGATCGTTGACGATGTTATAGAAAAGCTTACGAATATCAACAACAAATAATGGCATGGTTCACAATTAAGGTAACAAATTCAATTTTTAACGTTTTCAA
>ERZ1292640.33-Hain-H43-02um-R1-33-length-112702-cov-9_pt1 | contig 12235 bp, 15 predicted proteins | sample MGYA00564404_ERZ1292640 | MGnify/ENA primary metagenome ERZ1292640 (study PRJEB36523, sample SAMEA6512636) | groundwater metagenome | collected 2019-01-08 | study: AquaDiva: Metagenomics assemblies of 32 groundwater samples | reverse complement strand
ATGCGGTCTTGCGGCGGCTCTTCCGCCACGCGTTTGTAGGTGCCCGCGTTGACCTTCAGCCAGCTGCTCAGCTGTTGCACCGTGGCCGCGTCCAGCGAGGCGTCGGTGCCGTAGTGCTTGTCCAGGCCGGTCATGATGCGTTCCCAGGAGCGGGCAGGCAGCATGCCCGGTGGATAGGCGGTGTGGCAGGCGGCGCATTCCTGGGTGTAGGCCGCAGGCACGGTGCCCGGCAGCAAACGGCTGCTGTCGGCCCGGACCAGGGCGGGCAGCGCAGCGATGCCCAGGGTGGCGGCGATCAGCAGGGAGCGGACGGCGGGGTGGGTGTTCATGAAGAAACTCCGGTGGGTGAACGGCATGGCTCAGCTCAGGGCTTGAGGCTGTTGAGGTAGGCCAGCACGTCGGCCTTTTCGCCAGCGCTGCATTCGCGGCTCAGCACATCCTTGCAGTTGCGGCGGAACCACTTGTCCACCTTGGCGGTGTCGGTGAAGGCCTTGGGGTTGAACGCCGGGGCCAGCGGTGTTATCGACTTGCCGGTGCTGGCGTGTTTGCCCTGGGCCGTCGGCGGCGTGCCGTGGCATGAGGCGCAGGACCATTCGCCGCCGTGTTTGGTGGTAAAAAATACCCGGCCTTTGTCGGCATTGCCCGGGGTCCCGGCCTGGGCGCTCCAGTGGCTGAGCTGCTCTGCGGGCGAGGTGTCGGCCGCCTGGCTGGTGGCGGGCAGCAGTGCACCGGCCAGCGCGGCAAATAGGGCGGCTGCGGGAAAGAAGCTGCGAATCAAGGTCATGCTGGGCTTTCTGCGTTTCGGGTGGGTGTTGGCGGGGGTTGGCAGGTGTGGCAGGCGATGGGATGTATTTTTGGCAATGGCGCTTGAACCCTTCCTGAAGACGTCGTTCATCTGCGGTTCACAATGTGTGCAGCACAATCACGCCATGACCTCCGTCCAGCCTTTTCCCCTGACCGGCAAGCGCCGCCGTTCGCGGCCGGGCGGGTTGTGGGTGCTGGCGCTGCTGATTGGCAGCCTGGGGCTGCAGCCGGCCTGGTCGGGCAGCAAGGATGACCACAACCGTGCGCGCCAGGCGGTTCAGGCCGGGCAGGTGTTGCCGCTGCGCAGCGTGCTGGAGCGGCTGGAGCGCGAGCACCCGGGCCAGGTCATGGAAGTCGAACTGGAGCAGGAGGAGGGCCGCTGGATCTACGAAGTCAAGCTGCTGCAGCCGCAGGGCGAGCTGGTCAAGCTCAAGCTGGATGCCCGGACCGCCGTCCTGTTGCCCGGTAAGGGCAACAGCAAAAGCGACGAGCGCCGCACCGGCCGTGACGCACGTCCCTGACACCCCGTTGCCAGCCCATGCGCATCCTCCTGGTTGAAGACGAACCCACGCTGCGCGCCCAGCTGCGTGCCGGCCTGGTGGAAGCCGGCTACGCGGTGGACGAGGCCGACAATGGCCGCGATGCCCACTTCCTGGGAGACACCGAAGCCTTCGATGCCGTGGTGCTCGACTTGGGCCTGCCGGTGCTCGATGGCCTGACCGTGCTCAAGCGCTGGCGCGACGGCGGACGAACGATGCCGGTGCTGATCCTGACGGCGCGCGACAACTGGAACGAAAAGGTGGCCGGCATCGATGCCGGGGCCGATGACTACCTCACCAAACCTTTTCACATGGAAGAGCTGCTGGCACGTGTACGCGCGCTGATCCGCCGCGCCAGCGGCCTGGCCTCTGCGGTGCTGCAGTGCGGCGCGCTGGCGCTCGACACACGCAGCGGCCGCGTCACGCTGGCCGGCCAGCCCGTGAGCCTGACCAGCCATGAGTACAAGGTGCTCGACTACCTGATGCACCGTCCGGGCGCCGTGGTGTCGCGCACCGAACTCACCGAACACATTTACGCCCAGGATTTCGAGCGCGACTCCAACACCATCGAGGTCTTCGTGGGCCGCCTGCGCCGCAAACTGCCGCCCGAACTGATCGAAACGGTGCGCGGGCTGGGTTACCGGCTGGTGCCCCCGCCATGAACCTCTGGCGCCGGGCCACGTCACTGCGGTTGCGGCTGCTGGCCGCGACGCTGGTGGCACTGGCGCTGGCGCTGCTGCTCGCGGGCGTGCTGCTCAGCGGCCTGTTTCGCGACCACGTGATGCGGCAGTTCGAGGCGGCTCTGACGCAGCAGCTCGACCAGGTCACCGCCCGGCTCGAATTTGATTCCGCCGGCCAGCCGCTGATCGACCCCCAGACCCTGTCCGACCCGCGCTGGCAAAAACCCTATTCGGGACTGTACTGGCAGCTGGATCGCACCACCGCCGATGGCCTGTCCCGCGTGGGCGTGTTGCGCTCGCGCTCGCTGTGGGATACCAGCCTGCCGCTGCTCGCCGACGAACTGGCCGACGGCGCGGTGCATGTGCACCAGGGCAAGGGCCCGCTGGACGCCCCGCTGCTGATGCTCGAGCGCAAGGTAAAAATCGCCGAACAGCCCGATGCCCGCTGGCGCATCGTGGCCGCGGCCGACATGCAGGAAGTCACTGGGGCCGTGGGCAGCTTCAACGGGGTGATGGCAGCATCGCTGTTGGTGCTGCTGGTGCTGCTCGTGCTGGCGGCGCTGGCGCAGGTGGCAGTGGGACTGTCGCCCCTGCGCGCCATGCAGCGCGCGCTGGCCGATGTGCATGAAGGGCGGACGCAGCGCCTGCAGGGGCGTTTCCCCACCGAAGTGCAGCCCCTGATCGACGATTTCAACGATGTGCTCGACCGCAACACCGAGGTGGTGGCGCGCGCGCGCACCCAGGCGGGCAATCTGGCCCATGCACTCAAGACGCCGCTGTCGGTGCTGGACCAGGCCGCGGCGGGGACGCAGGTAGTGCACGACAGCGAACTGGCCCGGCTGGTGAAGGAGCAGGTGGGGCTGTCACGCCGCCATATCGACTGGCACCTGGCCCGCGCGCGCGTGGCCGCCACCCAGCGCCTGCCCGGCCAGCGCACCGCGGTCGGGCCGGTGCTGGCCGGACTGGTGCGGGTCATGGAGCGGGTACACGCCGAAAAAGGCATCGCCATCACCGTGCAAGCAAATGGCGCACCGCTGTTCTTTGCCGGTGAGGAGCAGGATTTGCAGGAAATGCTGGGTAATCTGCTGGACAACGCCTGCAAATGGGCGCGCTCAACCGTGACGATTGCCGTCGAACCTCTGGCCGGCGCCCAGCCTCTTCAGTTGCAAGTCCATATCGAGGACGATGGGCCCGGAATTGACGCCGCACATCTTGCTCTGGTGGGCGCTCGAGGCGTGCGTCTGGACGAGTCGGTTCCCGGCACCGGCCTGGGCCTGGCCATTGTGCAGGACCTGGTCGGCTTGTACGGTGGTGAGCTCACCCTGCATCCAGCCGCCAGTGGCGGGCTGCGTGCCACCTTGCGCCTGCCGGCCACAGGTCCGCAACACCCCGCCTGACGTTCCTGTGCCAGACCGGGTTGCCGCAAGCATTCTCCCGTTTCAGCTCGCCGGTGTTTCGCGTCTGCAGAGTTTATGGACGCGCGCCAGCAGGTCTGCTGGGTGGAAGGGCTTGAGCAGGTAGTCGTTCGCGCCGGCACGAAGTGCTTTTGCAACGTCCTGCTCCTGGGCTTTGGCGGTCAACATGATGATGGGGGTTGATTCCCATGCAATCCTGTCGCGCATCACCCGGATCAGGCCGAAGCCGTCGAGGTAGGGCAGCGCAATATCGAGGACCACGATATCCGTGGAGGCGTTTTCCTCCACGTATTTTCTGGCCTGCCGGCCATCCTGGCACAGGTGGACTTTGAAACCCTCCCGCTCCAGCATGAAGACCAGCAGGTACGCGATGGACTCGTCGTCCTCGACCACCAGGACGGCGGGCAGGGCCGCCGCCGGCTCCTCCTGAACGGGGGGCGCCTCAGCCTCCAGGGGCGGTGGTGTGGAGTCGGTGGTCATGGGGTATTTTCCGCGGAAGGGAAAATATCAATCCAGTGAGGACCCGCGCAATAGTCGCCCTGTTCTCCGGGATGGCCATCTCCGGCTCCTTTCAAGGGGGGGCTCGACGCATTTCGTGACAGCCCTTCAACGGACTCTTCTTCAGGTGACCGGCCCTGCATTGCGTCGCTTTTCCACCTTGCTGCGTCGCATGCTGACATACGGCAGCACGAACAAATACAGACCGCTCAATAGAAGCAAAAAGAGCGGGACCAGCGGCGAGTAGGTCACCCAGGGTGGAGGCTCCCTCCATACCCGCACGGCGAAGTTGGCGATGACGGTGAGCGTGAAGGCGATGGACACCCAGCGGTGGGACTGCCGAATCCAGTGGTTCCAGTTCAAGGCGGTCTCCTCAGCGGCGCGCCTGGATCATCTTCCACCCGTTTCCGGACGGATCGCGAAAGCCGGCATCCACCGTGCCGTAGCGGTCCACCGGCGCCTGCGTGAACTCCACCCCCAGGGCCAGCATCCGCGCGTGGGCAGCGCGGCAGTCGCTCACCGTCAGCACGAGCGGCGGCATGGCGCCCTTGGCCACGATCGCGCGCACGGCCTGGGCCGTTGCCGCATCGAGCACCGGCGGTCCGGGTGTGAACAGGCCGAGCTGGAACGAGGGCTGGTCCGGGTGCTGCACCGTGAGCCAGCGATAGTCGCCGTTGACCACGTCCGTATGGACACGGAACCCGAGCTTTTCAACATAAAACGCGAGCGCTTCGTCCTGATCGCGCACATACAAACCGGCCACTTCAACGCCTTGAATCATGGGATCTCCTGTTGTTCGGACCCGTTTGTACCCCTTGTTGTCTGGCGCCGCTTCTCCGAAACTGCTGTCATGAGGCCGGGGCGGTGCGCGGCGCTGACGATGCAGACGGGCACGCGGCCGAGCTCGTGCGGCGTTGCCCTCTGGCGCATCCGGATCGCGCTCGGACTATCGCCGGTGATGTCGCGAAAGGTGCGCCCGAAGGTGCCCAGGCTCGCCCAGCCTGTATCAAAGGCGATGTCAGTGATGGATAGATCGGTTTCGCGGAGCAGCGCCATGGCCCGCTCGATGCGGCGCGTGAGCAGGTACCGGTGCGGCGGGACGCCGAACGCCTGCTTGAACGACCGCGCGAAGTGGGCCTCGGAGACGCCACTCACCTGCGCCAGCCGCCCGACAGGCCATTCCTCGTGCGATGCGGCGTCCATCCGGTCCTTCGCGCGCAGCAGCCGGCGGAGCAGGTCCGGGTCCTGGGTTGCAGGGTCTCCACTCATGTCATCTCAGGATGCATGTCGAGAAGCTTTTGAGCCTCCTGGAGGTACAACTTCAGCATGGCTCACTGGCTCAAATCTGGAAGTCGTAGTCCACGGTGATCGGCGCATGGTCGGAAAACCGCTGCGTCCTGTAAATCGTTTCGCTTTGGGCCAGGGCTGCCACGGCCGGCGTGGCCAGGTGGTAGTCGAGCCGCCAGCCGACATTTTTCGCATAGGCCTGGCCGCGGTTGCTCCACCAGGTGTAGGCCTCATCGGTGGCCGTAGGCTGCAGCTTGCGGTAGACATCGACCATGCCGCCGCCGCGCACTGCTTTCAGCGCAGGCTGGCCGGTGCCGCCGGTCATTTCTTCAAGTGCTTCTTCGGCCACCTCGGCATCGCGCAGCAATTCGGTCATCCAGGCGCGTTCTTCGGGCAGAAAGCCGCTGTTCTTTTTGTTGCCCTTGAAGTTCTTCAGGTCGATCTCCTGGTGGGCGATGTTGATGTCACCGCACAGCACGAAGTCGCGCGTTTCCTTCAGGCTTGCCAGGTAGGGGTAGAACTCCGCGAGAAAGCGGAACTTGGCCGCCTGGCGTTCTTCACCGGAGGAGCCGCTCGGAAAGTAGCAGCTGATGATGGACAGTTTGGGCGCCTGCTTGCGGCCGGGGCGGTCGAAGCGCAGCTCGACATAACGGCCTTCGGCGTCGAATTCGGTCGAACCGTAACCGGTGATCACGTCGCTGGGCTCATGGCGGGTGTAGATGGCCACGCCGGAATAACCCTTTTTCTCGGCGAAGTGAAAATGGCCCTTGAGCCCGGCAATTTCCTCGAAGCGGCCGGCCACGTCGGCCGCCTGGGCCTTGAGCTCCTGCACGCAAATACAATCCGGTTGGGTCTGGCCCACCCATTCCTGCAGTCCCTTGCTGGCTGCGGAACGGATGCCATTGAGGTTCAGGCTGGTCAATTTAAACAAGGAAATCTCCAATGAGCACCCCAACGGTCACGCCAGGGCAAAAACAGGACACCAGCAGCCAGACCGCTGAAGACGGCCGGCTGGCGCAGGAATTCGTGCAGTTTGCCATCGAGTCGGGCGTGCTGCGTTTTGGCGAGTTCAAGACCAAGGCTGGGCGTCTGAGCCCCTACTTTTTCAATGCGGGGCTGTTTGACGACGGTGCCAAACTGGGCCGGCTCGCGCAATTTTATGCGCGCGGCCTGCTGCTCGAGGAGAAAACGCGCGGCCTGCAGTTCGACATGATTTTTGGCCCGGCCTACAAGGGCATTCCGCTCGCGGCAGCGGTGGCCGTGGAGCTGGCCCGGCTGGGCCGCAACGTGCCTTTTGCCTACAACCGCAAGGAAGCCAAGGACCACGGCGAGGGCGGCACACTGGTCGGCGCGCCGGTCAGGGGGCGGGTGCTGATCATCGACGACGTGATTTCGGCCGGCACGGCCACGCGCGAGTCGATCGCCATCATCCGGGCGGCCGGGGCGACCCCCCACGCGGTGGCGATCGCGTTGGACCGCCAGGAAAAGGCCATGGAAAATGGCCAGGACGTCGACTACAGCGCCGTGCAATATGTTACCAATCAGCTGGGGCTGCACGTTTTCGCGATTGCCCGTTTGACCGACTTGCTGCAGTATCTGTCTGAGGCGAGTCGTGCGCCGCAAGACGCTGCGCAACTGGCCACCGGCGATTCGCTTCAGACCCATTACCAGCATGTGCTGGCTTACCGACAGCGCTACGGCGTGGATTAAGGACCTTCCTGGTGATGCAAATGCATGTACAGACGATGACCGCGGTGGCCTGGGTTGCACTGGCGGCCTGCCTGTGCAGCATGGCCCAGGCCCAGGCCCAGGGCATTTACAGCTGTGTCGATGGCAAGGGCCGCAAGATCACCGCCGACCGTCCGATTTCCGAATGTATTGACCGCCCGCAGCGGGAAATCAATCCTTCGGGCACCGTCAAACGTGTCGTCGGGCCTTCGCTGACCGCGCAGGAGAGGGCCGCGCAGGAACAGAAAGACAGGGCCGCCGCCGAAGTGCGGGCCCGCGAGGCGGAGGAAAAGCGCCGCGACCGGGCCCTGTTGCTGCGTTACCCGAGCCGGGCCGTGCATGACAAGGAGCGTGCCGAGGCGCTGGACCAGATCGACGTGGTCATCAAGGCTGCCAGCAAGCGGACGAGCGAACTGGCCGGCCAACGCAAGGCCATCGATGCCGACTTCGAGTTTTACAAATCCGATCCGGCCAGGGCGCCGGCCTCGCTCAAGCGCCGGCTGGAGGAAAACGACAGCAGCCTGGCGGTGCAGAAACGCTTTATCGCCGACCAGGATGCGGAGAAAAAACGCGTCAACATGCGTTTCGACGAAGAACTGGTCAAGCTCAACCAGCTGTGGGCGATGGGCGGTGCGGGGCCTGCCGCGACGGCAGCGCCGGCCGTCAAGAGGTAGAAGTCCAAGCGAAAAAGGGCCTCAGCCCGCGTCGCTAATGCGGATATTGCTATTGTTCTGGTAGCAATTCACGCTATCCCCGTCACGCTTCAGCCCAGCTTTTTCTTCAGCAGTTCATTGACCTGGGCGGGGTTGGCCTTGCCCTTGGTGGCTTTCATGGTCTGGCCGACCAGGGCGTTGAAGGCCTTGGCATTGCCGGCGCGGACTTCGTCGACGTTTTTGGCATTGGCGGCCAGCACGTCATCAATGATTTTTTCGAGCTCACCGGTATCGCTCATCTGCTTGAGGCCTTTGGCCTCGATGATGGCGTCAACGTCACTGCCTTCGCCGGTCCAGAGGGCATCAAAAACCTGTCGTGCCGCATTGTTGGAAATCGTGCCATCGGCAATACGCGAGATCAGTTGGCCCAATTGCCGTGCGCTGACGGCTGAAAGCTCGATTCCCTTGTCTTCGGTATTCAGGCGGCGCGATAGCTCGCCCATCACCCAGTTGCTGGCCAGCTTGGGTTGTTGGCTGGCAGCCGCCACGGCCTCGAAATAGGCGGCAACAGCCTTGCTTTGCGTCAACTGGCCGGCGTCGTACTCGGGCAGGCTGTAGTCGCTCACGAAGCGCTGCGCCATCACGCGCGGCAGTTCACTCATTTCGGCGCGGGTCTTCTCCACCCACTCCCGCGAAATCACCAACGGCGGCAGATCGGGGTCGGGAAAGTAGCGGTAGTCCGCCGCGTCTTCCTTGGTGCGCATGGAACGCGTTTCGCCGGTGTCCGGGTCGAACAGCACGGTGGCCTGCTGGATCGCATGGCCGTCCTCAAGCTGTTCGATCTGCCAGCGCACTTCATAGTCGATGGCCTGCTGCATGAACTTGAAGCTGTTCAGGTTCTTGATTTCGCGGCGTGTGCCGAGCTCGGCGCCGGGCTTGCGCACCGAGACGTTGGCGTCGCAGCGGAAGCTGCCTTCCTGCATGTTGCCGTCGCAGATGCCAATCCAGGTCACGATTTTGTGCAGCTCTTTCGCGTACGCCACGGCTTCCGCCGAGGAGCGCATGTCGGGTTCGGTCACGATCTCCAGCAGCGGCGTGCCGGCGCGATTCAAGTCAATGCCGCTCATGCCGATGAAGTCTTCATGCAGCGACTTGCCTGCGTCTTCCTCCAGGTGGGCGCGCACCAGACGCACGGCTTTTTTCTCGTCACCGAGGAAAAATTCCACCGTGCCGCCTTGGACCACCGGGATCTCGAACTGGCTGATCTGGTAACCCTTGGGCAGGTCGGGGTAGAAATAGTTTTTGCGCGCGAACACGCTGCTTTCTGCAATGTGCGCATTGACTGCCAGTCCGAACTCGATGGCGCGTTGCACCGCGCCCTTGTTCATCACCGGCAGCGCGCCGGGCAGTGCAAAGTCCACCGCCGAGGCCTGCGTGTTCGGCTCGGCGCCAAACGCGGTCGAGGCCCGGCTGAAAATTTTCGATTGGGTGGTCAGCTGGGTGTGGGTCTCGAAGCCGATGATGACTTCATAACCCTGCACCAGCGGCCCGGTGGGCCGGCCGGCCTGCATCTGGGCGAAGGAGTTCACGGGGGGTGGGGTCTGGCTCATGGTCGGAATCACTTAAATGCCTGTGGGGCGGCGCAGGTGCCAGTCGGTTGCGAGCTGGAACTGGTGCGCCGTGCCCAGCAACTGCGCTTCCTTGAAATAGTTGCCGATCAGCTGCAGGCCGACCGGCATGCCGCCTTCGCCAAAACCGGCCGGCACACTCATGCCGGGCAGGCCCGCCAGGCTGGACGACAGCGTATAGATGTCGGCCAGGTAGTTGGCGACCGGGTCGTCGGACTTTTCGCCGATCTTCCAGGCCACCGTGGGCGACACCGGGCCGGCGATGATGTCGCACTGCGCAAAGGCCTTCTGGAAGTCCTCGGCGATCAGGCGGCGGATTTTCTGCGCCTTCAGGTAATACGCGTCGTAATACCCGTGCGACAGCACATAGGTGCCGATCATGATGCGGCGCGTCACTTCGTCGCCAAACCCTTCGGAACGCGACTTCTTGTACATGTCGGTCAGGTCGGTATAAGCGGCGGCCCTGTGCCCATACCGAACGCCGTCAAAACGGCTCAGGTTGCTGCTGGCCTCGGCCGGGGCGATCACGTAATACACCGGAATCGACAGCTCGGTCAGAGGCAGGCTCACGTCCACCAGGGTTGCGCCCAGCTTCTCGAACTCGGCCAGCGCGCCGCGCACGGTTTTCAGCACGTCGGCCGAGCAGCCGGCACCAAAAAACTGCGTTGGCAGCCCGATTTTCAAACCTTTTAAGGGGGTGGTGCCCGTGGTTGCTGCGCTGGCAGCTATCAAATCAGTAGCGTAGTCGAGTGCCGGCAGGTCCAGCGAGGTCGAGTCGCGGTCCGGGTCGGGCCCGGCCATGCTGGACAGCAGCAGGGCGCAGTCGAGCGCGCTGCGTGCCATCGGTCCTGCCTGGTCCAGGCTGGAGGCAAAGGCCACCATGCCGTAACGCGAACAGCGGCCATAGGTCGGCTTGATGCCGGTGATGCCGGTCAGCGCGGCCGGCTGGCGGATGGAGCCGCCGGTGTCGGTGCCGGTGGCCGCCGGCACAAGCCGCGCCGCCACGGCCGCGGCCGAGCCGCCCGAGGAGCCGCCCGGCACGCGGGTGGTGTCCCAGGGGTTTTGCACCGGTTTCCAGGCGCTGTTGTCGTTGCCCGACCCCATGGCGAACTCATCGCAGTTGAGCTTGCCCAGGCTCACCATGCCGGCGCCGCTGCTTACGCCGAGCCGGGCCACCACGGTGGCGTCAAACGGGCTGCGGTAGTTCTCCAGCATCTTCGAGCCGGCCGTGGTCGGGAAGTCGCGCGTGACAAAAATGTCCTTGTGTGCCAGCGGCACGCCCAGTAGCGGGGTGCGTTCGCCAGCGGCCAGCCGCGCGTCGGCCGCCCGGGCTTGGGCCAGCGAGATTTCTGCATCGGTGGCCAGGAAAGCGCCCAGGCTGTCGTGTTGCCGGATGCGGCCGAGAAAGTGCTGCGTGACTTCGACGCTGGAGACTTCACGGGCGGCGAGTTTGGCCGCAAGTTGGGCCACGCTCAAATCATGCAAATCGGTATGGCTCATTCAATTACCTTTGGCACCAGAAACAGGCCACGCTCGACAGCGGGTGCGCTTTTCTGGCTTTCCTCGCGCTGGTTGGTTTCGGTCACGACGTCGTCGCGCAGCCTGAGGGCCACCTGGCCCAGCACCGCGGCAGGATGGGCCAGTGGTTCAACGCCCTCCGTGTTGACGGCGTCCATCTGTTCGACGAGGGCAAAAAAGCCGTTGAGTTGCCTGAGCGTGTGCTCAGTCTCGTCGGGGCGCAACTCCAGCCGCGCCAGGTTGGCGACGCGTGATATGTCTTGGGATGTCAATGCCATGGGAAAAACAGGGGCTGAAACCAGGTGTAAAGATGAAATAATGGGCAGGGTGCCGCCCGGTGATTTACAGGGGATGCGTTATTATCCCGCCTTTGATGTGAAATCAGGGTCGGATGCACGCTTTAGGCGCGGTTTACGCTCTGGAATCAAGGTGTTGCCTCATTTTCCTGTCCATCGACTCTTTTTGACCACTCACAACAATCACAAAAGGCGATAGAGCAACGAAGTTTGTTCCATGCCCAAAACCGGACTCCCTCACCATGTTTGAAACTTTCCGTCGGTATTTTTCCACCGACCTGGCGATTGACCTCGGTACCGCCAACACCCTGATTTTTGTGCGCGACCGCGGCATTGTGCTGGACGAACCCTCCGTCGTTGCCATTCGCCACGAGGGCGGCCCGCAAGGCAAAAAAACCATCCAGGCTGTCGGCCACGAAGCCAAGGCCATGCTCGGCAAGGTCCCCGGCAACATCGAGGCCATCCGCCCGATGAAAGACGGCGTGATCGCCGACTTCACCGTGACCGAGCAGATGCTCAAGCAATTCATCAAGATGGTGCACCCGCGCAGCTTCTTCAAGCCCAGCCCGCGCATCATCATCTGTGTGCCCTGCGGCTCGACCCAGGTCGAGCGCCGCGCCATCCGCGAAAGCGCCTTGGGTGCCGGCGCCAGCGACGTCTACCTGATTGAAGAACCCATGGCCGCAGCCATCGGTGCCGGCCTGCCGGTGTCCGAAGCCAGTGGCTCGATGGTGGTCGACATCGGCGGCGGCACCACCGAGGTCGGCGTGATTTCCCTGGGCGGCATGGTCTACAAGGGCAGCGTGCGGGTCGGCGGTGACCGTTTCGACGAGGCCATCATCAGCTACATCCGCCGCAACTACGGCATGCTGATCGGCGAGCCGACGGCCGAGGCCATCAAGAAAAACATCGGTTCGGCCTTCCCCGGCTCCGAAGTCAAGGAGATGGAAGTCAAGGGCCGCAACCTGTCTGAAGGCGTGCCGCGCAGCTTCACGATCTCCAGCAACGAGATCCTCGAAGCCCTGACCGACCCGCTGAACAACATCGTCAGCGCCGTGAAAACCGCGCTCGAACACACGCCGCCCGAACTCGGCGCCGACATTGCCGACCGCGGCATGATGCTGACCGGCGGCGGCGCGCTGCTGCGCGACCTGGACCGCCTGCTGGCAGAGGAAACCGGCCTGCCGGT
>ERZ1292640.3490-Hain-H43-02um-R1-3490-length-12238-cov-5_pt1 | contig 12238 bp, 13 predicted proteins | sample MGYA00564404_ERZ1292640 | MGnify/ENA primary metagenome ERZ1292640 (study PRJEB36523, sample SAMEA6512636) | groundwater metagenome | collected 2019-01-08 | study: AquaDiva: Metagenomics assemblies of 32 groundwater samples | reverse complement strand
GCCGGATGCGCGTATATATATGTAGAAGTCGCGAAGCCGAGAGTGGAGGTGGTGGAGCCGTCTCCTAAGGCGATGTTGCCGATCCCCGAAGTATTTCCGCCGACGGTTAATCTTTCCGAAGGACCGGCAGTACCAATCCCAACATTTCCATAAGTCCCGGCACCCGAGCCGCCGGTGACCATCAAAGTCGGAACCGTAGAATTGAAAGCGATAGCCAAAGAGTTGGCGGTGGAGTTGATAAATGGTACATCAATACTAACGCCACTGCCAATCACTATTGAATTAGCCGCGGTTGAAGAAGCAAAACTGCCAATGGCGGTTGAAGACGCGCCGGTGGCGCTCACATCCGAACCAAGCGCCATCGCCGCGGAACTGGTGGTAACCGCGTAGTATCCGATTGCCGTGGAAAAACGGCCGTTGGCATTGGAGTAGCGGCCAAGCGCGGTGGAAACCCAGCCGGTGGCATTACTGTATACACCCATGGCCGTAGAGGCGTAACCGCTGGCCGCAGTTAAAATGCCGGTTGACAACGAACTGTTTCCGGAGGCGGCGGTTTGCGTACCCAAGGCGGTGGCATAATAATTACTAGCAGTGTTTAACCCGCCAAGCGCGGTTGAGGCATAACCGCTGGCCGTATTATCCCGGCCGGCGGCAAAGGAATAACTGCCGATATTCGCGTCATCCCATTCAGCGCCGGAAAGATACCCGGACGCATCAACAATACCGGTTCTAAACGCGCCTTTTGCCGGTATCCACATTGTTCTGATTCCAGGGCCGGAGACCGGAGTCGCGCCGGAATTTCCTGAAAATACAACCGCCCCGTCAACCTGTAATTTCGCTCCTCCTTGCGCCGTGGAAGTGGCGATTGCCACCGCTCCGCCGGTGGTCGCGAAGGTCGCGCCATAGGCAAAGGTGGAGGTTCCGTTGCCGAGGATGTTGGCGGTGCCGCTCGCACTCACATTGCCCGAAGAATCCACATAGAATTTGCCGAGATTGTAGCCGGTGGCCGCGCCAAGGGTAAGGGAGTCGGAAACCGCCAGCGTGGCAATTGAGTTGTTTTGCGCAAAAACATTGGCAAACCGAGCGGTGGGGCTGCCGAGACTTAAAGTGGCGTCGGCCGAGGGCGTAATGCTCGCGTAGACGGAAATCGGCCCGCGGAGATGCGAGGCGCCGTAATTGGTCAGGACGCTGGAAGTGTTTTGGAAATTCAAATTTCCGGAAATTGAGAGATTGCGGCCGACGGAAAAATCTTCCGCCACGCCGCCGTATTGGCCGGAGACATTGACGCCCGTACCGGCCGCGGTGACGATGGTTGAACCGCCGCCGTAAGTATTCTGAATAATTGTGGTAGTGGCGGCGGGAAATCCCGAAAAACTCGCGCCGGTAAAATCAATGTTGCCCGTCACTTTTAATCCTTTCAAGATAAGAGAAGCGTCGGGCGATATTTTCGCTTCAACCGCCGTTACGGCCTTCGGCTGTAGGCCTACAGGCGAGACCCGTTTTTCGGGTTGGGATAAAATAGCCCGAACAGCTCCGGCGCCTGCTTTGGGCGGGACGCTAAGCGTCCCAGCGCCCACGCTTGGCGTGAGCGGCAGAACCTTCGGCGCGACGGCGCTTGGCAGAGGAGAGCTTGGCTGAATAGAGGCCGGCGCTTGAAGGACTGGAGCCGTCTCTGGCGCATTTTGTGTCTCTCCGCTATCCGGCTTGGTTCCAAATTTTTCTTTTAAGTAAGAAAAAAAGCGCGACCAAAGCCCTGGTTCTGCCTGCGCCAGCCGGATATTTTCGGTAGCTTGGGCGCGGGCGGGTGGATAAAGATTTTTCGCTATCTTGGCCGCATTTTTTGTTCCCTTGATTTTTTGCTCCAGACCATCAACCGCGGACCCCAATGCTCCATAAGCGATAGAAAGATCCCTTTTGAGCGGCGTAAAAAACTCTTTCACGGCCTCACCCGCTTCGTCCATCATTTCTCCGTTATATTCAGCCAGGGCGATTGAAGCTTTAAGCAGATTTCTTAAATCAAAAAAACCGGCAATGGTTATGATCGGACCGGCTTTAGCCAAAGACGCAGATACAATAACAGCAATCGCAGCGACAAAAATCGCGCTTTTTATGCCAAAAGATTTTTTCGCCTCTCTGGCGGGGCGTTTTTTAAGCATGGTATTTTATATTATTTTTTTATTTCACCAACTAATTGAATTTGTTTTAATCAAGCTAATTCTGATTTCACTAATTTTCGCTGATTACGCTGATTCGAGTTTCCAAGCCGAGTCGGCGTCAGTCGGCGTTTAGTCAGCGTCAGTCAGCATTAATGAGCCTGTTGATAACATTAATAGCATGTTTCACAAACAAACTAAATTTGTTTTAAGATTAAGTCAAATTTGACCCTGTTGATAACATTATACCACAAATTTTGGGTTTTGTCAAACGCCCCGACGGAGATGGCGGATTCGGCGGGCAGGGAGGTCGCGTCTCCCGCCGCGGCGGGCGCGGACTACTCAAAAATATCCTTCCCCAATTTTTTTGTTTCTTTGATAAAAAAATCCTGCCATTTTTTACCATCAATTTCTTTGAGCATCCGAGGATAATCTTTAACTTCGGTGACGGTCATAAATTGCGCGCCCAATTGCACCGGGTCAATATGCCAATCAAACTTTATTCTTGCCTTTTTAACCAAATTGCCGATGGTCCAGCCGGTCTTTTGAATAATGAGATACAAATCAATAAAATCGCGCGCCCGAGGTTTCTGGTAAATCGTAAAAACCTTATTTACCGCGATATCAACAAGAGAATCAATTAATATCCCGCCGTGTTTTTCTCTCTTTTCAATTTCCTGAAACGGAAAATAGGTAAATTCGGTCTTAATAACTCCATCCGCCAATTTTAGAAAAAATAAATTTCGGTTAAAACTCTGCTCAAAATCAATTTTTTTAATCCCCGCCTGTTTTGATATTTTTTTTAAAATAACTGAAATATCCTGCGGATTAAATTCTATTTCAGAAAAAAAATCCAGGTCTTCGGATAAGCGATGCTGGAGATAGAACTCGGCCAAGGCGGTGCCGCCGGTAAGATAAAAATTCTGGGCAATCCCCGGCTCGTTGCCCAGCAGGCGCAAAATTTTTGATTGATTTTGGCTTAAGATTGTTGGGCTCATTTTTTATTTTGACTTGGGGCGACCCGACCTCCGGGGACACCGGGGGGACAACTTCGGGAGGTCGGGGCGCTTTAAGATTGTTTTTTTGGCCATAACAGAAAGCTCAAAAACTTTTTTTTCTTTGGATCAAGATCCAACAGCGGCCAATACTTTTTAAGCTGGCTTTTGTTAAATTTCTCTCCGCCCAAACCAAAATTCACGAGCTGCTCCAAACGCCAGACGGCATACTTATTTTTATCTTTTTTCAATTCTTTTGTGTCAACGCTCCAGTTATACATATCGTGAGATATACCTATATTTTAGCATAAAAAACGACTTTTCACATGACCTGTTTCTCTACTGTTGAACGCTAAGCGTCCTACAATAAATTTTAAATCTCAATTTCCAAATTTCTTAATTAAAGCAACCCCTCCTTTGAAACCTTTCGCTGGAAGGTTTCAAGCCCCTTAGTAGGGGGAGGAAATTTAATTCCGAATTAAAGCGCGCAACTTATCCCAAAACCCCCAATCCTTTGAAAATAAGAGAAGCAATTGTTTTATTTCACAAACAAACTGAATTTAATCAAATTAAATTGAGGCCTATTGATAACATCATATCACAAATTTTCGGTTTTGTCAAAATTTCGGAGCGAGACAGTTGACACAATGTATCCACCGGTGTATTATCGTCAATACATTTGTGTTATAATATTATTATGAATAAATTATTCAGGGAACGGCTTAAAAAGCCGCAAAAAGAGGCCCCTTCAATTAAAACCAACAGGCAATTACTTGAAAAGAAAGTAGAGCGGGGTACTGATTTGGCAATCCGTGAATATCGGGATGTCTTTATAAAATTAGCCGAATACGATCAGAACTAATTTGATAATGCCAATCAATTATCTGGATTTAGAATTGATGGAAAAGATGTGCCACCGTTTAGCGGTGGCAGTTTTTGATACAAATGACGACCCATAGCGTCTTTTAATGAACGCGAGGAAGAAAAATTGGATGCCGCTCTTAATTTGCCACGGCAGACTTTTGATGGTAAAGAACTTTATCCGACCATTATTGATAAGGCCGCGATACTTTTTTGTGCGATTAATAAAAATCATGCTTTTAGGAATGGCAACAAAAGAATCTCGGCGGCTTCCTTAATGGTCTTTCTGTTTATAAATGATAAGTGGCTTGATGCCGGCAAAACCGAAATTGTAGAAAAAACTTTATATGTTGCTAAATCAGGAGAGCCGGGGACGCCGAAAAAGGAAGAAGTTATGGAAGATATTAAACGGTGGATCGGAGGTCACATAATTGACGCCCCGGAGGCGGATGACTTTTCCACAGATGTGGCGGTCGGTTAATGTAGAGACGCCCCGGCGGGGCGTCTCTACCGCTAAGCCCCGATAAATCGGAGGAACGCAAGGCAAAGCATCATCATCTTGACAACAATCCCGAGCTATGTTAAGCTGAAACCGCGTACATTTACGCCGTAAGGAGGGAGGAGGCGGACTGATGCCCACCGGGCTCCGGCTTGAGGAGGAATTGAGAACTTGGCTGATCAAGACCTACGGATGCGAAATCAGCTGGTCAGAGGAAGACGACCGTTTCGGAAAAGTTGACGGCGAAGTGTCCACTGCTCTGGGAGAAACACTGCCGCGCCAGATTTTGTGGCAATTCACGCGGAATGTAGATAACCCGAAAAAGCAAGAGGGCTTCATTTTAATGATGCACGGCCGGGACGACAGAATCGCACTTTTTACCGAGGTTGACCCGACAACCCTCACCGCCCTGAATCGGAATGACGACCTTGAGGATTTTTATGTCGGTCTGGACCGATTGGCAAAAGAAGTATTGCTGGCGATAAGAAACGCCGAGAATCTCGCCGCCAAGCACGGAAAAATGCTCTGCCAGCGGATAACCGAGGAAGAAGACGGGCTGTTCCGTTCCGAGTTCTCGGATCTCGGGCTTACCCAAGCCATCAATAAGCAATGGAAAAAGCAGCAAATCACAAATCCATCGCGCCGACGCGGCGCGATTGATCCCGAAAACCTTGACCAAAACTACGGCTACATCGCCGATGAAACCGGTGAACAATGGTTTTTCCACTTTGACGAAGCGCGGGATGGGGGAATGCAGATGGCGCTCAAAAACCGGGCGAAAAGAAACGCCCTGCCGAAATTGAAAGTCACCTTTCTGCCGGCGCAACATGATAATCGGCCAAAACATCTCCCGCCCCTTAGACGCACGGGCAATGTGGCCCTGGCGGTTCTTCCAGCATAAAACCCTCCGATGCACATCGGAGGGTCTTTTTTATTCACCGGCGCTGACACGCTAAAGCGTGTTGCTCCGAGCCCGCCTACCGCCAGGCAGGAAAGGGAGGTTGTCCTGTTTTGGAGTCCTTGCGAAAGCAAGGTTACCGCCCCGCTTTCGCGGGGAATCCAACAGTTAACAATCAGCCAGCTAATCCGCCAGCTGGCGGATGGGCAATGATATTATAAGAGTAAGGTTACCGCCCCGCTTTCGCGGGGACTCCAGACGCAACGCTCAATCGTGTCATTCCGTAATTTTTAATTTTAAATTTTTAATTAGCGTTAAGCCCGCTCCACATATTCCCCGGTGTCGGTGTTGATGATCAGCAGTTCGCCTTCTTTGATAAAAAGCGGAACGCGGACTTTCATTCCATTTTCCATAATCGCTTCTTTGGTCACATTGCCGGAAGCGGTGTCGCCCTTAACGCCGGGCGCGGCCTCGGCCACCTTGAGCGTAACCTTGCGCGGGACCTCAATCGTTACGGCGACGCCTTCGCGCAACAGCACCAGCGCGTCGGTTCCATCTTTCAGATACATCCCCTTCTCGCCCACCAGTTTTTCGGAGATGGACACCTGCTCGTAGCTCGCCGGATCCATAAAATGATACTCCTCATTATCTTTATATAAAAACTGCATCTTTCTTTTATCAACATCAACGACATCAATTGTTTCTCCGGATTTGAAAGTGATTTCGATAACTTTGCCGCTCTCAAGATTTTTTAATTTCGTGCGATAGAAGGCGCTGCCCTTGCCGGGATTCACAAAAGTAAAATCCGTCACCACGCAAAGCTGGCCGTGGTAATTTAACACTGCGTCTTTTTTGATGTCGGCGCTGGTTGACATATTTAACGAGTTAACGGGTTAACGAGTTAACGGGTTGATTTAATAAAAAATTTGAGATGCGGGGAAAAAAATTACATCATTGATATCTTTCTGGTTTGTCAAAAGCATCACCAGCCGGTCAACTCCGAGGGCGATTCCGCCGCAAGGATTTTTGATTTCGCCGAGAGCCGTCAGCAGGTCGGCGTCAAGAGGATAAACTTTTCGGCCGTCCGCGGCGCGGATTTTTTGCTCGGCCAAAAATCTTTTTCTCTGCTCGTCCGCATCCAAAAGCTCGCTGAAAGCGTTGGCGATTTCCAACCCGCCGATGTATAATTCAAACCGCTCGGCAATCTCCGGATTTTTTTCTTTGCGCTTGGCAAGCGCGCCAAGTTCCGCCGGATAATCATAAAGAAAAATCGGACGATTCTTCGGCAATTTCGTTTCAACTTCGTTTAGGAATATCTTAAAAAATACCGAAGCGTACGACTCTTCATTGCTTGCATTCACCACCCCTAACCCTCGCACTCCTCGCTCGCTCGGAGAGCGAGTACCAAGGGGGGGAACCTGATAATATCCCTTTTCTGCCGTGGCGGCGGCGAGACCGTCGCGCGAGAGGTTACCGACGCCGGCGTATTTTTTCATCGCGGCGCCGATGGATAGACGCTCCCATTCTCCCGAAAAATCAATTTCCGTATCCTGATAAATAATCTTATCCGGAAGTCCGAGTTCGACGGTGATAAATTTTATGAGCGCTTCAGTGTCTTTCATTATATCCAAATAATCGGCCTTTTGTCTATACCATTCAAGAATCGTGAATTCGGGATTGTGCGCGCCGCCGAAGCTCTCATTGTTGCGAAAGGCCTTGGTGATTTGAAAGATTTTTTCGTATCCGGCGGCGAGCAATTTTTTCATCGCGTATTCCGGAGAAGTAATCAGATTCGCCGGATATTTTGCGCCCCGGTCATCAATAATCTCCGAATCAATAATTCCAAGATACGGCTCCTGCCCCGGCAAAGCGACCAGCTCCGGCGTTTCCACTTCCAAAAAATCTTTTTGCCAAAAAAAATTACGAATCGCGCGGATTATTGCCGCCCGTTTGATAAAAATATTTTTATCCAGCTGTCCATTCTCTATTTTCTGCCAATTACGCATAAACCAACTCGTTAACCCGTTAACTCGTTAATAAATAATAAAAAAATTTATGAAACAAAAATTCCCAATCCGGGTTAGAACCGCGAACTGGGAATTGCGAAAAACATATCTTATTTGATCACGAACGGCATAAGACCCAGAATGCGCGCGTTCTTGATCGCCTTGGAAAGCCGGCGCTGATGCCAGGCGCAGACGCCGCTGCGCTTTCTCGGAGCAATTTTGCCGTAAGAAGAAATGAATCGGCGCAAGACCTGCGTATCTTTATAATCAATGTCAATAACATTGTTCGCGCAAAAGTAGCAGGTTTTGTTTTTTTTATCGGCTGATCTGGCGTTCATCATAGATTTGGAAATTGTCCGCCAGAGGCGGATCCGCCTCTGGCGGAGAAATTAGAAATTGGAAATTCTAAAATGGTATATCCTCCACCCTGATCTCTTCGCTTCCCGGCTCTACCGGTCGTTCAATTACCGGAATCGCCTCGGCCACGCCTCCGCCGGCTGGCGGTTGTCCGCGGTCCGCTGTCGGCTGTTGGTTGTTGGCTGTTGGTTGTTGGCTGTTGCTTTGCGGCGGACGATCCAAAAGAATCATATTATCGCAAATAATTTCGGTGCGATACCGTTTGACCCCGTCCTGGCCTTCCCAGTCGCGGGTCTGAATTCTGCCTTCTATATATACCTTGCGGCCCTTGGTGAGAAATTGCGCGCAGATTTCCGCGAGCTTTCCCCAGGCGACAATGTTATGAAACTCCGCCTTATCCTGTTTGTTGCCGGCGGCGTCGGTCCAGCTGTAATTGGTGGCAACGGAAAAAGTGCCGACGGTTTTTCCGTTGGGCGTTGTCCTGGTCTCCGGATCGCGGACGACATTTCCAATAATCATTGCTTTGTTGAGATTCATACTTTTAGATTACGCGGATATTAGCGGATTACACCGATATCCGTGTGAATCCGCCGCAAAATCCGTGTTATCAAAATGCGACAAAATAAAATTAGCGCGACTTACACAATATCGCCCTCTAAAATTTCATCAAGTTTCTTATCGAGTTCTTCCATTGACATCTTCGGTTTATCCAATGCCGGGGCCGGTTGCGGCGCATGCGCCGGAACATGAGCCGGGGCCGCCCTTCTCTCTTCATATCTCGGGCGCGCGTCAGGACGCAATTCTCCCATCTCTTTAAGCGCGACTACGGCGGCGGTAACTTTCTTTGAATCGGCGCGGTAAATCGCCGAGCGCATAATTTCAAGATTCATCTTAAAATAATTTTGAAGTTTCTTCAGTGTCTCCTCTTCGGCTTCAAAAGACGCCAAAATATAATAACCATAACGCTGATGCTTGATGGGATACGCCAGCTTCAGCTTGCCAACCTGTTCGGCGCGCAAGATATTCACGCCGGTCGCGCGCATTTCTTCGGTTAAATTCTTAACCACGCCGACAATTTCTTCATCGGTGTATTTTATCGGCAAGATATATAGAAGTTCGTATTTTTGCATAGGTTTTCGCTTGTCACCCTCGCGCGCCTTTGTTGCTAATGGCAAGAAAGGCGTGGATCCGAATTTATTAAAACATTGCCCTCATCTTATCATAGAGCCAAAATTTTGGCAAGACCCTTGACGAAGTGGTCGAAAAAAAGTATGATGATAAAGAAAAAAAAAGCAATTTCGCGGGCCTATAGTTTAATGGTAAAACGCCGCATTTGCAATGCGGTGATGACAGTTCGATTCTGTCTAGGTCCACCAAAAAATCCGATAAGATGGTCGGATTTTTTGATTTGTCCCGTTAGAAGCCCGCCATAAAATTTTCTTGTAGCAAATTTTATTAGACAAATAACCGTCATAATTCATGTATGGATTTTTAGTCTCAAGAGCCCCCTTTTATTAAAAAGATGGGCTTCTAACGGGATTTGCGCCGACGGGTAAATCTTGGTAAGATTTTATCAAGATATGCTGCGCGCCATTTTAAGATACATTCGCAGAATAAAATTTAACTACCAGCCATTGGTGGAAGTTCTGGTATATCGCGAAAATCTTTTACACAATCTGCGCGTCTTCCGCGAAGCGAGTCCGGGATTGCGAATCGCGCCGGTTCTAAAGAGCAACGCTTACGGCCACGGCCTGCGGGAGATCGCGAAAATTTTAGATAAGGAAGCCGCGCCGTTTTTGGTTGTTGATTCATATTTTGAGGCATTGGTTTTGCGCCGCGAGGGTATTAAATCCGAAATTTTAATTATCGGTTTTACCGCGCCGGAAAATATTTATAAAAATAAGTTGCGGGGCGTAGCGTTTACGATTACCGGCATGGAACAGCTTGGGGAAATCGCGAAAAATCTTGAGCGGCCATCGACTTTTCATCTGAAGATTGACACCGGCATGCACCGGCAGGGAATACTGCCCGGCGAAATCAATGAGGCGATTAGTTTGATTAACCGGAATAACAATCTTAATCTTGAGGGAATTTGTTCACATTTGGCGGACGCGGATAATTTGGACGAGTCACAGACAGGCGAACAAATTGAGCGGTGGAATAAAATTGTTGATGTTTTTAAGGCGAATTTTTCCGGGATTAAATATTTTCATCTGGCCGCTTCGGCCGGCGTAAAGTTTGCGGATAAAATTACCGCCAATGTCATGCGGTTGGGACTGGGGCTTTACGGAATTAACGCGGATAATCAAAATTTGGATCTTCGACCGGCGTTGGAGATAAAATCAGTCATCGCCGGGATTAAAGACGCGGGCGCCGGGTCGGGCGTCGGTTACAATTTTACTTATCGCGCGCCTAAAAGGACGCGAATCGCCGCGGTTCCGGTCGGATATTTTGAGAGCGTGAACCGGCGGCTTTCAAACAAAGGATTTTTTAAGATTGGAAATATTTTTTGTCCGCTCATCGGCCGCGTCAGTATGAATATTTCCACGATTGATGTGTGCGATGTCCCGAATGTTAAGATGGGCGATTCGGTTATTGTCATCAGTCCGGAGCCGTCCGACAAAAATTCAGTAAAAAATATCGCCGAAATCTGCCGGACGATTCCTTACGAAATTCTGGCGCATATCCCGCAGGCGCTTAAAAGAAATATCCGATAATTCTAAAAACAAAAATCACCCTGATGTCCGTCGGATGATTTTTTTAAATTAACGCGCCCGGGCGCGGCCTTCATGAATCTTCTCTCCGGGCCGTAAGAAAAACACGGCGGAGAAAGTCGCAATCGGCACGGCGAGCGCGAGCCCGATGCTGCCAACCAATGTCCGCACGATTTCGGTCGCGATAATTTCATTATTTATCACCTGTCCGAAAGTCAAAAATGGCGGTTCTTTGACGCCGAAAAGAAGCAGAAGCGGAAGCGAGGCGCCGGCATAAGCCAAAAATAAAGTATTTATCACCGCGCCCAGATGCGTCGTGCCGATCTTAAACGCCATCCCGAAAACTTTTCTCTTCGGCAGCGCCGGATTCGCTTCTTTTATCTGCGCGACCGCCTCAACCTGACTCAAAACCACATCGTCCAAAACGCCAAGCGTGCCGATTAAAATTGAGGCGAGTAGCAACCCTCTAAAATCTATCATGCCCCGTTTAAGTTCTATCAGCGCGCCGACTTCCTCCGGCGCGGTGCCGGTGAGTTTGGTGAACCCGCTAAAAAGCGCGGACAAAACATAGGTTAAAACGAGCGTCATTAAAATTCCGAAAACCGCGATATGCGAACGGCGATTCCATCCTTCCGTCAGATAAACCACAAAAAGCAAAATGAAAAATGAGCCGATGACGCCGATCAAAACCGGGCTATTCCCCGACAAGATCAGCGGGATCATAAATTTCATGATAATAAAAAAGGTAACAACCAAACTGATCAGCGATTTTATCCCCTTCCATCGGCCGACCAGAACAACGACGAGCGCGAAAATGAAAGCGAGAAAATAAAGTTGCCCGCGGCGGACATAATCAATAATATAAAATTTGTCATTGCCGTCCGCATCCCGGCTGTAGTTGACGACCGCCCGGTCGCCGCGCTCATAAAGATTGGAACTCACGACATCCAGATTGCCGATGCCGTCGTAGATAAAATTCCGGTCCTTAAAATCTCCTTCCAGGCCTTTTAATTTTATATTCTGCTGAATGTTTTTTGACCCGTCTTCCCGCAGGAGTTGCCGTTGCTCTAAAATTTCCAAAACGCGCGCTTCAAATGTTTGCGGGTTGGAGGCGGAAGATTCATTTTGGGCCAGCGTCAAGGTCGGTGTCAGCAAGACGGCAAGAAGACAGAGAAAAAAGATTTTTTTCATAGCTTAATTCTTAATCCGTCGCAGGTGAGAATGACGGGAAAATTAATTTTTTGTTTTTTTGCGTATTCGCGGATTTTTCTTTGCGCCTCGTCGTGCGGTGGCCAGGTATGCCCGGTTTGGGTGAGATAAAGAATTCTTGGATTGAACTTTTTGGCGATGGCGATGGCTTCTTTCGGCGTATTGTGCCCCTTCATTTTTCGGCCGAACCACATTGCCGCGTCCAAAATCATCGTTTTCGCGCCGCGGAGATATTTGGCGGATTGCGGCGGGATGCCGTCAAAATCAGAAATAAAAATCGTTTTGTTATTAATTCAGTAGCCCAGGGTCGGCACCGCTTTGCCCATGCCATGGCGGACGGGAAAAGATTCAAGTATGATGTTGCCAACCGTCGTCTTAGAAAATGGCGGCAGATGAGTTAAAAAAATCCCCCTCAATCCCCCTTTTGAAAAGGGGGATTCCATTCGTCTCGTGGGACGCTCGCTAAACTATCATCATGCTATCGCCGAGAGAGTACAGGCGGTAGCGCAGGCGGATGGCTTCGGCGTAGGCGTTCAGAATAAGCTC
>ERZ1292640.3489-Hain-H43-02um-R1-3489-length-12238-cov-7_pt1 | contig 12238 bp, 10 predicted proteins | sample MGYA00564404_ERZ1292640 | MGnify/ENA primary metagenome ERZ1292640 (study PRJEB36523, sample SAMEA6512636) | groundwater metagenome | collected 2019-01-08 | study: AquaDiva: Metagenomics assemblies of 32 groundwater samples | reverse complement strand
ACAAGCTGCCTGGCTGTCATGAGCTTTGATTTGGCCCGCGCTTTGACCACCTAAGCAACTCCAAATAGGATCCAAAAAGCGTCGCCAAAAGCTGCAGGAATGGCGAGATGACGATCATCAAGCGCAGCCTACCGCTACCTTTGCTCGCAAAAGGTTTTCCAGAACTGACCGCTGGACGGTGCCGGCTATTCAGTCGGGCTTCGGAATCTCCACGATTCCGTTTGATCCGAGCAAGGATTCAGGGCTTTAATGGATCAGGCAATTGCCGTCGTAATGGCCCGGTGTTTGCGCCCAGGTCGGACGAATCATCCCGCCGCGACGGCGGTTAATGTTGCCCAACCAAGTTATGAGATGGAGGAAGCGAATATGTCGAACAATGAAATAGAATCAGTGGCCGGTCAGAATCAGGACCCGCTCACGCGGCGCCGGTTCATTGCCGGTGCAGGAGCCACGGCGGTTTCGCTGGCTGTGCTCAAACCTCAATTAATCGGCGGCGCCGAGGCCAATTCCAAGATCGACCTGGGGCTGATCGGCTGCGGCGGCCGCGGGCAATGGATCGCGGACCTGTTCCAAAAACATGGCGGCTACAATTTCGTGGCGGCCGCAGATTATTTCCAGGACAAGGTGGATGCCGCCGGCGAGAAGTTCCACATCCCGGCTGACCGGCGGTTCACCGGTTTGTCCGGCTACCGCAAGCTGCTCGAACAAAAACTCGACGCGATTGTCATCGAAAGCCCGCCCTATTTTCACCCGGAACAGGCCGCCGCCGGCGTGGAAGCCGGAAAACACGTCTATGTCTCCAAGCCGATTGCGGTGGATGTGCCCGGCTGCCTGACCATAGCCGACAGCGGCAAGAAGGCCACCGCCAAGAATCTCTGTTTCCTGGCCGATTTCCAAACGCGCGCTCATCCCTCCTACCAGGAGGCGGTGCGGCGCGTTCACCAGGGTGATATTGGCCGCTTGGTCTGCGGCGAAGCCACCTATCAGTGCGGCCCGACCTGGGGACACATGGACGCCTTTCTGCGCGGCAAGCCCAACGATCCCGAGGCCAGGCTGCGCGCCTGGGGCATTGACCGCGTCTTGTCGGGCGATGTCATTACCGAGCAGAACATTCACGCGCTCGACGTCGCTTCCTGGATGCTGAACGCGGAACCATTGCGCGCCTACGGCATCGGCGGGCAAGCGCGCGGCTTTGCCGGCACTTGCTGGGACCATTTCGCCGTCATTTTCTACTATCCCAACGATGTCATCCTCAGCTTTTGCTCCAAGCAAATGGGGCACGGCTACGACGACATTCAATGCCGCATGTATGGCACAACCGGGACGGCGGACACCCATTACTTTGGCACGGTGACGGTTCGTGGCCAGGACGATGCCTACAACGGCGGAACCATGACCAACCTTTTCACCGACGGCGCCGTGCGGAACATCGCCACGTTCCACCACAGCATCACGAAAGGCGACTTCACCAACCCCACCGTGGCTGCAAGCGTGCGGAGCAATCTGACAACGATTCTTGGTCGCACGGCCTCTTACAAACGGGCCGAGGTGACTTGGGAGGAAATGATGAAAACCAGCGAGAAACTCGAGGCCGACTTCAAAGGTTTAAAAGGCTGAGAAGAACCTCACGGCCTTTTGGTGCGCGCATCGCGCCCATGATTCTAACGGCGTTTGTGGCTCGCCCTTTAGCCGAACGCATGGCGTTCCGGTTGCGAAGTAAGACTAATCCAATCCTAATCTGTGCCATGTGCGCGGAAGGCTTTGAGCCGAACCAGGAAAAGCCCATCGAACTGCCCATCGATGGTGTGCTCGATTTGCACACGTTCCGGCCGAAGGACGTCAAAGAAGTCGTCTTGGATTACCTGGCGGCGTGCCGGGAGAAAGGAATACTGCGGGTGCGGATCATTCATGGCAAAGGGATCGGCAGTTTGCGGCAGACGGTCCATGCCATCCTCGCTCAGCGTCGCGAGGTCGTTTCCTATGCGCTGGCCAACGAGCACTTCGGGAGCTGGGGAGCAACCATCGTGCATTTGCGGCCCAAGGACTGAATTGTTTGATTAAAATCAAAACAGCGCCTCAGCTTCTGGGAGAGAATAGCGGCATGAAAGCAGTTGCAAGAACCGGTGCCCTTGAGGCTGCGGCGCAAACGGCGCAGATCGGACGGCCGGACTTTGCCTCGGTCAAATCGGGGAGCAAACGGCTGATCCGGGAGAGAAAGACCTTTGAGGCGATGCTGCATTGCTTTTGCCGGAATCAGCACGGCGCGGTGGAAAGTCTTTGTCCGGAGTGCCAGGGACTTTTGGATTACGCCACGGCGCGTTTGGAACGCTGCCGGTTTGGCGAGCTGAAGCCGACTTGCGCCAATTGTCCGGTCCACTGTTACCAGCCCAGGCGACGCGAACAGGTCAAAGCAAGGATGCGCTACGCGGGTCCGCGCATGCTGTGGCGGCACCCGGTATTGAGCCTCCTGCATTTTCTGGACGGTCGCCGAAAAGCGCCGGCCATTGTCGAGGCAATGACTGGCTTGGAAACCACGCCGCACGCACGGGCGCAGGTCAAACCTCGGCGTGTCGAAAGCAATCAACCGTGTGGTCGTTGACCAGGCCGGCCGCCTGCATGAACGCATAACAAATGATCGAGCCGACAAACTTAAAGCCGCGCTTCTGCAAATCGCTGCTCAGGGCATCGGACTCGGCGGTGCGCGCCGGGATTTCTTTCCAAGACCGATAGGAGTTCTTCTTGGGCTGGCCGCCGACAAATCGCCAAAGGTAAGCGTCAAAAGTCCCGAATTCCTTTTGCAGCGCCAGGAAGGCTTTGGCATTTTGAATGGCGGCGGCGATCTTCAGCCGATTTCGAACAATGCCGGGGTCGCTCAGGAGTTGGTCCACCTTGCGCTGATCGTAGCGCGCGATCTTCGCGGCGTCGAAATGGTCGAAGACCACTCGGTAACGGTCGCGTTTCTTCAGGATGGTGCTCCAGCTCAGTCCGGCTTGCGCTCCATCGAGGACCAGGAACTCGAAGAGCGCGCGGTCGTCATGGAGCGGCACGCCCCATTCCTCGTCGTGGTAGCGGATCATCAATTCGGTGGCCGCCCAAGAGCAGCGCCGGCGCAGGGAGTTCTGGTTGGCGGTCATTTTTTTCGGTTAATCTGCACATTCAGGGACAGGGAGGGACGAGTCCCACCTCGTCCCAGTTCAGAGGCAGTGACGCCCATCAATCGAATCTGACACAGAAAACAGCTTGAGTGAAACATTGCACCAATCGGAATTCACCACCGGTTGATTTGGGACCTCCACCTGAGAATCAGGGACAAGGTGAAACTTGTCCCTCCCCAGTTAAGCGCCTCCGGCCTCACTTATTGCATCGGCAATTCCAAATTCACCCGCTCGCCGGCACGCAGTACAGCCACAGGCACGCGGGCACCGGGCATTTTGTTTTGGAGGAGGTAGCCCAACAACTCGCTTTCCGTCAGCCGCCCGGCCTGGTCATCCACGCTGACAACGAGATCGTCCTTTTTGAATCCGGCGCGTTTGGCGGCGGCGTGGTCGCCATATTCACCGACGTGCTCGACGCGCAAGGCCAGGGCCGAATCCGGGAGGTTCGCCTGGCGTCGTTCCTCCGCCGTCGCCTCTCTCAACACCAGCCCGCCCGTGGCCATGCGGCGCAGATCCCAGGTGGTGACCCGCCAGGAAATATCGCTCTGGCGCCGCCAATCTTTGGACAGGTTGAGAGTCAACGCCCTCTTGTTATTTCCACGGAGGACCTCGGCCTTGAGCCTGGCCGGCTGGAGGGCATGGTGGAGGACCCATTGCACGTCCGCGATGGAAAGCAGCGGCTGCCCTTCGAGGGTGAGCAGTTCATCACCGGCACGGAACCCGTCTTTCGCGGCGGCGGAACCGGGCGCCACGCTTCGGACTTTGGCCTTTTCCTTGGGATCAAGCGAGAGACCGGCCACGTTGGGCATGGGCCACGGGTAGAGCACTTCATCCGGGATCGGCTTGCGGTCGGCGCGGAAAAAGAGCCGCTCTGCATCGCGCACCTGATGGCAATGCATGCAACTCTGCACGACTTTGCCTTCGTAATCAAGGGTCGCCTGGTACTTGCCGCGCAAGGAAGGGTATTCTTCCGGCGATTTAAAGCGCGGGGGCAACGGTTGCTTGCCGGCCAGAGAAGCCTTGTTGGCTGGATAACCTTTGTGCAAGTCCAAGGCGGCCGCCAGCGCTTTGCGGAAACCTTCCAGGGTGATTTCCTTGGTGGCATCTTTCCGATCGGAGCGCGAGCTAAACCGGCCATAGACCGTTTTGTCCGCGTTCAAGAAGAACACGGCAAAGGTCAGGTCGTAATCGAACTGGAACAGGGACAGGTCCATGGCATTGGCCTGGACGAGGCGGACACACACGAACTGATCCATCAGGTCCGCAACTTGGGGATCGCGACGAACAACCTGCTCGTCAAACATTTTGCAGTCTATTCACGGAATGCAGCGAAAAACGACCAGGAGCGGCTGGCCGGTCTGGCTGGCCTGGGCGAAGCCCTTGGGCAGGTCGTTGTAAATCCAATGCCCGTCCGCCTGGACTTCAGTCCGGTCCTTGAGGACTTTTTCGCGGCGGTCTTCGTCAGCCGGCATCGTTGTGGCCGCCAGCAGCAAAAGGCTCGTCAAAATGGTTGGAATGTTCAAATGGCGAATCATGAGTTCGAGAAGTTAAATGTTGCTGGCGACGAACGGCGCCGATACCTGCAATCCTCGGGCCGCCGCAATAGTCCGATCCGTGACATCCGAGACCTTGCCTTCACCGGCGATCTCGACGAGGGTTCCGGCTTCCCGGTAATAATGGATCAACGGCTCGGTTTGCCCGTGAAAGGTTTTGAGCCGGGCTTTGACCGTCGCCGGGTTGTCATCATCCCGCTGATACAGTTCGCCGCCGCACAAGTCACAATGGCCGCTCTGTTTCGGCGGTTTGAATTGCAGATGGTAGGGCGTTTGGCAATTGCGGCAAATCAGGCGTCCGGACAAACGATTGACGATGGCGGCGTCAGCGACATTGATGTAGAGGACACCCGCCAGCCGGCGGCGCATGTCGGTGAGCATTTCGCTCAATGCTTCCGCCTGAGACAAGGTGCGAGGGAATCCATCGAGGATAAAACCTCCGCGCGCGTCCGGCCGCGCGAGCCGCTCCTGCACCATCGATTCGGTGACGCCGTCCGGCACCAATTCGCCGCGGTCCATGTAGGCCTTGGCCAGATTTCCCAAGTCGGTTTTATTCTTCAAATTCTCCCGGAACAGATCGCCGGTGGCAATATGCTGAAGTTGGAGCTGCCGGGCCAATTGCTCGGCTTGCGTGCCTTTGCCGGAGCCGGGAGCGCCCAGCAAGACAATGTCGAGACTGGGCAAAACCGCCTCGCCCGGCTCGATGGCCACCGCAATCCCTCGCAACGCCTGGAGTTGAGCAACTTCCTCGCGGGTGGCGGGGCGGGCTTCTTTCCGCTGGATGGCTTCGACGGCTGCAATCAGGGCCGCGTGTACTTGCGCAAAGTCGCCTTCGCCCTCCAGAATGATGAGCCGGCCGCGCTCCTGATAGTAATCAATGACCGGGCCGGTGGAGCGGTGAAAGACCTTCAAGCGGGCGCGGCCCATCTCCGGCGTATCATCGGGACGTTGGTACAAGTGCTGGCCTTCGCATTTCTGATGGGGGCAGGTCTTGAAGGGGTTGGCTGTTTTGTGAAATGGCTCCAGGCATTCGCGGCAAATCAGGCGGCCTGACAGCCGCTGCACAATGGCCTCATCCGAAACCTTGAGATAAATAACGTCATCCAGCGCCCGGTCCATTTCCTGAAACATTTGGTCGAGGGATTTGGCTTGGTAGCTCGTGCGCGGGAATCCGTCGAACAGCACGCCCTGCTCCGGGGAGATTTTCCAGAGTCGTTCTTCGATCATGGCCTCGACGACTTCGTCCGGGACCAGTTCCCCTTCGCTCATGTATTTCCTGGCCAGAATGCCCAAGGCCGTCCGCTTTTCCAGGTTCTCGCGGAACAGGTCGCCCGTGGCCACGTGGACCAAGTTGAATTCTTTAACCAGTTTGGCAGTATGAGATCCTTTGCCGGAGCCAGAGGGTCCAATCAGTGAGATGTTCATAGGTTTGTTTTGGCATTCATCGGCGCGCTGTCTGTTCGATGATGAGATCAATTTGGTGCTTCCAATCATCTTTGAAACGCGTCATGATCACATAAATCTGGCAGTTCAGGCGACCCGTTTAAAGCACGGAGCCGACACAAATAAAAGTTTTATTCAGAATGCCGGCACACATTATACCGCAACCCCAAAGGAAGGAAAGCTATGTTTGAAGCTGCTGAATTGGGACGAAAAGTCCCTAAAAAAGAGTTCCAGGCTCAGATGCCGAAGCTGCGGGCGAACCTGCTCAACGCCCATTTTGCCCTCCACTCCACCAAAATCCCGGTCATCATTGTCATTTCCGGGGCCGATGGCGCCGGCAAAGGCGAAGTGGTCCATCGCCTGAATGAATGGCTCGACCCGCGCGGGGTGGATACCCACGCCTTCTGGCGCATGTCGGATGAAGAGCGGGAGCGGCCGCCCTATTGGCGGTTCTGGCGCACCCTGCCCGCCCGGGGCCGCATCGGCATTCTGTTTGGGTCCTGGTACACCGATCCCATCATCGAGCGGGTTTATGGCGACATCAAGAGCAGCGCCCTCGACAGCGCCCTGGACCGGATCGCCTTTTTTGAGAAAATGCTCGTGGACGACGGCGCGCTCATCATCAAGTTCTGGTTTCATCTTTCCAAGAAAGCCCAGCGCAAACGCCTCAGAAGCCTGGAGTCAGACCCGAAAACCCACTGGCGGGTTTTGCCTGCCGACTGGAAGCATTACAAGCTTTACGACAAGTTTGTCGCGACCTCCGAGCGGGCCATCCGCCACACCGACGCCGGTTACGCGCCGTGGCACGTGATCGAATCGAGCGACAGCCGCTACCGCGACCTGACTGTCGGACGGATTCTCCTGGAATCACTGCAACAAAGATTGAGCAACGTCGCGGTCAAGCCGCCGCCGCGCCCTATTGCCGCCGCGCCGGTGGTTTCCCCTGCCAAAGATTCCGTCACCATCCTCGATCATGTCGATCTCACCCAGCGTTTGACAGATGACGAGTACAAAACGCAGTTGCAGAAGTATCAGGGCCGCCTCAATCGCTTGACCTGGGAAGCCAACAAGAAAAACCGCTCCGGCGTTGGGGTTTTTGAAGGCTGGGACGCTGCCGGCAAAGGCAGCAGCATCCGGCGGGTCACCCAGGCAGTGGATCCGCGTCTTTACCGGATCGTTTCCTTCGCGGCTCCGACCGACGAAGAGCGCGCCCGGCATTATCTCTGGCGGTTCTGGCGCCATTTGCCCCGAGCCGGCCTGATCTCCATTTATGATCGTTCCTGGTACGGACGGGTCTTGGTTGAGCGCGTGGAAGGATTCGCGACTGAGGCGGAATGGATGCGCGCCTACCTGGAGATCAATGAATTCGAGGAACAACTCGTCAGCAATGGCGTCGTTCTGACCAAGTTTTGGATTCACATCGGCAAGGACGAGCAATTGCGCCGGTTCAAAGAGCGCCAGGAAGTTGCCTACAAACAATACAAAATCACGGAGGAAGATTGGCGAAACCGGAAGAAGTGGGACGAGTACAAAGCCGCCATCAATGACATGGTGGCCCGCACCAGCACCGCGTCTGCGCCCTGGACCATCGTCGCCGGCAACGACAAGAAGTTTGCCCGCATCCAAATCTTGAAAACCCTCTGCCAGCGCCTCGAAAACGCGCTTTAAGCGTAGGCGCAAGGAGCCGTCTGGCGCACGCTCAAGGCCTGCTCCACTGAAGGCAATAACCTGCTGTAAACCGCCACTTTACTGATGTAGGCAAGCGCTCGGCCTGCGACCAGGCTCTGCATAAGACCTTCGTCCAAGTCCTGACCTGTCATCATGATGATGGGCAGATCGGGGTAATCTATCCTAAGAATTGCCAATAAATCCAGTCCATCAAGATCCGGAAGAATATGATCAAGTAAGACCAGGTCCACCGAGGTTTCTCTCATGACCGCCTTCGCTTCGGCCGCTGTTCCTGCGGTCTTGACTTGGTAGCCGAGCTTGACCAATAAGCACGCGATCAAGCTGCAAAACACTTCATTGTCATCGACTATTAAAATGCGCTTCATAATTCACTCTCTTTTTCCGGATGTTGGTTTCATGTTCAATCCATCGTCCACTTGTCAACCGCCGTCCTAAGCAACAGGCTTGCCATGATTCACCCGGCAAAAAGAATCCAGACTCCTCCCGCCTTGCCGCCAGTGAATGACTCGCTGCAGGACAGTGTGTCTGACCTTGAGTCAAAACGTATGAGGAATTCCCCAGACGGGGCGGCAAAAAGTGCTGCGGTCAGAGTATTGGGCAGGCAAATCTTTGACCAACGGCTGCAATGACTACAAATTTGCGTCCGTCACGGCGCCCAGATGGGCGGAGTTCACCAGTTTGGCGTACTTGGCGAGCACCCCGCGGGTATAACGCGGCTTGGGCTGTTTCCAGGCGCGCAACCGGCTTTTGATTTCCTGAGCCGAAAGGTCCAGACTCAGCGTTCTCTTTTCCGCATCAATGGTAATCGGGTCCCCGTTCTTGACGATGGCCAGTGGACCGCCCACAAAGGCCTCCGGCGTGATGTGGCCCACGACAAAACCGTGGCTTCCGCCCGAGAACCTGCCGTCGGTAATCAGCGCCACGTCCTTGCCCAAACCACGGCCCATGACCGCGGAGGTGGGGGCCAGCATTTCACGCATGCCAGGGCCGCCCTTGGGACCTTCAAACCGAATCACGATCACGTCGCCCTTCTTGATGGAACCATCGAGAATCCTGGCCAGGGCCGCTTCCTCGGAATTGTAAACGCGCGCCTTCCCGGTGAAATAAAGGCCCTCTTTGCCGCTGATCTTGGCCACCGCGCCCGTGGGAGCCAGATTGCCATAAAGGATCACCAGGTGGCTGTCCTTCTTGATCGGGTTATCCAAAGGCCGGACGATACTCTGGCCCGCCGGATACGACGGAGCATTGGCCAAGTTTTCGCGCACGGTTTTTCCGGTCACAGTCAGGCAATCACCATGCAGCAAACCGGCGTCCAGGAGGATTTTCATTAGCGGAACCAAACCGCCGATGGCCACCAATTCGGCCATGACGTAGCGTCCGCTTGGTTTCAGATCGGCCAGCACCGGGACGTGCTTTCCAACCCGGGTAAAGTCATCAATCGAAAGCTTCACTCCCACCGCGTGAGCCATAGCCAGCAAATGCAAAACAGCGTTGGTGGAACCGCTCAAAGCGATCACCACCGTCATGGCATTCTCAAAAGCTTGGCGCGTCATGATATCTCGCGGGCGAATGCCCAGTTCGAGCAACTTGAGGACCGCGGCGCCGGCGCGATGGCAATCCTCGATCTTTTCCTTGGAAATCGCATTCTGGGCGGAGCTGTTGGGCAGGCTCATGCCCAGGGCTTCGATGGCGCTGGCCATGGTGTTGGCCGTGTACATGCCGCCGCACGAGCCGGGGCCGGGAATGGAGCAAGCTTCGATGGCCGCCAGGTCCGGGTTGCTCAATTCGCCTTTGGCATGCGCGCCCACTGCTTCGAATACCGAGACAATATCGACATTCCGCTTTTGAAAGCACCCCGGCAGAATCGTGCCGCCGTAAACGAAAACGGCCGGCCGATTGAGCCGCGCCATGGCCATGATGCAGCCCGGCATGTTCTTGTCGCACCCGCCAATGGCAACGAACCCGTCAAAACCTTCGCAGCCGACGACCGTTTCAATGGAATCGGCAATGACTTCCCTGGAAACGAGAGAATATTTCATCCCTTCGGTGCCCATGGAAATGCCGTCCGAAATCGTGATCGTGTTGAAAATGACGGCTTTGCCGCCCGCCTCATTCGCCCCTTGGGCGGCTTCCACGGCCAGCTTGTCGATGTGCATGTTGCACGGGGTGACCATGCTCCAGGTGGACGCGACGCCAATCTGCGGCTTCTTAAAATCATCGGTGGTAAATCCGACCGCGTGCAGCATGGCACGGCTGGGGGCGCGGTCAGCGCCATCGACGACGATTGAGGAGTGGGCTCGAACCAGCGGCGTTTTGGCCGGGCTCGTTTTGCGGGAGGCGACAGGTTGGGGTGCTGTTTTCATAAATCTGGACTGATTCTTGATGGAAACTTCCGCCATGGCAAGCGGACAGGTGAGAACTCGGCCTGCGCGGAATCGACAGCGCTGCGTTGCGGCAATGCTACTTCGGCTTTGCCCAGGTCATCGGCAATTGTTTGCTGACTTTGGCCAGGACCTTTCCGGCTAAATCAAGCAACTCGACCTCGATCGTGCCGGCTTTGAAAAGATCGGTGGGACTTTTTGAGTCGGCCTCCACTTTGATGTCAATCAATTGAACGCCGCGACCCGCTTTGACTTCGACCGGACGGGTCGTAAACCAATCGGCGCTGGCCGGATTGGCCGCGTCATAGACCTTGAGCCGGAGTCTTCCCTGACCGGTCAGAAGATTGTACTTCACCGTCACGTAGCCTGCGGAAGGATCGTTCTGCTTGAAATCCTCCAACTCCAACGTGTTGCCCGCAGTTGCCGGTTGGGCGGCGACCGGCTGGCTGATGCCCGGGGGACGCCACATCAACAACATCGTGGCCGGGAAAAGATTAAACCGCTTGGTACTGGTCGCCTCCAGCAGGTAAACCAGCACTTGATCGGTCGAAAAGGACGGCGTCTGCGCCGCAACGGCAGCCGGCGGTTGGAACTTGATCGGAAAGAGCATGAAATTGCGGCGTGACTTTGGAATCTCCGCCGGCGGACTCAGGAAATACTTGCTCGCGTCCGGCTCGGCCAGCCGGGTCACGTCCACCCCCAACATCGGTTTCGCCCCGACATTATCCTTGTATTCATACTCGACGCCGATGGTCATCTGGCTCCGGTCCAGGCTGCGGTTGACCACATCGACATTGGTCACTTTCGACTTCAGGTCTTTGGCGATCTCGAACGCGGCTGCCGCCGAGACGCGGGGTGCCGACGCAGGTGATGTGGCCGCTGGCGCGCTGGCCAGTTGCTGCGCCTTGGCCTGCTCTTCCGCCAGCCGTTTCGCTTCGGCTTCGGCTTTGGCTTTGGCCTCGGCTTCGGCTTTCGCCGTTTCTTCGGCCAGACGCCGGGCTTGCGCTTCCACTTTGGCTTTTTCTTCAGCCAGCCGCTTTTCTTCCGCCAATTGCCTGGCTTCGGCTTCAGCTTTGACGCGGGCCGCTTCGCGAGCCTCCGCTTCGGCTCTCGCCTTTTCCTCGGCCACTCGTCTTTCTTCGGTCAAGCTCTTGGCGTCGGCTTCAGCCTTGAGACGGGCAGCTTCACGGGCCTCCGCTTCGGCGCGGGCTTTGGCTTCGGCTTCGCGCCGCGCTTGGGCTTCGGCCTCGGCTTTCAACCGCGCTTGTTCGCGGGCCAGGGCTTCGGCTTTGGCTTTTTCCTCAGCCATGCGGCGCTCTTCAGCCAGGCGTTTGCCTTCGGCCTCAGCCTTCAAGCGGACCTCCTCGCGCGCCTTGGCATCGGCGAGGCGTTTCTCTTCCGCCAAGCGCTTTTCCTCGGCCAGGCGTTTGGCTTCGGCCTCGGCTTGCAAGCGGGCGGCCTCGCGCGCTTTGGCTTCGGCCTTGGCCTTTTCTTCGGCCGCTTGACGCGCTTTGGCTTCGGCCTCGGCTTGGAGGCGGGCCTTTTCGCGGGCCACCGCATCGGACTTGGCTTTTGCCTCCGCCAAACGCTTTTCCTCGGCCAGCCGTTTGGCTTCGGCCTCGGCTTGCAAGCGGGCGGCCTCGCGCGCTTTGGCTTCGGCCTCCAAACGCGCCTTTTCTTCTTTCTCGGATTCAGCCTTGGCTTTTTCTTCGGCCACCCGCTTTTCTTCGGCCAAGCGTTTGGCGTCGGCGAGAGCTTTCAGGCGGGCAGCCTCGCGGACGGCGGCCTCAGCCTTGATTTTCTCCTCGGCTTCGCGGCGCGCTTTGGCCTCCGCTTCGGCTTTGAGCTGGGCCTGTTCACGGGCCAGGGCTTCGGCCTTGGCTTTTTCTTCGGCCAGACGCCGTTCTTCGGCCAGGCGTTTCGCTTCGGTTTCGGCTTTGAGCCGGGCTTCCTCGCGGGCTTTTTCCTCCGCCAGACGTTTCTCTTCGGCCAGGCGCTTTTCCTCGGCCATGCGTTT
>ERZ1292640.1910-Hain-H43-02um-R1-1910-length-17016-cov-7_pt1 | contig 12239 bp, 6 predicted proteins | sample MGYA00564404_ERZ1292640 | MGnify/ENA primary metagenome ERZ1292640 (study PRJEB36523, sample SAMEA6512636) | groundwater metagenome | collected 2019-01-08 | study: AquaDiva: Metagenomics assemblies of 32 groundwater samples | reverse complement strand
AACATGTGCTGCGGCGATAATCCAAAAGAGTCCTACATCAGAGGAGCAGATGGCTCAAGTGCCTGCTGCAGCCTGCCTTCAAATGTTGTAGTGAATGGGTATTGTCATTCCAATAATCTATGCGGTAATAATATACTTGATAAAGGCGAGTCCTGCGAGCTGCCAGACACTAAAAACAATAGTTATTGCCTGCAGTCTCAGCAGCAATGCCTGGGAAATAAGCTCGGAATTCGGGAAGCAAATGGCTACTGCAATAGTAATTGCTTGTGTGGGGAAAACAGCTTTGCATACAGCTGCAAAAAAGATATTTGCGGAGCACAATGCGATACAGATGCTGATTGTGGTGAAAGCAGTAAATGCGATTTAAATTCCTGCAATTGCAGGCTAAAAACTTACTGCGGCGACAATCACATACAAAACATTAATGATTATGCTCAAAAAGAGGAATGCGAGCTGCCAAATACAAAAAATAATACTAATTGCAAATTAGAGGCATGCAGGGACAAAAAGTCTGTCGTTTTGGGCATTGCAGATTATAATTATGGCGCATGCAGTTACGGCCGCAAGTGCGAATATCAGGATGTAAGCTATGCCTGCAAAATAGGAGTATGCGGCGCAGGATGCGATGAATCTAATGGCTGCTATAATGGAATGGCTTGCAATTTGGAATCTTGTTCTTGTTATTCCTTATCAGTTTGCGGAAATGGGCAGTGTGAAAATGGAGAAGAAAATATATGCCCAGGCGATTGCAATGAAAAAGTATGCCCTTACAGGTTGGAATTAAGCCTAAATAAGGGCAGCTATGTATTGAATGATACCATAAATCTTGAAGTGGCAGTATATGACAAAAATAATAATCTGCTTCCAGAAGTAAAGTTCGATTTAGATATAATAATAAATGAAATTTTGGCTGGTTCGTCTACTTATTCCACTTCTTCTAAAGGATCATATATAATTAAGAAGACAGTCAGTAATTACGCTCCAAAAGGAATCCATAGGTATATAGCAAAAACTAAAGCTGCCGGATGCGATATAGTGAGTGACACAGAGCAGGCCTACATTTATGTAAATAACCAATATACCATACCACCGCCCAAAATAAATTATAGTAGATTTGAATTTGTGGTGGATTCTTTTGACAAAAAAAATGAGGATGTAAAACCAGTATGTGGCAATAGCGTAATTGAGCCTGGAGAAGCGTGCGAAAATAATCAAATCTGCAGGGCATCTGCCGGATGCAGCTATAGTGATAATGTTTATGATTCTGTTGAATACTGCAAAGATTGCAGCTGCCCGTCGGATTCTAAGTCAAATCCTAATGACGATGCCTATTGCAATTCCTGCAATCACTGCGGAGATGGCACAGTAAATTGCGGTGAGCAGTGCGAGAGCGGCATAAATAATCTTGGGCTAGCGTGCTCAAATAATATGCTGTATAACCAAACGCAGGTATGTTTGGGATGCAAATGGACTTATGAAGAAAATGTTTCTGACAATTTGGTTGATACTTGCGAGTGCAAATGCCCAGAAAATCCTAAAATCAATTGCGTAAACGGAAATTACATAAATTATACTAAAAATTATTATGCAGGCTGTTCAAATGGAAAATGTAATTCATGCAGTTGCATTGACACTTACACAAAAGACAGCAATAACGACGGAATAGAAGACAAATGCTCTCCAGAATTATGCGGAAACAATAAAGATGATAACGATAATGGCCTTGTAGATGAAAAAAGCTGCATTTTGTATTACTGCTCGCAATGCGGTAGTGGATTATTTAATTTTTGCACTAGAAGTGATTGCAGCAAATATCTGGAAGGGTGTTATTTCAATTCGCAATCATTTAATATACTTAATATATTTAATAATAACTCGCTCGGAAATTGTTACCCCTGCTCCCAAATTAAGACGTGCGAGGAATACCAATTAGACCAAAATACTTGCATAAATAATCCATGCTTAATCTCAAATTGCAATTGGGACGGCAAAAAATGCTGCACCGATAAAGACAAAGATCAAATATGCGATTTAGCTGATAATTGCCCCGATGCATATAACAAAGACCAGAGAGACGATGATAAAGACGGTGCAGGCAATGTGTGCGAATTGTGCCCCAACGAGCAATCACTGCTTGAGCCTTCAGAGCAAAAAGAATCCAAATGCTGGGATAAAATAGACAATGATTGCGACGGCTTGGCAGACTGCAAAGATCCTGATTGTGCTGGAATTTTAAATTGCTGTCAAACTGCAAATGATTGCAAGCAGGATGCCTGTGTAAATGAAAATTGCGTAAATAGCAAATGCATTTATGAAAAGAGAGAACTCTGTGGCAATGCAGAATGCCAAGATGGCCAATATTGCGATGAAGATGGGCAATGTAGGAACCCTGATGAATCTCTTAGCATATGCTTATTTTGCATACAGGACAGCACAAAGAATGATTATGGCATAGGTTATGGCAATTGGTTTCAATCGCCAAAAGCGGCTAAGGATTCATGTTGCGGCAACAGCGCTGATGAATACTACATAATACAAAAGGAAAATTCACAAAGCGCCTGCTGCGGTTCTGCAAATTCTTGTGTTGACTATTTGGGCAAATGTTTCGAATCCAATACTCCTTCTTATCAAGAGCACAACTGGCATTGCTCTATAAATTCATGGCATGAATGCACAACTAATAGAAATGCCCTATGCTCAGAAGCAGGCTCAACTTATAAATACAATTTTACGTATATCATAAACAATGAAACAGGATGGTATTGCGCTTATAACGGCAAATATTTTGGATGGGGGAGCTATTATCCAAACGAGGTTTGCAATGACGGTTTTGATAATGATTGTGATAAGAAAATTGATTTGGAAGATGCAGACTGCCAAAAAACGATTTGACGAATTATAAAAAATGGAAAAAAAGAATTTATCAATAATTAGAAAATGGGTAATTTATGTTTTGTTAATTGTATTTATATTGCTACTTATCATCCCAAAAGAAATATTTGAAAAGCCAAGTATTATAGGTGCTGTTTTGGCTCAGGTTCGGATTATTGCTAAAAATGCTCCAACATTTGACTTTAATTTAACAAATCAAACAATAAATCAAACATCAACATTTATTTTAGATGTGAATTGTTCTGATGCAGATGGAGATGTTATAACATACCACAACAATTTTACAGGTTTTGAGATTAATAGCAGTACAGGTTTGATAAACCAGACTAACTTTAATCAGAGCTTTGTAGGCAATAACACAATCAATATAAGCTGCAGCGACTGGTTATTTAACGCAAGCCAAACTTTTGTTTTAACAATACTAAGTGCAAATAACGCTCCTGTTTTGAGTTACATAGGCCCGCAAATAGCTACAGAAGGCACTTTATTTACATTAGATATTGATGCTACAGATATAGAAGGGGATAATCTAACATTTAGCGCTTCAACCGCTTTATTCACCATTAATCCTGCAACTGGTTTAATAAACTTTACTCCCTCATTAAGCCAAGTTGGAAATTATACAATTAATATTTCAGTCTTTGATGGCGAGCTTTATGATTATGAGGTAATTTCATTCAGGATTGTAAGAGGCGCATTTTGCGGCGATGGCTTGTGCGGCAGCAGCGAATCCTGCAGCTCCTGCCCAAGTGATTGTGGGAGTTGCCCAAGTGCGCCTGCTCCTGAAACTGGTGCTGGCGAAGCAGGTGCAGGCGGTGGAGCAGAAGGTGGAACTGCTGGTGCTGCATCAGCCTTAGGCCCCGGCAGTGCTCCATATTATAGATGCGATGAAAAATGGGAGTGCAGTGACTGGAGCATATGCGGCATTGATGGCGTCAAAACAAGAAAATGCACAGACATTAATAGGTGCAATACCAAACAAAAGAAGCCTGCTGAGATATCAAAATGCGAGTACCAGCCGACCTGCAATGACGGCATCAAAAATGGCAATGAGGAAAGCACTGACTGCGGCGGAAATTGCCAGCCTTGCGTAGTGGCTAATTGCTTTGATGGCATAAAAAACCAAGATGAAGAAGATACCGATTGTGGAGGGATATGCAATCCATGTGAAATTAAGAAATTTGCAAAACTTCCTTTTATAGAATATACAGAATCAATTAAAATACTTAAAAAGTTTCCTTGGATTTTAATATTACTTTTTTCATCTTTTGTTGCTTTAACTATTGCAGGTGATAGAATTTATGTCAGGCGCATTTCCAAAAAACAATTTGATGAATACAGAAAAGACATAAGAAAATACATGCTCATTAGAAGAAAACTATACAAGTTTGTGATAAGCTTGTCAGTTATTGTTATTATAGCCTCGTTATATATCTATTTGTTTAGCGATAGCCTGGAAAATATGAAAAAGTATGTATGGATTCCAGCCACTATAGCACTGCTGGCGCCTTTAGCTGTATCTGCAGTTATCCAGCATTACGCGTATTACGAATACAGAAAAAGAACAAGAGAGCTAAGGCTAAAACGAACACACAAGAGAGAAATCCTGCAGCTTATTGATTTGGAAAATAATCTATTAGCTGGCACAGAATCGGGTTTAAGCAAAAATCTTTATTCTTTAGCTGTGCATCATAAGTTTGATGAGTATCCTGAATTGTATAAGGAAATCAATCCATTATATGGCTTATTATCAAGCCTGGAGAAGAAGAGAAAAAAAAGAACAGAACTGATAAAGATAGATGTGGAGATTTATAATAAAATTTCAGGGCTGTTGGAAAACAAAGCCTTGATAAAAATTTCAAAAGATTATCCGGAATTTACATCTATTTTCAGGATTTTAAGCTATATAAAAGATAATATAAACTTGGACAATTATGACAGCGAGCAAGATCTTTTGGACGAGACAAGGGAAATATCAGAGCCGAGCATGAAGAGCATTATCATGCCTAACCCGCAGCTTATTGAAATATATAATGAACTCGTAGATATTTATGATTATTTTGTCAAAAAGCATTCAGAGCTGCATGAAAATAATGATGAAGTGCTAAAAATCGAGCGCACTTTTACCGATAAAATAAAAGATGTTGCGAAAAAAGAAAGAATTGTTGAGATTGTCCAAAAAGATCCTGATTTTGCATCCATGTACAATAATCTGGTTGATCTCTTTGACCATTATATAAAAAAACAGGAATTGAGCACAAAAATAAGAAATTTATGATTTTAGGCGTTTGCAGCAGGAAAAAATTCTATTTGAGGCGCACTTATGAATGCTTATGAATTATATTTTTTATATTCTTGAATCACTTCTTCAACTATCTGCGCATTGCCCAATGCATTCGAGAATCCTGGCTTTAGCTCATCAGCCTTTTTATAGTGCACTATTGCTTCTTTTAGGTCATCTAAATCACCCATAAAAATATTTCCTTTTGTTTCTTTACTTCTAAATCTTTCAACATACGCAACAGCCAAATCGAAATGGGCATTTGCATTGTTCATGTCAGTTTCCAATACTTTTTCAAAATTTAATATTGATTTATCAAAATCCCCGTTTTCAAAGTTAATCAAGCCCAAGCTGTAATCTGCCTTTGGATAATTCTCATTTAACATTAGGGCATTATCTATTGAGCTTATTGCTTCACCAATATCTCCTTTCCTGTAATAAGCAATGCCAAGATTGTGGTAAGTGCCTGGCATTTGACCATGCTGCAATGATTTCTGGAAATATTTAACTGCATTATCAAAATCGTTTTGATTATAATATGTTTTCGCGATTGCCGCAAATAAAACTGCAGGGGTGGTTGTTTTTATCACCATTACTGAAGCGAGCGAAAGCGGCAAAATCAGCAAAACAAAAAAACACAATATGAGAAGCCTGCGATAAATAAATTTCATGAAATCACCCAAGATTTTCATTTTGTGTAAGTATTTAAATTCTTGGTTATTCTTAGGGTATAATAAAATTATATTTTTGGGTAATCTATCCAATAATATCTTTAATTTATTAAAATAATAAAATAATTAAATAATTAGTTAATTACTATTAAAATTTGACTAGTGATACAGATTTCTTATACTAGCTATATATGAAAATAATCATAAAAATATTTTTATTATAAAAAATAGTAAACTATTTATATAAGTTATATCATAAAAGTCATAAGGTATACAAAAAGATATATCAGTATATGGAAAACTATGGAAAAACGGGTTAATATAGGGCTAAAAGAGAAAATACATGCTCAAGCCAAGATAATTTCTACTCTAAAAAAGATTCCTATGAGCAAATTTCTCGAGCAAGCTATTGAAGAGGCAGTAGAGAAAGATAAGCATATGCTGGAAGAACTATTAAAATGACGAGATTAAAACTATTCATTGCAATTTGCACATTATCGTTATTGTCATTAATACTTTTACCCTTAACTAATGCAGTATCCATTGCTATTAATGTGCCAGATTTAATAGAAGGAGAATTATCAAATGCAAATATTTCAATAAACTCTGACTCTAATTTTAGCGGTGCCGTGTATTTGTCTTACACTAATCTCAATTTAAGCGCCAATTCTGTGAACTTCACCAACTCGAACTTTGCAGGCCAATTTTTCAATTATAGTTTTAGCATTAAAGGGCTCACAGCGAACTCCTATTCAATCTCTGCAAATTTAACCAATTTTTCTGGAGATACTTTATTAGTTTTAAATAAAATAGGGAGTGTGAACAGCTCAATGCCCAGGGTAGTTTCTTCAATGCCGTCTGGGATAGTCGCGAAAGACAATATAATATTGGCAGTAAAGACCAATGAAATAGCGACTTGCAAGTATGATACAACTAATAATACCTATGGAAACTTGTCAAATATTTTTGCCAATACCGGAAGTTCAAATCACAATCAAACTATCAATAACTTAAACCAAGGCGAGTATATATATTATGTCAGATGCCAGGATGCTGGCGGCTATGCAATGAATGATTCTTTTATTATAAGATTCACAATTGATTTGCCCCCAAGCGCTCAGATAACTTTGAGTGACAGCAGCCCTGTGAAGGCCGGCACAATTGAAGTTAATGTTCTAACATCTGAAAATTTGGAGAACCCTCCAACTTTGGAATATACGTATAACGATGCCCCTGCCGCAAGAAAACAGATTTCACTTACTGGCTCAAATTCGCTTTGGAAGGGATATTTGATAGTAACTGAGTTAGATAATAATAAAATAGGCACATTTTATTTTTCAGCAACGGACATAGTTGGAAATACGGGAACAAAAATTACCTCCGGCAACATATTTGTTGTTGATACTACAAAGCCAGCCGCTCCTCAAAGTGTAAAAACCGCTGCTGAGCCGGATGGCAGTATACTAATTAATTGGTACTATGACGGTGAAGAGGCAGATTATTTCAGTGTTTATAGGTCAACAAGCTCTGGCCTAAATTATGTGGACTTCTATGCTGAATCAAATGGAAGCAGCCAATTTATTGATAGAGCTACAATAGACAAGGTTACCTATTATTACAAAATAAGCACTGTTGACAAAGCAGGCAATGTGGGTCCCTTATCAGAAGAAGTATTTGCAACATCAGTCAATAAAGCGGCAGTCTACTCCCCCGGCACAACTTCAGAGGACAAAACTATTGATATTCCAAAGGTGCTCCCTCCAACCCTTGTTCCTAAGGTGGACACATACATAAAAAAAATTGACAAATTAATTATAGATGTAAAAGATGTATTCAACCAGTTTGAAGAAAAACAGGGGGAAGAAAAGCAATTATTAGGAGAATTAAAGATTCTTGAGCAGATTAATGAAACAGAATCTAAGCTTGAAAGTCTTAAAAGCCAGCTAGAAAGTTTTAAAGATTATTATGCTACAGAGGAAGATCTTGATAAGAAACTTAATTCCTTGGATTTAGAGATAAAAAAAATAGAAAAGTCAACGCCAAAGGAAATAAAATTATTAGAGAAAAGCGAGTCCACGCAGAGTACAAGCAATGAAGATATAATAAACGCAGTAGATGAACTGTTTAGTGGATCCGGCTCTGACCCAATAGGAAGGGACAATTATATTAAAAAGAACGAAAAGGAAAAAGACAAGATAAAGGTAGACGTTTTAATAAAAGTAATTAGTATAACCTTTTTAGACGACACAAAATCGGAAAAAAGCTTAATAAAGAAAAGAATATCCTATCAAAATCAAGGAATACTTAGCGATGTTTTAGTAATTGAGAGCATACCCAAAAGCTCTGCAGAAAGCGTAAATGAAATAATTTTTGATCAAAAATACGATGTTCTGAAGGAAGACCCTGTTGTCAAGTTTGGATTTCTTAAATTTAATCCTGAAGGAGAAGAAATTACATACAGCTTAGGCAAAATAATCAAAATTGACGATTTCAAGGATTCAAAAACAGTTGTTTTGATAAGCCCAAATCAGCCTGCACAAACACCCAATAACAAGTTTACGGGATCTTTAATATTCTCCTTTGGGAATCTTGGCTTAAGCAAAATCCAGGCAATATTCGTTTGGATAGGAATTTTTATAATAATTGGATTAAGCACCTATTATTTGTTGTTTGTTAAGGATTATAAATATTTATTCAAAAAATTGGATAGAACGCTAAAAATGAAAAAGATTGAGCGCTCGCTTAATGCAAAAAGTGAGTATCTGCCTGAATTGCCTCCTTTGCCAAGCAAAAATCTAATTTTTGCTGATAGCCTAAAAGTTTCAGATGAAGATGCGAACAGACTGCTGAATGAGCTGTATTTGCACATCAATGAGGTTAAAGCTGAATTGGCAGATAAGCTTTTGCCTCTTTTTGTAACGCTCAACAACAAATTAGAATCAAAAGGCTTTAAAAGCAAATCTAAGAATATTGAAAATAATAACATTATATTCTTAAATTCCTTGATTAATCAAGCGCATGAGCATCTTGACAGTAATCTGCATAATGAAGCTGTCAAGCTGTATCCAAAAATCAATTTCATATATCAAAATCTGCCAAAAAAAAACAGAACAGAAGTTTACGAGCAATGTGATGAATTGCATAAAAGAATAAATAATCTTAAGCCCTTAGGCTAGGAAATGACCTATCTTTGCCATAAGTTTGATAATTTTTTAAATGGGTATCTGTGTTTGAACTAGATTTCTTTTAAGAAAAATCTTCTCATTTTCTTTAATATAAAATATGTAAATTTTATCTAAAATATGTATAATTATTATATTTCTTCTTATAAAATATGTATTAATACATATTATAGTGATTTAGTTTTATTGTTTTAATTTAAAATATGTAAATTTTAATTTAGAATATGTAAATAATCGGAAGCTTTATATACTAATATGGGAAAATATACATATTTACATACTAAAATGTAAAAAGGGGAATTAGTTACGAAAAATATAGAGAATTTTGAAATATATCATTTTTGTCAAAATTCTCTAAGAGAACTTTGAATGAAAATGACAAAAATAAGGGATTATTCAAAGTCCCCTATAATCGAAAAGCCTATTTCCCAAAATCTTAAAAGAAATCTGGATGCTGCGAATGTTTTTATTGAAAATGTAGCAGAAAAGCATGCTCTTTCTTTTGATGAAATCATAAGTTTATTGAAACAAAAAGAAAGCAAAGATATTTTATTCCCTTCTTTTATTCTTAGAGATAGAAATCTTGGAATTCTTGAAGCTGTAACAAAATACCTCAAAGAAGAAATTAATCTTACTTATCATAAAATTGCTGTTTTGTTGAATAGAGATGACAGGGTTGTGTGGGTTACATGCAACAAAGCGCTCAAAAAGAAAAAGGAAAGGTTTGTTGTTGATGCGCCAAATTATTGGCTGCCTGTTTCTATTTTTGCTGATACAAGTTTAGGTCCATTAGAAGCTGTTTCGAAGTATTTTGTTGATGATATAAAACTGAGCTTCATAGAAATTGCGAAATTACTCAATAGAGATAGCAGGTCAATTTGGGCTTGTTATAACAGAGCAAAAAATAAGTTGAATAAAAATGAGATTAAGGGATAGATTATTTAAGTACAAATTAAATCGCATTTTGTTAGATTATAGATTAAAGTTTACCCTACTTAAACTTACATCCCAAAGAATCTTCCCAGTTCTATCATTAAAGGAGTTTGTTAAAGATAAATATCTTTTATTATTAGCACTTTCCATAGTTATCCTTTTTGCAATTACCCCATACGTAGCGAGAATTTCAAGCTTGCCAGAAAATGAGTCAAAAAACATTACTATAAGTCTTCAATATGCTATTGATAGCGAATATGACATTGGCAATGATGGCATTGAAGCAATAAATGGTGTTGTAGATTTTACTGTTAAAAATACAACATTTGCATTAAGCTTGAATGATAGCTATCTGTCAACAAGATGGGAGGTTTATAGCTTAGATGACAACATAAGCACTGTGCTTTGTTATGGCTCTGAAACAGCTTGCAATTTTGTTGGCTTAGTTCCGTCATCAAGCAATTGGAACGATACCTTATATTTATATTATGGAAAATATGGTGCCACTTATAACAACATTGTGGGTGCTCAAGTTATTTATGTCAATTACAACTTGAGTTTAGAAAATCCATTCTCAGAAATTTATTACTCCGACTGGCTTAACTTATCTGCAACATTTGTTGATGTTGTTAATATAACTTATAATATAACCAATTTAACTCAAAATTTAACAAATCCAATAAACCTATCAAATCTAAGCAATAATTGGCCAATATGCTCAATACCAAACCTGGCAATAACAGAAAACAGCAATATAACAATAAACTTAAATGATTATTGCTCTGATTTGGACAATGACATATTGTCTTATTCTTACGAGAATATTGAAAATATCAAAGCAAAAATAGAAAATTCATTTTTAACTTTAATTCCTGACATTAACTTTACAGGAATAAGATATTTAATTTTGTACATTAATGACAGTAAAAATATAACATCTTACAATACCACTGTTTTTGTAATAAAATATGTTGTTACTTCTACTGAAAATGTAACTATAAGAGAAAATATAACTCAGCTTTATGCCGAAATTAATAAACCTGTTAAATGGCGCAAAACAATTTCTTTAGATGCTGAAAAAGAAAACTTTAATGTTGAGATTCCAGAAGAGGCATTTAATTTATCAATTGAGAAAATTGTTGATAATGAAAGATTAAAGATTAATGAAATTGAGATTAAAATAAGTCACAAAGGTGAAATTAAGGATTTAAGAAGCTATGAAGTTGACAAAGAGATTGAAATTTTGAATAAAAAAGCAAACAAAACTAAAGATGAAAATAAAAAAATAGAACTAGAAAGGAGGTTAAACGAGCTTAACTCTAAAAAATCTTTGGTTGAATCAGAAGAACAAGGATTAACTGTTTCTGGATTTTCTACATTGGAAGTTGCTGAAATTGCAGGGGGCATAGACAATAAAACTATGTTAATCATCGAGAATAAAACAAAAGAACTGATAATTGAATATGAAACATCAGCGCCAGAAAAGGAAGAAGAAGTTATAAGCAATTCAAAAAAGAGAGTAAAAATAATTTCTGATATGCATTACGAAAATGTTTTGGCTTATACGGATATTTTAGAAATCCCGCAAAATGCAATCAAGCTTTATTGGATAAAGAATGGAAGCAGAGAATTATTTGAAAATGTAACTTATATTGATACAAATAACAATAGTCTAATAGACAATCTTGAATGGATTGTGCCTCATTTGAGCAATCAAACTTTTGAGATAGAGCTTACAATTATTGATGTTCAAAGTTTTCCTACAGTAGGAGGAAACTGGCTTGTTAGATTTAACACAACTGGAACTGCTAATTTGACAATATCTGCAAGTAATGGAACTATTTACGCTGAGAAAGAAATTGATGATTCAACTACAATAAATGATTTGGATGCTTTGGAATTGAAATGTGGGGATAATATTTTATTCAATTATAATAATGGAATTAATGATGTAAATGTTTATTTAATTGATGAAAACAATCAAAAAATAAAAATTAACGATACAATAGATAAATCAATAAAAATCAAATCGCTATTTGTTGAAAACTACAACTGCGACAACAAAACAGGCTATTGGACTGTAAAGGTATTGACTAATGGCACTCATACCCAAAGATTTGATTTTGATGGCTTAACAGCTTATGCAAACAATTTTGCCTTAAATCCTCCGTCATTTTTGGATAATACAGGTTCTGACTTTGGCTCAGGAACTCCTGATCAGACTCAGGTTGATGGAGGTGCATCAGATCCTGGAGCCAATGTAACTTTGGAAGTAACAGA
>ERZ1292640.3488-Hain-H43-02um-R1-3488-length-12240-cov-9_pt1 | contig 12240 bp, 9 predicted proteins | sample MGYA00564404_ERZ1292640 | MGnify/ENA primary metagenome ERZ1292640 (study PRJEB36523, sample SAMEA6512636) | groundwater metagenome | collected 2019-01-08 | study: AquaDiva: Metagenomics assemblies of 32 groundwater samples | reverse complement strand
ATTATACTTCGCCCCTTGGAGGCCCTGTGATGCGCAAGACCCTGGCAGCCGCGGCGTTGGTGTTGATTTCGGCGACAAGCCCCTTCGCCCAGGCCAAGCGGGCGGTCACGTTCGACGACGTGCTCGACGTGAAAACCGTGGGGGCGGTGAATATCTCTCCCGACGGCAGCCAGGTGCTCTACACCGTGCGCCAGTGGGTGGCCGAAAAGGAAAGAATGGAGGCCCGGACCCACATCTGGAAAGTGGCCACCAACGGCGCCACGCCGGCCCGCCAGATTACCTTCGGCGAAAAGGGGGACAACAATCCACAGTGGTCGCCCGATGGCCGCCAGATCAGCTTCGTGTCGGCGCGCGGCGCCGGCGAAGACGTCAAGCCGCAGATCTACCTCATGCGCGCCGACGGCGGCGAGGCGTGGAAGCTGACCGACAGCAAGGAGAGCGTGCAGAACTACTCGTGGGCGCCCGACAGCTCGCGCATCGCCTTTGTCGCCGCCGACCCGCGTAGTGCAGACGAGGAAGCCAACATCAAGAAGCGGGACGATGAGCGGGTGTTCGAGGGCGATTTCCGCTATTCGCACATCTGGGTGGTTCCTGTAGGGCCGCACTTCAGTGCGGCCGTTGCCACGCGCATCACCGAAGGCACGAGCTACACCGTGGCGGCCGCGCCATCGTGGTCGCCCGACGGCACCCGCTTCGTGTTCGGCGCCGGCGCTACGCCCATGCTGCGCGACAACCGGCGCGACATCTACCTGGCCGAAGTGACGTCGAAGCGCATCGAGAAGATCAGCACCAACTTCGGCAGCGACACCTCGCCGAAGTGGTCGCCCGACGGCAAGTCGATCGCGTGGACGGCCGAACCCTATAACGGCGCCCCGCTGCCGGACGGCACGGCCCCCGGCGTGACCATGCAGTCGAAGCTGATGCTGTACGACGTCGCGGCCAGGTCGATCAAGGACGTCTCGTCACCGGCGTTCGACACCGACGCCGGCAACCCAGTGTGGACGGCCGAGGGCAACCGCGTGATGTTCGTGGCCGGCAAGCGCGCCTACAACGAGGCGTTCGCGTTCGACCTCACCACCGGCCGCTACACGCAATTGAGCTCGCGCAAGACGCTGCAGGGCGCCTCGATCAGCAAGGACGGCCGGACGATTGCGCTGAGCATGGACACCCCCGACTTGGCCGCGGAGGTCTACGTCACCGATCCGGCGTTCCAGAACTTCCGCAAGCTGACCACCACCAACCCGCAATTGAGCGAGCTGGCGCAGGGCGGCACGGAGGTCGTGACCTGGAAGGGCGCCGACGGAATGGAAGTGGAGGGCGTGCTGCTCAAGCCGGTGGGCTTCGCGGCCGGCACCAAGTACCCGACGCTGGTGGTCGCGCACGGCGGTCCGGCCGGCGCCTACGTCAACGGCTTCCGCCTGGGCGGTCTCGAGGGCGGCCAGGTCTGGGCCAACAAGGGCTGGGCGGTGTTCTATCCCAACCCGCGCGGCAGCACGAACTACGGCGAGAAGTTCCTGCAGAACAACGTCAACGACTGGGGCGGTGGCGACTTCAAGGACATCATGACCGGTGTCGATGCGCTGGTCGCGCGCGGCATTGCCGACCCCGACCGGCTGGCCCACATCGGCTGGAGCTACGGCGGCTACATGACAGCGTGGGTGATCACGCAGACCACCCGCTTCAAGGCGGCCATGGTCGGCGCGGGCCTCACCAACATGTGGAGCATGTACGGCACCAACGACATCCCCAGCGTGCTGATCAGCTATTTCGGCGGCATTCCGAACGCCAGGACCCTGCCGCTTTACCTCGACCGATCGGCGATGTCGCACATCGACAAGGTGACGACGCCCACCCTGATCCTGCATGGGGCGCAGGACGAGCGGGTGCCGGTGGGGCAGGCGCAGGAGCTGTTCCGCGGCCTGAAAGATCGCGGCAAACCCACCGAACTGGTGTTTTACCCGCGCGAAGGACACGGCATTAGCGAGTACTATCATCAGAAGGACCGCATGCAGCGGATCTACGACTGGGTGGCCAAGTACACCCTCGGTGCTCCTGACAAAACGACACAACAATGACTGAACCCGCGCCGCATGGCGCTGCCAGCAGCACAGCCTCGGACGCCGAGCTGCTGGCCATTCTCGCGGAGCTGGGACGCGAGGTCAGCTCCGTGCTCGACCTCGACGCCCTCCTCGAGCGCATTCCACAACTCATTTCCCGGCTCACCAAGTTCACCGTCTTCTCGGTCTACCTGCTCGACGATCAGCGCGAAGAGCTGAGCATTGCCTACGCGATGGGCTACCCGGACGAAATCGTCCGCCACTTCACGCTGCAGGTGGGCCAGGGCATTGTCGGCACCGCCATCGCCGAGCAGCGGCCCATCCTGCTGAACGACGTTGACTCCGACTCCCGCTACCTGGCGGTGGTGCCCGGGGCCAAGTCGCAACTGGCGGTGCCGCTGCGCAACAAGGGCAAGGTCATCGGCGCGCTCAACCTGCTGAGCGACCAGCTTGGCGCGTTCACCGAACGCGACGAGTGGATCCTGAGGCAGTTCGGGGCCCACGTCGCCCAGGGCATTGCCACCGCCCGGCTGTTCGAGTCTGAACGCGAGTACGCCGAGACGCTGGAGACGCTCGCCGAGATTGGCCACGAGATGACCGCCATTCTCGATCCCGAGGAACTGCTGACGCGGCTCGCCCACTTGATCAAGCGGGTGATCGACTACCGCATCTTCGGCATCCTGCTGCTCGACGAAGACAGCGGGGTCCTCGAGATGAAGGTCGCCATCAAGTACGGCGATGACCCGCGCGCGATGGATCCCGTCAAGCTGGGCGAAGGCCTGGTCGGCTATGCCGCCCTCCACAAGGAGGTCGTGCTCGTCCCCGACGTGCTGAAGGATCCGCGCTACATCAACGCCGTGCCCGGCGTGCGGTCGGAGCTGGTCATTCCGCTGATGCTCAAGGACCGCTGCATCGGGGTGTTCGACCTCGAAAGCCACGACCGCGACGCCTTCAACAAGAAGCACGTCAAGCTGCTGACGCTGCTGGCGTCGGAAGCGGCCGTTGCCCTCGAGAACGCCCGGCTCTACGATTCGGTGCGCGCCAACGAGGCGCGGTTCGAGAAGGAACTGCGGTTTGCCAAGCGCGTGCAGATGGCGCTGTTGCCGCAGGAACTGCCCAAGCGGCTGCGCGGCGTCGACGTGTCGTGGCACTTCGACCCGGCGCGTGAGCTGGGCGGCGACCTGTGCGACTTTCTCTCGCCCGAACCGAACACCCTGGTGGTGGCGGTCGGCGATGTCTCGGGCAAGGGCGTGCCGGCAGCGCTGTACGGCGCCGCCATCGGCGAGATGGTGCGCGGCCGCACCTTCCGCCGCCGGCTGGAAAAGGAACGCAGCACGCCGGCGGCCGTGCTCGCCGGCATGAACCGCATTCTCCACGAGCGCAACCTCGAGGAGTATTACTGCACGCTGTGCTACGCGATGTTCGAGTTCAAGAAGCACATCGTGACGTTCGCCAACTCGGGCCTGCCCTACCCGGTGCGCTGCACCGACGGCAAGGCGACGCCGATCGACATGCCGGGGGTGCCGCTGGGGTCGTTTGGCAGCTCCACCTACGACGAAGTCCAGTCGCCGCTCGCGCCGGGCGACGTGTTCGTGTTCGTCTCCGACGGCATCTCCGAGGCGTTCGACGAGGCGGGCGTGGAGTTCGGCATGCCGCGGCTGATCGAGGTGATCGAACGGTCACATACGCGGCCGGCGAAAGAAATTGTCGGAGAGGTCTTCGGCGCCGTGCAGCAGTTCTGCGGCGACGCCGAGCAGAGTGACGACCGCACGGTCGTGGTCGTCAAAATCAATCAATAGCCACAGCGGACACAGAGTTCACAGAGGAATTCCTTCGGAAATACAGGCACACGATTGCTGTCGCGCATCCTGTATTTTGAAAAGAGTTTCCCGGTGTCCTCTGCGTCCTCTGTGGCCAACTAATGCGCGGCGGCGGGGCCGTGGTGTTCGTCGCCGTGGTCATCCACGTGAGTGGCGGCGGTCAGGTAGATGGCCCCCAGCGTCAGGAAGATGAACGCCTGCAGCGGGCCGACGATCAATCCCAGGAACTGGATCGGCAGCGGCGCGATGAACGGGACGATGCTCGCCAGGATCAGCACCACCAGGTGCTCGCCGAAGATGTTGCCGAACAGGCGAAGCGTCAGCGACAGCACGCGCGACAGGTGGCTGATGATCTCGATCACGAAGATCATCGGCGCCAGGGCAATCGGCACGCCCGGCATGACGGCGAAGTGCTTGATGTAGTTGACCGGGCCGTTCGCCATCACGCCCTGCGCGTGATAGTAGAGCCACAGCGTCAGCGCGCACGCGAACGGGACGTTGATGTTGCTGGTGGGCGAACCGAGGCCGGGGACCTGGCCCATCAGGTTGCCCAGCAGGATGAACACGAAGAGGGTGCCGAGCAGCGGCAGGTACTTGCGGCCCTTCTTGCCCATGTTGTCTTCGAGCACGCCGACCAGGAACGAGACGACGTCCTCGAGGATGATCTGGAGCTTGCCCGGGTTGTCGACGCTCAACTGCGAACGGATGGCCAGGCCGATGAAGAGGATGAACAGCGTGATCAACCCGACGAAGACCATGTGGTCGGGGATCTCGGCATGAATGCCCAGGCTGGCGATGATCGCGTTGATGATCGCGACTAGTGGGGAGGGATGTTCAATTGCTTCCACAGACGCCGATTGTACTACTTTTCACAAAGGGCGCCAAAAACACCGGGGCCGCAGATGACGCCGATTACACAGACAACCCTCTTGTTTTGACAAACTTACAGCCGGAGGCGTAATCGGCCTCCGGCTGGGACCTACAGGAATTTAATGCTCTTCTCGCGGATGTGGAGCCCGAACGACCGGCCGCCGATCAGGGCCACTTCCTCGACCTCGCCGCGCACGCGGACCCGGGCGTTCTTGCCGGGGATACGGTTGTTGTCGGAGATGACCAGCATTTCGGCCGTGCCGTCGCTGATGCGATAGACCTTGAACGGCACCAGCGGGATGCCAAACGAGGTGGTCACCACGCCTTCGACCGTCACGGTCTTGTCAGCAAACTTGCCCGGGTTCGTCTGCACCTCGGAGATGGAGCGCGAGCCCATCGAAGCGCAAGCGCCGGTGACGACAGCTGCCGCAAGAGTGAGAGTGACGAAGAGCTTTTTCATGGCTGACCCCCGGCACCCCTAGAAGGGGTGCCCTACGAAACGCCCCATAAAGGGGCGCCTTTAGAAGAAAGAGGCCGCAGCGGAATCGTGAAGATTGCGGCCGAAGAGCGGCGATGCCAGCGCCTGCCTGAATATTCGCCCTTCGGTGATCCGCCGCAGCCTGACCCCATGCATATCAAGGTCTGTGCCAGCGGGAATTGGGCGGGAATTGGCTGATTTGTCCCTTGCGACGGACGCTCGATCGTCCCCTGACTAATACACGCCGAGGTAGCGGTCCATTTCCCAGGGCGAGACGTGGCGGATGTACTCGTCCCACTCCTCACGCTTGGCGTCGAGGAAGTGCGTGAAGATGTGCTCGCCGAGGGTTTCCTTCACCAGCGCGTCCTTCTCGAACTCGTCGAGCGCCTCGCTGAGGTTGGCGGGCAGGTCGTCGATGCGCAGGTGGCGGCGCTCGCGGTGGCTCATCTTGTAAATGTTCTTGTTCACCGGCGGCCCCGGGTCGACCTGGTGGTCGATGCCGTCGAGGCCGGCGCGCAACATGACCGCCAGCGCCAGGTAGGGATTGCACGACGGGTCGGGCATGCGCAGCTCGACGCGCGTCGAATCGCCGCGCGAGGCCGGCACGCGCACCAGCGGGCTGCGGTTCTTCTCGGACCACGCAATTGCCGTCGGCGCCTCGTAGCCGGGGACCAGGCGCTTGTACGAATTCACCAGCGGATTGGTGATGGCGCAGAAGCCCTTGGCGTGCTGCAGCAAGCCGCCCACGTAGTGCATACACGTCTGGCTGAGTTGAATCTCGTTATCGGCGTCGAAGAACGCGTTCTTGCCGCCGGCGAACAACGACTGGTGCGTGTGCATGCCCGAACCGTTCACGCCGAAGATTGGCTTGGGCATGAAGGTCGCGTGCAGGTTGTTTCGCAGCGCCACGTTCTTCACGATGAACCGGCAGGTACTCACGTTATCGGCCGTCGTCAGGACGTCATCGTAGTGAAAGTCGATCTCGTGCTGGCCCGGCGCCACTTCGTGGTGCGCGGCTTCGACGGCAATACCCATTTGCTCGAGCGCGATCACGATCTCGCGGCGCACGTCTTCGCCAAGATCGATCGGCGCGAGGTCGAAGTAGCTGGCGCGGTCGTGGGTCTCGGTGGTGGCGCGGCCGTCGCGGCGCAGGAACAGGAAGAACTCGGTCTCGGGGCCGGCCATCATGGTGAAGCCACGTTCGGCCGCCTGGGCAATTGCGTTCTTCAGCGTGGTGCGCGGGCAGCCGGCGAAGGGGCTGCCGTCGGGATTGGCGATGTCGCAGATCAGGCGGCCGACGCGCGCACCATTGGCATCGGTCCACGGAAACACCTGGAAGGTCGCGAGGTCCGGCCGCAGGTACATGTCGGACTCTTCAATGCGGACGAAGCCTTCGATCGACGAGCCGTCGAACATGATCTTGCCGTCGAGGGCGTCGGCAAACTGACGGTCGGGGACCTCGACGTTCTTAATCACGCCCAGGATGTCGGTGAACTGCAGGCGCAGGAACTTGACGCGTTCCTTGTCGGCCCGCTCCAGGATCTTCCCCCTCCGGTCCCCGCCTTTTCCCATTACCGGATTGTAATGGCTGTGGAGGCAAACCTTTAGGTTTGCCTGGTCGTCAGAGTCCATTGAAAGGAACGTCCCGATGAAGAACCTGAAATTCGGAGTGTTTTGCCTGGGCCTGGCGACGGCTGTCGGCGGCGCGGTGGCCGGTCTGGGAGCCCAGGACCCTTCGACTCGCCCTTCGGGCACGCTCGGGGCAAGCCGACCAAGGGTGTTCACGCTCGATGGCCGAGGGAGCCAGCTTGGCGTGGTCGTCAGCGACGTCGACGCAAGACAAGGCGCCGGCGTCAACGTCGACGAGGTGACCGAAGACAGCGCCGCCGAGAAAGCGGGGCTGAAAGCCGGCGACGTGGTGGTCGAGTTCGACGGCGAACGCGTCCGCAGCGCCCGCCAGTTCACCCGGCTGGTGCAGGAGACGCCCGAAGGCCGCACCGTGAAGCTTGCGGTGCTGCGCGACGGCAACAAGCAGACCCTCGAGGCCACACCGGAGGCCCGGTCGTTCAGTTGGGACATCAACATCGACGGCGACCGCATTCGCCGCGAGGTCGAACGCGGCCTGCAGGGACTACGCGAGTTCCGCGTCGAGCCACCCATGGACTTCCGGTCCGATCGTGGCGATCGCGAGCCGCGCCGCTTCGAGTTCCGCACGCCCGACGGCGGCCGGGCCGACGTGTTCAGCATGCGCTCGTCTCGCGGGCGGCTGGGAGTGACGGTACAGGAACTGTCGCCCGACCTGGCCGACTACTTCGGCGCCAAGAACGGCGGCGCGCTGGTGTCGAGCGTGACCAAGGGGTCGGCGGCCGAGAAGGCGGGGTTGAAGGCGGGCGACGTGATCACGACGGTGAACGGCGATCGCGTGAACGACGCGGACGATGTGATTCGCGAGTTGGCAGGCGTGACCGGCGAGGTGACCCTGGGCGTGATCAGGGACAAGAAGGAGATGACGGTCAAGGCGACAATTGCCGGCCGCGACTAGAGTCCCGGCCCTACTTCAACAGCCGGGTGACTTCTTCGGTGAGCGCTGCGGCCTCGATGGGCTTGGTGAGATACACGTTGGCCCCGAGCCGTAGCGACCGCAGCTCGCTCGACGACCGATCGGCGCCCGACACCACCACGACCGGGATGCGCGCGTAGGTAGAGTTGGCCTTGAGCCGCGCCATCACTTCGTAGCCGTCGATGTTGGGCATCACCAGGTCGAGCACCAGCAGGTCCACGGGCTCGCGTTCGATGGCGGCCAGCGCCTCGGCGCCGTCGCGGGCCTGCAACACCCGATGGCCGTTGCGCGTCAGCGCCGCGGTCAGCACGCCTCGCAGGTCGGCATCGTCTTCGGCGACCAGCACCACGGCGCCCCGCCGGTTGCCCAGCGATTGGCTGATTTCGCGCAGCAGGCGGTCGAGGCCCTCGCCCTTGGTGACCACCGCGACGCCCTCGGGCCGGCGATCCGACTCGGTCGCATCGGGCACGCCGGACACCACCACCACGGGAATCCGCGCCAGTCCTTCCTCGCTGCGCAAGCGCTCGATGAACTCCCACCCGTCCAGTCCTGGCATCAGCAAGTCAACGGTGATGATGTCGGGACGCATGGTGCGGGCAATGTGAATGGCCGACGCGGCGTCGCGTGCGTCGAGCACCTCGTAGCCCGCGTCGGTCAACTGCCTCCGGATCAGCACCCGGAAATCATCGTCATCGTCCACCACCAGCACGCGGCGCACGGCCAGCCGCGCCGAGCCATCCTTGTTGGCGGCAACGGGCGCGAGCGACACGGCGTCCGCTTCTTCCTGCGTGGCGGCGGGCAGCGTGAACGAGAAGCGCGTGCCCTTGGTCACCTCGCTGTCGACGAAGATGCGGCCGCCGTGCTGTTCGACCAGCGCCTTGGTGATGGCGAGGCCGAGGCCGGTGCCGCCCTTGCGGCGGGACGAGGAGCTGTCGACCTGCTGGAACTTCTTGAACAGGCGATTGAGGTTCTCGGGGGCGATGCCTTCACCCTGATCCGACACGGCCAGCGTGACCATGTTGTCGCTGCCGGCCGCGGTCACGGTCACGGTGGATCCCGGCGGCGCGAATTTCACCGCGTTCGAGAGCAGGTTGACCAGGGCCTGCACGATGCGATCGGCGTCGACCATCACGGGCCGCAGGCGGGCCGGCAGCCTGGCGTCGAGCGACACCTGCGCCGTCCGCGCCGGGCCCTCGACGACCTGGATCGACTGTCGCACGATGTCGGCGACGTTGACCGGCTTGCGGTGCAGCGTGATATTGCCCGACTCGATCTTCGCGACATCGAGAATGTCATTGATGATGCGGACCAGTCGCTCGCAGTTGTTGAGCGCGATTTGCAGCAACTGGCGGTGTTCGACATCCGGCACCGAGTCGGGCTCGTCGAGCACCAGTTGTACCGAGCCGCGGATCGACGTCAGCGGCGTGCGCAGTTCGTGGCTGACGATCGACACGAACTCGTCCTTCATGCGATCGACCTCGCGCAGGCGCGAGATGTCCTGGAACGCCACCACCGCGCCGGCGACGTGGCCCAATTCGTTCTGCAACGGCGCGGCACTGGCGAGAATGGGGAACACGCGGCCATCGGGATGGTGAATCTCGAGTTCCTGGTTGATGACCTGCTCGCCGCGCAGCGCGCGGGCCGAGACCCAGTCCTCGGGCGGAATCGACGATCCGTCCTTGGCAATCCGCTTGAAGCGCGCCCAGTAGTTCTTGCGCAATTCCGGGTTTTGCGGCTCGATGCCGAAGACATCGGTGGCGGCCCGGTTGCGCAGCCGAACGCTGCCGTCGGTGTTGAAGATCATCAGCGCCGCCGGCACCGTTTCCAGCGTCGCCAGCAAGTCGGCATGCGCGGCCTCGACGCGGCGCCGCGCCTCGGCCGTCACGGCAGCCAGGTCGCGCGTCTCGCTCAACGCCGTCGCCAGCTCGCGCTCGCGGGTCTGGATCGACTGCGCCATCTTGGCGAACGAGTTGATCAGCAGCCCAATCTCATCGTCTCGCAGCGTCTGGCGAGCGGCGCCGAAGTCGCCTTGTTCGATCCGCTCGGCGGAAATGGTCAGCTCGCGCAACGGATCGAGCACGCCGCGCTTGGCAAACCAGATCATGCCCGAGATGCCGATGATGAAGAGGAGGGCGAAGCCAATCCGGCCGGCCGCCATGGTACCGCGCAGGTCGGAGATGACTTGCGCCGACTCGCGCATCAGCTCGCGCTCGCGCAGATCGAACTCGACCAGCTCCCGGTTGATCGGCGCGAACTCTTCCGCCACCTGTTCCACCAGGCGATCGACCTCGGCGGCAGGGAGCACGCCGGGCGGCGGAGTGTTCTGCGGCCATTGGGCAAACCACCTGCCCGCAACCGCGCGCAGACGGGCCAGTCGCGCCAGTTGTTCCGGATTGCGGGCGGCCGATGTCAGCATCGACAGCGATCCCGAATAGATCCGGCGGCTTTCCTCGCGCCGGTCGCGCAGCGCGGGCGCGCCGGTCAAGGTGTACGCCAGGTGATTCGCCCGGGTCTCGGCGAGGGCGCGCCACGTGGTGGCGTGGAGGTTGAGAACTTCGGAGATGCGCGCCTGGTCGGCGTCAAGGCGCGCCGACGCCGAGTAGGTGTAGATGATCAGCCCGATCGCCGTGGCAGCGAGTAAGTAGATCAGCCAGAGGCCGATGAACGCCCGCGTACGGATTTTCACGGGGTCTTCGCGGCGACGATGTCCTTGACCTGCTGTCCGAGTGACAGGGCGTCAAACGGCTTGGTCACGTAGCCCGAGGCGCCCAGGCTCAGGCCGCGCTGTATTTCGGCTTCCTGTGACTTGGCCGTCAGGAATATCACGGGGATGGCGGCGGTCGCCGGATCCGCCTTGAGCTGCCGGCACGTTTCCGGTCCGTCGAGTTCGGGCATCATCCAGTCGAGCAACACCACATCGGGCGGCTGGTGGCGAATGGCGTCGAGGGCTTGCTGGCCGTTGCCGACCACTTTCACGAGGAAACCGGCGCGCTTGAGCGCCAGCCGGGCCACCAACTGGATGTCCGGATCATCTTCAGCCAGCACGACGGTCAGGCTCATGATGCGGCGCTTTCCACGTTGCGCTCGGCGGCGGCGGCCGGCGCCGGCAGCGGGGCCGTGAGGGTGGCCAGCTGCGCGGCCACGATCGACGCCACCGCGACACAGGCCTCGTCCGCGTCACGTCCCGACAGCAGTTCGGCCGACAATACGCCGACCGGACCCGTCGGTCCGCACATTGGCACGGCCAGGGCGGCGCCCGCCGACGCCGTGGCCGCGCTGACCTTCGCGACATTCTCGCGCAGCGCTTCGGCCGTGAGGTTGGCACTGGCGCGGTCGATGGTGCCAATGCGGTCGACGACCCGCTGGTCGAAGCCATGCGTGGCGACCGGCGAGAGCGAAGCGCCGTCGTTGGAGGTGACCCACACGATGAGGCCCCTGGCGCCAATCACCTCGCCGGCCTTGGCCAGCGCGCCCGACAGCGCACCGATGTCGGTGAGCGCTGACAGGTCGGCGCAGATCTCGGCGACCGTCTTCAGGTCGATGCGCGGAACGGCGGCCGCGATCACTACCTCGGGAATCGGAGCGATGTTGTCCTTCTTGATTTCGAGCGAGAGGTCGTCGCTGGCCGGCGGTTTCTTCAGCGTGTCGGCCAGCTCCTGCCGCCATTCGCCCTGGTCCCTGGCAACCGGCCTGGCGCCGCCGGGCACGAGCAGGAGGGCGACCAGGAACCACAAGGCCACGCCGCCGGCGGCCAGCGCGGCCTGCTCACGACGAATCGTCGCGACCTTGCCCTCGGCGTCACCGCGCAGGCTGAGACGAGCCCCCGCCACCTGTGCCGTAACCGCGTTCAACAGGTCGCGCACTTCGGTGAACAGCACGTCGCCCGCCAGCAGCAATTCGCCGCGGTCGACGTACTGGCGCGCGCGGCGGTCGGCGGCGGCGAGCTGGTCGATGCCATCGAGGGAATCAGCCAGCGACCCGCCCGAGCCGGCGACCGCCGCGTCGAGCGTCACCAGCCGCTGGCGCAGCGTGTCGAGCAGGGTGCCGACGCGGGTGCCCCAGAAATCGGTGCTCTGGTTGGGTGCGACGTAGGCATACATGGAACCGCGCACGTCGAGCAGGGTGGTGAGGGCGTCTTCGGCGGCCTGGTCAAGGCCCGTGCCGTCCTGCCGGGCCGCGGCGAGGGCGCGTTCGTCGGCCAGTGCGCGGTAACCAAGGCCCGCGCTTGCGAGCAATGCGACGACGAAAAGGGTAAGGCGAACGGACCTGCGACCCATTACGGGTCTCAGGATAGCAGAGGGCGGCACTGAAAGTGCCGCCCTTCTGGCGTGGCTTACTCCGAGGTGCGCGAGATCTCGTCAGTTACGAGGCGCAGCGGGATGACCGTGGCCTGGGCCATCTGTTCCATCTGCACGTTGTGGCCCTTCACGGGCGGCAGGTCCTGGAACATCGTGT
>ERZ1292640.3487-Hain-H43-02um-R1-3487-length-12241-cov-5_pt1 | contig 12241 bp, 8 predicted proteins | sample MGYA00564404_ERZ1292640 | MGnify/ENA primary metagenome ERZ1292640 (study PRJEB36523, sample SAMEA6512636) | groundwater metagenome | collected 2019-01-08 | study: AquaDiva: Metagenomics assemblies of 32 groundwater samples | reverse complement strand
AGGCCCACCGCGACTACCTTGCCTCCAAGCCGGAATTGATACGAGATTTCATGCGTTCAATGAAATTATCAAATTTTTTACGGGCATTTTATGAGGATACGGATTTCATTAATAAAGAGAAATTTATTTCAATACTTGGACATGGTTTAAGTACGGTAAGTGTGGATGTGCTCTCGGTGATTAAAGCAATAGATGTTGATCCTGGTGCACATAATGCGTGGGATCTTTTTAAGGCAAGGAAACAAGCTATGGAGGCTCTGCCTGATTATCAAGCACTCCATATTGATGAAATCTCGGATCAGATGTTGGATTTTATTCTTGGCAGGTCATCAGCGCCAGGTTCAAACCACCTTGCCGAGAGGCTTAGAATTTATTTGGCTGAAAGGGCTGAATCCGGCGATGTTGACCAATTACTTGCTTTGACGGCCACATCCCCTGATGAATTTTATCAGGTATTTAGCACCGCAAGCCGGTATGTCGAGAACGGGGAACTTAAAGAATTTTTAAAACTTATTCGACGAGGACTTTCTGAGTCGCGATGAAAATAGTATTATTCCAGTATGCTTACTACAACAGATGTGCAGTCTCTTACGGAAGAAATCAAAAGAAGAAGTCAGTTTGTTGATACTGTATTGCAGGAGGCGTCCAAAGTCATCGTAGGGCAGAAGACCCTTATCGAACGCCTATTGATGGCCCTCTTGTGCGATGGACATGTGCTGTTGGAGGGACTCCCGGGTTTAGCAAAAACACTCGCGATAAAGACGCTCGCTGATATAATCCATGCGGATTTCCAGCGTATACAGTTCACGCCGGATCTTCTGCCGGCTGATCTTGTCGGGACGATGATATTCAATCAGAAATCAGGCGAATTTATTCCGAAGAAAGGGCCGATTTTTACGAATCTGGTGCTTGCTGATGAGATAAACCGCGCACCGGCGAAAGTTCAGAGCGCGCTTCTTGAGTCGATGGGCGAACGTCAGGTTACAATCGGTGAAACCACGTATCCAATGCAGGAACTGTTCATTGTGTTGGCTACGCAAAATCCGATTGAACAAGAAGGCACATACCCGTTGCCAGAGGCGCAGCTTGACAGGTTTCTCTTCAAGGTCAAGATAGGATATCCAACTCAGGACGAGGAAAAGAAAATACTTAACCTCATGTCAGGCGTAGATTTACCGAAAGCGAGCAAGGTCTGCCAGCCCTCGACAATACTCGATGCCCGTCGTATATGCGCGGGCATATACATGGACGAGAAGATTAAGGACTATATCCTGACGCTTGTTTTTGCCACGAGATTCCCGGCCAAACTTGGCCTTGCTGATCTTGAGCGACAGATACATGTCGGTGCTTCGCCCAGGGCGACCATAGCGCTTGCGAGGGCGAGCCGGGCTAGCGCATTTATTAATCATAGAGGCTTTGTTACCCCCGACGACGTGAAGCATACGGCCTATGATGTTTTAAGACACAGGATACTCGTTTCGTTTGAGGCTGAAGCCGATGGGGTCGACAGCGAACAAATCGTGAAGCGGATATTGGAGCGCGTGGAAGTGCCATAAGAGGGGTTGCCGAAGTGCTTTCGGAAGATTTGTTACGGAAAGTCCGTCTCATTGAAATTACCACGCGCAAGATGGTCGATGAAGCCATGTCCGGAAGGTACAGGAGCCACTTTAAAGGTCATGGTGTGCAATTTTCAGAACACAGACCTTATGTTGCTGGAGATGATATACGCCATATTGACTGGAAGGTAAGCGCCAGGACAAGGGATCTTCTGATAAAGAAATACGAGGAAGAAAGGGAGCTCACTGTTTTTCTCGTCATAGACGCTTCTGGATCCGGCGCATTCGGCTCATGGCAGAAATTAAAATCTGAAATAGCCGCCGAGATAGCTGGAATGCTTGCTTATGCCGCGAGCAGGACCGGAGACCGGATCGGCATGATAATGTTTTCGGGGGGCATAGACAAGATCATTGCGCCAAGGAAGGGCAGGCAGCATATTTTAAGGATCATTCGCGACATATTGGACCATGAGCCAAAGACAAAAGGAACTGACTTAAAAGGCGCACTTGAATCAACCGGCAGGATAATGAAGCATAGTGGCGTCATTTTTGTGATCAGTGATTTTCTCGCGACTGATTATGAGAGGCAGCTCAAGCTGCTTTCGCGCCGCCATGATGTTGTCGCGGTCATGGTGAATGATATGAGGGAGTTCGATGTTCCGGCGGTTGGCCATATTTTATTAATGGATCCGGAGACCGGTGAGGAGAGATTTATCGATACCTCTTCATATCGGTTTAAGAAGTGGATACAGGAAAGGCGAGCCGCACATGAAGGGCGTTTAAAAAATGCTTTTTCAGACAGTAGGGTTGAACTTCTTAAGATCGGCACGAAGGAAGATTATGGAGAAGCTGTTGTGCGTTTTTTTAAGAAACGCAGCAAGCGACATAATAGGTAGCCAGGTGATGGGTAGCTTGTGGAGACGCTATAGTAGCACTCTCGCGGCGTTATTGCTGGCGTGTGCTTCATCATATGCAGGAACTGTTTATGATATAGAGCTTTACTCCAGTAGCGGGCAACCGACGGCCGATGTAAAAGTGGGCGATAAGATAGAATTACGGATCGTCGGTGATGAGGCATTGATGGCTGGCGGTTCGACCATATCCGGTAAAGAAGATCTGCAAGACAATGGTTGGGAGATAATATCAGGAATTGATTCAAGATTGGTTTTTTCAGTCACACCGCTAAAGTCAGGGCAGCTGACGTTACCATCTCTTTTTATAAAGGGCGCTGATGGTAATACGATTGGCGAGACCGGTCCATTTGCGATCAGTGTGAATTCAGCGATCAAAGCCGATGACAAGAACCCGCAGCAGCCGGAGGATGCCAGCCCTCCTGTCGGATTACCGTACCCATGGTTAGTGGTAGTTTCCGGCATAACGATCCTGTTAATTATAATTGGCGCCGGCATTTATGCATTTTTAAAATGGCGGAAAAGCCGGATGGCAAAATCTACGGTGGCCTGTATTCCGGCTGAGCCGCCAAAATCGGAAGACGAGATTGCGCTAGCCGCTTTGGATGCGCTTGAGAAGATGGGTTACATCCAAAAAGGCAAATTCAAACCGCATTATTTCAGGTTGTCAGAAATAATTAAAACATATCTTGGAGCGCGCTATGATTTTGATGCGGTGGAATCTACGAGCTGGGAGATTTTATTTTATTTCCGCAATAAAAAGCATGACATGCCAGGGCAGGTTATTGATGAATTAAGAGGGTTTTTTGAGTCATTGGATCTTGTGAAATTTACCGATCACATCCCACATAATGAGGCTGCCACTGGCGCCATGATCGCGGCACGCAATCTTGTGATTAATTCGCGCAGAATTAGGCAGGCACAGATGAACATAGCTGCCAGCGGGGGCGTGCATGCGCCTTAGCTCCTGGTTTTTTATCGTAATTTTATTAATAATCCCCTTGCTCCACCGTTATTGGGTGAAGCGAAACAGATCGGCCCGGGTGATGTTTCCGTTACCAGTGCCGCCAGCCGTTTCTGCCCGTAGCCCGGTCAAGTTGCTGCTTTTTTTAAAATATATTGGGCTAGTATTTTTTGTCATTGCGCTTGCCAGACCGCAATCAAGCTTTAAGCAGACCGAGCGCACTGTGGCTGGTATTGATATAATATTGGTCCTTGATATTTCAGCCAGTATGAATATCGAAGATCTCTCCGAGAGGCCTAGGATCGATATAGCAAAGGATGTAATGCAAGATTTCATCAAAGGCCGAAGCAATGACAGGATTGGATCCGTTGTTTTCAGTGGTGAACCATTGACCTTAGCCCCGCCGACGCTTGATTACGCTCTTGTCACGAAAGCAATAAGGGATGCCAAGATCGGTGTTCTAAAGGATGGTACCGCTATTGGTGATGGGCTTGCATTGGCCACCAGCCACCTGAAAAACTCGAAAGCAAAAAGCAGGATTATAGTGCTGCTTACCGATGGTGATAACAATGTCGGGCAAGTCGATCCAGCCACTGCCGGGGAACTGGCTAAAGGTTTTGGTATAAAAGTTTACACGATAGCAATAGGCAGGGAGGGCCGAGTCAGGCTCCCTATAAAGCATAAGGGGCCATTCGGAAATACCATCACCACATATCAGTGGTTTGAAAATGCGCTGAATCCGGAGTTGCTCCAGCAAATTGCCAAGAGAACCGATGCGAAATTTTACCGTGTTACGGATGAGAGTGCTTTGGAGTCGGTATTCAGCGAAATTAACCGTCTCGAGAAAACTGAAATAAAAGCTTCGGAAAAAACAAGGTATGACGAGAGATGTGACAAGTTCCTGAAGCTTGGTTTGTTGGCACTTGTGGTGGAACAGGTGTTCGCCAGGGGCTGGTGGAGGCTTGTGCCATGAGATTCATGAATCCAGGGTGGCTTTGGTTGCTCCTTGCCCTGCCAGCGATTCATCTGTTGCTGTTCCTTGATGAAAACAGCCGCAAAAAAAGACTAGCCAGGTTTGCCAAAGAGGCGATGTGGCGGTCAATAGTCCCGGAAATCAATCATGCAGCCAGAAAAAGAAAAGGATTGGTGTGGCTGTTTACCGTGGCCTTTGCCCTGATCGCTTTGTCGCGTCCGCAATGGGGTGCTCATGAAGAGATATCGAAGTTGAATGGCCTTGACGTGATTTTTGCCCTTGATGTTTCAAGCAGCATGGATGTGGAGGACGTTGTGCCGAGCCGGCTTAAAAAGGCCAAGCATATTATACGCTCCATCACTGAGAGGTTAAGTGGTGATCGCGTGGGGCTTGTGGCATTTGCCGCGAGTTCATTTGTCGCCAGTCCGCTGACAACTGATTTGAGTTATTTTTTGGATACAATGGAATTAACGACCCCTACAACCGTTAAGAATCAAGGGACTGATTTAGGTTTGGGACTTGAAACAGCAAGAAAAGCTTTAGAAAGGGCGGCAGAAGAGGCTTCTATAGGCGAAAATAACACACAGTCTTCTAGAATAGTGATTTTATTGTCCGATGGCGAGGATCATGAAGGCGGCGTAACCGAGGCAATAAAACAATATAAACAAAACGGAATTAGGCTTTATGTCTTTGGGGTCGGGACTGAAAAGGGCGGCCCCGTGCCTATCAGGGATGAAGCCGGTTCTCTTCGTGGATATAAACGTGATCGGTCAGGACAGCCGGTTGTGAGTTCTTTTAAGCCAAGTGATCTCGAGAAAATAGCTGAGTCAGCTGGCGGCAGATATTGGAATATTACCGCCAATGAGGCCGAGGTGGAGGATTTGGCCGTTGAAATGAATCTTATGAATCGTTCTGAATATGCTGAAAGGCGATATCTTGTGCGTGAAGACAGGTTCCAATATCCTTTGGCCGTGGCTGTCTTATTGCTTATTCTTGAAATAGGTATGCCTGTAAGAAAAGTGCTAATAATGCTTTTATTAATTTATGGGACGTTTATCAATGTAGCGATTGCGGCCTCCCCGTTAAATTCGTTAAAGGCTTATTCAGAAAATGGAAAAGGCCTAGGGGCTTATAAAGATGGGAAGCTGGATGATGCCAAGAAACATTTTAAAGACGCCAGAACGGCGGCTCCTGAAAGCCATGAATTGGAATTTAATGAAGGGATAATAAAGTTACATGAAGGGGATCTAGATGAGGCAGCAAGGGCTTTCGATAGGGCTGCCCAAAATCCAGGTCTTGCCGGCAAGTCAAAGTATAATCTTGGTGTAACGCTCGGTAAAAAGGGTGATATTCATGGCGCTGTAAAAGCGTATCTTGAATCCATTGATCACGCGCGATTAAATAAAGATGAGAATCTTGAAGCGGATGCCCGTAAAAACATGGAACTTCTGATTCAAAAGAGGCAGCAGGAACAAAAAAATCAACAGGAAAACAAACAAGATAATAAACCTGATGACAAACAAAAGGACGATGATCAAAAGAACAATCAAAAGAACAATGGTGATCAGCAAGACCAAAAGCAGAAAAACGAACAACAGCGCTACAAAGAAACGCCAAGACAGGAGAAAAAGATTTTCAAGTCAGAAAAAATGTCAGATCAAGATGCGGAGCGGGTTTTTGCTGAATTAAAAAATCGGGAACGTGAATTACAGATGAAGTTAAAAAAACAACATGGCAATCAGCAAGAGAATGGTAAGAACTGGTAAGGTAAACATGTTTGCGCTTATAGCTATTATGTTTTTAGAGTCTGCGGCTTTTGGCGCAGATGTAGAAATCAATGCTCGCCTTGACCGCGCGCAGATCGCGCTTGATGATTCTGTGTCCCTTAAAATGAGTGTACGTGCAAACGGCACATTGTCGGCGGGACGCCCTAGATTCACCGCCCCTGATTTTGAAGTCGTGAATGAATACACAAGCACTTTTGTGGAGTCTTATTATGAGAACGGTAATTTCGGTGTCAGAAACAACCATGAATTAACCAAAGTTCTGCGGCCGCTTAAGACCGGCAGTCTTGCCATACGCGGTATAGAAATAGACGTAGGTGGTAAAACATATAAAGCATCGGATCTTTCAGTACAGGTGGGGCCGGCTGGTGCTGGGACCGCCGCTCCCAAGGGTTATGGCGGTGGCGGGATAGGACTTCGTGGTGCAGCTAAGGAGATTTTATCCAAGAATATTTTTGTCAAGGCAGAGGTGGACAAGAATAAGCTCTTCAAGGGGGAGCAGCTCATAGTTAGTTATTATCTTTATCGTAAATTGCGCGTGTTTAATATTCAGGTTGAAAAATATCCAGTACTCAACGGCTTTTTGCGGGAGGATATTGATATTCCCGTGATGGGTCAGCGGCTTGATTCTGAGCGTGTGGTACTTGATGGAGTTCCTTATGAACGATCCCTTCTTGCAAGATATGCCGCGTATCCTTTGCAGGAAGGAAAACTTAAAATCGATCAGATGGGGCTGAAGTATAATTATTATAGGAATCGCCCTGATTCCGATGAAATGGATGATGATCCGTTTTTGCGATTTTTCCAGCAGATGGCTCCACAAAGCGGCAGCGGGCAGAGCGAGCCAATTCATGTTGATGTATTGGCGTTGCCGGATAGCGAACGCCCCCAGTCTTTTACAGGTGCGGTTGGAGATTTTAATGTTGTTTCCGCGGTGGATAAGTACGAGGTCCGCGCGAACGAAGCTGTTACTTTGACCGTTAAAGTTGAGGGGCGGGGGAATGTGGCGGCGATCGGCGAACCAAAGCAGAAGTGGTCGCAGGATATAGAACTGTATGATTCAAAGGGCCGCGCTTCAACCAGGAAGGGTGGGGTTGGGGAGAAGATATTCGAGTTTTTACTTATTCCAAGGAGGCCTGGTAAAATTCAGTTGCCACGCCTGGAGTTTAGTTTTTTTGATCCGTCGCTAAGCAAGTACGTCGTGAAGTCCACGGATGAAATAGAGATCAATGTTCTTGAGTCGGCATCAAACTCGGGGTCAATCGCCAACAATAACCCGGGTCCAATTCACCAACAGGGCACAAAAAATTATATCGAGCAGCCGAGCGCACTCCTTGTCAAATTGATTGATTTTGTAAGACGTGAATGGCTGACTGGCATCGACACGCTCACGCGCATGTTAATGGTGATTGCCGGGATATTGTTCATGTGGCTGCTTCTTTTTTCATCGGATAAGCGGATGATAAAACTCAGGGAGTGGATTGCGCAACATAAGAGTCAGGCGATGAAGAAATTTTACTCCTATAGAAAGTGGCTTAGGTTGAAAACCTCAGCGTCAACCATGAAAGGATCCGTCGGAAAGCAGGAGATAGCTGAAAAATATGAGCTTCTCAGTGAGACGTTGCTTGACTCGCTAGGGAGAGCTTTTCCGAAAATAAGCGTCAGATCATTGTCGCGGCCGGAATTGGGCAGTGTTCTTATCAACGCTGGCAAGATGGAGCCATCCTTTTGGCAAAGGATTGAAAATATTTTTGAATTTGCCGACTGGGTGCGCTTTGCTGGAACAGGCAGTGACGATGCGATTTTAGCCAGGGATGAATTGTCCAAGTGGGTGGCTGAGGGACAGCTCTTGGCCGATCAGCTAGAAAAAATAGCGAAGAGCAATCATAAGAAGAGATGAAAAATTAAATACTCTCGTTTATAACTATCTTCAGCAGCAACTTGTTTGGAGCCGGCATGGTGACCAGCTCTGTATTTGACAATTTAGCGACCTTAAATGGCCACGTTACGCGTACGTTAAAATGAGCAAGGAGACCGCGCATGACAGCATCTATTATGGGAGGAATCGGCGCAAAAGCCCGATTCGACGCAATCAAGGAAATAAACTCACGGACGCCTCGCAGATTTGATACGCCGAGGGATGAACAGGGTAGGAAACTTAGAGTATCCGATTATTACGGCAGCAACACCTTTGACATCCAGAAGATGAAAGAAAAATTGCCAAAGGAAGTATTCACCAAACTTGTTTCTACGATTGATACCGGGAAAAAACTTGACCGAGAAATAGCCAACACGGTCGCACATGCGATCAAGGAGTGGTCCCTGTCCCGCGGAGTTACGCATTTTTGTCATTGGTTTCAGCCACAGACCGGGTCCACCGCCGAAAAACACGATGCCTTCCTGACTATTGATGAGCACAACCGCCCTATAGAAAAATTTTCTGGAGCGCAACTTATTCAGAGTGAACCGGACGCCTCAAGTTTTCCATCCGGTGGTATGCGCACGACTTTTGAGGCCAGGGGCTATACCGCTTGGGACCCATCAAGCCCAGTTTTCATCATAGAACACACAAATGGAAAGACGCTTTGTATACCTTCCGCCTTTATAAGCTATCACGGGGACGCGCTTGACGAGAAGACCGCCCTCCTTAGAAGTATTGAGGTGCTGTCGAAAAAGGCTTGTGAATTATTACACATAATCGGTGACAAAGGCGTTAAACGTATAGTGCCAACGCTAGGAGCGGAACAGGAATATTTCCTCATAGATCGTTCCTTTTACAATTTAAGGCCAGACCTCATCATGACCGGGCGTACTTTGATAGGCGGTCAGCCGCCGAAGGGGCAGCAGCTGGAGGATCATTATTTCGGGAGCATTCCGGCGCGTGTTCAAGCCTTCATGAGCGAGGTTGAGCATGAGCTGTACAAGCTTGGTGTGCCGCTGAAAACCAGACACAATGAAGTCGCCCCTAGCCAGTTTGAAACAGCGCCTATATTCGAGGAAGCAAATATTTCAACCGACCACAACCAGCTCATGATGGAAGTGTTGCGGAAAGTCGCGCTAAGGCACAGTTTTGCAGTGCTTTTACACGAGAAGCCTTTTTCTGGCATTAACGGCAGCGGAAAGCATAACAACTGGTCCCTCATGATCTCAGCCGGTGGTTCAGGTCTCAATGGTGAAAATCTTTTGGATCCCGGCCAGACACCACATCAGAATTTAAGATTTCTTCTGGTGTTGATGGCCGTATTGAAGGGCGCGTACAAGTATGCAGGGATATTGCGCTCTAGCATTGCTTCCTGCGGAAATGATCACAGATTAGGCGCTAATGAAGCTCCTCCAGCGATCATGTCGGTTTTCCTCGGAGATTTTCTCACGCGTATTTTAAATGAAATCGAGGAAGGAGCGGTGACAGAGCTTGGTACCGAGGCTGCTGTAATAAAGCTTGAGATCAGCAAGCTTCCGGAAGTTATGAAAGACAACGCTGATAGAAACCGCACTTCGCCGTTTGCTTTTACAGGCAATAAGTTTGAGTTCAGAGCGGTAGGTTCCTCTGCGTCGATTGCTTTCCCCGTCACGCTATTGAATGCGGCTGTCAGCGCGGGATTTACCGAGATAATTGACGCATTAAAAAAGAAGGCAAGCGCGACTCGTTCCACGGAAACAGCGATCCTTGAAGTAGTCAGGGATGCCATAAAAGAAACGAAGCCGGTTCGTTTTGAAGGCAACAACTACTCCGATGAATGGATAAATGAGGCTTGCAAGCGAGGACTGCCAAATCTTCGTAAGACGCCGGAGGCTTTGGCTGAGCTACTGACACCAAAAGCAAAGGAGATGCTTATCAGTCTTGGCATATTCAGCGAAGCTGAAGTGATGTCGCGTTTTCATGTAAGGGTGGAACGCTATATCAAGAACATGCTTATAGAAGTTGATACGCTTTTGGGCATGGTCGAGACACAGATCTTGCCGGCCGCGTACGCCTATCACGGCAGCCTGCTTTCAGCCGCTGTGGACGCAAAAACGCTTGGTTTTGTAGCACCGCAGACGGACGTGCTCGGGACGTTGTCCAATCTTATGACCAACTTGCAAAAAGATCGAAAGAACCTTGAGTCGGAGATTCGTGAAGTTGAAGCGATGAGCAAAGAAGAAGAGAAAGCCAGGAGACTCTCTGTTAAAGTATGCTCCATGATGGACGGTATCCGCGGGACTTGTGACAAACTAGAGGCGATTATTGCCGATGAATACTGGCCCATTCCGAAGTATCGGGAGATGCTTTTTATATCGTGACGGATAACGTGATATGGAAGTGATACGAGGAGCAAACAACCTTTCGCGCCCGTTAAACAAGCCAGTGGTTACGATCGGCAATTTTGACGGTATCCATATCGGGCATCAAGATCTTATTAAAAAAGTTTTATATGCGGCAAAAAACAGGGCCGGAACAAGCGCGATATACACGTTCCGCCCACATCCTCAAGCCATACTGACGTCCGATGTTGAGCTGGAGTTGCTTTTAACTTATGACGAAAAACTTGAGCTCATGGCCGAGCTTGGCGTTGATGTGATTATAGAAGAACCATTCAATAAGGATTTTTCTTTCACTGAGCCAGAACGGTTTTTTTATGATGTTTTGATCAAGCGTGTGGGAGCTGAAGAAATAATAATCGGTTTTGACTTCGCTTTCGGCAGGAAGCGCCACGGAACATTGCCTGTTCTTGAATCGATGTGCCGGCGAGCGGGTATTGGGTTTTCCGCTCTGCCACCGTACCGATCCGGGACTGAAGTAGTCTCGAGCTCCGCGATAAGGCGTTATTTAAAGTCGGGGGATATAATAAACGCGAATCGTCTTTCGGGACGCGAGTTCTTTTATCGCGGAGTTGTCATGCATGGAGACAGAAGGGGGCACGAGCTTGGTTTCCCAACGGCTAATTTTAGGGTCGAAGGGAAACTCGAGCTTCCATATGGTGTTTATGCGACTGTAACTTCATGCTCTGGTAAAAATTATCCGAGCGTTACCAATATCGGTGTTAGGCCGACATTTTGCGGGCCGATAAAGCCGCTTATCGAGACACACCTGATTAATACGGATATTGATTTGTATGGGATCGGAATAGAGGTGAAGTTTCTACGGTATTTGCGAAGCGAGCGGAAATTTTCTGACGCTAATGATTTGAAAACGCAAATAGCTAAGGACATAGACGAAACCTTGACAAAGCCCCCCTGGACTCTCAAAATTAAATAATCACCTGATATCTATTGGAAATTTAGGTGAAAATTCAGGCAAGCCCAGGGATGTGAGCCATGTCGCGGCAATTAGCCGAACTGTTGCTAAAAGATAAAATAATCACACAAGCTCATTTTGATGAGGCTGTGGATGCGGTAAAACGTGGCAAGAGCCATATAAGATTTCTTATAGAGGCTAAATATATCGCGGAAACGCGGCTTCTTTACTATTTGGGCCAGAAATTCGGTCTCCCCAGTATTAACCTGGCCAAATTCGAGATCAACCCGGAAGTGATCAAGCTCGTTACACCACCGATAGTTAATAAATATCAAGCTATACCCATACAGATGAATAAGGAAACTGTAGTGGTGGCGCTGTGTGATCCGTCATACATTCACGGCCTGGAAAATCTTAAGTTCACGCTTAAAAGAAATGTCGAAGCCGTGCTCACATCTTATTCCGCATTTGATGCGACTGTTTTGAAGTATTACAGCGGAGGGTCGGCCTCTGTTGATTCCGCCATAGAGACATTCCAGAAAGATAAAAATCTGTCCGACGATTCACTGAGCATTGATCTCGTGCATGTTCACGAAATCAACGCGCCTGGTGAATCGATAGAGCAAGATGCACCGATAATAAAAGCAGTCAACGGGATATTGAGTGAGGCGATTCGTCGCGGAGTTAGTGACATTCATGTGGAGCCGTATGAAAAGCGCTTGCGCGTGAGGATGCGCATAGATGGAGTGCTTTATGAAATGGCCCTGTTGCCGCTTGAAATGAAGCGCGCCATCATCGCTCGGTTTAAGATCATGTCACGCATGGATATAGCCGAGTC
>ERZ1292640.3486-Hain-H43-02um-R1-3486-length-12241-cov-7_pt1 | contig 12241 bp, 12 predicted proteins | sample MGYA00564404_ERZ1292640 | MGnify/ENA primary metagenome ERZ1292640 (study PRJEB36523, sample SAMEA6512636) | groundwater metagenome | collected 2019-01-08 | study: AquaDiva: Metagenomics assemblies of 32 groundwater samples | reverse complement strand
ATTTCTATCAAATAAACGCTTAATGCGCCGCGCCTAGCCTTTGGGGAAAAGAAGCTGATTTATTTTGGTAATCAAGTCTGGCAAATGGAAAGGCTTAACGATATAAGCATCAGCCCTATATCTGTGAGTTTTGAAGCGTGCCTCAGTATCGCTTCTTGCCGTAAGTATGATCACGGGTATTGTATTTGTTGCTTCGTCGCTTTTAAGCCTCTTTATCATCTCAAAGCCATCCATTTTTGGCATTATTAGATCAAGTAATATTATATCTGGTTGTTCATCTTTTGCTTTTATCAAGCCATCATTGCCATCAAATGCGGTAAGAACCACAAAACTGCGATTTACAAGCATTATGGTTAATGTCTCAATCAGATCAGGTTCATCATCCACTATAAGAATTTTATATTGACGTTCCATCCATGCTACCTCACTTAAAATAGGGTTTTAGCCTTAATACTTGCCCAGCTAGTAGCGAGTTTGCCGACAGTCATTTCTACCGCTTTAGGTTTTGTTGGAAAAGTAGGCTCATAATCGCCGATGTAGATTTTTATATTATCTACCCAAAACGCACCGGGACCATAGCCGACAAAGAATTTTGCCCTTGTGGCTTTTGGTTGCAATGGCATGGAAGCTGTTGTCAGGTGATATTCCTCCCACTTCTCTGTCATGGTGAAAATCTCGCTCTGAAAGCTAGGTTGAAAGCCATCTTCGCTTCCACCTGATAGGAGGAGATGAAATCGCATTTTTTCATTTGATTTGATATACGCTGAAAATGTATATTTTTCACCTTTTTTATAAACTGGCGGATCATTTGCTGTCATAAACTGGACATCACCGGCTGCTGCGGCGGCTTTGTCCACATCAACAAGGAGACATAACTTACCCTCAATAGGGTCCTCAGGCACTTTTGCGTCTTTTAACTTGTCAACCACTGTCATGGTGGCGCCAACGCCTCCGTTATCTCTCAATTTTCCGCCGATAGCCCATGGAGCGGGAACGCCCTTTTCAAAATTTCCGTTACTCAGCAGATTTTCAATCTCTCTAGCAAAAGCTGATTCGGAAATCAGCATTACGACCAACAAGACAATCATGCCTGAGAGTATTATCTTTTTGCTATTCATGATAGGCATTGTTTTCCTCCTCAATCAGTAAATGTTGTTTCTGGTTTGTCACCTATATTAGCTATTAAATATAGATGGTTCTTCCGGCTTTAGTGTGGAAAGACGCTCAAAAATCCCCCTTTATCCCCCTTTATCCCCCTTTGTTAAAGGGGGGAAGGGGGGATTTAAACGCTGTTAATGTTTATTGCCACACTTTGCACCGAAGAGCCATATAGATCACCAATCCCGATGATCTGGATCAGTTTTACAGACCACCTTCGTCTTTCTTGCAGAATTCCCGTTTTTGACTGCCCATATATGCAAACTGTGTTACTCGGAATTCCCCTATGGTATATAATGCCATAATATGTAGTATTTATAATGTTTTACAGTGCTTTTGTTACATTAGATGCCCCATAATGATAATTATGCAGAGCAAATGTTATATCCATAAAGATATATTTTTGGCAAATATCTCAAATGCTTCTTGGGCATCTGATTCCTGAAAAAATTCTATAAAATTGGTAATAAAAGCAGACATTATATTTGAGATGGTATCCTTTCTGGATAGTCTTGTTTCCTGTCAGATATTTTTCCTTTACTAAAGTTTAAATTCCTCTATCTGCATCATTTATTATCTTTTTCTTTTTGCATATCGTTATAGCCCGATTTTCCAAGCAGATTCCAAAAAGAGCGATCTTTCTTTTTTCCGGGTTTTAAACCTTGAAATAATCGCCTTTGTGCTTCCAATTCCTGTGTCAGTTTCATTATGATGGTGTCAGACCTTTCACGGATGGATTTGACTTCAGACTGAAGTTGCTCAATCAATTTATTGCGTTCAGCAAGCTCAGTTTTAAGGTAATTCATTATGTCATCTCTGTCGGTTGTTGTCATGTCATTACTGACAATATTGTCGTTCTTGTCACTGTCATTGTTGACAGCGATATAGCGCCTCCCACCTTCTGTTTTGGCTTCAATACTGCCTTTAGACACATGACGCCATATTGTCCGTTCTGACATGCCAAGTATGACAGATGCCTCTGACACTGTCACCCATTTTGTCACACCAACACCTCCTGATAAAACGCCATCGGATCCACCTTAAAGTAACGCTTTAACCCCAAACACATACGGCAAATTAAGGGCATACTGACACTGATGTCAGTCTTGTCAGTTCTGAAAAATGATGGTTCTTTGAGATTGGACAGGTAAACGACTGTAAGGGCGAAGCATTTGCATGTAAGGGATGTTCCATTTTAGGTGTCTAAAAATGCAAATGCTTCGCCCCTACAATTTATTCCCCACACATTACCAAAGAACCAAAATTGTTTTAATCCAGCATTAATAGACCAAATCGCTTGTAACAATCACCTTGATTTTTCACTACATCAATTTCGTATCCGGCTCTTCTTGCGGTCTCAAATACATTTATCCCTGCTGATTCCATTGATGGTCTGGCTTTGCTTGGGTGCTTACACAAACGTTTGCTAAAGCGATTTGCATTTTCCAAACTGGATGCAGAGCAAGAATCACAAAGCCTGCACGGACCAGCCGAAAAAGCAAACGCCTTATATAATCCACTAAGAAACGCCTTTCTTTCCAACTCAAACATCAATTCAGCGATATTTGGATGCTTACTAGATTTCGGGTCAAAGTCAAACTCAAAAAGCAACGCAGAATCATATTCTGCGATCATCTGCTTTGTTTTTTCAACAGAAGGAGAAAATGGAGGGCATGTAAAATAGCGACCATATCCTCCGCACCCATATAGACATTTATGTCTAACCCACTGATTTACAATTATATCGCCAGAATTTACCTGCTTCGCAGAACTTGCGCCCTCATTCCGAGCATAAACTATGAGATCACCAAGTGCAGAATCCTCAATCATTATTTCATATCCTCCATAAGAATTTGCCAAAGCCCTATAAATACCATTTTACCCGCATAAACACAATTTGCATATAAGGGCAGTCTTATTCTGCTCATTTATGAATATAACGCCAAATGCAAAGGGTTTCTCAGGCATAAAAATCCATATACATAACAAAATAGGGCTTCTCACTGATTTTATAAAACTCAGCATCCATCTTTACAATCTTCACAAAAGCATGGACATTCAATCCCGAAATACTGTTTACATCTATTAATGAATTCTGATTTTGATTTTCCTTCTCCTTCGGCAAAAACCAAAAAAACGCTCCTTTCACATCTCCTGGAATGTCTTTTAGTAACCTAAAAGATAATGAATCGCTTAATGGCGGTTTTACGGGATAAAAAGCGATATTCATGAAAATTATGCTCATAAAGAATATGGCTTCTGCCATGCCGAATATGGCGCCAAGAATGCCGTCAATGGATCCTCTAACTATAATATCAGATGCCAGCTTTGAGAATAGATGAAAAACAAATCTTGAGGCAGTATATAAGATAATGAAAATGATTGAAAAACAGGCAACCTTAGCGATTGATGAAGAAGCCTCAAGCGAAACCTGCAAAAACATTGCAGGACGCTCATATAAAGACAATGTGATGACTACAACGATAAAGAGCAACAATAAGCTTAAAAAAGCCTTAAATCCACCACGTCTATATCCATTAAAAGCAAAGAAAGCTACTATCCCAACAACGAAGATATCAAGAATTATCAAAGAAGATATAGCACCAATATGCATATTTTCCCCCTATGATTTGTATTATCCTGGGGGCCAACCAAACTGTCTTCCCCCAAGTATATGAATATGAATATGTTGTATTTCCTGACCGGCGGACCTCCCACAATTCGCCACAAGCCTAAATCCATCGTCAATAAGCCCTTTATTTTCGGCTATCTTACTCGCCACACCGTATAAATAACCCATAATGCCAAAATCATCTGATTTTATGTCAAGGACTGTTGCTATATGCTTTCTTGGGATAATGATAATATGAACCGGAGCCTGCGGATTTATATCTTGAAAAGCGACGGCAAGCTCATCCTGAAATTCAATTTTTGCGGGAATTTTGCCCTCAGCTATTTTGCAAAATAGGCAATCAGTCATTATTTATCTCCTTACCCAATTAGCCCAGCCCATATTTTTTTATTTTGCGATGCAGAGTTCTAAGACCCATCTTTAGAATGTCAGCCGCCTGCGTTTTATTCCCATTAGTCGACTCAAGAGCCTTTTTAATCGCTTCCTTTTCTGCATCATCTATTGACATTCCAATTTGCTCAGATGATTGCCCTTCAGATGCTGATATGAAGAAAGGATATTCCCTTCTTGGATTGCGTATGCTTTCAGGAAGGTCGTCTATGCCAAGTGTCTGTGATAGTGCCATAACAACCATACTTTCAATGCAGTTTTTCAGCTCTCTAACATTTCCGGGCCATTCATAAGCTATCAGTTTATTTAATGCCTTATGATCTATTGAGGAAACAATTCTGCCATTCCTGTTGCTAAGCTCATTTATAAAATTGCCTACCAAGAATGGAATATCCTCTTTTCTCTGGCGCAATGGTGGCAAATTTACTGAAACAACTCGAAGGCGATAATATAAATCTCTGCGAAACTTACCAGACTTAGCATCCTGCTCTAAATTTCTATTTGTTGACGCAATTATCCTGACATCAACAGAAACATCCACTTCTCCGCCAAGACGTTTAAATTGCTGGCTTTCTATTACTCTAAGGAATTTTGCCTGTATCTCTATAGCCATCTCGCTAACTTCATCAAGAAGCAATGTTCCACCATTTGCCAATTCAAATGCGCCTTGACGTTGCTTTATAGCGCCAGTAAACGCACCTTTTTCATGACCAAATAATTCACTTTCCAAAAGGTCTTTGCTTAGAGCAGAGCAATTTATTGGGATGAAAGGCTTGTCTTTTCTCAAGCTGTTGCTATGTATAGCACGAGCCACAAGCTCTTTTCCAGTTCCTGTTTCGCCGTAAATCAACACATTGGCATTAGTTGGGGCAACCATCCTTAATTGATTGAATATATCCTGCATGGGTTTTGATTTGCCGATTATTTCCGAAAATCCATAGTTTTCATTAATCTGCTGTTGAAGAACCAGATTTTGATTAAGCAAGATCGCATTTTGATTCTGTAGGTCAGAATTCTGCTGTTTTATGTTCTGAATCTGTTTTTCAATCGCTTTTTTAACTTTTCCCCTTAATTCAGATAAACTTATCGGTTTGGTGATAAAATCCTCAGCGCCCAATTTCATAGCCTCAACAGCCTTATCTACCGAACCGTAGGCTGTTATCAATATCACCTGAGTATAAGGATCCATATTCTTAATGGTTCTGAGAATCTCAATGCCATCCATATCGGGCATTTTAAGGTCAGTTAAGACAATATCAAACCGTTTGTCTTGCATTTCTTTTAATGCGGTTTTTCCGCTTGCTTTGCTTACAACAAAATACCCCTGAGAGCTAAGGGCGTCAGACATTGCCTCCAGAGACGGTTTGTCATCATCAATAATCAGAATGCTCTGCATATTATCACCAAATCAATATGATATGTAATCGCTAAAAAAGCAAAAAATGAATAAAAACAGGCATGGTTTACAATTAAGGTAACAAATTCACTTTTTTTTGACGTTTTTAAATCCCCCTTTATCCCCCTTTGCTAAAGGGGGAAACCAGACCCTTTGTAAAAGGGGGGAAGGGGGGATTTTTAAGCGATTTAAAAAGTGTTACCCAAATTAAAATGGAAAATGAACCATCCCTAAAAAACAACCACCTTTAATAAGGGGGAATATAAAGGGGGATAAAGGGGGTTGTATAAGCATTTTTTAATGATTGCCATGATCTATGGGAAGAATGATAGAAAACGTAGAACCTTTTCCCTCTTGGCTCTGAACCTTAACCTCACCATTGTGCATATCAATGATGCGTTTTGTTATTGGCAGTCCAAGCCCCGTTCCACTTTCTTTAGTGGAATAGAAAAGGTCAAATAATTTATCAATCCTGTCCAATGGTATTCCCTCACCGGAGTCAATAATATCCACTTCTATGCTGGAATCCATTTTATATGCTCTTATGGCCACTTCACCACCATCTGGCATGGACTGATATGCGTTTATCAATATATTAAGCAGTGCCTGCTTTATCTGCCGATTATCTAGGTAGATTTCTGGAAGGCTAGGTTCTAAGTCTTTTTTTATTTTTACATTTAATTGCTGAGCTTCTGGCTCAGTAAAATCCAAAAGCTCATCAATTAATAGGGAGATGTCATGCTTTTCCAAATTTGGTTGTGGGAGTCGTGCAAATCGCAAAAAATCGATTAGAATCTGATCAAGCCTTGTAATTTCCTGATTTAGAGTTCCAAATCTTTTCTGTGCCTTTGCCCTTGAAAGCTCATTATCTTGCTTCCATTCCTCCTCCAACAATTGAAGGTTAATTTTCATCGCATTGAGCGGGTTTCTAATTTCATGAGCCAAAGCACCAGCCCAAGTAGATATACCGTTTTTGATATTAAATCCGTTTTTTTGTTTTCCCTTGCTTTTGCGAAAGAATCTCATTATATTCTTTATATTACTAAGCTGATTTGGCTTCAGCTTTCCTATATCTCTTTGGTATTATATTAAAATGCCATGCACGAACCACTGGAGCAGCGATATATAAGGTTGAATAGACTCCTGAGATGAAGCCAATAAGCAATGCAAGTGAAAGAGTATGAAGCGTTCCGACTCTCGCTATCACAAATATCGCAGTGACAGTCAATAAAGCAGTTCCCGTTGTTATAATCGTTCTGCCTAAGTTTTGGTTTATGCTTACATTCAATATCTCATCCAAGCTCTTGCCTTTCATAAGCTTCATGTTTTCCCGAACTCTATCAAAAATAACAATCGTATCGTTGATTGAAAATCCGATAATCGTCAGGAATGCGGCAACTGCTGACAGGTCAATCGGTTCGTTAAGAAGCGAAAAGAAACCAAGTGTTACAGCAACATCATGAAACAAAGCAATAATTCCACCAAGCCCAAAACGGAATTCAAATCGGATTGCTACATAAATTAAGATTAAAACCAAGCCCAAAGAAAGCGATTTTATTGCCCCATAGATAAGGTCTTTACCAACACTTGGGCTTACCTTATCAACAGCGATTGCTTTTTCATCAATTACCCAATTCTTTGAATTTATCAAAGTCTCTTTCATAATATCGCTGGCTTCTCTACCCCCAATCAGACCAACTTCAGGAGTAGATATTATAACCTCGTCTTTTGTTTGTCCATGCTGAACCGATACATTAGGAACATCAGCCGATTCAATAACTGAGCGCACCTCATCCGTAGTTACTACTCTATCAAATTTCGCTTGAATGACCACACCGCCCTGAAAATCAACGCCCCAGGTTGGTCCGCCTTTAACGATAAGAGATATTAACCCCGCCAATATAACAACAGCAGAAAGCACATAGGCATAACGACGAACACCTATAAAATCTATATTAGTATCTTTAACAAGTCGCACTTGATTGCCTCCATATTAAAAATTTGACGTTAAGTTCTAATACATCATAATCTATATGCTCAGCTTTTCAAGCTGACGTTTGCGATAATATGTCCAGTTAAATATCTCTCTTGTTACGAAGATTGATGTAAACATATTTGACAATAAACCTATAACCAAAGTAACAGCAAATCCCTTTATTGGTCCCGTGCCAAATTCATATAAGATCAACCCGGCTATAACTGTTGTAACGTTTGAGTCAAGAATTGCTGATAATGCCTTATGATAGCCCATATCAATGGCAGACCGAACGGTTTTCCCTGATCTCAATTCTTCACGTATTCTTTCAAATATAAGCACGTTTGCGTCAACAGACATACCAATTGTCAGGATTAAACCCGCAATACCCGGTAAAGTAAGTGTTCCACCAAATCCGGCTAAAACTCCAAGTATTATCTGAACCTGGAAGATCAAGGCAAGTATCGCTATACCTCCAGACCATTTATAATAGATTAACATAAACAGGACAACCAAGCCCAAACCCAAGGCAAAAGCCAATTGACCTCTATAAATTGATTCCGCTCCCAATGTAGGTCCAACAGTGCGTTCTTCTGCAACTTTCATTGGCGCCGGGAAAGCCCCTGCTCTTAGTATCTTCGCAAGATAATCCGCCTCTTCATCAGTAAACGATCCAGAAATTCTTGCGCTTGGCGATGAAATTTTTTCATTTATTCTAGGCGCTGATTGAATAACATCGTCAAGCAAGATTGCGGTTAATTCATCAACATGCGCTCCTGTAAATTCTGAAAATTTTCTTTGTCCATCAGAGGTTAAATACATTAATACCTCAGGAGAACCAAATTCGCCCCTTGAAACTTGTGCAGAATTGCTCTTTAGGTCAGACCCTTGCATGAAAACTTCCGAGTCAAGCACATACCAGTTTCCGTCAACATCACGTCTTAATTCTGATCCCGGTGGCAATTGGCTTGCAGTAGGTTCAGGAGAACCTGCCTGTCCCTGCCATGGACCGCTAGCTGAATTTGACTTTACAAGCTTAAATAGCAGCACTCCCGGAGTTTTTATTGCCGCTAATGTCTGTGTTGGATTCTGTTCCTCTGGTATCTCTATCAATATGCGTGGACGGCCACTAACACGTCTTATAGTTGATTCTGAAACACCAAATTTATTGATTCTATTCTCCAGGGTTTTCATGACCGTGTCAATATTTTCATTGGCTAGTTTTTCTGCACTTGCCATACTTAACTTTACAGAAAACACAACCGTATTTTCCTTAGATCTGAGAAGAGCCATAGTCTTCGCATCATCAAAATACTCAAGCTTATCAATGGTATCCTTTGCCGTTTTTAGATATTCTTCTCTATCAACGCCCTGAAATCTTTCAGGAACAGTTACCGTTATGAATAGAGGATTGCTGCCACCAAATATTTCTTTAACAACGTCACCTATATCCCTTCCGGGAGTGACGCTTATATTTAGTTCCGGTTCTTCTTTTGAGACATCTGTTATGCTAGCGTCGCTAAATCCCATATTTGTAAGCTTCTGTCTAACGTTTATCATATTCTGTGCTGGGTCTACATTGGAACCTTCCTCGACAAAAGGTCTAACAACTATGGTTGTATCACCGGATTTATCTACACCTTTCTTTATTGATTTGGCAAAAACTTTCTCCCTTTTTAAGTTGCTTGTTATAATATCTTTGGCTTGGCCACTGAGATAGGCGTCAATCGCCTTTGTTATATCAAGTTCCAATACGACGTGCATACCACCTTTAAGATCAAGTCCCTGCTTAATCGGCTTATCCGGGAAAATCGGTTTTATTCCCAAAGGAATCATACCGTAGAGCTTAAGCTCAGATAAAATATTATCTAATTCCGCACGGCTTCTCTTTTGAGTGAATCTCAGCTTGATTTGATCCATAGTTCCATCTTCAAATCTAAAATCCGTTGCAATATATCCTATTTTGCGAAGTCTTCTACCTAGCAGGTCCTTTAATGATCGTGAAGCCTCTATATAATTCATTCCTTTTGGCAAGTTATTGCTTGGAATAACAAGATTAATAAAATCCCCATCCTTATCACTTTGGATATCTGGTTGCGGGATTCTATCCTGCATCCATGTATCAAAGTAGCCATATAGCCTGCCGTATATACTCGGCAGAGACGGCAATAGGTATAGCCCGGTAAATAGGAATATCAGTATGATTAGAATAAGCTTCCATTTACTAATCTTATACATTCAGTTCTCCCTCATTGATAACGAATAATGCTTAAATTCCACAAAAAGTAAACACAATTGGCTAATATTATAAATGTTGACTGACTTTTTGTCAACTCTAAATAAATATGCGGTTAGTATCAACATCAAGTTCCGACAAAATTGCGGACTTCGCGATTTCATCAGTTCCCCATCTGCCAGACAATTCATAGATGCCATTATTAAGGATATACACATCGATAATTTTCCGTATAGGATCAACTATCCAGTATTCAGAAATACCGGCCTTCGCATATTCCAAAAACTTCCTTTCTCTATCAGTTTGTGCGGTGCTTTTTGATATTACCTCGACAACGAGATCAGGTATGCCCCACATAGATTCTGTGATCCTATCGGCATGAGACGAACTCATAAATATTATATCTGGTTCTCTGAACTTGCCTTCCCATAATCTCACAGGTAAAGGTGCAACGCCGATCTCCCCTAAGGCTTTCTCGGATACATACCCATCGATAATTTTGGCTAATCTAAACACAACTTTTTGATGCGTAGTTCCGGGCATCTCTGGTATCTCCAATCTTCCTTCGGATAGCTCTATATAATGGTTAGTTTCCGGCAGATCGAGATAGTCGGATTCTGTCCATTCCCCCTGAAGCGGGAACAAACGAGCAATCTCTATTGTCTGTCTTTTTGCTTTTTGCAATGTCTGAGACACAATGATCACTACCCTTAATTATTTGGTTCTTCAGGCTTTAGTGTGGAGAAATGCTTAAAAATCCCCCTTGATCCCCCTTTGGTAAAGGGGGAAACCAAACTCCCCCTTTAATAAAGGAGGGAAGGGGGGATTTAAAAACGCAGTTAATGCTTATTACCACCACACCAGACACCAAAGAACCATTATTCTTTAAATCTTTCCTTTATAGCACGGGCGTGCATAAACAAACCTTCCGATTCCGCAAGCGTTATGACGGTATCCTTTAGCTGACTTAATCCCTTTTTCGTTAGATACTGAAAGGTCGGTTTTTTGATGTAATCATCAACCGATAATCCACTAAACATTTTTGCGCATTGTCCAGTTGGCAAAACATGATTTGTTCCAGACGCATAGTCTCCGACAGGAACAGGCGCATAAGGTCCCATGAATATAGACCCGGCATGTCTTATCTTTGGCAAAACTGCAAACGGTTCTGCCGTTACAATTTGCAGATGCTCAGTCGCATATTCATTCGTAAATTCAATGGCATTATCAAGGCTTTCTGCAACCAAAACAGCAGAATGTTTGCTCAAAGCGGATATAATGATCTCTTTTCTTGGCAGATTCTCAATTTCATTATTAATAATTTCACAGACCTTATCTGCCAAACTCTGAGATGTGCAAACCAAAACACCTGCGGAATCCTCGTCATGCTCAACTTGCGATATAAGGTCAATAGCCATGAGATTAGGATCGGCTGATTCATCTGCAAGAATAAGAACCTCACTGGGACCAGCAGGCGAATCAATATCAACCATACCGAAGACCAGCATCTTTGCGGCTGTTACATATTTATTTCCGGGACCAACTATCTTATCAACTTTTGGCACTTGATCTGTGCCATAAGCCATGCTCGCAATCGCCCATGGACCGCCAATCTTAAATACATAATCAGCACCAGCAATATCCGCCGCAACAAGCGTTGATTCAGTAACGACCATTCCCTGATCTGGCGGAGTGCAGACGACCACTTTCTTAACACCAGCGACTTTTGCGGGAATTATAGTCATAAGAACGCTTGATGGATAGCTTGCCTTGCGACCGGGAACATAAGCGCCAATCGCATCCATTGGGCGTGTCAATCTGCCAGCAAGTATGCCATCCATTATCTCCATAGACCACATCTCACGGTCAAGCTGTGCTTTGTGGAATTTTTCTATATTTTTCGCCGCATTTTTCAGTTCCCTGATTATATTGGCATCAACCCCCTGATATGCTCTCTCTATTTCTTCTTTTGTCACAAGAATATCCTCAGCGCAAAGGTTTGCCTTGAATTTCGTATAATGCTCTACGGAGACGGCGTCTCCTCGCTTTTGTATATCCTGGACAATATCCCTAACTTCAAGATAAACAGAGGATATATCCTCCATTGACCTTCGCAATATTGATTCTCTGCGCTCTTTTGTTAGGCTTTCCATTTGTTCCGTTTTAAGGATGATCATATATACCTCATAAAAGTGGGTTGGGTTGAGGAACGAAACCCAACTTTCAATATTAAACACGGAATCTAATACCAATTTTATTATTTAACTGTGCATTGAGATAATTTGATGGGCAATGCCCATCCTACATTTAAGAGCTGATTTATGCACAATAATAAAATCAAAATGGTGTAATTATGGATCCCTAGCATTTCAATATCTTGTTTGGGAAAATCTTTATCACTAACCTTTGATGTGAAATTACCGTAAACCAAATAAACATGAGTTTTCACGAGAT
>ERZ1292640.3484-Hain-H43-02um-R1-3484-length-12244-cov-4_pt1 | contig 12244 bp, 10 predicted proteins | sample MGYA00564404_ERZ1292640 | MGnify/ENA primary metagenome ERZ1292640 (study PRJEB36523, sample SAMEA6512636) | groundwater metagenome | collected 2019-01-08 | study: AquaDiva: Metagenomics assemblies of 32 groundwater samples | reverse complement strand
TTTTACCGACGATGTCTCAAAGCTTATCGTGAATTCCAAAGAGGAATACTACCGCATCCACCGTTTTATGCGCACATTCTTAAGCTATCTTATAAATAAGGTGGAGTTATACCGGGGAGAGAATTTATTTGCGGATAAAGATGTGGAGCGGCAGATCAACCGGATATTTGAAAGCAAAGTTTACTTAAAATCCAAGGCCTATCTGGTGATCGAGCCTACCGAAGGCCTGGTGGTTATCGATGTCAACAGCGGCGGTTTTGTCAAGAAGATCGGGCAGGAGGAATCCGCGTTTAAAGTCAACTGCGAGGCGGCTATCGAAGCGGCCAGGCAGCTGCGCCTGCGCGACTTAGGCGGGATAATCGTCATTGATTTCATAGACATGGGCAAAGAAGGGCACCGCCGGGAAGTCTTAAATATTTTAAAGAAATCCCTGAGTAACGATAAGGCAAAATACGATATCCTGGGCATTTCTAAGTTTGGCCTGGTAGAGATGACCCGGGAGAGGATACACAAAACCGCGCATAACCTTTCTTATCAGAGCTGCCCTTATTGCCAGGGCAAGGGTAAGGTCAAATCCGCGGTGACCATGTCCATTTACGCGATCAAGGAATTAAAAAGGCACATATTAAGCAATAAATCCTTAAAACAAGTCAACCTGGCCCTTAATCCGGTGGTGATTGAGGAGATGCTTAGGGACAAGGAGCAGCTCAGGTCATTTGAGCACAGATTCAGGCTGAAATTGAACCTTATTTCTAACCCCGCAGCACACATCGAAGACATCAAAATCTCTTAATTCTGCTTTAATTTATCCTTGACCCTGTTTTTATTCTATGCTATCATTATATTTCTGTAAATCTAACCGGATTACGCATCTTTTTTGATACTACGCCGCTTGCATTAAGGGCGGAGATAAGGGCGGCTTTAGTATTCCGCCTTTGAGTACCCCCGGGTTTTAGCCTGGGCGGGCTCCATTTTGTAAAGCTGCGTGCATAATTTAAGGAGAATGCCAAATGTATGCCGTAATTGAAGTTGGAGCAAAACAGTATAGTGTAAAAAAGGGCGACATTATTGAGGTGGAGAAGCAGGATGCGGAAAAAGACACCGACTTAATCTTAGATAAAGTCCTTTTGATCTCAAAAGAGAAAAAAATAGAAATAGGCCGGCCTTATTTGAAAGACGCGCAGGTTACGGCTTTAGTTTTGGATCAGGTCAAAGGCGAAAAAAAAGTGTCTTTTAAGTATCGCCGCCGTAAATCCTCGCATTGGAAAAAGGGCCACCGCCAGAAATTAACGCGCCTGCAAATAAAGGAAATCGAGCTAGGATAAATGTTCATTGACAGGGCCAAGATCTACGTCCAGTCCGGTTCAGGCGGCCGGGGATGCAACAGCTTCTACCGCGATAAATATACCCGGGGGGGTATCCCCGACGGAGGCAACGGAGGCAACGGCGCGGATATCATCATCAGGGCTGACCGCAACCTGCATACGCTTTTGGATTTTCAATACAACCGCCATTTTTACGGCAAACACGGCGCGCATGGCTCGGGTAAAAAGAAAAAGGGCAAAGATATAGAGCCGGTGATCATCCGTGTACCTTGCGGGACCAGCGTAAAAGATATGAAATCCAATTGTATCTTGCGCGATCTGGATAAAGACGGGGAAGGGTTTATCGTAGCGCAAGGCGGCAAAGGCGGATTAGGCAATAGGCATCGCCATGGAGCTACGGAAGGCCAGCCCGGAGTAGGCAAGGAAATCTATTTAGATTTAAAGGTCATTGCCGATGCAGGGCTGGTAGGGTTTCCGAATAGCGGAAAATCCACCCTGATCTCTAATATTTCTAACGCGCATCCTAAAATTGCCTCTTATCCTTTTACTACGAAATTCCCGGTTTTAGGAGTGGTCAGATCCGAAAATAAGACTTTTGTTATCGCGGATATCCCGGGTTTAATCGAAGGTTCCTCCCAAGGCAGGGGATTAGGCGATGAATTTTTAAGGCATGTTGAACGCACCAGGCTCTTGGTTCATATGATAGATATGGCGGGCTCAGAGGGAAGAGACCCGATAGAAGATTATAAAATAATAAAAAAAGAGCTAAAAGGCTACAGCGCGCAAGTGAGTAAAAAGCCCCAGATTGTTGTTGCCAACAAAATGGACTTAGAAGGTGCCCGAACGAATCTCGAGAGATTTAGAAAATTAACCAAAAAGAAGGTCTATGCGGTTTCCGCTTTAAAAAAAGAAGGCCTGGAGGATCTAATTGAAGCAATCAGCCAAAAATTATAAAAGGATTGTGGTAAAAATAGGCTCAAGCCTTTTTTATTCCGCCCAGAATCAGCTGGACTTTGGCGTAGTCGAGGATTTAGTCGCCGAGATCTCGGGGTTGGTTAAGGAAAAGACAGAGGTAGTGGTTGTTTCTTCCGGCGCGATTGCGCTGGGTATGTCTTTACTTAACTTACGCTCAAGGCCAAAGGAATTAGCATATTTGCAGGCTGCGGCTGCGGTGGGGCAAAATGAGCTAATGGATATTTATCGCCGGCTTTTTAAAGAAAAACAGCTGGGTTGTGCGCAAGTTTTGCTCACCCGCGAGGATTTAAATGAAAGAAGCCGTTATTTAAATGCCAAAAATACCCTGTTTGCGCTTTTAAAACTGGGGAGCGTTCCCGTAATCAATGAGAATGATACCGTGGCAACCGAGGAGATCCGCTTTGGGGATAACGACCAGCTATCTGCGTTAGTAGCCACTCTGGTTGCCTGCGACCTTTTGATCATACTTTCTGATGTAGATGGGCTGCTCGCAAAAGACAAAAAAACAGTGGTCAAGGTGATTGACAGGATTACGCCTTCGGTTAAAGCCTTGGCAACAACTACCGGCAGGAATACTTCCGTCGGCGGGATGATCACTAAAATTGAAGCCGCAAAAGTGGCTGTGGATTCCGGGATCGCTTGCGTAATCGCCAACGGCAGGCATAAAGGCGTTATTTCATCAACAGTAAAAGAGCCGGGGAGCCTGGGGACATTGTTTTTGCCTCAAGGAAGTTGCCTTGCGGCCAAGAAGCGCTGGATTGCGTTTGGCACCCAGCCCAAAGGCAAGATCATTGTGGATGATGGGGCAAAAAAGGCGCTGCTGAATAAAAAGAGCCTTTTGTCGGTAGGCATCACTGCTTTAGAGGGCGGCTTTGAATGCGGGGATGTGGTCACGATCACCGGTCAAGACAATTGCGAATTTGCCAGAGGTAAGGTCTGCCTTTCCAGCAAACATCTGGATAAGGTCAAGGGAAGGCGTTCGGACAAAGAAGTGGTGCATTGCGATAATATCGTTGTTTTAAGCGAATAAAATATCTTTAAAAAAACGAGAGAAAGATGGACCTCAAAAAAAATCTGGTTGAGATAGCCAAAAACGCAAAATCCGCTTCCTTATTTTTATCCACGTTATCTTCGGATACCAAAGATAAAGTTCTTCGGGATATGTCCGCGGATTTAACGCGCGGCAAAGGCTTGATTATTAAAGCTAATAAAAAAGATTTAAGCTCTGCGAAAAAGAAAAAATTATCCCGGGCGTTTATTGACCGCCTTAGCCTTGATGAAAAAAGAATAAAGGCAATGGCGCAGGGGCTCTTAGAGTTAGCCGGTTTAGCCGATCCGGTAGGCACGGTGATCAAGGCCTGGCGCAGGCCCAACGGGCTCTGGATATATAAAGTAAGGGTGCCGATCGGTGTGATTGCCATTATCTATGAATCGCGTCCCAACGTCACTTCTGATTGTATAGGCCTCTGTTTTAAATCCGGCAATAGCGTAATCTTAAGAGGGGGCAGTGAATCTATAAATTCCAATCTGGCTATTTACCAGATCCTGCGCGCCAGCCTTAAGAAACACGGGATTCCCGAGGCAGCGATAAATTTGGTTACAACTATTGACCGCAAGGCCATAGATGTCCTGCTTAAATTAACCGGCTATATTGACCTGGCGATGCCCCGCGGCGGAGAAAGCCTTATCCGGCATGTTACTAGAGTTTCGCGGATTCCGGTGATCAAACACTACAAAGGCATCTGCCATGTGTATGTAGACGCATGGGCGGATTTGAATATGGCTGAGAAGATCTGCTTTAACGCCAAGGTGCAGCGCCCCGGTGTTTGCAATGCCATGGAGAGTATGCTGGTGCATAAAGATGCGGCAATCAGATTCTTGCCGGGCATGCTGCATAAATTTAAACAAGCAGGGGTAGAAATCCGCGGCTGCCCGATGACCCAAAGAACAGTCAAGTGGGCAGGCAAGGCTACGGAAAAAGATTATCACACCGAATATCTGGACTTAATCCTTTCGGTAAAAGTGGTTGAGGATCTGCGGCAGGCCATCGAGCACATTAATACTTATGGCTCGCATCATTCGGACGCTATCGTCACCGACAATTACGATAACGCGCTTAGCTTTGTCAAACAGGTTGATTCTGCCTGCGTGTACGTAAATGCCTCTACGCGTTTTACCGACGGATATCAATTTGGCATGGGCGCGGAGATAGGCATATCCACGGATAAACTGCACGCCCGCGGGCCGATGGCCCTGGAAGAGCTGACCACTTATAAATATACTATTTTTGGCAGCGGGCAGGTAAGAAAATGAAAACCGGTATTTTAGGCGGCACATTTAATCCTATACACCTGGGCCATTTGATTTTGGCTGAGGAGGCTAGAGAAAAAATGGGATTAGACAGGATTATTTTTATGCCGGCTTATCTTCCGCCGCATAAGGATACCCTGGATGTGGCTGCGGCATCCGACAGATATAAGATGGTGAAATTAGCGATTAAAGACAACAAGCATTTTTCGGTTTCCGACATGGAGATAAAAAGGGACGGCCGCTCTTATACCATTGACACTATCCGCGAATTCAGGCGCAGATTTCCGCGCGATGAGATTTATTTCATCACCGGTTCGGATCTGCTCAAATATCTGGATGAGTGGAAAGACCTGCCGGAAATAATCAAAATGCTCAAGTTTGTGGTGGCCACCCGTCCGGGTTATCCCCTGGAAAAGATCCCATCGTATATCCAGACCGTGGCTATCCGGGCAGTGGATATCTCTGCGTTTGAGATCCGCAGCTGCATACAGGAAGGCAGGTCGTTCCGCTATCTTGTGCCGGATGCGGTGTATGATTACATTGCGAAAAATAAACTTTACGTTTAAGGCCATGAAAATTAAAAGACAAAAGATAAAAATTTCCCCTTCCGTGTTATCCGCGGATTTTAGCTGCCTGGCCAAAGAAATCAAGAGGGTGGAGGCCGCCGGCGCGGATATGATCCATATTGATGTGATGGACGGTAATTTTGTGCCCAACATTACTGTCGGAGCGGTAGTAGTAAAGCATATCCGTAAAATTACCCGGTTACCCTTGGACGTGCACCTGATGATCAATAACCCGCTAAAATTCATTGATGATTTTATCCGGGCAGGCAGCGATATGATCACCGTGCATATTGAAACGCTCCCGGCTTTAAAAATAAAGGCGCTTAAATCCAGATTAAAGGCGCACAAAGTCAAATTGGGGGTTTCCCTTAATCCTGATACGCCCTTGTCAAAAATAGAGCCTGTGTTAGGAACGGTGGATTTTGTTTTGATAATGAGCGTTTTTCCGGGTTTCAGCGGGCAGAAATTTATCCCCTCGGTAATACCGAAAATAAAAAGCTTACGCGCCAGATTTAACGGCGATATTGCCGTGGATGGCGGAGTAAACGATAAAACCGCAAAAGATTTGATCAATGCAGGCGCGGATATCCTGGCCTCGGGTTCATACATATTCGGCGCTAAAGACGTCAAATCCGCGATAGAAAGGATAAGAAATGCAGGGCAATAACGAAATAAAATTCGGCACTGACGGATGGCGGGGTATTATCAGCGATAATTTTACTTTTAAAAACGTGCGACGCGTAGCACAGGCAATCGCCGATTATTATAATAATCAGGCAGGCGAAAAAGTGAAAATGGCGGTTGGCTTCGATACGCGTTTTTTATCCGAAGATTATGCTTTGGGAGTTAGCGATGTCCTATCCGAGAACGGCATAGACGTAATACTTTCAGACAGGGCAATTCCTACGCCAACGTTAAGCTTTGCTGTGCGCCGGCGTAAACTTACCTCGGGGGTGATGATTACTGCCAGCCACAACCCCGGAGCGTATAACGGGATTAAGATCAAGACTGCTTCCGGCGGAGCGGCGGGAGTGGAAGTTACTCAGGAGGTGGAGCGCCTGTTGGTCCAGCTGCCCCTTAAGATATCCAGAGAAAAAGGCAGGATAGATACCGCTGATATGAGTAAGGATTATGTGAAATTTTTGCGCTCTTATATTGATTTGAAGAAAATCAAAAACGCAAAATTCCGGGTTTTAGTGGATGTCATGCATGGCAGCGGCAACGGTTTTTTTGCAGAGGTCTTAAAAGGCACAAAGATAAAATTGGAATTTGCGCGCAGAGAGCGCAATCCCTGGTTTGGCGGCTTGCGGCCGGAGCCGGTGGTGGAAAATTTACAAGCCACCATGCAAAAAATGAAAAAAGAAAGATTCGATTTATGCCTGGTCTTAGACGGCGACGCGGACAGGATTGCTGCGGTTGTTCCGGGAGGGGATTTTGTCTCGCCGCAAAAGATACTGGGCTTATTGGCCTTGCATTTGGTAGAAGACAAAAAAATGAGCGGCGGAGTGGTCAAGACTATCGTAGGCACGAACCTCATGGATAATTTGACTAAAGCCTTAGGTCTAAAGTTATATGAAACCCCCGTGGGCTTTAAATATATATCCGGCCTTATGGATAAAGAGGATATCCTGGTAGGCGGCGAAGAAGCCGGCGGCATGGGTTTTAAAAACTATATACCCGAGAGAGACGGGACTCTGGCCGGGCTTTTACTTCTGGAGATGATGGTCTACCGCAAGAAAAATATGCGCAAGATATTGGATGAAATGGAGAAAAAGTTCGGCAGATATTATTACCTGAGGCAAGACATGAAGATTAAAAATCCCGGGATTGATGTTATGGGATTTAAGCAAGTCAAACAGATACTGGGTAAAGATGTGGTTGAGATCAAAGATTATGACGGAGTAAAGCTAATTGCCGCTGACCGGAGCTGGCTTATGTTCCGCGGTTCGGGCACTGAGCCGATTATGCGCGTATATGCTGAATCCGCAAGCTTAGCTAAATCTAAAAAGCTGCTCAAGCTTGGCGAAGCCATGGTTTTAGATTTGGAGAGAAGAGCCGGTTAGCCTTTCTTAGTTCAAAAGCAGTCTCAAAAATCCTTAGTAAAGGGGGTATGTATTTAGTGTTATTTTTCGGATAAGGCGCAGTTTAAAAAAAAGGAGTTCATCCTGCTGGCGCAGGATTTCGCTAAACAAAAATTAAGGAGCTCGTCCTGCTAACGCAGGATTTCACTCTAAACAAAAGCAAAGGAGTTCAAAAAATGACAGAAGAAAAACTTGATATGGAACAGCTTTATAACGATAGCATTAAAATGATCCGCGAAGGCGAGGTCGTCAAGGGCAAGATTGTCGCGGTCAAAACCAAAGATGTTTTGGTGGATGTGGGTTTTAAGTCAGAGGGCATTGTTGCCTCGATTGAATTTAATGAAAGCGATCTTGAGGCAGGCAAGGAATTTGACTTTTTGGTTGAGTCTATTGAAGACGATGCGGGGATGATCGTGCTTTCACGCCAGAAGGTTATGCGTATACAGGGTTGGGATAAGGTTGTCAAAAGCTCCCAGACCGGAGATTTAGTTGAAGGCAGGATCAGCAAGAAAGTAAAAGGCGGATTTTTGGTAGACGTGATGGGCATCGAAGGATTCTTACCGGCTTCGCTTTCTGCTTTTAAGGGTGTCGCGGACAAAGACATCGTAGGCAAGCCGTTTAAGTTTAAAATCATCAAGATGAATAGCCTGCGGCGCAGCCTGATTGTCTCCCGGCGCGAAGCCATGCAAAAAGAAAAAGAAGAGGCCAAGGAAAAAATCTGGCAGGAATTAAAATCCGGCACGATCTATTCCGGCATGGTCAAGGCAATCACGGATTTCGGGGCCTTTGTGGATTTGGGCGGCGTGGATGGCCTCTTGCATATCACTGATATGTCCTGGTCAAAAATCAGCCATCCTTCGGAGATTGTGGCTATGGGGGATAAGATAGAGGTTGTAATCCTGAATTTAGACCGGGAATCCGGCAAGGTTTCTTTGGGCCTAAAGCAGAGATTTCCCGATCCCTGGCAGGAGATTGAATCCAGGTATAGTGTGGGCGTAAAAATAAAAGGCAAAGTGGTGAATATCCTTCCTTACGGTGTTTTTGTGGAACTGGAAAAAGGGATTGAGGGTTTAATCCATGTTTCCGAGATATCCTGGACAAAAAGGGTGAATAACCCCAGCGAGATGTTTGCGATAGGAGATATTGTGGAGACGCAGATATTGAGTATCGATAAGGAATCCCGCCGTATATCGCTGAGCTTAAAGCAGCTTGAGCAGAATCCCTGGATTGACGCGGAGATGAAGTATCCGGTGAACAGCCAGGTCAGCGGTAAGGTAAGGGGATTTACGGATTACGGAGCATTTGTGGAATTGGACAGCAACTTGGAAGGGATGATCCATATCTCCGACATGTCCTGGACAAAAAGGATAGCCCATCCGCAAGATGTGCTTAAAAAAGGCCAGAAGGTGGATGTGCTGGTTTTGTCAATGGACAGCCAGAATCGGCGCATTGCGTTGGGTTTGAAACAACTGCAGCCTAACCCCTGGCCGCAGATCGCTGCCAAATATCCCATTGACACCCCGTTAGAAGTAGAAGTAGCCAGCATTACGGAGTTCGGGGTTTTTGTCAAGATCGAACCGGAACTGGAAGGTTTGGTTTATTCCAGCGAGATAGACAAAGAGAATGTCGCCCAGCTTAAGCCGGGTGATAAGATTAATGTGAAGGTGATCAAGGCGGACGTAGAGCAGGGTAAGATCGGCCTCACCGCCAAAATTTAGGGACACCCAATAAACCAATCGGGGGACGCTCTTGAAATCAATCGGAAGGGTGTCCCCCCAGGAGTAAGCGCTATGCCAAAGACAGCCCAAGAGCAGCTGGAGATTATCAAGCGCGGTGCAGTCGAGATAGTCTCGGAAAATGAATTACGCAAAAAGCTGGAAGAGAGCATTAAAAATAAAAGGCCGCTGAATATTAAGGCCGGGTTTGACCCGACTGCCCCTGATCTGCATCTTGGGCATACCGTACTTTTGAGAAAATTGTGCCAGTTCCAAGATTTGGGGCACAAGGTATTCTTCTTGATCGGTGATTTTACCGGTTGCATCGGAGATCCCACCGGCAGGACCGAGATACGCAAGCAGTTAACCAAAGAAGAAGTCTTAAAAAACGCCGCCACCTATAAAAAACAAGTCTCCAAGATCCTGGATATCGAAAAAATAGAAGTGGTTTTTAACAGCCACTGGTTTGAGAAGATGTCTATTTTGGACATTTTGCGCTTAACTACACACGCTACTGTCGCCCAGATGCTCGCCCGGGCAGATTTTAAAAAGAGGATGTCTCAGGAGCAGGATATTTCCCTCTTAGAGTTTATGTATCCGCTTTTGCAGGGCTATGATTCCGTAGAGCTGAAGGCCGACGTAGAGCTTGGCGGGACAGACCAGATCTTCAATCTTTTGTTTGGCCGGGAAATCCAGAAGGATTTTGGCCAGGAGCCGCAGACAGTGATTACCATGCCGCTTTTGGAAGGCACTGACGGCGTGCAAAAGATGAGCAAGTCATATAGTAACTTCGTCGGTATTAATGAGCCAGCCAAAGATATGGTGGGAAAGATTATGTCGGTATCCGATGAGCTGATGTTGAAATATTATACACTTTTAACCGACGAGGATTTAGAAGCTGTAAAGAAAATGCATCCCAAGCAAGCCAAATTAAATCTGGCCAAGATTATAGTCAGCCAGTACCATTCCCAAAATGAGGCAGAAGAAGCAGCGCTGGAGTTTGAGCGGGTTTTTGCGCAAAAGCAAAATCCCCAAGATATGCCGGTTTATAAGCTTGCCCAAGATAAAACCATACTTGAGATACTCATAGAAAATGGTTTGGTAGACAGCAAAAACGAAGCCCGGCGCTTAATCCAGCAGGGCGGAGTCAGCTTAGATGAGCTAAGGATTGATAAAGAAGACACGATTATAGCTAAACCGGGTATCTTAAAAGTCGGCAAGAGGCGTTTCCTCAAGCTGGTTAAGTAAATAATGTTAAAATACCTGAAGAACGTGGATTCTTTCTCCAAGAATATCATCATTGTTTTCTCGGGCACGGTTTTAGTCAATATCTTCAACCTTTTGACTCAGCTTGTGATTGCCCACCGCCTTACGGCAAATGACTTCGCCGCCTTTAATTCCCTGCTTTCTATCTTTGTCTTGCTTTCCACCCCGTTAGCTACACTGCAGACAGTAGTAGTCAAATATACCGCCGAATTCAATGCCCAGAATCAGCTTAATAAAGTAAAATTTTTATTATCCAGCCTGCTTAAGAAAACCTTTATTCTTGCGGTTTTGACTTTTATTATCTTTTATTTTGTTTCTTTATCTCTGATCGATAAACTTAAGATTAACTCTACCTCCGCAGCATACATTTTAACGTTACTGCTGGCTTTTTCTTGGTTGGGCCCGGTTTTTTCCGGCGGCCTGCAGGGGTTGGAATTATTCAAATGGCTGATGGCGATTTCATTAATAGGCGGGTTCGCCAAACTGCTCTTTGCTTTTATCTTTACAGAATTAGGGTTTACTGTCAGCGGTGCCTCAGGCGCTTTTTTAGCCAGCTCTGTAATCGGGCTTGCCTTAAGCGCGTTTGCCCTGCGCAGGTTTATTTATTTTAAGACTGAGCATGAGCAGATACTCTGGAAGGAACTAATTCTTTACATTTTTCCTGTGGCCATCAGCACTTTTTGTTTTGCGGGTTTGACCAATATTGATATGGTTTTGGTGAGGTATTATTTTAGCCCGGCTGATTCCGGGGCGTATTCTATTGCTCAAATGGTAGGAAAAATTTTTCTATTTTTACCGGCAGCGATAAACCTGGTGATGTTTCCAAAGACAAGCGGGTTAAATGCCAACCAGAAAAGCTCAACCCATATTCTAAACAGGTCGCTTTTATATGCGGCTATATTGTGTATTCTCGCTTCCGTTATCTATAACGCCATGCCTGTATTCGTTTTAAAGGTGCTTACCGGAAAGGCTCTTTCCGAATCAGTTGTCCTGGGCCGCTTGTTTAGCATCTCAATGAGCTTTTTTGCCCTTTCGTTTATCATCATGAGCTACTTTCTTTCCATAAAGGATTTACGCTTTGTTAAATACCTGGCATTATTCAGCTGTATCCAGATTTTAGCCATTGTTTTTTTGCACCATAGCCTGATTCAGGTGCAGGCGATACTTTGTATCAACGCAATCATTATTTTCTTTATCTATCTGATAATGGCTCAATCCAGGCGCCGATGAAAAATATCAAAGAAAAAATTTCGGTGATCATGCCGGCCTTTAATGAAGGGCATCATATCGTTGCCAGCATAGAGGAGACTGCAAAAACATTTAACGATTTCGGCTGTAACTGGGAGCTTATCGTGATTGATGACGGATCAAGTGATTCCACTTATGAAGAGGCCAGCTCACTCTGCAGTAAATATCCCGGTAAATTGATAGTTAAGAAGAACCCTTTTAATATCGGTAAAGGCAGGGCGTTAAAAAAGGCGTTTCATTACGTAAACGGTGATTATGTGGTTTTTATTGATGCCGATTTAGATTTACATCCTACCCAAGTGCAAACCTTGTTTGATATCATGCGTTTGGATAATGCGGATATCGTTATCGGTTCAAAATTACACCCTAATTCAAAGGTCAGCTACCCACTGCAGCGCCGCGTGATGAGCATGGGTTATTATTTTTTAGTGAGGATTTTATTTAACCTGCCTTGCCATGACACTCAGACGGGCCTGAAGTTATTCCGCACGGAAGTGTTAAATAAAGTTTTTCCCCGGATTTTGGTAAGGAAATTTGCTTTTGATCTTGAGCTTTTAGCGAATGCCAACAAATTGGGTTATAAAATCGCTGAGGCGCCCATTGTGATTAAAGCCAGCAATCGCTATGGTCGGATCGGCGCTTCGGCAATCCTGGCTACTTTTTGGGATACCTTAGCCGTATTTTACCGGATGTACATCTTAAAATACTATGACCGTATCGATTATCATCGCCGTAAAAACCTGGCAAAAGAATTTAGA